>Ga0207987_1000161_pt1 | contig 21309 bp, 24 predicted proteins | sample ETNtaG_19_FD_185768 | JGI IMG/M metagenome (GOLD analysis project Ga0207987, IMG submission 185768) | Marine microbial and viral communities from oxygen minimum zone, Eastern Pacific Ocean - ETNP201302PF86A (SPAdes) (version 2) | ecosystem: Environmental > Aquatic > Marine > Oceanic ...
TTCTTCAAATTCTACGTTAATATCCTTTACCTTTACCTTTAATTTAATATCTCTATTTTCTTTTTCTATCTGATAGTTATTCTTTTGGATTTTGTAATTTTTATTTTCGGTAGGTTCAATTAGCATTGATATAGAAGCGTGATCGAAATCTTGTTTCATTTCGTATGTAGGATCATAAAATTTGAGACCTTCTTCTCCATTTAGATGTAATCCTTTATTCTTTTTATCTAAGTTTTTGAAGAACTCTTTCTTTTCAATTCTATTCATTGCCATAAACTCTCTATTAACTTTAACATTGTAATAATTTAAATAATATTTAGATAGTTTTCTACAACCTATTAAGAAATAATCAACACATTTATCAAATGGATGACTGATTTCTTCTGTGATATATTTGTCGGGGGCTAGTTTAGTTCTCCCCGTGCCTGTATATTTAAATGACAAATTATAGTTAGTTGTTTCACATTCAGATGGTATTAAATTAAATTTCTGAATTCCTTTATATTTATCTTCTATACTTTTACGTGGATTTATCCAAGTATCTTTAATTTCAACTAAATTTTTGTTTATATCACCTCCAATAACAGGTATTATATTGTTATCTAATGATTTTATACTTTCTTCAATTAACTGAGAACGAGTAAGAGTGCCTTTTATTGAAGTTGTATCATCTATGGGACATTGTATAGACATAAAAGCATACAGGTTCTGATTTGTGGAGTTTATTCTTTTTAAAATAATCCATGGCGTAGATCTCGGTATAAATTTAGTCCCATCTTTCGTATCTGAATGAAATCCGACCTTTGAGTCCTTTATCTCTCTTTGGTAGTCAAATTTGCTAGTATCCCAAATAACAGCTGCTCCGTGATTCTTTCGTTCTGACTCCTTATTTTCATTATTTCCTAAAACTAAATTCTCTTCAGTATCAATTAAAAATGGAAGATTTCCTGTCTTAGAATAATAACCCTTATAAGTCTTCTCACCATCAGAATCAGGAAAATCAAATAGTCCTTCTGTATCTTGTTGAAGTTCTTGTAATAAATATATATCATAAGTTTTCTTAAATATTTTTTTTTGATTTTCATAATATGTTTGAAAATCTCTCGTTATATTCTGACTCTGTTTTACCAAACATACATTAATCCATTTGGGATTTGTCTTGAAATCTTTCTCAATATATTTTGGTTTTAAGTTTTGATAATTATAGTTTACCCATCTTTGATTAGCAGGACCAATATTATGTGTTACTACTGAAAAACAATTGTCGTTTTCTAGACATTCTTGATCATTATCTGACTGTTGCATCATTTGTTGTTGTTGTTGTTTTTTATTTTGTTGGTTAGTTTTTTGTTTTTGGAGAACGTCTTTATCTTCCAATTCATCCTTGTCAATAACACCGCCATATAAAATTTTTTTTATATTTTTTTTAACTTTAACAATTTGTGGTAATCCATTTTTTAATTTTTTACCAGAATATCTATATCCTTTTTTTAATTTACCAATATTACTACCCGATTGAATAATAGCTTCGTGTTTTCTAGGCATAATAGAAATATATAATAAATGAATATAATATTAATTAAATAAAAGATAATTAAGAGAGTAAATATAATTAATATATATTTAAAATAGAAATATTTAAGTATATTATAAAATGAGATTGATAAGTACAAAAGATAAGAATATTAGAAGTACTTTTGAAGATGCTCTATTTACACCGATGCCGAGTGATGGAGGTTTATGGTTTTTTGAAAAAATAAATAAAATGGATGAAGAATTTTTAGAAAATTGGAAATCAATGACATTACCAGAAATTGGTTTTAGGGTATTTAGGCATTTTGATCAAGAAAAAGAAATATCAGATACAGATTTAAAAAATATTTGTAATGATGCTTTTAATTTTCCATTAAAAGTAAAAAAATTATCAGAAAAAATAATTGTTGCGGAATTATTTCATGGAAAAACCATGGCATTTAAAGATTTTGGTGCTAGATTTTTAGCGAGAATGATGAAACATTTTAATCGTGAAATTCATATTGTTACAGCAACAAGTGGAGATACAGGAAGTGCAGTAGCAGATGCATTTTGCGAATTAACAAATATTGAAGTTTCAATTTTATATCCAAAGGGAATGGTTAGTGATGTGCAAGAATCTCAAATGACAAGTCAAGGTGATAATGTCACTGCTTATGAAGTAGATGCGACATTTGATATTTGTCAAGATATGGTAAAAAAAGCATTTCTTGATGATGAAATAAATGAAGGTATTTCATCAGCAAATTCAATTAATATAGGTAGACTACTTGGACAAGTGTTTTATTATTTTATAATAGTAAAAGAATCACTTTTATTAACAGAAAAGAAAGAAGTTATAATTTCAATACCAAGTGGAAATGTAGGAAATATAACTTCATGTGTAATAGCAAAACGTTTAGGTCTTCCAATAAAATTAATGATTGGTGCTTGTAATATAAATAATTGTTTTGCGACTTATATAAATGAAAATAAATTTGTATTAAAAGATGTTGTAAGGACTTATTCAAATGCGATGGATATTTCAAGACCATCAAATCTAGAACGTTTAAAAATTATTTATGATAATAAAAAATTTGCGAATGATATTCTTGGTTATACAACAACTGATAAAACAACATTAGCAGTGATAAAGTTATTTGCTGAAAGATATAAATATATAATGTGTCCTCATACAGCGTGTGCGGCGGATGCGTTACTTTCAAATTTTGATGAAAATTCAATAGGAATAATAGTGTCAACAGCCCATTATATTAAATTTAATAAAACAGTAGAAAAGGCATTATGTAAAGAGACAGATGTGCCAGAAAGTATAAAAAATTTATTAAATAAAAGAAAGAATAAAATCTCAATAGATGCGGATTATAATAAATTCAAAGATTTATTCATTAGAAGAGGGACTGGATTGTGATTTAAATAAATTAATATAAAAAGAATATTCTTCAATTGATACATCAGCAATATATAAAGATATAAGTTTGCTTATATCTGTAGGGATATTAAACATATTTGTATTAAACATTTTGCATAAGTTTTTAGCTTTAATTTCTTTCATTCGACAATAGGATTGATAACAGAAATAAGGCATTAGTATGTTTTCTTATATAATAACTAAAGAGAATCAATTTCTTCCTGGTCGCTATAATCTAAATAATGAAAATCATCATCATCTTCAATATCAGTAGGATATCCATCTAATTCAGCATTTTCATCATATTCCTTAGTTTCATTATTTTCTTCTTCATCTAAATCATTATATATATCAGGAAAATTGTGTTCCAATTTAGGAATACTTGTGCTATCTGTATTTATTTTAGAAATAGTTCCATAAGAATGTTGTTCTTTTGAATGTCCATTAGTTTTTTTTAATTTATCAAATATTTTCCATATTTCTTCTAATGGTGTATAATATTTAATAATTTGTTGATTTTTAGGACATTCCCAATGATGAGTATGTTTCCAAATAGGTTCTTGATTAAATCCTTTAATTCGTTTAACAGGTCTTTTAAATATAGATTGTTCTCTAGTTCTTTTTTTACCAACTTTGAAATGTTTTAAAAGTGAGCTTTGTTTTGTTTTCAAAGTTATATTTTGACTAGATATATTAACAAGTTGTTTTTGGATTTCACTTAAGTCAAAAATGTCAGAAGTTTTTAAATCATTTTCAAGTTTATTCATATCAATATTAGAATTCAATGATAAATTTTGTAATAGAGTTTCAATATTTTTAATAGAAACCATTTCGTTTTCAATAAATTTCGTCATTTTTAATATATATTTAGTTAAATAGTAAAAAATTCAATTTTTTTTTACTATTAAAGTATTAATAGAATATGCCACGAAAAATCAATAAATATAATCTATTTTTAAAGAAACATAATAATAAAATATATGAAAAAGGAATTGAAAATTATTATGCGATTTTACGTTTAAATCAAAATTGTGATAAAGAAGATATACAAAAAAATTATGATAAATATTGTAATAAAATTGGTCGTCAATTAGTAAAATCAGATACTTCAAATAAACAATTAGCATATATTTTTGATACAATTTTAGGAAGTATTGATAAAGCATACCAAATATTAATGGATGAAGAAAAACGAAAACAATATGATATAGAGTTAAATAAAACAATTGAAAAAAATGATTATATAGAAATAACATCACCAGAAAATTATTATTATGCGGATCCTCATTTATTTAAATTTTGTTCTAGAACATATTTATTTTTTGAAGAGTATGATTATAAAAAGGGTGTTATATCATGTATAGTAATTGATAAAGATTTAAATATGTCAAAACCAGTAAAAGTTTTAGAACGTCCTTATCATTTATCTTTTCCATTTATTTTTAAAGATGATAAAAATATATATATGGTACCAGAAACATCATCAAATAACTGTATTGAAATTTATAAAGCAACACAATTTCCATATCAATGGAGTTTATTTCAAACATTATTAAAAGATTTTTGGGCGAGTGATACAGTTATTATAGAAGAGAATGGTATTTGGTGGTTATTTACAAGTATAGGTAATGTTAATAATTTAACAATTTTATATACATATGATTTAAATAGTGGAACTTGGCATAATCATCCTTACAATAATACAAATAAAATATATGGTAGAATGGCAGGAGGAATTTTTCGTTATGATAATAAATTAATAAGACCAGTTCAATGTTGTTGTCCGAAGTATGGTTATTCAGTAATATTATATGAAATAGAGGTATTAAGTCGAACAGAATATAAAGAAAAAGAGATATGTAGAAAATATGCGAATTGGAAAAAGAATTTACTAGGAACTCATACATATTCAATTGCGGATGATTTACTGATTGTTGATGCTAAGGAACGAATTATCTAAAATTTGATTAAAACGTTTAACATAAAATTCATCAGATAATTGATATGGAATTTTATTATCATTTAACCATGATTGTTTTAACATATTTTTATATTTATCATCATCTTGATCTAATTCAATAATTTTTTGTATAACTTGTTCAAATTTTTGATAATTATGGCAATTAATAAATGATTTATCATTATAATCTTGTTTAACAGTTGGGTCACCCCAGTATATAGGAATAGTATTAGCTTTAAACCCATTACCAATTTTTTCAGTACAATATCCTTTATAACTTTCATTTTCAAAAGCAATAATAAATTTATAATCTTTAATCCATGGTGTATTATGAGTAATCCGTTTGCCAATATTATTTTTATATAAACCTCCAGAATCAACTTTTTTATATTTATTTAATTGTTCAAAAAAGTAATTTCTAACTTTTCCTTTAGGATTACTAACTAAGAAACAACAAAATTTTGTTTTTTGTTTAAGTATAGAATCAACATCATATTTATCATAATTTTTAATATATCGTTTTAATCCATAATATGATAATGAATTTATTCTAATATGTCTAGTATCATTATTTCTATCAAAAGCAAAAGAGAAATCATACTGTAAATAATTCGGTCTATAGTTTTCGCCAGTATGAAACATAGTAATAATTGGTTTAACAAATTTATTGATAGGACATATTTGTTTATCAGATATAATTATATCAGGATTAGAATCATCAATAATAATATTATATTTTGTTTTTGGTAATATTCTAGAAAATATATCAGGTGTTTTAGCATTAGGATTTAATTTATAACCCGTATAGTAATATTTAAATGAAATTTTTAATATCGGTTTATCAATCATTATTTATAATATTGATTAATAAAATAGATATAAATGATAGACGAAATATCTAAATCGGTTGATAAGGATATTATAATATATAATAATATATTATCAATATAAATGCAATTCTTAAAACTCGCGGGTATAGATACTGAAAAGATACTTTCTGAAACAGGAAGAGTAGAAACTTTAGTAACTGAAAATAAAAATTTAAAAGAAGAAGTAAGTAAATTAAATGTTCAAAATGAATATATGAAAAAACAAGTAATGGAAGATAATTTAAAGATAGAATATTTACAAGAGTTAGTAGAAACATTAACTAAGAAGTTAGAATTATCGGAAGAGAAAGTTCAAAATTTAGAAATGGCTTATACAACAGATATAGATGGATTAAAGGTACAATTAAAAAATTATAATGAAAAATTACATATTTTAGAAAAGAATGATAATCATTATATTAATCAAATAGAGCATTTAGAAGATGAATCCTCCAAAAATTTAAAAATAATTAAAAGATTAGAAACACGTGTAAAAACTTTAGATACACAAAAAACACGACTGAATAATAAGATGCATAAATTATTAGAAAAAACTCAAGAACATAATTTAGATATAATTCAAGAATTAAATAATGAGAATAAAAAAAATAAGAATTATTTAGAAACATTAATTTTACGTGTTAGTGAGATTTTAACAAATAAAAAAATGAAAGGTGAAGAAACAATGGAAGAAACAATGGAAGAAATAGTAGAAGAAAGGGAAAAAGTAGAACCAAAGAAAAAATCAAAGAGAGGTAGAAAAAAAAAAGATTTAGTAAGTTAAGTGTAATTATCAATTAATTTTTAAAATTTAATGATTTATTTTAAATTAAATATAAAAATAGAAAATAAACTATATTGATTACATAATGAATATGAATATGGATATAGAACCACTAGGATCAGATAGTATAACTGGGTTAGATGAAGCAAGTGATGAAAATCAAGAGAATGTTTTAATTGTATCAAATGATGGTTATATTTGTAATATTCGAAAAACTTATACTTGTATTTCCACTTTTTTAAAAGGAATGTATGAAGGAGATAGTGAAGCAGGAAAGTTAGGAACAGAAATTCATTTAAGCAAATTAAGTGGAAATGCTTTAAGATTAATAGAAGAGTATATGAATCATCATAAAGGTGATGATATAGATATACCAAATATGCCATTAGAAGATACAAATATGAGAAGTATTTTAAAAGATTCTTGGGATGCCGATTTTTTGGATAGAATTTGTCCAATGATCTCATCAACAAATGATACAGATGAAGAGATACCCCAATTAACAAATTTAATTGAATTATTAACAGTAAGTAATTATTTAGGAATGACAACTTTATTACATAAATTATCAGCAAAATTTGCTTCTTTTTTAAGAAATAAAAAAGAGGAAGAGATTAGTCGTTTTCTAGCGATTTATGCTAATGCTGATATTAATAATTAAGTGAGTAATATTTATAATTTTTTAATAATAACATAATACATATTATTATGAAAATTTTAAAGGAAGAAGATGCTTTATTTTTAATGTTAATGGGTGTATTAATATGGGAGATTAATCCCTTAAGTTTTTATACATTAACACAAGAAGAATTTAATAAAGTTGTATTAATATTATTAGTTCTTGCTGGAAATATATATATTATTACTAGATCACATAAAAGTTATAGTATAATAGAATATGGAAATGATTGGGTTATTTTAGATTAAAAAAAAAACTATTATATTAGTATATAATGGATTTAATAAAATTTAATTCAGTAATTTATAAAGAAGATAAATTATCAAATATTTTTGATAATATATCTCGTTATTATGGTAATGATAAAAAAACAGAATTAGTAGTAGATTTACCAAAATCATTTCAATTTAAAGAAGGAATTTCAATTAATATGATTATAAGAAATGGATTATCAAAACAAAATGATCTTCAATCATATGAAGATCTTGATTATAATCATCCAATAATAAATAAATCAAAATATGTTTTATATGGAAAAGTATATAAAATAGAAGGGGATAGTTTAGCAATTTCTTGTGGAGGATTAATAGTTTATTTCAAAGGTGAAATAAAAAATTTAAAAGAATTTGTTTTAAAACAACATGTTTTAGTATTAATTAATTAAACAAATCTAACTTTTTTTTCAGTTTTATCAATAGCGGTTGTTGCTGTCTTTTCTACTTTATCAACAACGGTTGTTACTTTTTTTTCAGTTTTATTAACAATTGTTGATGCTTTATCAACAACATTTTTTGCTGTATCAGTAACATTATCTGCAACATCAACATAATCATCAATAACATCAACTGTTTTACCAACAGATTTTGCAACATTACCAATAATACCAGGTGCTTTGGATGCACTCTTAACAGCTTTAGATACACCATCAACAACGTCACCAACTGTATCAACAACATCGTCAAGTTTATTGGTTACATTAGATACAGTTTCAATAGCATCTTCTGCGAACTCTTTAGCATCTTCGACGAGGTCTTCAACTTTGTCAACAACGTCTTCAACAATGTCTTCCGCTACATCAGCGACATCTTCGACAACGTCTTCAACAATGTCTTCAACATTATCTTTTGCTTTGCATATACATTTGGTAAATTTTTGTCCCATAGAGATATTTGTTTTATAATTATAAATTAGATATTATCCAATGATTAGATAATGTAATTTAATCCTAAAACATATAAATAAAAGAAACTACTATATATTAAATATCAAAATGGAAGATACTCAAATAGTACAACAAACGCAATCAACTCCTTCAGATGAAGTAGAAAAAATTACAGAAGGTGTTAAAAAAATGGATATTGAAGAGAAACCCCAAGACGATAATGATGGTTGGATTACGGTAACAAATAAGGTAAAAGACAAAAAAGCACGACAACGAAAAAGACGTGAAGCACGAAAAGCAAGAAGTCAAGGAAGAGAACGTGGAAGAGGCCGTGGAAGAGGCCGTGGAAGAGGCCGTGGAAGAGGTCGTGGAAGAGGTGGATATAGTAATAATCGTGATAATCGTAATTATCGCGATAATCGTAATAATCGTGATGAGAGAAAAGTTAATCGTTATTCCGAAACAAGAAAAGTTAATCGTTATTCCGAAACAAGAAAAGTTGAAACATCACATAGTCCACGTAAATATTCTAAAGAACAAGATAAAGATCCAAAAAAGGAATTAGTAGTAAAAAATCGTTATGCTGCTTTTATTAATAAATAAATTATCTTGATCCATATAATATTGCTTTTGCTACATTTTCATCGTGAACAGTATAAAAATCATTTTTTGATAAAACAAACCATTGTTTATCATCCGTATTTTGTTGTGTATTATTGCGATTATATAATTTTAAATTAAAGTTATATAAGTCAGTATTTTGACATGAAGTTTTTTTAGGACAACATATTGTATTACCCATAATTATAATATAATCAATATAAAAATTAATTATTACTAATACATCTTTCATTAGTACATAATATATAATCGTATGAATAAATTAAATTTGAATTGCACAAATCACATTTTTTATGATTATCTTTTTTAACTTCTTTTTTTACTTTTTTATAAATATCGTCACCAATATTTAGCCCAATACCCCAAATGATTGAAGTTGCAAAATCTTTTATAAAATCCATTATATATATTATTTAATATAATATTTTTATCTGCTGATAGTGCCATTTGCTTCTTTTGATAATTCTTCTCTGCCTTTATTGGGTCAAGAGGAATTATTATAAATTTTGTTAAATAAATTAATGATATGTTATACATAATAAGGTAAAGCTCTTTGTGCTTCTCTGGATGCTTTAACTAAAATAGTTAATACAATCCATGCTCCAATTTTAGAATATTCTTCAGTTTCACCTTTAGTAATAAGTGCTTCAATTTGATTAAGTAATACAGTTTGTAGTTGTTCTTTTTGAGAAGTTCTAAATCCATTAATTCTCTGATAGTTTTCAGTAAATGCGATTCCATGTGGTGGTAATATTTTTTTTTTCTGTTCAATATCAGTAAATTGATAATTCCAAATATCTTTACCATAGAAATACATTAATTTAAGTCTATTAACACTTAGGTTCATAAACCATTTATAATCAGTATAATTACCAAGAGAGTCAAGAATTTGAAATAAACTGATTGCTCTAAATTTAACTTTTTTATTTTTTGGTATAATAATAGTTTTGCTGTTATTTTTAAAGAAATCATATTCATTTTCTTCAATATATTTATTACGATGTTCAAAGTTTTGTAATGTTTTTTTACTAAATAATTGACAAGTATAAGGATTTTTGCCATAATGTTTTAAATTATCAGTAAATCCTTTAATAGTAAAACAATATCCGATATTATTTTCAAAAAAGCCATATACATTATTGGCTTTTAATTTAGTGTTAATAGTAATTTTATTATCAGAATCATCCCAAAATAATTTTCCATTAATATCAAATTTATTTGAGCATTTTTTCCGATTGATATTAGATATACCAAATATATTTTGAATATATTTTGATTTAACAATTGCTTGAAATTTGGTGAGTATGTATAAATTTTTTTTTGATTTAGAAATATTATTGGTAGATGATAAGAATACAGTTAGTAATTCGTAAAGTGTTTTTTTTCTCTTAATTTTTTGAAAATCTAATTTAAATTTTTTAGATAAAAGTTTAAGATCTGACATACGCATTTTATGGATGTTATAATTAGTATAATTATCAATTGATACATCATTGATATTTATAACATCTATTTTCATAGGCTGGTCTATTCTACCAGTTTTATCGTAGCATTTAATATGAACGCCACAATAGTCGCCAAATTTCTTTTTATTACGACATTGTTCGATTGCGGTAGAATTACGTCTACATAAACAAAGATTAGTATTTATCTCATTCATGATTATATAGTAACGGCTTTACTATAACTTTTTGTCACAAATAAAAATTAATAAAGGATTTATAAATATACTTTTATGTAATAGGTATTGGCGATTACATATATATATATATGAGGTAAGGTTTGTTTTGTTATTTTATACATTATATATATATATTTATATATAATGAGTAGGATAATTGATGATAAAACGAGACCTTATGGAAAAAAGACAATTTCAAAATATGATAAAGAAACAATTTCAATAGTTTTAAAGAAAATGATTCTAGCAAATGATTTCGAATCATCATTATATTTTGCAACAGAATTACATGCATCAGGTAATTTTGAAGATATATGGAGAGTATTATTAGATGTAGTTCTTGAGCAAATTCATATATTAAATTTTAAATTACCAGTATTTCTTTATACTAAATATCAACGATATGATTATTTTATTAAACAGTTTAAAGGTTCTCAGAAAATAGAAATAAGAAATGTTGCTGAAATGAGAGAAGATTTATTTTATATTATTCGTATTTTAACATATTCACCAAAGGAAGAACTAAAGAGATATATACCCAAATCATATTATTCAGTAAATGAAGATTCTTATGATATATTAGGTAATGTTTTTAGTGAAAAATATGTCCCAGAGATGTCAATATTAAGAGAGGTGACAGATGCTAGAAGTAATGATGTAGATAGAGCAATAACACATTTTAAAAAGAGTTTAATAAAAATAATAAAATCTAATGCTTTGTATGATAGAATGAGAGAAAAAGAAACATTATTTTTTTGGTTATCTAGAATAATTTCAAATAGTTATCAAAGTTCAAATATAGTAGGTTATCCAAATAATGTAAGTTTATATACAGGATATAATGATAATGATTATGAACAATTTGCGATGAAGTTATGGAATATAATAATATTATCATCAAAAGTGAATAAAGAAACATTTAGACAAGTAGGTGCTTTATATAAGTTATTTACATTTTGTTCAAAAAATAAAAAATGTGATCCAACTTATTTAAATCGTTTTTTAATAATATCGCTTTTATATTTAACAGATCGTCCTAAATCGGATAATGTAATTTTAAATAAATTATTTGAAAAAACGAATCATAAATCAATTCATAGATTATATGCGAATATAAAAGAAGCAGTTTCAAATGGAACTGAGAGAGTAGATTATATAGAAGTAAAAAGAAAAGAGGATAAATATAAAAAAACAAAACAATCAAGAAAAAAAAGAGGTTCAAGGCGTAAAAAGAAGGAAGAATTAATGGATGAACGTTTACGTATAGATCCAATAGTAGAAGAAAAAGAGATAGAAAAAGAGATAGAATTTGCGAGTAAAATGGAAACACATTTTAATACAATTGAACCAGAACAATTGCCAAATATTCAAAATATAGAAGAAAGGGATAGAGAACTAGCAATAGTAGATATTGAGCAAAAGGAATTAGAAAGAAAAGAAGAGATAAGAAAACAACACGAATTTGAAAAAGAGATTTTAAAAGAACGAGATGAATTATATGAAAAAGAACTTCATACACCAAATAATAATAAAAGAGAATTATCTTTTTTTAAAGATGATACATTACCAGAAATGTTTCGTTTTTTACCATATGCTGATGATCATATTTCAGAAGAAGAAGAAATTAAATCACCGGCACCAAATGTATTAAATTATTTTCAATCAAATTCTCTAAATTCTCCAAATTCTCCCAATTATGATACAATGAAATCAATTATAACAAGTAATACAAAAAAGAAGAAAAGAAAACCTCATTATGATATTCATAAAGTTTAAATACTGAGAGGTTTCATATTATATTTATCAAAAATTTTCTTAACTTTTTTACCTCCAGTAGCAGATTTATCAGTTGTTGATTTAGCAGGTATTTTTTTTGTTTTAGATTTAGCAGTAGTATTAGTATTAGATTTAACAATATTTAAATGTTCTCTAAGTTTTTGATTTTCAAGTTCAGTATTAGTAACACGTTTTTCGAGTTTAATACAATATTTTTCTAATATAATAAGTTTTTCATATAATTTTTTTTGAGATATATCAATTTCAGCTAATTTTAATTGTTGAGTATTCATCTTATTATATTAGAAAATACATATTTTCTTATTATAATACGAAATGAAATTAAAATTGAAAAATCTCTATAAACTGAATAAGAATGAAGTTATTTAAAAAGGAAATAATTAAGTCTATTAAATTATATTTAAAAGATTTATCAAATGAATATGAAATTAATGAAAATGAATTTTATGATTCATATTTGAATAAATATTTAAAACGAAATAAAAAGACAACAGCTTATATGATGTTTGTAAAGAATATGCATAAAGAGTATGAAGATGAAACAAGGGAAAAAATAAATTTTGTAGATAAAGCAAAATTGATAGGTAATAAGTGGGGTACATTAACAGATAAAGAAAGAGAGATTTATAAATCACAAGCTGATATAAATAATACAAATATAGTAGAAATTTCTTCTGATGAATCAAAAAAAAAAGATCAATGTATTTGGATAAATAATAAAAATAAAAAAAGATGTCCCAAGATGATAATGAAATATAATAACAGTTGTTATTGTAAAAAACACTATAAATTAAATTTAAAGAAACAGGAATATTTAGAGCGTGAGCAAAAGAATATAAATTATGAATATGATCATAATTTTACTAATTCAAAATTAGTTGAATATAATCATGAATCAACAATTTATTATAAAGATATTTATAGTCGTCTTTATATTATAGATAATAATATTGCGAGTTGTATAGGTCATTTAGATATTATAGATGATAATGAAAATATTATTTTTTATAATATAAAAAACTAAAATTGATTTATAATTATAAGTTTTAATTTAAAGATAATATTATACAATATAAATAAATATGACAAATAATAACGAAAACGAAAATGATAATGATTATAATAACGTAAAGATTTTCCCTTCCTTTGATGATATGGATTTAAAGGATAATCTTTTACGTTCAATTTATGGATATGGTTTTGAGAAACCATCAGCCATTCAACAGCGAGCAATTGTTCCTCTTTATAAAGGAGGAGATGTTTTGGCTCAAGCTCAATCTGGTACTGGTAAAACAGCTACATTTTCAATTGGTATTTTACAAAAGGTTAGAGATGACCCGGTTTGTCAAGCAATTATTCTAGCACCAACTAGAGAACTTGCTAAACAAATTCATAGTGTGATTAATGAACTATCAAAATATATGGAAGTAAATGCGTATCTATGTATTGGAGGACAATCAGTTTCAGACGATATTCATGAATTACGAAATGGAGGTTATCAAATTGTAGTAGGAACTCCCGGTAGAATTTTAGATATGATGCGTAGAGAAGCTATTCGTGCTGATGATCTACATATTTTAGTTTTGGATGAAGCAGATGAGATGCTTACACGAGGATTTAAAGAAGAGATCTATAATATTTTTCAACAAATCCCAGAGAACGTCCAAGTAGGTCTTTTTTCAGCAACATTACCCCCAGATACATTAGATATTTCAAAAAAGTTTTTAAGAAATCCTACAAGAATTCTAGTAAAGAAAGAAGGACTTACTCTAGATGGAATTAAACAATTTTATTTAATGATTGAAAAAGATGAATGGAAATTTGAAGCATTATGTGAACTTTATGATCAAATGAATGTTGGTCAATCGATTGTTTATTGTAATAAAAAACAAAGAGTAGAAGAGTTAGCAACTGCTTTAATTGAGAATGATTTTCAAGTAGCTTATATTCATGGTGAGATGAATCAAGAGGAAAGAAATCGAATTATGAAAGGATTTAGAGCAAGTGAATCTCGTGTTTTGATTACCACAGATTTACTGGCTCGTGGAATTGATGTTCAAGGTGTAAATGTTGTTATTAATTTTGATATTCCTTTTAAACGTGAAAATTATATTCACCGTATTGGACGTTCTGGACGTTATGGACGTAAAGGTGTTTCTCTAAATTTTGTTACTCCAAGAGATGCTGAACAATTAGAAAATATTGAAAATTATTATTCAACATCAATTACAGAATTACCTGAAGATTTTGAAAAATATTTTAGATAAATTAGATCTAAATATATAATATAATATCTATCATTATATTATATTAGAAAATGACGAAGTTTTCATATGAAAAAAGTTATAAAGACAAAAAAATAATTAAATGTAGAAGACATATAAATAAAAATACTTATCCAACAATGTTTAAACAAAAAATATGTTTGGCAGATAAAAATGAAATAATATCTATTCTTGAAAAAAAATTAAAAGATTATATTGATAATCGATTAAATGAAATTTTAAATAATAAAACATCTATATCGGAACAATTAGAAGAAGATATAGATGAGGTTCAATTTGATGAAACATTTGGTGATACTACATTAAATGATTTAAATAATGAACAAATTGTTAAAAATTTAGATGATTTTTATGTAAGATTAGAAGAAGATAATGTTAAAGAAACAACACCATTATTCCAACCAACTGAATTTATTCCACAAATTGGAGAAACAACCCCTTTATTAGAAAGAGTTGAAATATTTCCTATTTTAGAGGATACTATTCAAGAAGTGGTTGAAGAAATTGTTGAAGAATATCCAGAGGATTTTGAAGAAGAAACAGAAGATGAAGATATATATGGTCAATATCAACCAGTATCTTTGGAATCTGATAATGAAGATATATTTGATATTGAAGCTCAACAATATATTCCATTAGAAGATTTAACACAATCAATTATTATAGATAATGATGATTTTATAATAAAAGAAATACAAGAAGAAACTCCCGTTGAGAGATATGATGATTTATTAAATTTAGAGTCAATTCTTAAATCATCCCCTAAAGTAAAGGATGTAATTGTTGATACTCCAATTTTAAATATTACTGAATATCCCCCACTTCCTTCATCATCATCTGATGAAATTGATGGTTCTCGTTCTCGTTCGCGTTCAGTATCACCATCATCATTTACAGAAGAGGAGAGAGAAAAAGTATTAAATAATCTTTTAAATTTAAATGATTTTAAAAAAGAAATTAAACCGGTTGCGGAAGAATTAGTAGTAAATGAAATAATTACAACACGTAATGGTTTAAAAATTCAAAAAACTCAAAGTGGTCGTTTTATTATAACTGAAATTTTAAATTCAATTGACGAAATAGATAATAATAATGATATTGATATTTTTTGTGATATTGATCCAACAGTTAATGAGTTATCCCAACAATTAAGTGAATTAAATTTAAATGAAGAAATTGAAATTGCTGAAACTTTTTCAGGAGAAACACTCATGAATGAATATGATGAATCTAATAATAAAAAGGAGCATGAATATTTTGAATTAGTTATGGAAGATAAAAAGGAAAGTGAAGAAGAACTTGAGATTGGTGAAGCAGGTTATATTGGTGAAGAAATTGGTGAAGCAGGTTATATTGGTGAAGAAATTGGTGAAGAATCAGATAAAGATGAAAAGAGAGAAATAGTAGAATTTGCTTTTAATTGTAGAAAAACATTTTTACCAGTATATAATAAATCTGATTTACCTGAATTAGATCATTATACAGAAGTATATCCAAAATCGGGTGTCCCAATTTTAGAACCAATTATAGAATCAGACTTACCAATAATTGAAGAAACAGAAAGAGAAGTAATTGCAGGAATTGCTGAAAAAATTGTAGATGATGTAATTAAAGAAGTTGTAGAAAAAATTGCAAGAGAAGAAGATGTTAGGTCTGATAAAACATCTTATGAAGAAGAAAGTGATAAAGAAGAATCTATTTATAAGTTAGTTGCTTCCCGTTCATTATATTATGGTGAACATCATTTTCCACTAATTGTTACACATGGACAGGATGATGGACAAAATATTAATTATCATAAGTCAGTAGAAGAAGCAAAAGAAATTGATAATAGTACATTATATCCACTTATGATAGAAGAAGAAGAGTATTATAGTAGTGAATATGCTGATGATGAATTTGTAGAAGATGAAGATAGTTTAAGTGCTGTAAATAATTTATTACAAAGTAAAACAAATGAAAGAGTTATTCAAGATTATGCGATAGAAATTCCAGAAGAAAAAATAGTAGAAGAAGAAATTGTAGGAGAAGAAATTGTAGAAGAAGAAATTTCACAGGAAGAATATCCAGAAAGTGAAGAATCATATATACCATCATCAGATGAAATAGAAGAACAAAATTGGTCTTTTAAAAAATGGTTTTTTGGGCTTTAAATTTAAATTATAAAATTAAATATTTTATATTAAAGTTAATGTAAAATATAAAATTGAAATTTCCATATATAAAGTAAAATATAATGAAATCAATTAAATGTCCGGTTCATAAATTTATAAGAGTAGACGAACTTGCTCTTAAAATAATTGATACAGAAGAATTTCAACGATTACGATTTATTCGTCAATTAAGTGTATGTCATTATGTTTATCCAAGTGCTTCGCATACAAGGTTAGAACATTCATTAGGAGTATATAATTTAGTGGATAAACTGTTTAAATCATTACTTGAAAATCAGCCAGATCTAGAAATATCTAAGCGAGATATTCAGTTAATAAAAATTGCTGGTTTAATTCATGATATAGGTCATGTTTGTTTTTCACATTCTTTTGATAATAAAATACGTAAAAAATTAAATGTTCATGTAGAGGAACATGAGGAACGTGGAGTCGATTTATTTAGATATATGGTTCATAAATATAAACTTCCAATAACAGAAATAGAAGTTAATCTTATTGGAAATATAATGTTAGGAAATATCGATTCGAATTATCCCAAGTATTATTTTGAAATAGTGGCAAATTCAAGTACATATTTTGATGTAGATAAGTTAGATTATTTACTTCGTGATAGTTATCATTTAGGATTTCAATTAGGATTTCAATACGATTATTTATTTCATAAAATGAGGATCATAGAAGATCAAATATGTTATGATAAAAAAGCAGCCTATACACTTTATTCAATTTTTAATGCTCGATATAAATTACATAAAGAAGTTTATCAACATAAAGCAGTTTGTCAAATAGATGCGATGATATGTGATGCTATAATCGAAGAAAAAGCATTTTTACAATTGGATCAAATGTTTGAAAATAATAGTTTCGATTGGATTAAATTAACAGATGATTATATATATACTTGTTTAAAACTATCAAAAAATAAGATATTAGATAGAGTTAATCGAAGACAATTATATCATACAATTAGTGAAAATGAAGCAAAAGAAATTGATAAAAGTTCAATTATTGTTTCTGAAAAAGTAATGGGTTTTGTAAGTAAGGATGTAAATCCTTTATCTCGTATGAAATTTTATGATAAGGGAAAAGATCAACTTTGTTCAATGAAAATGAAAGAGATATCTCATCTTATGCCTTTAACTTTTACTGAACGAGATGTCCAATATATATGTAAAAAAATTTAATTTTGTTCTTGTTTGTTCCAAAAATTATTATACTGTTGATATGGAGTATTATCAGCATATAAATTTTCTGGTTTCTCACTAACTAAGTCATTATTTTCAATAGCATTAATATTTAAAGAATTATATTGTTTTTTATAATAATTACCTTTAACTTTTGGTAAAGTTTTCCATTCTTGGTCGTAATTTGGAGTAGATTCTTTTAGTTCAATTGTTTTTGTCATTTCGTTATCTAAACTATCAATAAATTTTTGTAATTCTTGACCGTGACTGGTTTCAATATCTATTACAGAAAGTTCTTTTTCATTATAAAGATTAACTAATTCTTGTTTAGGTGTTTTAGGAATAAATTTTTTTTTCTTAAAAGATGTTTTAATAATTTGTTCTTCAACTTCAACTTCATCTTCATCTTTATTTTTTTTAACTATTACTTGATTACTTCTTTCATTATCTGTTGGGATTTCATTGAGATACCATCCATATTTAACAAATGGTATTTGATATATAAGAAATATTATAAGAGTTGTAATTATGCTAAGAAAAAATGCTTTTGTTGTAAATGTAGCACCACCTCCTCCTTGCCATATAAGTAGAAATAATATAAGCCAACGAATTGATGGAAATTTTTCATATAATTGTTTAAATAAAACAGGTGTTTGTGGAAATCCTCCAAATCCACTTAATCCAGTAACAAATGCTGCAAAAATACTTAATCCAATGGTTCTCCCTATAGTATTTAGATTCATATATTCTTTGAACCATTTTGGTGTTCTTTTAGGTAATTCAGGTTCAGGTTCAGAAACAATGCTTTCTAATGTCTTTGTAGTTTTTGTAATAATAGTTTCTGTCGACATTTTATATATAATAACAATAGGTTTTTTTTACATTAAAAATCGATTGTTATTTTTAGATAATAATAATTTATTGAGTTTTAACAAATTCAGTAAATCCTTGGGTGGTTCTTTCACCTTCATAAGTTGCGATATTTTTACCAGATGCGTCTAAGAGTAAAATTGTTGGGAAACCTTGGACGGAATATTCTTTTACAAGGTCTGGTTGTTCATCACTATTAACTTTAATTGCTTTAACACTAGATTTATTATCAGCTGCGAATTTATCCCAATCAGCCATCATAGTTTTACAATGTGGACACCATGGAGCATAAAAGAGAACTAATTGTTTTCCTTTTCCTTTAATAGCAAAAGTTTCTTCATTTTGTTGAACGACTTCATTTTCTTCTTGTTCAAAATGTTCAACACCAGATATTTTATTTTTAAGGCCAACAAAAAAATCAGAAATTTGTTGACGGTATAAATAACAAACAATAATAATTGCTCCGATAATTGCGAGAACTACTGCTTTTTGAGTATTAGACATTTTTTTAAATGCTTTTGGGATATTTGAAAGAAATTTAAACATATTATTATATATTTAAACTATATAAAATATTTTTAGTAATGATTGAATATAATATAAAAAATATTAATATTATTATATTATATATAAGATATGAGTTTAAAATTACAAGAAAAATATTATAAATACCAAAAAAATTATTTTTTAGCAATTAATAAAAAAAATAATGTATTATCTCAATTATCAAATAATTCATATATTCAAATTGGGGGTGGGTCAAATGAAACTACTAAAATGAAAGAATATTTAAGGGAAATAGTAAAGATTGATATGCTTGTTAAATCTAATAACAAAAAAATTCAAGAGTATTTAGTAGAATTACAACAGACTTTAAATACTCTTGCGCGAAGTGGTTCTAAGAATGATAATTCTTCTGCTAAAATAACAGATTTGGAAGAGCAATTAAAATCATCTTCAGAAAAATCAATTATATTAAATAGTAAATTATTAGATACAACACAATTATTAGACGAAAAAAAGAATGAGATAAAGAGAATTCAAGAACAACTATCTCAAGAAAATAGTAAGAATACAGATAATACAGAAGAAATAAAAAAACTAGAAAACGATTTAAAATTAAAAGAAGAAAAAATTCTTGGTCTAGAAAATAAACAATTGACTCAAGAAAGTGAATTAAAAAAATATTTAACTGACTTAAGAAGACAAACAGAAAAAATAGAAGAACAAACAAAAAAGATTAGAGAATTAAAAGTAACTGAAGATAATTTAATCAATATTAAAGAAGAAAAAGTTGATTTAGAAAAAAGAAATAAAGACTGGGAAAATAAGATTAAAATTTTACAACAAACAAATCATGATTTAACATTTAAAAATAGTAGCCTTACTAATAATCTTTTAGTACAAAATCAAGCAAATAAAGATTTAACACGTAAAAATATTAATCTTACTAGTGATCTTTCAGTACAAATTCAAGCAAATAAAGATTTAACACGTAAAAAGATTAATCTTACTAGTGATCTTTCAACCTGCAAAGAAGATAAAGATAATTTAGATGAGACTTTAACTAAATTAAAGAAACAACAAAATTTAGATTTAGACTTATGTCACCAAAAGATTCAAGAACTTGAAATAAATATAAGTAAACTAAAAAACGATAATAGTGAAGATGATGATATAAAAAGAGAAGTTAGAAAAGAAAAGTTTAAAAGAGCCCATCAAATATCTATTATAACAAACACCATAAAAACTAATAAAAGTGTGAAAGGTCTTAGCTCCAAACAGATTGAGGATATTAAAAAGTGGATCAAACTATTTCCTGAGGAAAGGTATAAATATGAAATGCACGCATTTGGTAATACGATTAGTTTATTACAAAATGATGGTAAAGTTCGGAAGGCTATAAGGAAGGCATCTAAAAACACAACATATGACACTTATGAGACCAAAAAAATGCTGAATCGTTTTCTACAGGAAATTCGCTAAGGAAGTGATTCCTTAATACATACAACAATGAAATACTGAATATAGATTGAAACGGTTGAAAAAATAAAGATAAAAACAAAATAAAAATATAATTATATTTTAGAACAAAAGATGTATAAAGTATGCTCAAAGTGTTATAAACACAAAGATTTAGAATGTTTTCATAAATTACAAAAAGGTTTATTTGGTCGTCATTCAATATGTAAAGAATGTCGGAAATCATTAAGACTTTTAAAGAAAAAAGAAAACAAAAAGAGTGATGATATATATCTTGTATGTTCTGGCTGTAAAAATGAAAAACATTGTTCAGAAT
>Ga0207987_1000162_pt1 | contig 21258 bp, 10 predicted proteins | sample ETNtaG_19_FD_185768 | JGI IMG/M metagenome (GOLD analysis project Ga0207987, IMG submission 185768) | Marine microbial and viral communities from oxygen minimum zone, Eastern Pacific Ocean - ETNP201302PF86A (SPAdes) (version 2) | ecosystem: Environmental > Aquatic > Marine > Oceanic ...
AAGAAGACGAACCAAGATATTTCGATCTTCCTATGACCTTCGAAATTGAAGCCGATCAACCGATGTTGGAGATTGTTCAGGTTTCCCAGAATACTAAACTTGCACCTGGAAATGACTATTCTATCCAAATGAAAGTGAAGAATGAAGGAAACAGTCCAATGACTGTTCTGCTTGAAGCTGACGTAGACGAGAGTGGGTGGGATGTGAGCATCGGTGGCCTTTCAGGTTCTCCCTTGATAGAAATTGAAGCGTTTGACGAGGCCACATTTACTGTCGAGGTTTCTGTATCTAGTTCGGCAAACAACGGAGACTCAATTCCGATTTCAGTTACAGCCACCCCACTAGACACAGAGCAGAGTTTCCCGGAGTCTCTAACCGCCAAGTTCACTCTTACGGTAATAGTAGAGATCGGGTCTTTCGTCGATATAATTGTTAACGAAATGACCCATCCTAGGCCAATCACTCTCGTTCTGGTTTTGGTCAGTGTTCTATTGCTGTTCGCTGGTATTCAGAGCAGGCTCAATAGGAGAAGGTGGGCAGCACAGATGAGGATGCTGGAGACCCTATCTGACGATGAGTTTGAAGCCCAAGAAAACACTCCCGAGATTCCCGCACCAGTAACCGTAGAGGAAGAACCTAGGGGCGTAGATAAGTACGACGATGACGATGTCGAGCTGATATAGTCTGCAAATGTACGAACGACGCTCCATTCTTCTTAAGACCCAAAGTTAGCGGCCTACAAAACGGGACTGGCATCTATGCATTTAGCAAATCCAAATTATGGAGAATCTGGGTCAGCGGCCAAGAAGAGATCAGCCTCACTTCTGACCTTCTTGATACTAATGTCAGGGATTGCCTCCATACAATTAGCCGTCTTCGAGGTCTCTGCTACTGTGAACGACCAGGATGCAGACGGACTCCCGTATGGGATTGAGTTCCTGATCAACACTCAGCCACAAGATTGGGACTCGGATAACGATGGGCTCCCTGATGGATGGGAATGGCAATATGGTTTAGACCCCCTATCGTCATCTGGAGAAAACGGCTCCACCGGAGATCCCGACTCCGACGGACTCACAAATCTGAACGAGTATCTTTACGGAATCCCCTCGGGTTGGGATGAGCCATCCACTACGAACATCCTGGACAATGGAGTTTGGTGGAATGGGACTATTCCTGTTTCGAACTGGGACGAGGAGAGCGCCATGCAAGTGATTCAGGGTTCTGGTTCAGACGGTGCAGACGAGGATCCAGTAGGCAACATCTGCACAGATACGTTCGACAACGATCACGATGGAATGGTTGATTCCAATGATGGAGACTTCGATGGGGATGCCGATTGCAGCTCCAATGATGATGATGGAGACGGAATCGAAGATGAGGACCCCAATGGTTGGGATACCGATGGAGACGGAATGCCAGATGGGTGGGAGGCAGCAAATGGCCTCGACCCGACCTCGAACTCAAACCAAGATGGGACCTTTGGGGACCCAGACTCAGACGGGCTATCAAACATTTACGAGTACGTCAACCCTGCATGGGGGACTAGGAATGGAACGACATTCCCACCAACACAATACTTCAGACCCGGGCCAATCAACATGACGATAACTGAGTCTCCCTGCAATCCAGTACTTTCCCTCGGCCCGGGGGGGTGTGGAATCTTTACCGCCGAGGTCGATGGCATTACCCAGACCGACCCGCAGAACAACGATACCGATGGAGATGGCCTGAATGACTCTCTAGAGGCACTCATCTTACTTACTGACCCAACCTCTCCGGATACTGACTCGGATGGAATTCTTGATGGAATCGAATACAATGGCTCGTATGGTGATCCGGCTCAGGGGTCAGACCCTAGGGATAACAACACGGATGGAGACCATTTGGATGATGGAGAAGAAGATTTGAATGGCAATGGTGTGGTTGATCCTGGTGAGACGGATCCAACGAGAATCAACGACGAGGGGGATTTCGATGGTGATGGACTGCAAAACTGGGAGGAGAACAACTCCTGCACTCTGTGGAACGTTTCAGACTCAGATGGTGGTGGAATAAGTGACGGAGACGAAGGCTTCCCGGGGCAGACCGATCCGTGCACATCCATTTTCGAACTTGTTTTCACAATTATTTCCTGGGATGGAGATGCCGACACGCTAACCATCAACTCCACAGAAGGGATCAATCCAGATCCGGTGGATTGGAGGGGAAATCCGCCAATGGCTTACTTCGTATCCCCCAATGGTACCCTGACCCCATTCAGCTATGTCTCCCTGGAGGAACCATCCTTCCTGAAAGGGGTGGATGCAGAACCCCCAATAGGCGCGGCAACGATTTTGTTCACCAATGGATCTTGGTGTTGGGATGCTTCTGTCAATGCCACAAACGACCCATGGTGCGATGATGACTACAAGGACTCGGATGGGGACGGTCTCGCAGACTGGGAAGAATTGACAGCGGCTTGGGGGTTCCTATCAGACCCGACACTATACGATACCGATGGCGATGGCGTCAATGACCTATCTGAAACTCTGAATCTAACTGACCCAAGAGAGCCTTGTCACAATCTCCTTGATTCCGATGAGGATGGCCTCAACAACTACTTCGAGAATACCACGGGATGCTCAATGATTTTTGGAATCGGGGGTTTTGGATTCGGAGGAAATTTCACGTCTGATGTTTGGTTCACTCTCTGGAACGTAGCAGATACTGACAATGGAGGGGTCGAGGACGGGCAGGAATATCTAGACGGGACAAACCCTCAAGACAACCCAGATGACGATATCAACCCTCTAGATACTGATGGTGATGGCATACCGGATATAATCGAGCAGGACATAGGAACTGACTGGCTCGACCCCGATTCCGATGGAGGGGGAATCCCTGATGGCGAAGAATGCCCAGAGGATTTTTGGGTTCTGGACTGCATTGGGTCTCCCGGCGATCCTTTCGACCCCATTGATGACATACAAGAGAACGCACTGATGTTCACTGCCACCAATAGTTCCGAGGGACTAGATCCAACTGTCAAACACTACTGGAGATGGCATACCTATGACTTCTACACTGGAGTCTCTTGGGGCGTGAATAGCACACTCGTGGGAAATACCCAAGTTACTCCGGAATTCTCCACAGAACAAGGGGTGGCAGACCAGTCTTTCTGGAATCACTCAGGACCACTATCTTGGGAGATAATTTTCGATGAAGCCGGATACATCGGTCCCGGGCAGGAACTAATACAACCTCACAATGTGGTTAATTACACGGCCTGGGTGGATAGTTCCGCTGGACTCAACTTCTCCAACTACACTCGTGACATCATCGTCGATAGTGCCGTCATCGAAGCTCTATACGTCAACGCCCCAGAGGTGATATTATCTGCTGTAATCCGTGAGAATTCGACAGCATTCGCCGATTCCGATTATGGCAAGGATCTACCTCAAGACTTCATGAACAACTCAGGTTTCGTCGCTAACCTTACTCAGGATGTCATAGACCAGTCGGGGGCAATATCAGCCTGGGAAAAGGTTACTGCTATCCAGAATTTCATAGTGAACGGTAATGACACAATCTCTTTCCTAAGGAATCACTATGGTTCGGGTAGGGAAAGCGGTCTTGGAATAGATAGTGATGTTTCTCATTGGATTCTAAACTCATCTAGGGAAGGAGACTGTGATGAGTTTACCTCGGTCTTCGTTACTATGCTTAGGATGGTAGGAATCCCCGCACGTAAGGTCACTGGCTTTTCAGGTGGCTCATGGGATGGCAAGGCATTCAAAGTGTATGGTAAAGACTTCACTAGATGGGCCGAGGTTCATCTCCAGACCAATCAGAACCAGGGTGAGTTAGATCTTGGCTGGATTCCCTTCGAAGCTTGTCCCCCGATGTCTGAAGTAAGGGTTAATGTGGAGTCTTGGGGGCCAACGTCAGTTGAGAGGAATACAACGACATCAGAACACATCTGGATTGAGGGGCACTTGGAGTTTGTAGAGAACCAGACTCTGGTGGATAACATCTCACTCTCAATGTACCTTGTCGAACCCAGTCAATCCGAAGAGATTCCCGGAAGTGCCGCCATTCTGGAGCACATGGTGGCCAATGTTACAACGAATGAAAATGGCTCATTCAATCTAACTGGCCTACCCCCTCAAATAATACAACCAGGTTTCGGATCTCTGGTGATCCTCACCACAGAGAAGGGGTATGTCGGTATCCAAGGAATTTCCATGCCGTGGCAAGTCAATATCACAGATGACGTATCCTTGTCTATTACCAGTCCAATTCCAGTAGCCCAACCAATGCTAGGGATTGGAGTTAACTCGTCAATAACCGGACAACTATCTTGGGCAAGTTCACCTTTCTTGGATCCTTCAATTGTGGATGACCTGCAGGTCGTTCTGAACTACTCTTCGGATGTAGATGGCGAAGTTTCGGTTGTTTCCGGTGTATCCGGAGGGGGATATTACGAATTCATAGTACCGATAGACGAGACCGAACCTCTCGGATTAATGGATGCTGCTATTTCATTCCAGGGTTGGCATTTCGACGATCTGAACAATGCCACCCCCCCATCTTACCACGCGCTTCCAGGTACACTGCCCTTCATGCTGAACATCACACTTTCTCCGAACCTAACAGCAGAGATTCAATCCCAAGGCCAGAATAACTCGATTCTGGAGATTGGAAGCAATATCTATCTGAACGGAACAGTACTCAGTAGAGGCCCATCGCCTTCACCGCTAAATGGGACATTGATTCTAGAGATGCGAAGAGCCGATCTCTCTGGGCCCTTCCAAGAGTTGACAACATGGTACCTCAATGACTCCTCATGGGGCTCCACCCCTGGGGATTTCTCAATCGTTTGGCCCTTCTCCGCCTCTGACGTCCCCCTCCCTGCGGGGCCGGTCGATGTACGTCTGCAGTTCGACTCCGATGACTTGAATTCGAATGACCAAGAACAATTTGTCGATATCTACGGAATACGTAGTTTCGTTGTTTTCGATTACGAACTTCCCTTCGCCATCAGGGGCAGAGAGTATGCAGTTGACGTATTCCTAGAGGATCACACCGGCTCGTCATTTGCCCCATTTGATGGCGAATATGCCTTACTTTTCGATGGGGACCCAGTTTGGAACGAAACCGATCCTGACGCTGGACGGGTAACTCCAACCTTCACTCCATCTTTTGGCATGATCCCGGGAGACTATTATTGGAACCTCAGCTATGGCGGCTCCACTTGGCTCAGCCCCAATTCTACATCAGGTCTTCTAAGGGTCCGAGGAATGGGCAATGCATCTGCAAGCGTCTCTAATGATTGGTCCGTCAGAGGATCGACAAACTGGGTCTCTGGATTCGCAAGAGATATGGTGCTGCAGAACCAGATTACAGGGAACAACACTTCCGTAACCGTGCAGCTTCTGGTACCCTCGACCCTACCCACTACTCCCGGAGGATTCCCAGCAGCCCCCACGATCTACAATATCGCAAACGGTTGGGTGGACGAAACAACAGGCGCCTACAATCTTTCATTCGAGATTCCCCAGGGTATCCCTTCGGGCGTATACGAGATTGATGTCACTTTGAGTTTCTCTGGCAACCCTCCAGAAGGAGGAAGCTACTACAATGCAGGAGATCCAACAACAATCAGTTTAGGCGTGCAGACGGAGTTTGTAGTCGAGACCGACCCCCAGTCTTCGATCGTTACTGCCGGGGAAGAATTGTTCCTCCAGTCCACTGTAACGGATGTTGAGGATCCAACTGCAGCACTGTCTGGTGTGGCTTTGGATCTCTACTTCGACTGGGGCGGGCCTCTCCAGACAATACTCCAATCTGGAACTACGAACTTTGAAGGAATTGTCTCTTTCGATCCAATTGTCCCATCCACCGCTCCACCTGGATTTTACGACATTAGGGTTCACGCAGCTGACGACCTTTCTGATAACCTTACAACGCCCGGAGCGGGAAGATGGCTCGGGAACGAGAGTTTCGTGAATCTAACAGTACAGGTTGTCAGCTCAGTTGAGATAACCTCAATTCCTTCCCAAGTTACTGCACTACAGTCCTTCAACTTAGTGGGCAATGTTATGGATTCAGTAGATGCCAATAGGACCGTAGACGGTCCAGTCGGCATCAATGTATTCTTCCTTGACGAACCAGAAGAACTTCTAATCAATAATCAAACTACGAATATTACTGGAGCGTTCAACCTCATAGTTCCAACCGATATCCTAGGAAACGGTGTCCTCAGAGGAGACAGGACCCTAGTCGTTAGCGTAGTCAACGGCTCGACACCATTCTACCTGACTGGCAACGGGGATGCATCGATACTAGTGATGGGGGTTTCCCAATTCGTAGACTCCAATCCGTTTGTGAATACCATTGTGGACCGTGGCGAATCAATCACCATTACCACTAGGCTAGTAGAGTTCAGCAACAACGAGAACCCACTTTCAGGCTTCGAAGTGTGGGCTCGTTTCCACGATACTTGGCTCGATCCAGGTGTAACAGCTGCTGATGGCAGCATTGCATTCGAATTCGAAGTCCCTCATGACCACCCACTAGGGCTTGTGAATGTCACCTTCGTCTTCAACGGTTCCGTTGACCTCCACCAAGCAGTGCTGACCCTGAATACCATCACAGTGAGATCTACTGCTACTATGGTAATAGATCCGATAACTGCGAACCCGCTTCCAGGAGAATTCTTCAACGTCACAGGCTCTTTGACATCTAGCAACGGATCGGGACTATCTGACAGTTCTGGCAATCCGCTGAATCCAACACTGACATTCTCTATTGACGATGAATCCAGTACGTTCATAGTTTCCCAGGTTACATTCAATGCTGATGGAACTTGGTCGGCAGAACTTAGACTCGACTTGTCATTCCCACGAGGACCACATGGATTGGATATTTCCTTTACACCCCAGGTGACATATTTCTCCTCAGCATCTGGTTTTGCTACCTTCGACAGCAGAGGCTTTTCGGTTCTAACTATAGAAAGCCCAGATGACCTTGATCCTGACAACAGGACAATCAGAGGGGAAACTTTCGACATCTCTCTCTCCCTGATAGATAACGCGGGCGGGCCTGTGGAATCTGCCACCATAGTTGTACGAATTGACAATATCACAGTATGGGGGGGTCTGACTGATCCGAACGGAACCGCTTCAGCATCAATACTGGTTAGGCCAGACAGAGACCCCGGGCCAATGGTGGTCACGGCAACATTCTCAGGAATCAATGGCACTATTGGCCTTGTAGGCGATGTGTCTTGGACAAGGCTAATCGTCCTGGCTCCCACGAATCTAGTACTGAAAGAAGCATCCTCTCCCTCCATAGCCGGTGGGTCGGTAACTCTGATTGGTTCACTTTTGGATGAAAGGGGGCAACTCCTGAAGGCCGAAGGAAACACCAGTGGTGGTCTGATTCACCTGTACATTGATGGAATTGACGTTGGGCCTGCTTACACCACTTTCTCCAATGATACCACGGGGCAGTGGTCTATCACATACCTAATTCCTTCAGAAATGGACTTCGGGCCCCATACCGCTCGAGTAGATTTCCTAGGCGGATTTTCTTGGGTAGATCCAATGGGCCAAGGTGACTCCCTCAATCCAGAATACTACTTGGGTTCCTCTGACACAATGGCATTCAATGTGACCCAACCAACTCAAGTGGTAATTTCCACACCTCCTGAAGAAATTGACAGAACAGAGGTAGCAGTAGTAGAAGGCGTACTGACGGATGGCGTCGGCCGGGCCATCCCAAGTAGAGATCTCGTCATGTCGGTAGACGGGCAGGAAATAACATCAATATCGGTGGACGGAAACGGTTCATTCACAGGTTTTGTCCCAATTGCACCAGACATGTCACTGGGGCCGATTGTTATCGGCATAGGGTTCGCCGGAGAGGATTTCCTACTCCCATCAGAATCATCAGTGGTATTCACTGTCTTTTCCCCAGTTTTCGTCACAATGGACCCAATTGGCCCAATTGCCGTGGGCGACACCATGTTGATTTCGGGTTCTGCCAAGGATAACTTGGAGGATGGTTGGCTAGGAAGCCAAACAATCGAGATCTTCGTTGATGGTGTGCTGGTGGGAATTACTAGTAGCCAGGAGACCGGCATTTGGTCATTGGAGTGGACGATCCCCGATTCAATGGATATTGGGAACCATTCGATTTCTGCAATTTCTCCAGCACAAGGATTCTACAGGCAGGGCTTCGAAGAGTCGAATTTCACCGTCTCTTACCACACCTCAATTTCACACCAGGTCGAACAGACGTATGTGACCAGAGGGGGGCATTGGAACTTCAGTGGCAGACTTTTCGAATCTGACACTGGTTTCGAGCAAGGACTTGAGGGAAGGGAGATCTCGGTACTTCTGGATGGAGCGACTGTCGAATTGGTAGTCACAGAAGAGGGTGGTTTCTTCTCCTACAGCCATAGGGTGCAATACGCATTGAGCAGAGGCTCTCATAACGTCTCTTTCCTGTTCGGTGGCGAGTTCCTCTACCTATCCACATTAGCCGTGTCGCAAGTATTTGTCCTGTCAGACATCGTAGTCGAGGTACAACCAATCACCAACACGATCATTCGAGGCGATGCATCTCCATCCAGCTCGATAATGATACAGGGGCTCGTAAGGGAGTTGGGAGGCGAATCCGCAATCTTCGCCAACCTTTCCATGAGCCTAACATGGGGTGAATCTGACCTCCCAATCACTTCCGGGCCTTGGGATAATCCGAGTACGATGAACTTCCAGATCAGAGCAAAGGCCCAGGAATTCATGCACCCAGGTGAGAACATCATCACCATAGTTGTCGATTCCGACCAGTCGAGGTTCCTGAATGGTGTTTCCAAGGAAATCGAGATTCTCGTGATGATAGAGGTTGACTTCGTATACTCTGAATTGGACCTCTCAAACGGCCAGAGGGTGATTAGGGGGACCGTAAACGCCACTGCTAGAGATACCGGCGCTCCACTGGAGGGACTTTCCCTAACCGCTAGCCTGATGAATGGCAGCACTACTCATTTCTCGGTCTCCAAGCTAACCGGGGAAGATGGTGTCTTTCTGTACGAATTCAAGTCAATGGCTCCCTTGCCCGCCTTGTCCGAACAATCGCTTCCACCAGAGGGATGGGGTCTCCTACGCGTGATGATTGGCTCGGACTCAGAGTTCATCGATCCGGGAAGCCTCGCTCTACTGCCTTATTCGGGCGTCCCCATAACTTACGAGAAACAAGAGAGTGACGCTCTCTTTGGCAGTACATATGTTGCACTCGGAGCTCTATTGGTAGCAGCAATCGCCATCGTAATTGGCGCCATGGCTTTCAATACGAAGAGGAAATCAACAATCAGGGAACTAGCCAAGGTCCTGGGCCAGACCGTGGAGATGCTGGCATCCGGCGACGAATACCGCCGAGCTATCTTCCTATGCTACGAGAATATGTGTTCAGTCCTAATGCGCCGGGGTTTCCTGCGAAGGAACTTCGAGACCGTTCGAGAGTTCGAGTACGCAATCAGAGAGGCCCTGCCAATCAGCGAGGCTTCATTGGTGCCCCTGGATCGAATTTTCGAGGAGGCCAGATACTCAAGTCACGTTCTTGGTGACACTCATAGGGACAACGCACAACTAGCTCTCTCTTCGGTCATGCAGGAGATTGAGGCGATTCAAGACATTCCAACGAGGGATTTACAGTTGGAGATTGAGGATTGACTCAATCCAACTTGATTGCAATGAATTCCCCTTCCCAAATTGCCCCTGAAACGCGCCTCTCCTTCGGTAGTCGGAATGACCTGATCAATCCTCCAAACCTCTCTGGAGAAATAACTCTGACAATCTGGGAATCATCGTCGTTCGTTGTGTCGATGGTAAACTCATTCTTGTTGGTAGTTGGCAAGGGTAGCCTAATCTCAGATTCCGACCATTCTCCCCCGAACTCAGAGACAAACTCACCCAAAGTGGAAACAGACTCGCTTAGGACTCTAGACTCGATTTCAGAGACTACTGAGCCATGCATCCCCATTACTTCGGAGAGGTGGGGCAACTCATTGAGGAATCCTCGATGCATGGACTCTGCATCTGTATCAAGACCCACTTTCAGATCGGCCAGACCACCAATTGACTCTATTTCTGCATCAGATTGGACTTCAACCCTAGTCCACTCCATGCATTGCCCAGTTACCCGACTCGCATGAACCCATTGTCGATCAGATCTCGAAGAACGCCTTGACTCGTTCTGCAGTTCTTTCGGGTTTCGATGTCCGCATCTTCTGCATCGCAGGCATACAATCGCTGACTCTCCTCTCTAGAAGCCTCTTCTCTAGGAGGATCACAATCGCCCTATCCTCCTTCTTCCTAATTGGCCTTCCAAGGGCCTGAAGAATACTGTTCACAGCTGGCTGTAAACTTGCGTACTTCCATGCCCTATTCCTGTCATACTTCTTCGCATAGTACTCTAGCAAGGCATCTTGTTTGGCGCTTGGGGGTGGCAAAGGCAGACCAACGCAAACTAGGGCACTCAGAACATTTTCCGAGTAATCAATCCCTTCGGAAAGCTTCCCACTCAGGACTCCGAAAAGAGCAGATCCCCCCATTTGCTTATGCTCATAGAGTTTAGAGATCAAACTCTCTACTCCCGATTTACTCATTCGCTGCTCTTCCTTGATAATTTTCTTTGGGCTCCAACTATTCTCAAATTCTCCATGAATCCTATCTAGCATAGAATAGCTGGGGGCGAAAATTGCAACATTTCCTTTCGTGTTGTCTATTACCGACTTTACATGACTAATTATTGATGAAAAGCACCCCTCTCTTTCAGTGTACTTGCTTGTCACATCACTTGCAATTAGTACTGGCCTATTGCCCAAGGGGAACCCAGAAGAATACTCAATACATGAAGAACGAATCCTCGGTATTCCTAGTATCTCTGCGTACATTTCTGGTGGGAATAGCGTTCCAGACATCAGTATAGAACCTAGGCATTGTTCGAAGATTGGTTCACCAACAACACTCGGATCAAGTAGATGGCTAGTCACCCTTGGTTCATCGACCAGTTCATCGAAGACTAAGGCCAATGCGGAATTTTTTCTATATCTGATGCAAATTTCCAATATCTCAGCAAGTCTCGTGCAGTCATTCTGTTCATCTTCTCCCGAATCCTCATCTTCTTCTATAACGACTGACAACAATCGTGCAATCATCATCCTCAGACGAGATATATCGTCCTCAGTATCCTCTTCTAGAATTCCGCCTATGGCCTTTGAAACAATATCTAGGAAGTCCTGAGTGGCCACCCTTACGTCGTCTCCCTTTGTCTGTTTATTCTCGGCTTTCTTTTCTTCGAACCATTCCCTCAGATCTGCATCATCCCTCAATGCTCTGATTTGCTTCTCCAGAGATTTCGCTTCTCTAAGATGATTTGATTCAGGCATCTCCAAATCTGCCTCCCTTTTCTCCATGCTCTCTTTGTATTCTTCGACATCAGACAAAGCTCTTTGGAAAACCCTCTCGGTAACTCTCCTCTCAAGGCCACTCCTAATTCGATCCGGAAGGTTATGTGCCTCATCGACGATAAGAATTGTATTTTCCAAATCTACGCCCATTACTGGGAGCGAAGCATCCCTGACGCCCTCTACGAAAACATGGTTGTAGTCGCAGACGATTACCCGGGTGTTTTTTGCCGCCTCTCTTGCAGTTGCCCATGCACACACATCCGTCTTCCTGACTCGCTTTAGAACATGATCAACATGTCGTGGCTCCGAATGGATGAATTCTTCCAAATCCGCCCTTAGGAACCTCCTCTCTGACTCAGTTACTCCTATTTCGCAATTGCATTTCCCCGTGGACCTGTCCACTACTTTGCACATACTCTCTCTCCCAATGATATCGACTACTTTCACTCTGGAGAATCCATGTGGCAGCCTCTTGTTGATTTCACGAATTGTGTCAACAACAATCCTGTGTTGGGATTGCCTCCCAGTCAGAAACATAATCTTTGGAATTTCTGGGTTCTCACTTTGATTCGCAGCATTGAGTGCGGATGCCAGTGCTGCCGCAGTCTTGCCAATCCCCGTGGGTGCCGCCGCAAGTAGGAATCCCCCACCCTTCAATGCTTCAATACCATCAGAAATCATCCCTATTTGGGACTCTCTAGGAGTCTCATGAGCGAAGAAAAGACTGCTATTGGGCACTCCTTCACTAGACATGGAGATGTACTGGGAAATTGACCGTCCATAAGTTTGCATCCCAATTCATAGCATTCCATCTGGGAAGATTCGGGTTGCCCCGCACGCGTGGTGCGGGACGGTGTGTGTGTTGAGTTCTAACTCTGATCTGCTTTCCTGGGGATTCGAGGAGCTTCGCTGGGGTCATAACCAACTGCGTTGCTAAGTTTCTTCGCCCTGTCTCTGATGTTCCTCAGTCCGTTGCCAAATCTCCTAGCATCGCTTGATTGGTGGTTGGGGGGGCGGACACGCCGCCCCCCCGAGTTCTTTCTGTGCATCCCAACTTCGCCCATATCTCTCTCTCCTAAGCGTTTGAATCCTCATCGTGTCTGAAGCGCAGCTCATCCATGCGCTTTCTCAGTAGGTCCACTACCGTGTCCCCTTCGATCATCTCCTTGCGGATCATCTCCCTTGCCGATTGTCTTAGGACAACATCCGCCGGCTCACCAACAATCTTGCAGTAGTCCCTCAGCCTGACAGTTAACTCCGGGCCTAGGTCAACTTCCACTCGATCCCCCTTTCCAGGAAGGGGTGTCGACAGCATCCTCCTCACTGCTTCTCTAATCACGTCGGACCTGTTTCTCATCCCATCGAAGCCCACGAGCCTGTCTAGTTCCAGGAGGTGATCCTCTGGGATCCTCATCGAGACCATTGGACTGTTGCCGGGCACCTCCTGTTCCTCCTGAGTCTGCGAGAGACGCGTACAGGATATAATTGTATTGCAATTGAAATGCAAATGAAATACAATAACGATATTATTGAAACATCCTATTGATGGCCCCTAACGAGCGATTCAAGGCACATGGTCTTCTGGCATCGCATGGTGTAACTGTGAAAATCATCAATGATGCTATACATGGTCAATTCAAACTGAAGGGAGTTGCCCAGGATCTCCTTTCCACTCCTGAGATGAATAAACTAAGTCACATTAAGCAACTGGGTTTGGCTCATTTGGTTTTCCCAGGCGCTCATCATACTAGGTTTGAGCACTCACTTGGGGCCTCGCACATCGCAGGAAGAATGGCAGACTCCCTCTCAATGGGAGATATCGACACGGACACCCTGCAGGTCGCTGCTATGCTCCATGACGTTGGTCACGGACCCTACTCGCACACATTAGAGCATATTCTGGCCGATAGAGGGGGAATGGACCACATGGAGGTTACGAAAGGAATCATCCTCGGGGAATATGACGTAATCGTTGATGGAGAAGGGGAGTCAATAGACGAAAGGAAACCAATTCCTGGTATCCTGGAGGATCACGGCCTAGACCCAAAGCTAGTTTCCTCACTGATCACCGGTCCCGATGCATCAGGAACAGAGAGATCTTTGATTAGTTGGACGGAGGGCAGAGAGGATTTCTCTGGGGAGGATAAGACATTGGCACAACTTGTTCACGGTCCCGTAGATTGCGATCAACTGGACTATTTGCTGAGAGACTCACACTTCACAGGAGTAAAGCATGGGGTGGTTGACCACAACCGACTAATTGAGTGCCTACGTAGTCAGAGTGGAGACATTGTTGTCGAGCAGGGTGGCCTGTCGGCATTAGAGGGCATGTTGGTGGCCAGAGGGCTAATGTACAGTGCGGTTTACTTCCATAGAGTTACACGAGTAACCGAGGTAATGCTTTCTCGTGCCGTTGAGAGGGCAGGGGATGAATTGCCAGACTCTATAGATCTTCAGAGGAGAGTCGACGCGGAGATTTGGGGGGCTCTTGACAAGGCGGGTGGTTTCTCCAGGGACATGATTACACGACTCAAATATCGGAACCTGCTGAAAGTTTGCCTGAGTCGTAGGAAGGACGATCTGAGTCCTGAGCAGATTGAAAGACTCGCATCAATAGCCAATGAATTGAGTGTTAGGAGGGAGATAGAGGATGACATAGCATTCCGTGCAGGTATGGATCCAGGATATGTTGCAATCGATGTCCCGAGTGTGAAACTCCTTCTCTCAGAGCCTAGAATGGCCCAAGTCGATGTCAAGGTAGTTGGCGATGATGGCAAGACGAGATGGCTCAAGGAGGTCACCCCTATGGCCGAAGCACTGAGAAAGAGGCAGGTCAGTCAAGAAGCAGTCTACGTGATGACTTTGCCAGGAAACGAGAAAAGAGTAGCCGAAATCGCTAATCAGATACTGTTCGAATAACGCCACATTGCCTGATTGCTTACTTGGAACATTCAAAAGGGGAACAAAGGGAGGGGCGCTCGCCCAATCAGGGTTCAACATAATCGTTGGTGACCAAATGGACAATGCGATAAAATCAGTTTACGAGACAGTGAAAGCAAGAGACCCAGATCAGCCAGAGTTCCATCAGGCCGTCGAAGAAGTGCTCGACAGCCTAGGGCCGGTGATTTCTGAGCATCCGGATTACATTGACGTGGTCCAAGGCATGGTTGAGCCAGAGAGAGTAATACAGTTCAGGGTACCATGGTACGACGATGAGGGAAAACTCCACGTAAACCGAGGTTACAGAATCCAGTTCAACAGTGCGATTGGACCCTACAAAGGAGGCCTTAGGTTCCATCCAAGTGTCAATCTTTCAATTCTGAAGTTCCTGGGATTCGAGCAGGTGTTCAAGAATAGCCTAACTGGTTTGCCAATGGGTGGAGGAAAGGGAGGTTCCGATTTCAATTCCAAGGGGAAGTCGGACTCAGAGGTTAAGAGATTCTGCCAGTCATTCATGAGCGAGCTCTGGAGGCATATTGGAGCCAATCTCGATGTTCCAGCAGGGGACATCGGAGTAGGTGGCAGAGAGATTGGATACCTATTCGGAATGTACAGGAAAATGGCTAACGAGTTCACTGGAGTTCTAACTGGCAAGGGAATCTCCTACGGGGGTTCTCTAATCAGGCCAGAGGCAACGGGATACGGTTTGGTTTACTTCGCAAGGGAGATGCTGGCAACCAAGGGCAAGTCGTTCGATGGGGCAACAGTCGCAATCAGCGGTTCGGGCAACGTAGCCCAGTTCGCCTGCGAGAAGGTCCTAGGCCTAGGCGGTAAGCCAGTCACCATGTCAGACAGCAGTGGCTACATCTACGATGCTGCTGGAATAGATCGCGAGAAGCTTGCTTGGATAATGGATCTAAAGAACAACAGAAGAGGGCGAATGAAGGAATATGCTGAACACTTCGACGGAGTCGAGTACACAGAATCAAAGCCCGAGCCAAATCATAACGAACTATGGGGCACCAATGTCGACGTTGCTCTTCCTTGTGCCACTCAGAACGAGATAAACGAGGCAGAGGCTCAGATGCTCGTAGAGCACGGAGTAATTGCAGTGGCCGAGGGAGCAAACATGCCATGCACTTCCGAGGCAGTCGAGATTTTCCACGAGAATGGCATTCTCTTCGCACCAGGGAAGGCTAGCAATGCCGGCGGCGTAGCAACTTCTGGTTTGGAGATGAGTCAGAATAGCCTGAGAATGAGTTGGACCAGGGAAGAGGTCGATCAGAAACTCGAGGGCATCATGGTGAGTATCCACAAGAACGCTTTCGAGACTGCTGAGAAGTACGGCATGCCAGGAAACTACGTCGCTGGTGCAAATATTGCCGGTTTCCTGAAGATCGCAGAGTCTACGATGGCTCAGGGAATTCTCTGATAATCCTCATCTGGGTCCTCTTCTCTCTCATTGTATATCGAGAATAGAAAGTATCCCCCTGCAGACGCTGCTATTGCTAAGGCGATTAGGGCGGGAATAATTGTGAAACCATCTTCATCATCGACCATCGTCCAATTCACACTCTGACTAGTCGTCTGCCCCCCTCCGAATGCTAACTCATCCACGAGTTGAGTCGGTGTCAGAATCCTGCATGAAATCGAGTCCTCACCCGGGACTGAAACCCTCCAACTGAAAGAAATCTTAACCTTCTCCCCCGGTCCTATTACTGCGTAGGGGAATGAAGGCGAGATTTGCGCCGTAGCATCAGTACTGACATCCTCACAATTGATTGCCAATGATGCAGCAGCAGACCCAGAATTGGAGATTTCAGCATCAACATTCACAGAATCGCCGACGACGGCTTCGCTCAGTGCCCCATCTTCTCCGACCACAGAAAGACTATCCCAAATCACCATCGGAGTCCCGCTTTCCACCTTTACTACAGAATCCCAGACAAGTTCGAATTGCCCCCCTCCATAGTCTCCTATACCTGACTCCTCTGGATTCCATGCAGTTCTATAGTCTGTAATGGTGACAACCGCCTGCTCACTCCAGATCTGGTTTTCCTCCCAAGTGTTGTCTTCCGACCATGCTATCTCGACCACTCTCTCCCTTCCACCATCGATGAAGGAAACTCCCATTTCGTTACTGAAGTTTGAATAGCTAGGAAATTTGTGCATCCCGGTGATATCGTATGTGACGAACATCGCATCGAAGGAAAGACTCTGCCCGGATATCCTCCTCTCCCACTTGTCGGTCAATCCGCCGGAACCGCTCACACCTTCCTCCCATATGATTGATGAATATGCCATTGCCCTGACGTCATGGTCATCTGTGCTGTTTGTGAATTGCGTATTCCCCCCTAGGTGAATTCCTGCATCATCGCTAGTAAGTATGATGGGTCCGACCCTATCAAGAGATGAATCGTTGATGTGAACACTTCCTGATGAGGAGATCTGCCCCCCGAATAATGAAGAGGAAATTGACTCCATGGAACCATCAATATCGATAGTGAAACCAGGTTCGCCATTCACCATCATATTTCTATGCGATAAATCTGCAGCATTGATCCACGTCCGATTCTGCCCCTCCCTCTCAACACTGATCTCGCTAAGTGAAATCGGATGGCAAAGCGGGCCAGTAAACCCCACCCAAGCTTCAACCGGGCCGTTTCCGAGCGGAATGAAGTCCTCATCGCCACTCAGATCCTTAGTGTCGTTCCCAAAATGAGCAACTACGCCGTCCAGCGTGAATCCTTGAATAGGTCGTAGATACATCCTAACATTCTGGTTGGAGGATGAAGAGGCCAATACTGCTGATCTGTTCCCTTCGTCACAATATCCGAATCCGGCTAATCCAGATGGGGGTTGGCTTGCACTTATTCCTGAATTCTCCAGAGACAACGAGGATGTTGAATCGACAAAGATATTGACTCCACTGCTAATATCTACTTGCGAATTAACGAAAGATAGTGAACCCCCGTTTACTACTCTGACATTCTGCGACAGCGTCATGTCGTTCGACCAAGTCATATTCGACTCGATGATGATGTCATCCCCTTCCGCTACGGCACTACTCGGAATGAAGGCCACTGAGAATAATAGTACGAGGCACAACATAATCGGATTTCTTCTGTTCATTGCCAATCCGTCACGACAGAGGGCCATGAATATCACCCCTCCGGGCTCAATCATTCCACGGATTTTCCACTCCCACAATCGTGCGAAGGTTCATCCTCCGAATTTCACTGCCACAGGCATGTCTTCGGATTCACTTCCTTGGGATGACCCCCTAATCGCACCACTTCTGGTGCTCTGGCTATATCTCCCGGGATATCTTTCCAACACTGCAGCAATGCTAGGGGGGAAGTGGATTCCAGATTTGACAGGAATCCCCGTTTTCACTATTGATGGAGGCAGGGTGATGTCAGATGGGAACCGAGTTTTGGGTGATGGAAAGACCTGGAATGGCCTAATTGGAGGGACTATAGGGGGCGGTCTATTGGGAGTCCTAACTCATTCAATTGCGAATGGAAATACGGTTGATTCTGCTCCATTCCTCGATCCCCTCTCGACATATGGGACGAACTCTTCGGAGATCTCTGATGCGTGGTTCTACGTTGGAGGAGAATCGATTACCGCATTCACAATCGGCTGTGTACTTGGATTGGGGTGCATGGTGGGCGACTCAGCGGGTTCCTTCGTCAAGCGAAGACTCGGGCACAAGAGGGAAGGAAGCGTCAGCTCAAAGGCCCCGTTGCTTGACACCATCCCTTTTGCAGCCTCTGCTTTCGTCTTTGGGCAATTTCTACTCGCACCATCCATTGTGGGTAGTTCCGAACTCCTGATGGGGATGGTAGTCCTCTTGTTTGCAACGCCAATTCTACACAGGTCCTTCAACATCATTGGATATCGATTGGGACTCAAGTCAGTACCATACTAGGCAACATCTCATGTGCAATCCATTATCACTAGAATAGCGAGCGCGAATCATGGCCGGAATGGATGTAATGGTGGTTGGTTCCGGTGGCCGAGAACACGCATTGGCGCTGGGGCTTTCTCAGAGTGATTCCGTTTCTTCAGTCCACTGCACACCTGGAAACGCTGGCACATCGATGGTTGCTACCAATCACAATATCTTGGTTTCTGACATCGAGGGAATCGTCAGTCTAGCAAAGGAGTTGATGGTATCATTGGTTGTTGTTGGTCCCGAGGCACCACTAGTGAATGGATTATCAGATAGGCTAAGACAGGAATCAATACCCAGCTTCGGACCTCATTCCGAGGGGGCACTTCTAGAAGGATCCAAGACTCATGCAAAGACGATCATGGAGTCACTCGGAGTCCCAACAGGGAGATTCGAGAGGATTGACGAAATTCACTCAATAGAGTCCAGCTTGGAATCATTTGTACCTCCATGGGTGATCAAGAGAGACGTACTCGCGGGAGGGAAGGGGGTAACTGTTACTTCCTCAAGAAAAGAGGCGCATGAAGCACTGAGAAATGGGATTGAAACAGATGGTTTTGTCCTCATGGAAGAGTATCTTTCAGGAGAGGAGGCCTCAGTCCTAGTGATTATGGACGAGTCTGGTTATGTGATGCTTCCAGCAAGCCAGGACCACAAGAGGGTCGGAAATAATGACGAAGGCCCAAACACCGGGGGGATGGGTGCATATGCCCCCGCTCCAGTCGCAACACCATCAGTATTGGCCAGGACAAGGGAAGAGATAGTAGAACCAATGCATCACCATCTAAGAAATTCCGAGATACCCTATCGTGGCTGCCTATACGTCGGCCTGATGATCGATGAGGATGGAGCTCCGAGTGTTGTCGAGTTCAATGTGAGGCTGGGAGATCCGGAGGCCCAGGTCACCATTCCGTTGTTCCAGTCAGATTTGGGGCTGGTTCTTCTTGCAGTTGCGCAGGGAAATCTTGCAGACATTGACGTTGAATTCAAAAAAGTCCACGCTGCAACAGTTGTCCTAGCAGCAGAGGGATATCCCGGGGATGTTGTTTCGGGTAGGCAGATAGAAGGTTGGGGTGCAACAATAGAAGAAGGACAGGTTCTCGGTTTTGTCCATCTTGCCGGAGCAAACAGGAATGATTCAGGAGCACTAATCTCAACTGGGGGGCGGGTACTCTCGGCAACTGGAATCGCACCTACACTTGGCGAGGCATTGGAGGCCTCATACCAGATAATCGGGGGAATCGAACTGGAAGGCTCCCATTATAGGGAAGACATCGGTTTTCGTGCACTTCCGTGATGAAAAATAGCCCCAATCTAGGGGTTCTCTTTCCAATCCGTTCTACGAACGGTTAAAACAAGCGTTTTGGTCGGCGCGATGCTGAGTCATTGGCATATAGGTCCGGTGGATGGGATGGAAGAGGAGAAAGATAGCCTTCAAGTTGTTCAATTCAACAACCTTGCCGCACCAGTTGCTATTACTCTGGCACTACTTGGTTTGACTATCGTTGCTTCCTCTCTGGAAGGCAGAGAAGTTGACGGCGATTTCCTCTCTACAGCCATCCTCATCTCACTATCAGTGTTAGTGCCAGCATGTATTGGCAGGTCTTCCTGGCTGATTCCTCTTGATTCCGGGGCCCTGCGTGTCGGCGCTATCACTCTCGCGGTATCGCTCATAGGAATCATCGCAAATTCAGCAGATCCAGAAAATTTCAACCATATGTTCGTTACCACATTCGTCTTCGTTGGTTTCGCTTCAGCGGCCTTAAACGAATCAGAACGATTTGAAGAGTCTGCAACCTTCCTCTCAATAGTTCTGGGGATGCGTCTTGCGGCATTCTATGCAGGCGGGCTCATCATCGCTCAAAGTGACTCTCTTGCTGTGATAGACACCGTAAGGGAATCAATCGGAGCTGTGTTTTTCTCATTCTGGCTCTCTTCAATTTCACTCGGTTTCCTTGTGTTGGTCGGTCTAAGGGGGACAATCGAGAATCGGGGCAAGGGGAAACTAATGGCCAATCTTCCAAACATTAGGGAGAACCCAGCGGTGGGAATATACGCGTCCCTAGTCTTCGCTAGTTTCTTGGTTCCACTAATCTGGATCGGTCAGATTGACTCTCTCCAGGATTTCTCTCAGCAGAACCACATTGGATTGGCATGGGCATCGTTCTCTGCATTGGTGATCTTCATTCATGCATTTTTCAGAGCAGAGGGTTGGCACGTATTGGGTGCACTTCTGGCAGTGAACTGGATTCTTTACTCCATTGGCCATATTCATGAGATTGGTAACGAACTACCATCCTTATTCTCCGAGGACGGATTCATTGGCTCCTTCACCTGGTTCTTCCTGTGGTTCTGGATGAACTTCTTCACACTCTTCTTTGCTTCCAGAGGGATTTTCGGAGATATCGCCCCTAGAAGGGAGAGGAGTGGATTCAGAGTCTGGTGGGATGTCAACTCCTACGCAGTGATGGTTACTCTTGCCTTCTTGATAGCACTCATCGTTAGAACCGCTTGGAACGTAATCCCGGCAATGAATGCGAATGGAACCGGGCTATGGGACATGACCGGTGGTTCTGATCCTTGGTACATGAAGAGAGTAGTGGACTACGTTATTGCTGAGAGGAGCCACCTGATTTTCGATCATGATAGGGCTTACCCATCCGGGGGGATCAATCCAAGGCCACCGCTCTTCTCTTGGTCCCTAGCACTAGGTGGTTTGGCACTCTCTTGGATTCTTGAGATCCCAGCCGACCAAGCAGTGTGGTGGTCCATGTCGGCTCTACCAGCAGTCTACGGTGCCCTCATAGTCCTCCCAATTGCTGGGATAGCCTCACGCGCACACAGCAGGAGGGCTGGCATCATTGCAGCATGGCTGATAGCACTAATGCCGGGTCACATGGGC
>Ga0207987_1000167_pt1 | contig 20926 bp, 15 predicted proteins | sample ETNtaG_19_FD_185768 | JGI IMG/M metagenome (GOLD analysis project Ga0207987, IMG submission 185768) | Marine microbial and viral communities from oxygen minimum zone, Eastern Pacific Ocean - ETNP201302PF86A (SPAdes) (version 2) | ecosystem: Environmental > Aquatic > Marine > Oceanic ...
GGAACAGCCGGCGCCGGAGACCGCGAAGCCCAGCACCGCCGAGAGAATGAAAGAGATACGGCAGCAGCTTGCTGAGCGTATCCAGGTCCACCTCAAGGCAGGCGATGCCGCCATCAAGCGCAAGGAATGGGATACGGCCTCGGGCGAGGCCGATGTCGTACTCGGAATCGAATCAGATCACCCTGGCGCCCTGCTCCTGAAAGCGCGGGTCATGCTCAACACAAATCGAAGCATCCAGGCCATCGTCACCCTCGAGACAGCCCTCAAATCCGTGAAAGACAAGGAGGTGCGGATCGAGATCCTTCGCAGCCTGGCCATCGGCCATACCAGCCTGCAGACACCGGACTGGAACCTCGCGGCGGCCAAGCTGGAGGAGGCCGTCGCCCTTGACCTCACGAACGAACCGGCAGCCAATCTGCTGGTCGTCGCCTACCAGGAATTAAAGCAGGAACGGAAGGTCTCGGACTTCGTAAAGAGAGCCTACGATGCCGGCAACAAGGACCGCCGGATTGTCGAGCTCTATCAGCAGATCTGGATCGACGGGCCAAGGCAGCGTCAGAAATCCCTCGAAGAGAATACAGCGCTCGCTTTCAGAAAATACGGCGAGGAAGATTATTACGCTGCCTCGGCGGCTGCCAACAAAGCCTTCACCTATGGAGCCGCTGGAAAAACGAGAATCGAGCTGGCCGACATCGCGGTCGATTCCCTGGTCAAGCGCACGGCCGACTTCCCGCATTCTCCACTAATCCGCACCCCCAGGAAGCTGCCCGGAGAAGCCAGGAAATCCTTGAGCCGGCTCTATAAATTCGTCAAGGAAACCCCTGATGCGATGACGCCAGAGATGCGAAAGAAGCTCATGTTCTACGATGCAAAGATCACCTATCTCGAGACAAGAAACGACGTCAGGAAACATGACCTCGAAGCAGCCGAACTCAAGCTGGCCAGCGTACTCAACCAGCTTGACAGCAAGAAGCCGACCGAACTGTCTTACGAGGTCCACACCTGGAGAGGGCTGGTGTTCGCCTCGCGCGGCCAGTTCGATGGAGTCGTGACCCAGTTCCAGAAGGCCAGGGATTCCAAGAACTCCGGGCTGATGGATCTGCATGCCAGCACCTACCTTGCAGCGGCGGCGCACTACCTGAAGGAAACCGACAACAAGAAGAAAGCCTACGACCTCGCCAGGGGAAGACTCCTCAACCTGCTGAAGATCTCGGGGCTGTCGGACGCGAAGAAGGCCAGCGCCCACTACAAGCTGGGATCCTGCTACCTCAGGATGGGAATCCTGACCAGCGATGATGGGGACCTTCGCAAAGCGGCCAACCGGTTCATGGATGCCCGGAAGGCCGGGATGGACTCGGCAAGGCTCTTTGAGCACCTCGGCGAGACCTACCACCACCTGGGCGAGCCGATCAAAGCCGCGGTCCACTACCGGGACGCGTATTTCAAGCAGCCCTCGCCGACGCGCTGCCTCACGGCCGTTTCCCACTTCCTGGAATCCAACCCGCGCGCCCCCCAGGCCAGGGAGCTCTTGGCTCACGCCCTGCAGAAATTTCCCGGGGACAAGAATCTGCTTAAAAAGCAGCTCGAATTGGAATAACCAGCGGCCCCTTCCCGCGATCCGGGGCGGAGAGTTGCCCGGCAACACTCGATAGCGTATCCTGTCCGGGAAGAAGAGAAGCTGTCGTGACATCGAGGGGAACGTGAAGAGAATAAAGACTATTCCCAGGAGGGCAATCTATGCGGGAGGCGCTGTATTGGCCCTGCTCCTGGCGCTGGCCTTCCGTGGAGATCCGGCAACGGCCGTGCGCCAGACCTCGGCCAACCCCCGCCCCACACCCACTCCCGAGCCGCCGGCAGCGGAGCCTGGGCCTTTAAAGGCGGGTGGACAGTCCGCGGAAGAGACCGATGCCGAAAAGGCCGCCAACGACAAACCGACGGCGGCGATCAAGCCACTGGCGCTGCGCAAGGGAGACACGATCGGTATTGTCGCTCCCGCCAGTTCGATGGACGATTCGCTCGTCCGCCGGGCTGTAGAGAACATCAGCCGGCGCGGCTACGAGGTCAAGCTCTCTCGCGGCTACCTGCAGCGGCGAGGATATCTCGCCGCCGATGACAAGACCCGCGCCGCCGAGCTCAACGCGTTCTTCCTGGACAAATCGGTCAAGGCCATCCTCTGCCTGCGCGGAGGCTACGGAAGTCCACGGATTCTCGATCGCCTTGATTATGATGCGATCCGCCAGAACCCTAAGATCTTCATCGGCTACAGCGACATCACCGCGCTGCTCAATGGCATCCATACGAAGACCGGCCTGATCTCATTCCATGGCCCGATGGCCAAGGAATTCTCCATCGGAAAAGGACTCACTCCCTATACCGAGAAGTACTTCTGGCCGGCCTTCACTCCGCAAAGCAAGCTCTTCACGGACTGGGGAGGCGCCGGACCAAAAGGAAGATCGCACCTGAAGACCCTTGCGGGTGGGAAAGCGGAGGGCGTTCTTGTAGGCGGCAACCTCAGCGTCCTGACCTGCACCATCGGAACACCCTACGAGGCCCGCTCCAGAGACTGCATTCTCTTTCTCGAAGATGTCAGTGAAACGCCCTTTCGTATCGACCGCATGCTGAACCAGCTTCGGCTCAGCGGCATGCTCGGAAGATACAAAGGAGTCATTCTCGGCAGCTTTACAGGCTGCCTCCCACTCCGGGGAAGCGGGATCGGCCTCCTCGATGTCTTTGACCACTACTTCGAGAGGCTGGGAGTGCCGGTTCTCTCGGGTTACGCGGCAGGACACCAGCCTGACCAGGCGACCCTCCCGATCGGCGCGCGCGTGAGACTCGACGCCACCGCGAAGAAGGTGAGCCTCATCGAGGCCCCTGTCGCCGCCGCTCCTTAAAAGAGTAAACGGCGGCTGTCTCAGTCTCCCAGGCAGGCACCCTCGAGATCGGCCCCGGTAAGCTCGCAGCCCTCGGTCAGAGCGCCGCGGAGGCTGGCCTCGCGAAGATTGCTCCCGCGCAGAGAAGCTCCCCGAAGATCGACCCCATCGAATACCGCTCCGGAGAGATCACAGCTCTCGAAACGAGCGCCGGCGAAACGGCAACCAGGCTCAAAACGACAGGAGCTCATATTCGTCGAGACCATGCTGGCATCACGCAGATCAGCGTCCGAGAACCGGGCTCCGCTGAAATCGCAATCCGTAAACTCGCTGAACCTGAAGGTCGACTCACCGATGCGGGCGGCCGTGAAAACCAGCCCGGCACCCTTCGCTCCATCGAAGTTAACTCGCGCCAGATGACATCCCTGGAAATCACATTCCGCAAGACGCGCGCCGAGAAAGGAAACCAGCCGAAGCGAGCCATCGCGAAAGCTCAGGCCGGCAGAGCTGACATCTGTGAAAAGAACCGCGTCGAGATCACCCTCGGAAAAATCCACACTGTCGAGAAGCTCCGTGGCGCTGAAATCCAGGTCGCGCAGGACCGAGTCCCGAATACAGGTTGCCCGGAGGCTCGCCCCGGCCAGGTCTGCGCTCTCGAGCTTTGCCTCCGCGAGATCGGCGTTTTCAAACACCGCTCCCGCCAGGGAGGCGTGCGACAACCGGGCGCCGTGAAAACGGGAAGAAACAAAGACGCTCTCGTCCAACTCGGCGTAGCCCAGGTCACAGCCATCAAAAACACAGCGCTCGAAGCGGCAAGCCTTCAGCGCCGCCTTCATGAAATAGCTCGACGAGAAATTACAGGCTGAGAAGCTGGAGCCCTCAGCCCGGGCCTTCTCAAAGCAGAGCCCCCTGAGGCCTTCACCAACAAGGCTCTCACCTCTCTCCAGCTTTTCAAGGATGTCTTCAATGGTGATCGGCATGGCTGCTTCGGTCCGCTTTCAGATCTTGATAACGCTGTGGGTGCTGCCGTACATCTCGATGACCGATCCCGTGACCGCCTTGGCCAGGTCGGAGACCAGGTAGACTGCAAGCGAAGCGATATCCGCCTGTGTCACCTTCTGGCTAGGTCCGGCCCCCCGGCGATCGAGTGAATTCGAATCGATGGCTCCCGGGGCGATGGCGTTGACTCGAATCTCGTGCTCCCGCAGGGCATCCGCCGTGGCCTTCGTGAGCCCGACCAGCCCGAATTTGGAGGCGCAATGGGGAATCACGTTCGGATCGCCGACCTGCGCGTGGATCGAGGCGATGTTGACGATCGAACCGCCGGACCCCTGGCCCGCCATCGTCTTCCCTGCAATTCTCGTCAGATGGAAAGGCGCGCTGAGATTGGTGCTGATGGTTCGATCCCAATCCTCGTAGTCGAGGTCGAAGAGGCCCTTCCAGACAAAGACCCCGGCATTGTTCACCAGGATGTCGAGGCGGCCGAACTCACCGAGGGCTCCGTTGACAATATCATCAGCCGCTCCCTCGACGGTCACGTCAGCGACCATGGCGGTCGCCTGCAGGCCTGAGTCCTGGAGACCGGCCGCGGCCTCCGCCAGCTTCTGCTCGTCCCGGGCAACCATGAGGACACTGGCGCCATCAGTACACAGCGCGGTAGAGATGGCGAGACCAAGCCCCTGGCTTGCGCCTGTAACGATCGCAGTCTTTCCATCCAGCAGCTTCGACATGGCGCGATGATTAGATCCGAAGGTTGAAATCGACGCCAAAGAAATGAAGGCGCCTGACTCTCTTTAGATCGACCACCTGGCGCTTCTTCTGCAGTTCCGCGCGGCCGGGAGCGGGCCCGACTTCTGATAATGGCTGTTTTTCCAGTTCGGGAAGACGAAAACCGGCCGAAACCCCGGTTCTCCGGGCCAGCGGCCCTTTTAACCGCAACCGGCGCTCTCGGCGCAGCCCAGCTCGAGGTCGCCCGCTGATTCCGACAGGCCGCAGCCGGGAAAGGGAGCCGAAGGCGAAACACCGCCGAGGAAAAGAAAGTTGAAAATGAAAACCGCTGTCGTGATATCGAGACGACCGTCGCCATCCGCATCACAGGCCGCCAGGCAGCCTGGATCGCTCCCGCCGCTAAAGAGAAAGCCAAGCAGGAAGATCCCGCTGGAGATGTCCATATTGCCGGCCTGGCCGCAGTCGCCGCGTACAAAGGGACCAAGCCCCGGCGGCGGCTCCCTGTTGTCGAAGTAGACCGGGCCAACGCGAACCTCGACAAGCCCATCACCATCGGAATCGACCTCATCGCCGAGAACAAAGAACTGACGGTTCGAGATGGCATCCTCCCACCCGACATCCTGGCAGCCTATGTTGAATTTGTACTGACCCCGGCCCACGCTCAGTCCCAGCGCCTCTACACTGCCCTCGTAGAGCCCGGCCCCGAGCGCCGACATCGCCTCGGTGCATTCCCAGCCATTGAACTCTCCCCGTACGACCACGTTATCGGTGACCGGATCGAAGAGCCCCTCTCGCTCCATGACGCTCATGTCCACCTGGAACACCAGCTCGGCGTCAAGAAAGGGGTTCTCCAACGCGTTGTAGAACGCCAGGGGCGGCGCCAGCTCCAGGAATCCATCGCCGTCCTCATCTGGAAGATCGCCTGAAACGACGTAGGCCCGGTTGACGATCTCAGGCTCCCAGCTGAACTCGTCACAGGAAATATTGAACTTGTATTCACCCACGCCCACCGGGTGGGAAGGCACCCTCAGCTCCAATTCGAAGACGTTCTCATCGAACTCCTCGAACTCCACGCTGCAGCTCCACCTGTTAAACACCCCACCGACATGAACTGTCATATTCTCGGGAATGAAAATGTTCTGGTCGACAGCGGCTGTCATATCGACCCGGAAGTGGAATTCGACATCGGGTCCTGAACGAACATTGTCAAAGAAGACAACCGGGACCTCGACCTCCAGGAAACCATCGCCATTGGTATCCGGCTCGTTACCCGTAAAGTTGTAGCGGCGATTGGAGATGCTGTCTTCCCATCCGCCATCTTCGCAGTTGATGTTGAACTTGAATTGCCCGGTACCCGCCTGGTGGCCGGGCACCTGCACATAGAGCTCGTAGACTCCATCTTCATCTCCATCCCTGAGCGCCTCGCTGCACCCCCAGCCATTCAGGGATCCGCGGATGAAGACCTGGTCACTGGCCGGATTGAAGCGTCCCGAGTCCATCTGCACATTCATGTCAACCTGGAAGAACAGTTCGGCATCGGCCCCGCCCACCGCATCGTCAAAAAAGACAGTGTCGAGGACCAGCTCACCAAATCCATCTCCGTCCTCGTCAGGCTCTGTACCCGTAACGGTATAGCGCCTGTTGGAGATCGCGTCCTCCCAGCGGCCGAGACCGCCCTCTCCGCAGTTGATGTTGAACTTGTATTCGCCGTCCCCGATCACGTGGTTGAGAACCTGCACCCGCAACTCGTAAACACCCTCATCCTCTTCAGACTCGAGCATGGCATCGCTGCAACCCCAGCCGTTGATCGTTCCGCGAACGACGGGAAAATCAACGTCAGGATTGAAGCGGCCGAGCCCGATCTGCGTGTTCATATTGACACGAAAGGTGAGCTCGACATTGGCTTCTACGCCAGGAGGGCCGGGCGGCGGCTGCTGAGCCTTCAAGGTGCTGGCGGACAAAAACAGCAGGAAGAAAGAAATGACTGTTTTCATGGTGGCGTTACCCATGGCAAACCGGAAGCTCGCCCGGAATCCGTCAGTTGAGCACCGAAAAAATCACGGGAGACCGTTGCTCAAAAGAGAACGGTCTCCCGTAAACAGGCCGAAAGGTCTCAGCTGCCGAGCACCTTGGCCGCGGCCGCGGTAACTTCCGCGACAGTCTTCTTGTCGATCTTGTTCAGACCAAAGGTCTTGACCACCGTCTTGTTCTTATAGATGACGACGGTGTGCTTCGCCTTGTCGTTGATCTTCCAACCCCTGGGAGCTTTCTTGCCTCCACGGTTGATGGTCATATCGACAGACTTGATCTTGTTGGCGGCGGCGAAAGCCGAGAGCTTTTTGCGCGCGCCAGACTTGTCATCATCGAGAGAGATGAGATAAGCGATCGAACCCTTGGAATTAGCGGCAACCTTATCGATTCCCCTGACCAGACCGGCCAGGTCTTTGCCTACGTCGCGCGAGAAGATCGCGACGGTGGCACTTCTGCCGCCAGCTCATATATAGCAGAGACCGTTTTTACGTTTGACGTACCTGCCGGTGACGGGGAGAACGCTGAACTTCGCAGTTCCCTCTCCCGCCTTACAGCCTGACTCGATCTTCCCGGAATCGTCCGCGAACGCGGGCGTCGCCAGGAGAGCGGCCAGGAACAGCGCGCTGAACTTCATGGGTGGCTCCTTTCAAAAAAGCCGTCATTTTCATCTGGACTCAAAACCAGTCGAATTCCAACTGGTATCTTACCAGTCTTAGAGCCCGGATGGAAAAAATCAAGCGGCCTGTAAGCCCCTCAGCAGGGGGCTCTTGCGATACTCGGACAGTTCCGTATGATCGTTTACCGTGCCTGGGTCGCGCGACTCTACTGGAACACCCCGGGAAAACGAATGTCAGACAAGAAATCCGGCCTCGCAAGCTACGAAAACGTCGACAGCGACTATCTCGAAAAACGCTCACTGAAAAAGAGCGCCGGCTGGGTGCTGCTGTGGGCGCTCGGGGTAGGGGCTGTGATCTCGGGTGATTACGGTGGGTGGAATTTTGGCCTCGCCAGCGGTGGCTTCGGCGGACTGGCAATCGCTACCGTGCTGATGGCCATCATGTACGTCTGCATGGTATTCAGTATCGCCGAACTTTCTGCCGCCCTCCCTCACGCCGGAGGCTTCTATTCTTTTACCCGTAACGCCCTCGGCCCCACGGGGGGCTTTATCTGCGGCCTGACTGATACGATCGAGTACGTCATCACCCCGGCGGTCATCGTCTTTATCATCGGGGGATACCTTGGTAAGATTTTCCCCGACATCCCGAAAGAAGCCTGGTGGGTTGGCTTCTACGTGGTTTTTGTGGGAATCAATATTCTCGGCGTGAAGCTGACCCTCCGGGCCGGGTTAATCGTTACCCTCATCGCATTCCTCGTCCTTGTTGTTTTCTACATCAGCGTCATCGCCACCGGCAGCTTCGAATACGCCCGCCTCTTCAACATTCCCGATGCAAACGGAGAAACCGGGCTCTTTCTTCCTAAAGGCTGGAACGGTGTTTTTGTCGCCCTGCCGTTTGCCATCTGGTTTTACCTGGCGATCGAGCAGTTGCCGCTGGCCGCCGAAGAATCTCACGACGTAGTCAGGGACATGCCCAAAGCACTGGTTTGGGGAATCGTCACCCTACTCGGCCTTTCTGTCTTTACCCTGGTCCTCAACACGGGAGTTGAAGGTGGAGCCGCCTTGATCGGTGCCTCCGATGCCCCGCTTGCCGACGGATTCAAGGCCGTGTTTAAGGATGGGATTACCTCCGACTCCTTCAACCTGATCGCCGTCACTGGCCTGATCGCCAGCTTTTATATGATCATTTACGCTTACGGGCGAGTCCTCTTCGCCCTCTCGAGAGCGGGCTATTTTCCCCGCTGGATTTCCAAGACCTCGCAATACCAGACCCCCCACAGGGCTCTGATTCTCGGAGCGCTGATCGGACTGGCCACCCTCTTCCTGCTCGACAAGCTTGGTAAATCCAAAGACATCGGAGGGACCCTCATCAACATGGCCGTCTTTGGAGCGGTCCTTTCTTACGCCATGGTCATGTTCAGCTACATCAAGCTGCGGCTCACCCGGCCCGAGCTTGAACGACCCTATCGCAGCCCCCTGGGAATTCCAGGAGCCGCGATCGGAGGCGCGCTTTCGATCCTTGCCCTCGCCGCCACGATTTCCAATAAGGACTACCAACTGGCGATTATCTGGGTTGCGGGCTTCCTGGCCGTCGGTATCGGTTACTATCTTCTTTACAGCCGTCACAAGCTCGTGGCCCAGGCGCCCGAAGAGGAGGTCGCCCTCCTGGCGAAACACCTCGGCGAGCTCGACGGTACAATGGAGTCGAATGAATGAGCGAAAACCAGGGCCTTCTCAATCTTGATCAGCTGAAACGACTGGCGAGGGAAGACGAGATCGACACCGTGCTCGTGGTCTTCAGCGACCTCTACGGCCGCTTCATGGGCAAGCGCTTCGATGCCGACTTCTTCCTCGAGAGCGCGGCGAAGGACGGCACCCACTGCTGCAACTACCTGCTCACCGTCGACATGGAGATGGAGCCGGTACCCGGCTACGACCTCGCCAACTGGGAATCCGGCTACGGGGACTTCCACATGGTTCCCGACCTCTCGACCCTCAGGCAGGTAACCTGGCTTGAAAAAACCGCGATGGTCATCTGCGACCTGGAAGATGACAAGGGACACGCCCCGGTGGCCGAGGCTCCGCGCTCGCTCCTGCGCAAGCAGCTCGCGGCCGCCTCAGCGGCGGGCTACGAGGCCTTCGCCGCCTCGGAGCTCGAGTACTACATGTTTGAAGACACCTACCGGGAGGCGCATGAGAAAGGCTACTCGGGCCTGCGCCCGACCGGCTGGTACCTCGAGGACTACCACATGCTGCAGGGCACCCGGGTCGAGAAGCTCAACCAGGCCGTTCGCAGGAACCTGAAGCTCTCCGGGGTCCCGGTCGAGAACTCCAAGGGCGAGTGGGGACTCGGCCAGCACGAGCTCAACATCCGCTACGCCGAGGCGCTCGACATGGCCGACCGCCACTCGATCTACAAACAGTGCTTCAAGGAGATCGCCGGAGAGCTCGAGATGAGCGTCACCTTCATGGCCAAGTACGACGACAACCAGGCCGGCTCGAGCTGCCATGTGCACCTCAGCCTCTGGGAAAACGGCCGCAACGCCTTCGATGGCGAGGACGAGCTCGGCCCGGTGCGCTGCTCAGAGATCTTCCGCTGGTTTCTCGGCGGCTGGATCGCGCACGTGCCCGATGTGATGGTCTTCTACGCTCCTACCCCGAATTCCTACAGGCGCTACCAGTCGGGATCCTGGGCTCCGACGCAGCTGGCCTGGAGTCATGACAACCGCACCGCCGGGTTCCGGGTCGTCGGCAGCGGCAGCAGCCTTCGCATCGAATGCCGACTTCCGGGCGCCGACTGCAACCCCTACCTTGTGTACGCGGCGGCGCTGGCCTCCGGGCTTGACGGCATCTCCAACCAGATCGAGCCGCCGCCTCATTTTGAAGGCGATGTCTACCAGGCAAAAGACCTGCCCGCCGTTCCCGCGAACCTCGCTGAGGCGACCGAGCTCTTCGCGAAGAGCTCCTTCGCCAGGGAGGCCTTCGGGGACTCGGTGGTTGACCACTACACGCGCTTCTTCCGTACCGAGGAGGCCGCGCGTGACACCACCGACAACCTTTGGGATCGCAAGCGCTACTTCGAGCGCATCTGAGGACCTGCCCGAGACATGAAGCCCGCACTCATTGGAATCCCCACCTACGGACGCAACGATGAGGGGCACTTCTTCCTGCCGGCTGAATACGTCGAGTCGGTTCGAAGAAGCGGCGCGTCCCCCATCCTCCTGCCGCCGGGAGAAGATCACCTCGACCGCTGGTTCGAGCTCGTCGACGGGATCCTCTTTCCCGGCGGCGGCGACATCGACCCCGACCGCTACGGCGGAAGCGAACATGAAATGATCTACATGGTCGACTCCGAGCGTGACGCCACGGAGTTCGCACTACTCAACAGGGTCCTCGAATCCGGCCTGCCCACCCTCGGAATCTGCCGCGGCACCCAGCTCTTGAATGTCACGCTGGGGGGAACGCTCTTCGACCATCTGCCCGACCACGTGGGAGATGAGATCAACCACCGCCTGCCGCCGCGCGAGCCGACACCACACGCGATCCGGGTTGAGAAAGACTCCGGCCTGGCGACGATCCTCGGCGAGACCGAATTTGATGCCGAATCCTGGCATCACCAGGCCATTCGCGATGTCGCCCCGGGGCTCACCGTGGTAGCCAGGGCGCCTGACGGCACCATCGAGGCTGTAGAAAAAACGGACCATCCATGGCTCTACGCCGTACAGTGGCACCCGGAGCTGACCGCGGCGGAGGATCCGGTCCAGCAACGGCTCTTCAACGCGCTGGCGGAGGCCGCCCTCGCGGCCCGCCAACCGGCAACAGGCAACGAAGGAGAATAGAATGCGACTCGAAGGTAAAGTAGCCCTCATCACCGGCGGAGGCGGCGGGATCGGCCGGCAAACATCCCTGGCCTTCGCGGCCGAGGGCGCCCGGATCGTGGCGACCGACGTCAACTCCGAAGGCGGCGAGGAGACCGTCTCGTTAGTAAAAGAGGCCGGAGGCGAGGCGATCTACCGGGACGCCGACGTCTCGAAGGCGGGTGACTGCGAGGCCATGGTCCAGGCCGCCGAGGACGAGTTCGGACGGCTCGACATCCTCTTCAACAACGCCGGAATCATGCACCCCGAAGACGGTGATGCCGTGGCGACCGAGGAGGAGATCTGGGACCTCACCATGAACATTAACCTCAAGGGGGTCTTCTTCGGCTGCAAGTACGGGATCCCCGCCATCCTGCGCGCCGGCGGCGGCTCCGTGATCAACACCGCCTCTTTCGTCGCGGTCCTCGGAGCGGCCACGCCGCAGCTGGCCTACACCGCCAGCAAGGGGGGCGTCCTGGCGATGACCCGGGAGCTCGCGGTCATCCATGCCCGCGAGGGAGTACGGGTCAACGCCCTCTGCCCCGGCCCGCTGAAAACCAAGATGCTGATGGACTTCCTCGACACCGAGGAGAAGAAGCAGCGCCGCCTGGTACACGTCCCCATGGGACGATTCGGCGAGGCGGCGGAGATGGCCCAGGCCGCTCTCTATCTCGCCTCCGAAGATTCCTCCTACGTCACCGGCACGACCTTCATGGTAGACGGCGGCATCACCAGCGCCTACGTAACGCCGGAGTGAGCGGATGCCTCTCGATGTCCTGAATCCCTTTGACCAGAGCGTTGTCTGCAGCCTCGACTACGATGAAGGCGGCGCGCTCGAGGCGAAGATCGCCGCGGCGCACGGCGCCGCTGAACGCTGGCGGCAGGTTCCTCTCGACGAGCGTATCGAACAGGTTCGCCAGGGACTGGAACGCTTCCGGACCAGCTCCGAGCGGATCGCCAAGGAGGTCTCACGACAGATGGGCAAGCCCATCGCCCAGGCTCGCGGCGAAGTCAACACGGTCTTCGCGCGCGCCGACCACATGCTGGAGATCGCACCGCAGACCCTCTCTCCCGAGATCCTCCCCCCTGTAGATGACCTCCATCGACGCATCGAACACGCCCCGCTCGGCGTCGTCTTCAATCTCGCGGCCTGGAACTATCCACTGATCATCCCGGTCAACGTCATTGTACCGGCGCTCGCGGCCGGCAACACGGTGCTGCTGAAACACAGCGCGAAGACACCGCTTTGCGGGCAGGCTTTCGAGGAGGCCTTCGGCGAGCTCGAGGTTCCCGCGCTGGTGACTGACCTCGTCCTCACCCACGAGGCGACAGCCGGTGTGATCGCGGATCCGAGGGTCAACCACCTTTCTTTTACCGGCTCGGTTGAGGGAGGACACGCGGTCTACCGCCAGGCGGCCGAGCGTTTTATTGATGCCGGCCTCGAGCTCGGCGGTAAAGACCCGGCCTACATCGCCCGGGACGCCGACCTCGACTTTGCCATCGCCAACACCGTCGACGGAGCCTGCTACAACGCGGGGCAGTCCTGCTGCGCGGTAGAGCGGGTCTATGTACACCAGTCCCTGCTCGACGACTACCTCGCCGGAGCCCGGGAGGCCCTCGAGGCCTACCGCCCTGGCGACCCGCTTGAGGAAGAGACCACCATCGGGCCGCTGGCAAGTCGCGGCGCGCTCGATTTCCTCGAAGAGCAGGTCCAGGATGCGATCAACCGCGGAGCGAGTCTCCTCACCGGCGGCGCCCGGGCCCCGGATTGCGCCGGGAATTTCTTCCAGCCGACGCTCCTTGCCGGGGTCCCGAACGAGGCCGCCGCCATGCAGGAGGAGAGTTTTGGCCCGATCCTGCCGGTGCTCGCGGTCTCCGGCGACGAGGAAGCGCTCGCCCACATGCGGGACACCCGCTTCGGCCTGACCGCGTCCATCTGGACCAGCGACCAGGAAAGAGCCGAGCGCTTCGCGCGCTCACTCGATGCCGGAACCATCTTCCAGAATCGATGTGACTTCCTTGATCCGGCGCTTCCCTGGACAGGCTGCGGCGACAGCGGCAAGGGCTCGACCCTCTCGTCCTACGGCTACCTTCACCTCACACGACGAAAGAGCATCCACTTCCGTACGAAGACCTGAGAGGCTCTTACTTCAGCGATTGCAGGTAGGCGATGAGGTCGGCGAGCTGTTCGGGAGTGAGGCTGTTAACGAGACCGATCGGCATGACCGAGCCCGGCGATTTCCGCCGCAAACCAACCTCGCTCTTCCTGATCGTCGAGGAGATCCCGTTGGTCTGCCTGAGCTCGACCTCGTCGGCGCTCTCGCTGGTTACAAATCCCGTCATCGCCTTGCCGTTCTTCATGACGAAGACGTAGGTGTCGAAGCCCTGGGCGATCTTCGCGCTCGGCTTGAGGATGGACTCGACCAGCTCCGCCTTCTTATAACGCTTGCCGATGTCGACCAGGTGCGGCCCCTTGGGAAGCTGCCCGTTGGCTGTGGTGTGGCAGGTATTGCAGGTCTGAAGCTTGAAGAGTGCCTCGCCCCGCTTTGCCGATCCTTTCGCCTCCAACGCGCGGCTGGCGGCCAGCTCGGCCTTGAGATTCGCCACCAGGTTCGGGTTGTTCGGGTCGGCCTTGGGAACCGCGATCGGAGCCTGGGCCTCCTTCGCCCGCGCGGCGACGGTCGCCGCGGTTGGCAAACCGGCGATCTTGACCTTATGACGCGCCAGCTCTGAAGCTGTGCTCTCGAGAGTTTTCGCATCGGCGCCGGCGAGAAAGGTCTTCAGGATGGCGGCTATCTTTTCGCTCTGGGACCAGGGTTTCCGGTCGTAATAGGGGCCGCTTCTGTCAGGACGCGTACCCCACCAGCCACTCTTGTAGTCTCCCTCACGGTGGTAGAGACGGACCAGGGTCGTGAGGATTTCACGGCGGGCGGCGGCGCTCTGGGTGCGGCTAAGACCCGCCGCCAGTCCTGAAACGGCCTCTTCGTTGTGCATGTATTTCAGGGCCCAGAAGGCCCCGGCCGAATGTGGCCCTTCGAGAGCCTCCAGGCAGACCTGTACCGAGTTGCAGCTCTCCAGCGCGCGCACCGCCAGGTGTGGAATGACCCGGCCGGGATCCGCCTGCTTGTAGAGCGGCCTGGCCGCCGGTTCTGGCTGGCCGGAAGGACGTATCGTGAGAGGAAGAATGGCCTTTCCCGCCTCGCGACGGCCGAGACGCCCAAGGCTGATCAGCGCCTGCGCCCTCACCCGGGGATTCTCATCCTCGAGCGCGGCAAGGAAAGGTTCAAGCGGCAGCTTGTCGAGACCTCCCCGGTCATCCGTCAGGGCTCGCAGGGCGGCCTCGCGAATGGAGGCGTCATCGAGCAACTTGAGTAAAATCGCGTTCGAGGCGGTCCCCAGGATCTGCCTCAGAGTATAGATCGCGGCGATCCGGCCGTAGAGTGGCACCTTGGCATCGGCGGCCAGGCCTGAGAGCCCCGCGACCCTCGCGTCGCCTTTTCCGCGGCGCACAAGCTCGCGCTGAGAGTGAAGCCTGTGAACCGCCGAGGGCGAAGAGAGATAGCCCAGGAGAGAGGCCTCGCTGCTGAGGTGCGTCGGCCTGAAGGGCTTCGGGGTAAAACCGGCCGGGGTGACCTGGGTAACGAAGCCGACATTGGGGCCGCTGAAATTAAACTTGCCGTTCTTCCAGCTCGTCACGTAGAGGCGGCCGCTGCCGTCAACATCCATGTCGGTCGGACGCGGCAACTTGATAAAAACCTCCTGGTGGGCGTCAAAGGTAGCCCCGTTGGCCGGTAGGTTGTGACGATAGACCGTGCTGGTTCCCCAGTCGCAGGTATAGAGCGCGTCGGCGTAGGGCTTCGGCCAGCGCAGGTCCTGGAAATACATCGCGCCGCAACCGGATCCGCCTCCGTAATCCTTCAGTGGCGGGAAGGTCTCCTCGGTGAAATTCAGGTAGAGCGAGGGGTAGCCATACAGACCCGACTGCACGACGTGACTGAGGCGAATATCCCAACCGCCTCCATCATTGGTGTTATCGCGGGTATAGAGGTTCAGGTAGGGATCGACGCAGATGTCGACGATGTTCCGCTGTCCCCAGCTGAAGATTTCCATGCCGGTGCCGTCAAGCCGAACCCGAACGACCCCGCCGCCGCGGCGGGCAAGAACGGTACCATCTTTCCCTTTGGCCTCGGTAAATCCGAAATCGCCAACGGCGATGTAGAGCCAGCCGTCGATGCCCATGCGGATCCCATTGGTCGTATGGTCCGCTCCCCGACGCTTGGTCTCATCGGAGCTGATGCCGGTGATGAGCCTCTCCTGGCGGTCGGCGACGCCGTCAAGGTCGGTGTCGTGATAGACCGTCAGGAATGGTGGATGGAGCACCCACAGGGAGCCATGGTCGTAGAAGAGACCGCGGGGATGATCCATCTTCGCGAAGACGTTGATCTTGTCCGCTTCGCCATCTCCATCGGTGTCGATGCAGCGAAGCACCCTCCCTCCGCCCGGCTTCTTACCGAGCGAGCCCTGTTCATCGACCCCGACGAAGACCTCGCCGGTGACCGCGGCGGCGATGCAGACCGGGTAGTTCACCTCGGGCGGCTTGCCGAAAAGGGTCGCCTTGAAACCCTCGGGAACCTTGACGTCAGCGATACTCGATGAACCCGCGGCGGCAGCGGGAGCTGCCTTCCTGATCGCCTTCTTGAGGGGCGGAAGCTGCGCGCTGGTATAGGCCTCGAACTCCCAGAAGCTCCCCCAATAGGAACCGCTCGAACCGAGGAACTTCACCCGCAGGTGGCGGGTCGCGGGCGAGTCGACCTTGTGCGGGGTGACCTGCGCCTTCTTCTTATTTTTTGACTCATCGACAATCGTCTTCCATTCCTTGCCATCGGCGGAGCCCTCGACCTGGTAGCGATAGGCCGCGCCGCCCTTCTCCCAGTGAATGCGAAGGGAGCGAACATGCTTCGCCGCGCCGAGGTCGACCTGCCAGGTCTCGCCGGAGTTGCCGCCATTGGCGCACCAGCGGGTGCTGAGATTGCCATCGTTGCCGTACTTCGTGAGGTTGTTCTTCGACTTCTCCTCGCTGCTGGAGGAGGCCTTACCCACCATCGACAGGTTGCCCTTCTTTCGCAGCTTGCCGGTGACCCGGGGCTTCGCCCCTCCCCCTGCCGTCTTCGGTGCCGGGGCCAGGTTAACCGCTACCAGCGCACGGATCGCGTCGTCAGTTTCTTTCGTGCTCGGGGTAAAGCCCGCGTCGGTGTCCCTGTCGCAGGCCCAGAGCAGCCCCCGGGTGATCATGTCGAGGTACTTCGGCTCGGCCATGGTCTCGTTGTAGTGGCCGATGGTGGTCGCGAAGACCTTTCCATCTCCGTAGCTGTTGGTCCAGACGCAGACCTGGGGCTTGTTATCGCCCCTGCGATTGGCCTGCCCGAGCACCGTGGCGCTGTCAAAGACCTTGATCGAATGGTAGAGCTCTCCCTTGGGCGCGACAAACTTCGAGCCGAAACCCTTCATAATGGGATGGGCTGGTTTCATGTTATCCACCGTGAAGGAATAATGCGGCCCGTGCCCGGGCGACTGCACGCCGACGAATTCGAACCACTGGTCATCCCCTGTGCGATAGCAGTGCATGGCGCAGTGGATCAGCAGCGCCGGCAGGCCATCGCGATGCGGCCGGAGAATATTCGCGACGAACTCTTTGTCTTTGACGCTTGCGAAACACTCGTTGTGAACCACGACGTCAAAACCCTTAGACCAGTCGCGGTCCTGGTAGAGCGGGATCTTCGCGTTGGTCGTACTGCCGCCCTGGCGGGCGATAGTCCAGACAACGTTGGCCCGGGCGGAAACGCCCCGCGAAAGAATCAATTTCTGGCGGTCGTAGTCGTGACAGCAGCCGCCTGTAACCAGCAGCGCCTGGAGCGGCCTGTTTTTCGCGCCGGCGGTCTTCCTGCCATCCTGGGCGGCGGCGGGGCCTGCGATGACCGTCACGAAAATCAAAAGGAACTGTAAACATTTCATCTGTTCATGGACCTCCGGAAGGGGAAACCGCCGCGACCTGGTCACATGCGCAGGATGGGGCCGCTTCCTGTAAGCTTCGTCTCAATGTCGTAAAGAACTGAGATCTTAAGTCCTCCGGCGGCGTTTTCATAGCGCCGGGGCCTCTAACGGGTAAGCCGGAAGAGCTCAGTCATCGCTCTCATCCTTGCGCCAGACCTTGCGAACCTTCCCATCGGGGTCCATGTCGATCACGCAATCGGAATCATCCCGCGGAGGGGAAGGCGGCTCCGCTTGAGCCGGCTCGGCCTGCGAGGGGCCGGCGGACGATCCTCCAAAAGTAAAACCCCAGTTCCCGCCATTGCCGCCGGCGGGCGCCTGGCCGCCAAAGAGACCGCCAAAGAGACGGTTGAGGCTCTCCGAGCCCTGCTTCAGAGCCTCCTCGGCACGCACCCTCATGAGCTCGGCCTGGGCGAGGAAGATAACCATCAGGCCGATCAAGGCGGTAATAATGCCGCCGAAGTAGCCCAGCACAGGTAACACGATGAAACTGGCCCCGACCAGCTGTCCAACCCGAACGGCGATATGGGTCGCCTTGAGATAGGGCAGCTTCAGGGCGAGCAGGGCGCGCAGGATCCTGCCCCCATCCATGGGAAACCCCGGCAGCAGGTTGAAAATTCCAAGACCCAGGTTGAGGATCATCAGGAGCCAGCAGAACTTGCTCGTCCAGGCTTCGAAGGACAGGCCGGAAGGCAGGCCGAAGGCCAGGCACTGCCCGGCGAACAGCAGGCCGGCGATCACGAAATTGACCAGCGGCCCGGCCGCCGTGATGAAAAGCTCCTGCCGGGGCACCCGGGGGCTCCTGTCAAACATCGCCATCCCGCCAAGCATGGTCATCTTGATCTCCCGGGTGTTGATGCCGTAACGCCGGGCGGTGAGGCTGTGGCCGAGTTCGTGCAGCAGCAGGCAGCCGTAAAAACAGACCGTGAGCAACAGGCTCACGGCAAGACCACCTTGAAGATAGGATTGGAATTCCGTGGCTAACACGAACACAACCAGCCAGAAGCTCCAATGCGCCCTGACTGGAATACCGAAAGCTTTGAAGAGATGCGCAGAGGCCACGACGACCGTCCTCTTAAATCAATGGGTGGATTGCCTGAACTACTTGAGTCTAACGCAATCCATTGGCCAGAAACCTATATTCGAGACTTTAATTCGCCTATGTCTACCGAAGTCCATATTTTGTAAACACTTGTGCTCGGGGTTTCGCAAGCGGCCGTTCCAGGAAGAAAACCCTGTTACTGCCAGCTTGGCAGATCGAAACCCCCGAAAAGGCAGTCGACCGCCGGGAAAGATGAACTCAGGCCCCGGTCGAGGCCTCGGGCTTATAAAAATACTTCCGCACCAGGTCCTCGGGGGGCGGTGGAGCTCGCAAGGTGACCAGGTAGCCCGCGAGAAAGCTGACCAGCAGACCGACGATGATCGGATCAAAGTCCATGAGGCGGTACGGTCTGAAGAAGCTCCCGTTGGCGAAGATCCCTCCGACATACATCGACAGGTGGGAGATGAAGCCTCCCAGCATGCCCGCCATGCAGCCCTCGACATTCGAGCGCGGCCAGTAGATCGCGTAGACCACCGGCGCGAGGAAGCAGGCCGCCAGCCCGCTGCCGGTATAGACGATGATGTCCTGCAGAAACTGCGGCGGATTGACCGCCCCCAGGAGCGCCGCGGTCCCCACCACCAGGGTGAACAGATAGCTCAACCGCTTGAGACGGAGTTCGGAGGCCTCGGGATTAATGTTGCGCTGATAGATGTCGCGCACCAGGCCAGAAGAAATCATCAGCAGGAAGCTGTCGACCGTCGACATCACCGCCGCGAAGGGGGCGGCGATGAGCAGTCCAGCGAGCCAGCCGGCGCCGACGTTCTCGGTCAGGAAGACCGCCATGGCGGGCATGATGCGGTCGCTCTCGGCATCCATGCCGGGCATCAGCACCCGGGCGCAACAGAAGATGATCACCAGCGGAAAGTAGATCAGAGAATAATAAACCGCCACGGTGAAGATTGAGCGGCGCAGGGTCACGGTGTTGTTGAAGGCCATGAGCCGAACCATGCTGGCAGGCTGGCCGGAGCCCGAGATCGCCCACATGAAGAAGAAGGAGATCACCAGGCTCAGGGGGAGGAACCCGGCATCGCTGCTGGGACTTGGGCCGGGACCGGTGACGTAGACTCCCTTGCGGCCATCCTCTGCTCCATAGGCGTAGCCCTGAAGCTCCAGGTCCTCGAGGATGAAACCGGAGCGGACCCGGCCTCCCTGGCTCTCGATAACCTGGCTGCGATCTCCAGGAGAGGTGATCTCGAGCACAGCGACCCAGGGCTCCCCTCGTTCTCTGAGTCGTTCCTCCAGCGCCAGCTTCGGTATCACCTTGAAAAGCCTGGCCTCCGCACCTTCATCAGAACCTGGAATCCGAATCCAGGAGCCCGCTCCCAGCGGAGCGCTATTTCCTTCCGGGCCGCCCGGCTGGAAAACCGCCACCCCCCTGCGCGGCGGACTCATATCAACCATCCTCGAGGTGGCGTACTCGAGCGAGCCCACTCCCTCGGGCGCATCCTTTCCAACGAGGTAGAGCGCCAGGGGCAGCATGATGATGACCCCGAGAACCATAACAATTCCCTGCATGACATCGGTCCACACCACGGCCTGGAAGCCGCCATAGGTCGTATAGGCGATCACTGCCAGGCCGAAGCCGCACAGGCAGAGCAGGTAGGCGGGATCCACGCTCCCGCCGATGGAATCCTTCAGAAAAGTAACGCCCGACTCAAAAACGCCGACGCCGGACAGCAACGTCTTCAGCATCAGGCTGCCGGCCTTGAACTGGGCGATGAGGTTGAAGGACATGAAGAAAACGATCAGCGCCACGGCCAACAGGCCGAAGCTCGCGCTCCTGAAACGATCCCGGATCACGTCTGGAACCGTGATGGCTCCCGACCGGCGCGCCACCTGGTTGAGGCGCTTGCCGATGAAACCCATCGTGCAGATCGGAAAGATGATGTAGCTGCCGATCCAGAGCCCCAGGATCCAGCCGTGGCTGTAGATCTTCGAGGGGAAGCCGGTGAAGCTCCCGCCCGAGGCGCTGGTGGCGGCGAAGGTCAGGGCGAAGGCCCACACCCCGAGCCCCCTGTTGCCGAGAAAATACTCGCTGAGAAAATTGCCGTCCTTACGCAGATAGTTCGCGATCACCGCGAGGGAAAAGACAGCGGCCGTATAGCCCAGGAAGGTAAAGAGCGCCGGGCTGACGCCGCCCGCCTCCGCGAGAAAGGGGATGTTGAAGATGGGAGGAAGGCTCATGCGCTCTCCTGCGATTCAACAGGGGCTTCTTCCCCCAGGTCCCCATCCTTCATGTAGAAGAAACAGAACCAGAGGGTGAAGACATCGGCCAGGAGCCAGGGCACCGCGATCCCCCAGAAGAGCCAGGAGGGGATGCCCCAGACGGTGCTGAACTCCTCAGCGACAAAAGTTCCCGGAAAGCCGTTCAGGTAGCAATAGGGTACGGCCCACAGGAGCGCCGCCACCCACAAGAGCAGGATGACCAGGGCCTCCCGGCGAGACTCGAGAAACACCGGATCCCAGGGGGCGTTCGCAGGTTCCTGGTTGTTGTCTGGAGCGTTCATCTGTCCCTACCGGGTCGAATTAGATACTCAGGCTGACACTCTCCACCTGAGACGATCATTCTACGGGTACCGGCGAGGCTTGCATAGACAGCGACAGAACGATAGCCCTCCGCGCGCCATCTCGATAATTCCTCTGGCAGCCGTGGCGTTTTACCCTAAGCTTGGGC
>Ga0207987_1000168_pt1 | contig 20924 bp, 12 predicted proteins | sample ETNtaG_19_FD_185768 | JGI IMG/M metagenome (GOLD analysis project Ga0207987, IMG submission 185768) | Marine microbial and viral communities from oxygen minimum zone, Eastern Pacific Ocean - ETNP201302PF86A (SPAdes) (version 2) | ecosystem: Environmental > Aquatic > Marine > Oceanic ...
CGCACAATCTCTGCAAGACGCTCGGCGACATCTTCGAGAAACTGATCTTCAACGTCTACGGTGCGGCCTACCCGCAGCATTTCAGCCGCGATTTCGAGAAGATGAAGACGCAAGTCGACAAAGCCCGCAAGAAGCTCGAGGCGGGCAAAGGCAGGATCGGCAAGTGGTGCCCTGATTTCCTAATCGCGCTCATCGCCTACGAGATCAAGTATCGCTGCGCCAACGGTCAGGGCGCCACTGAGCAGAGCTGGGGCGCGGTCACGCTGGCCGCGCTGGGCTACTTGCCGCGCATGCTGCTCTTTCGCCTCTCGCCCAACAGCGCGCGGTTCCAGCGCAATGGCTGGGGGTGCTTCGAGGCCGAGGGCGCTGTGGCGCAGATCAAGAAGGACACCGGTGTCGACATTCTCGAAGTCATCCGCCGCGCGGGGGAAGACCCTCGCATCGCGCTCAGGCGCGAGATGGGGCTGCGAGACCTCTTTCAGCGCGAGGCGCGCGGCACGGCCTACCGCCTCGAGACCTATGGCCACCGGTTCGCGCAGATCGACCCAGCGACCATGGCGCGGGCGCGCGACGCGTGCGCCAGGCTGCCCTGAAGACTACGAGAGCCACCCTTCCCTACCCTGGCGCCCGGCACCGCCGGAGTGTCAGATCCAGAAGGGCTTTCGTCCGCTTACGCACCCCTTGCGTAAACGAGCGTAAGCGCCGGCGCCCGGCGGGTAGAGACGCGCAACCCTTAGTCCCGGACCCCCGAGAGCACCGCCCCAAAGCGCTTGTTTTACATGGGTAAAACGGCGGATTTCACGCGACAGGTCACCACCCCAATACGACAAGAGGCGCCAGGGTCCGGCGCCTCTCGAAAAGCTCGCGATTTGACCTCGGCTCAACTGGTTGGGCCGATCCGGCAGACGGAGATTTCCCCGTCAGCGACGGGCGCACTCGGGGCGGTGAAAGGCACATGGGCAATGTCGCTGGAAAATGCGCCCTGCCCAAAGAGGTAAAAGTCAGGGCTGTCGAAGGGCATGACCGGACCGCCTTCCGGATCAGTGAAAGAATATCTGGCGAAAGACGTGGATGTCCTCCACCCGCCCGCTTTCGCGATCCCATTCGATCATCACGCTCGCGGCCTTGAACTCCAGCGGCCAGCCCGGCGCCTTGATGTAGCTGCGCACACGGGTCTCGGTCTTGAGCTCCTTTGCCGTCTCCGTGAATCCCAAGGGCTCGACCAGGGCGAGAGCATCTGCAAGCCGGGCATTCTCGGGTAGATGATCCATCAGGCAGTCGTCCACGCTCTGCCTCACGAGTTTCGACGGGCCGCAGAACTCGTAGACGGCGCTATACTCATGGGCGGGGCGCAGCTGGAGGCCGAGAATGGCAATCCCCGCCAGACCTGCCGCTTTGCTCAGAGTGTTGGCCACGCGCTCCAGAAACTGTCCCACCGGACTGTCGAAAAAGGAGACTTTGGTCTTTTTCTCTTCGAATTTTGCACGGCGCCTTGCCGCCCGGGCCTGCCGACTTTTGCGGCACTTGTGTTCGGGGGTAATCATCAAAAACCTCATACTGAGAAACCTTTCAGAATGTCGGCTCTCCCAGTCGGAAAGAGAAACGCGAACCCGGGCGGCCAGAGGGCATCACCCTCACACCCCTTGTTTGCAGGGGCTAAACGCCGTTTTCCGCGTGGTTGGGCATCACCTGACAGCGCCTTGCGATGCCCCGCGCTCAGCACGCCCTCTACGTCGCCTGGCCCCGCGGGATGCAACGGCGACCTTGCGTAATAACCCGCCCCGTAGCCGTCGCGCGGCGCCCGACATCGGCCCTCAGGACCCATTTCCTATCCGACATGAAGAGCCGCCGACACCGACGACACCGACAAAGGCACCACAACATGAGATTTGAAAAGAACCCCCGCAAGGCAGACGAAATCGCCGCGCGCTACGGCAGCCGCGCGGCGCGCTGGAACGCACCCCTCTTCGACGCGCCCCTTCCGGAGATGGAAGATGCGCAAAAGCGTGAGATCGAGCGCGACTTCCGCGCCGGCGGTGGCCTCATCTCGACCTACGCCATGCGCACCAAGACCCATCCAGTGGAAGCCACGCGCAACCTGATGGCGGCCGGCATGCTCGAGAAGGACGATCCGATCGCAATGGCGTCGATGGACAACCCAAGCTACCGAATGGCCGCCGATGGCACCCTGCCGGACGGAGATCCCCTGGCGCTCAAAGAGCACCCCACCATCTCGCTCGTAGAGTTCGACCAGAAGCTGCGCGACGACAAGAGCGCCATGCCGGCCTTTGCCGCCAACCGCGAAGCAGTGGGCGTCCTTGCCGGCACCCGCAAGCGACTGGCGGAGACCGAAGGTCAGGAGGTGCCCACCGGCATGCTCGCGCCGAGCTTCGAACGCGCCGCGCGCGCCATTCAGGCTGAGTGGGAATCCGGTGGCCGCAAGGACCCGAATGCGCTCAATGATGCACGCGAAATGATGACCACCGCCATGCTCGACAGCAGCGCCTACGTGCACGTCGAGAAGGAGCTGGACAAAGAAGCCGCGCGACCGGTCAATCCGATCATGGCCGCGGCTCGCCGTCTGGCTGGCAAGCGCGCGCCTGCCCGGCCGCGGAATGCGGAAGCTGTCGAGCTTTAAGGCGTGATGGGGAGCGCGCCCTGGCGCCCTCCTCCGACGCTTCTGCCGGCGGTGCGTCGATGCCATCCGGCCTGATCCGGCTTCTCGAAAAACCCGATCGACGCAATCTCCTTCTCACATTCAGAACAGGAGACACGCTATGGGCTTCACCATTGGCAACAAGGCACACAAACTCTTCCCCCTGGCAGACACACCCGGCCAGATCACCAAGATCACCACCACCCCGGTCAGCGGCAGCCGGATCGATGCGGCTGAGCTCACCGAGTTCGACTTTCTTGCCGAAGGCGAGAGCATCACCATCGATGAGGCGCGCGCAATCGAGGTGGTCGATTTCAATCATGAAAGCAGTCGCGGCACGGCCAGTCACTACCTGCGCACCACGCGCATCGGTGTGGCACGCGGCGCGGTGCTGAAAGGCCCCCTTGCCTGGCGGAGTCATGACGCGATGGAAATCCCCCAGATGCCCAAGCGCCGCGTGCCGCGGTTCCTGCTCACAGCTATCGCCCTTGGCTGCCTTCTGCCCCTCGGCCTGCCCATCCAGGAGGCTTACCTCTCTGGCGCACTGGCAACGCAGACCGACCAAGCCATCATGGAAATCGCCACGGAGCACACCTGGTGGATCATGGGTGGGGTGCTCTTCATGGCGCTCAGTATGGCGAATATCGCGCTGGAAACATCTCTCAAGGCCCTGGAGAAAGATCCTGTGCTCAAGGTTCTGACGCCGGCGCGCCGCCTCTGGGCCTGACCGCAGCGCCGTAGATTACAGATACTGCCGCCGCGCGCCCCTGGCCCGCGGCGGTTTTTACGTCAGGACAGTGGCCCTGGTCAGCTTGGGGTGAGAGCCTTCGACAGTCTCGGGCCGACAATCCGAAAGCCTCTGCCGTCATAGAAGGCATGCGTGCCTGGATGGCTTCTCTCGGATGGGGCGCCGAGCTCGAGGCATGTGCCTCCTTCAGATCGCGCCTGATCTTCCGCCGCCTCGATGAGGCGCGATGCAACACCCTCGCGCCGCGCAGAGGATGCGACGAAGAGTTCGGTGATCTGAAAGAAGACACCGCCTGCGTAGATCGCGAACCGGCGATTGAGACCGAGATATCCCAGCACCCGACCCTCGGGGTTCACCGCCACGAACCCGTGATAGTCACCGCGCGTCAAGGATGCTTCCAGCACCACGCGCATTTCGGCCGCGGTGCAAACTTGCTTCCCATTCATGTCGGTGCGGAGATCCCGCACCAACTCCGAAGCGCCGTCGAGATGAACCTCGGACATCCCCCGGATTTCGCTTACCTCCGGGGTGCATCCGGCACCAGGATCACCTGGTGCCGGACTTGGATGAAGCGCCCTGTCGCCGCGCATTATTGCGCCGCCGCGCGCTGGACGCGAATGTTGTAGGTCACCGATATCGTCTCGTCTTCGACCGAGGTCAGGGTGAAGCTCACTACCTCGTCGAAAGGCTGCGATGCATCCGCGCCGGTATAGACCCTGAAGCCCACGTCAGATCTGCTGTCACGATCGAACAAGAAGCTCACAGCGGCGGCGTTCGCGTTTCCAACGCATCTCAGGGCCGAACTGGTTCGATCGGTGTAGCACAACTCCACATTGTGACCTTGAGCCGGCATATCCACGCGCACCTTGGTGTTAACAGCGTTGAGGATCGACCTTTTCGTCGACTGCCATCCGGTGTTGCTCGAACCATAGTTCAGATCCGCAAACAGATCCGGGCTCGGCATCGTGATGGGCGTCCTGGGGCGCTGCACTCGGACCGAGTAGCTCACGGTCGCTGCCTCGTCCTCGACAGAGGTCAAGCTGAACGTCAGCGTCTCATCGAACGACTGGAACTCATTATTCCCCGTGAAGACGGAGAAACCGATATCGTCGTGAGAGTTCTCGTCGAAGATGAAGCTCTCAGCGGTTGTCACAGCGTCATTCTTGCAGCTCAGAGCGCTCGTGCTATCGCTTGAGACACAAGGCTTCGCGTTGAACCCCTGGGCCGGCATATCGAAGCGCACCTTGGTGTTGACCACATCCTGGAGGCGCTTTTGAACCTCTTGCCAGCCGGTTCTTTTCGAAGTCAGAGTCAAATCTCCGAAGAAATCCGCCGAAGGCATGGCGATCTGGCTGCGCGGACGATCCAGATGGATCGTATAGCTCTGCGTGATCGTCTCGTCCTCGATGGACGTCACCGAGAAGGTCAGGTCCCCGTCAAACGGCTGGAACTCATTGTTGCCGGTAGAGATCTTGAAGCCGAGTTCTCGATGCTCGCTCGGGTCGAACACCCAGGATTTCGCCGCGTCGCGAATGTTGCCATAGCAGCGCATGTAGTATTCGCCATGCTCCTCGTAGCAACCTTCCGCATAATACGGGGTCTGCGCCACATCGATACGCATCTTGGTGTTCACGTGGCTGGACAGGCTCTTCGAGATTTCCTGGATGCCTGTCTGCGTCGAGGTGAAGGACACATCCGTGAAGAGATCTGCCGGCGGAGCCTTGATTCCGGTGCGCGGGCGATCCAGACGGATCGTGTAGCTTTGCGATACCGTCTCGTCCTCGACCGAAGTCACCGAGAAGGTCAGCTCTCCGTCAAATGGCTGGAACTCATTGTTGCCGGTGGAGAACTTGAAACCGATCTCACGATGCTCACTGGGGTCGAAGACCCAAGAGCGCGCAGCGTCGCGAATATTGCCATAGCAGCGCGTGGAATAGTCATTCTGCTCCTGGTAGCAGCCTTCCGCATAATACGGGGTCTGCGCCACATCGATACGCATCTTGGTGGTCACATGGCGGGCCAGGTCTTTCGAAATTTCCTGGATGCCCGTCTGTGTCGAGGCATAAGTCACATCCGTGAAGAGATCCGCCGGCGGAGCCTTGACCTCGCTGCGCGGACGTTGCACGCGCACCGAGTAGCTCACCGTCTTGCTTTCGTCCTCGATCGAGGTCAGCGTGAAGTTGACGGTCTCATCAAAAGGCTGGAACTTGTTGCCACCAGTGGAGATCTGGAAGCCGAAGTCGTCCCAGACTGCCGGATTAAAGATGACAGATTGAGGTCCAGCATCGGCACGCCAGGAGCAGTCAACGGAGCTGTAGCGCACGTCGGAGTAGCAGATTTCGACCGGAACCGTGGTCTTCTGCATGTCCATCCGCACCTTCGTCGTGACATGCTCATTGAGCGCCTTGACGATCTGGTTCCAGCCGGTCTTGTCGGATTCAACGATCACATCCTGGAAGAGGTTCGCCGGCGGCATGGTGATCTCGCTGCGCGGACGCTGCACGCGCACCGAATAGCTCACCGTCTTGCTTTCGTCCTCGATCGAGGTCAGCGTGAAGTTGACGGTCTCATCAAACGGCTGGAACTTGTTGCCACCAGTGGAAATCTGAAAACCGAAGTCGTCCCAGGTCGCCGGGTCATAAATGACCGTCTGCGGCCCGCCATCTGCGCGCCAGGCGCATCCAACCGAGCTGTAGCGCACATCGGAATAGCAGATTTCGACCGGAACCGTCGTCTTCTGCATGTCCATCCGCACCTTCGTCGTGACATGCTCGTCGAGCGCCTTGACGATCTGGTTCCAACCGGTCTTGTCGGATGCAACGGTCACATCCTGGAAGAAGTCTGCCGGCGGCATGGTGATCTCGCTGCGCGGACGTTGCACGCGCACCGAGTAGCTAACCGTCTTGCTTTCGTCCTCGATCGAGGTCAGCGTGAAGTTGACGGTCTCATCAAAGGATTGGAACTTGTTGCCACCAGTGGAGATCTGGAAGCCGAAATCGTCCCATTCCGCCGGATCAAAGATGACAGATTGAGGTCCCGCATCTGCACGCCACGCGCAGCCGACCGAGCTGTAGCTTTGAGTGGAGTAGCAAATTTCGACCGGAGCTGTCGTCTGCTGCATATCCATCCGCACCTTCGTCGTGACATGCTCATCGAGCACCTTGACGATCTGGTTCCAGCCGGTCTTGTCGGACGCAACGATCACATCCTGGAAGAGGTTCGCTGGCGGCATGGTGATCTCGCTGCGCGGACGTTGCACACGAATGGAGTAATCGCGCGTTGCGGTCGCGTCTTCTTGCGATGTCAGACGCAGGGTAACCGTCTCATCATAGGGCTGGAATTTGTTGCCGCCCACGTAGATGTAGAGGCCGACCTTCTTGCTCTGCCCCAGAGTATACTCGACTTGCTGCGCACCCCTTCTGGCATCGTAATACGAGCAACCCGGGCTCGAGCCACTTTGCGTGCAGGGCTTCACGCTCACGTCCTGTTCGGGCGTGATGACATACATGTCGCTTGTGAACATGTCAGTCGTATCGAACATCGCGTATTGCCACCCGATCTGCTCCGGAGTGAAGGTCACGTTGCCAAAATAATCTTCCGGCGGCGTCGTGATCTCCGTCGCGGCACGCTGAACAGGGATCGTGTATTCACGCTCAACGGAAGCATCCTCCTTCGAGCGCAATTGCAGCTTGACGACCCCATCGAAGGGGAAGAATTCGCTGCCGCCTGTATAGACCTTGAACCCCAGTTTGTGATGGGTAGCCAGGGTATAGTCGACCTTCTGATCTCCACTCCCAGTTGAGTAGTAGGAGCAACTCGGAGACGACCCGGACTGAACGCAAGGATGCACATTCGAATCCTGCTTCAGCGCGAGGACCTCAATGTTCGTGTTCAAGTCGTTTTCAAGATCCACCATCAGGTGCTGCCAGCCCGTCTCCTTGGCCTCAAGCGACAGCGATCCAAAGGCACCTGCTGCCGGGAGGAAAATCTCACTCCGCGGGCGCGTGATACGCACAGAATAGTCCTGTCGCGCCGAGGTCAGCTCCTTGGAAAACAGGGAGAAGTTGAAGGTATGGTCATAGGGCTGGAACTCGTTCGTCGGCAGGGGGACCCGGAAACCTACCTCAGTATCAGTGGGGTAGAAATCAAGCGCGCGCGCATATCTGTAATTGGTCTGCGTCGGGCAGTAAGGGGATGTCCGACCTTCATAGTTCCGGCACAGGAAATAGGCCTGCCCCTCCCCTTGGTTCCACAGCTGCATGTTCGTGTTGACCATGCCCGCGATGTTTTTCATCACTTCCTTCGGGCCGGTCGTTCCGGCCGGGAACTCGACATCCGTGAACAGATCTTCCGGCGGCATTTTCAACTCGACAGCCGGACGGTAGAGGCGCACCGAATAATCCACCGTCTTCGTCTCATCGATAGTCGAGGTCAGTTTGAAGACGACCGTCTGGTCGAACTCGACATACTGGTTGGACGGAAGGGTGAAGCGAATACCGAAGCGATCCCAGTAGGGGCCCGTCGTGCCCTCGCCGCCATAAGTCGGAGCTACACTGGCTTCGCAGCGCAGATAGGTGCCCTTCTCGTGGCAGAAAGCTGCATAGGCGTCTTGCGGCTCGCCGGACATGATCACGTTGGCATTGATCGTGTCCGCGGTCTCGATCGAAACGAACTGGGTGCCAGTCGTGCCTTCCTCATAGGTGATATCCGTAAAGGCGTCCGGGCCAGGCATGAGCACCTCGCGCGCTGGGCGGGTTACCTTGACCGCATAGGATACCCCTTCGGTGTCCCAATCGCGGGAGCGGATGGTGAAGTTGAAGGTCTCCTCGAACCCCTCGAAGACGTCAGCGCCTGCATTGAACCGGAATCCAACTTCGAAATCGTTCTTGCTTGCGCCAAGATCATCTGCCTCAGCGTTATTCGTCCCATCGCAGTAGAGCGAGCCACCCTCGGCCGAGCGTCGGCACATCGTCAGGTTCGGCTGGCCGGCCGGCTTGTCGAGGCTGAGTTCTGTATTCACCGATGGATCAAGCCGTGCCAGGACATACTGGATGCCAGTCTGGTCTTCCTCCAGGGTCACATCTGCAAACATGTCTGCCCCTGGCAGAACCATGGCCACATGCGGGCGCGAGGCATCGACCGCATAGTCCACACGGTTGCTCCAGCCATCGCGCGCAGTCAGGTGAAAGCTGAAAGTCTCATCGAAAGGGGCAAATTTCGAATCGCCGACCGAAAAACGATAGCCGATCTCATACCAGCTATGGCTCACGCTGATGCTGTGAGCGCGGTCCGTATTGGCGCCGCTGCAATAGATCGACGCTCCCGCCGAAGTCCGATAGCACAGGTCAAGTCCAGGCTGGCCAGCTGCCTTGTGAAGCACGAGATCGATGTTCACATCGTCGCCGATCTTCTGCATTTCGGTCTTCGTGCCCGTTGTGCCTTCTGCGTAGGTCACATCGGGGAAGAAGGTGCGATCGGGCATGACGGCATTCATGATCATGCGCGAGATACCGACGTTGTAGGGCACAGTCGCCTCTGCCACACGGGTCGAGGTGATGCGCATCGGCAAGGTCCGGAAGACGTCCTTGTCGGGGTCTTCGTCGAGCGTGAACCGATAACCCACGGCATACCAGGATTGGTCCGTATCGATGATTTCGAAAGAGCCATGCACGCCCTCACCTTCACAGGCGACGGGTCCGCTTTGGCTGCGCTGGTAGCACAGCGCAAGATCGGGATTGTTCGCCCCCTTCGCAAACTTGAGTGGCGTGTCGATTTGGGGATCGAGCTTGGCCATGATCGTCTTGGTGCCGGTCGTCCCAGGGGCATACTCCCGATTGGTGAACATGTCCTCGGGCGGCATGATCGGCATCTGGACCGGGCGCTTGAGCGAAACCGTATAGCTGCGGGAATTTCCCTCGACAGTCGAGGAGCGAACCGACATCGAAATCGAGCGCTCGAACTGGTCAAACGGGTCCTGCGGCAGTCGAACGCGATAGCCAATGGCAAAGGTGTCTGAATCGAACGCGTAGGACTTCGCTTCATAGTTTGCAGGCTCTGCCGGGCAGGTAACCGGGCTCTGCGCTGTCAGCTGGATGCAGGGACGCACATCGAAATCAGCAGCAGCCATTTCGAAACGCATCGGCGTGTTGCCGATCCCGTCGAGCTCGACCATCACATCGCGGTATCCCGCCGTGGCTTCCTCGAAAACCTTCGGGCTGGCAAAGAACCCGGCCCCCGGAAGCTCCACAGCCCGCTCAGGACGGGTCACGATCGGGCTGAAATCCCGGCCTGCACCAGGCGCGTCGCTCGGTTGCAGACGCAGGCTCACCGTGCGCTTGAACTCGACGAACTCTTCGTTCGGCACGTTGACCGAATAGCCGATCGCATACAAGGAGCGGTCGATCGCCTTCACGCCGCTTGCCGGCACAGCGGCACAGGAGACCTCGCCATTCTCCACCGCCTGGGTGCAGAGCTTGAGGTTCTCGTCTGCATTCTGCGCCACGAGTTCAATCTCGGTGGAGAACTCTCCCTTCAGTGGCTCCATGAAAGTGAACCAGCCGGACTCGCCAACGTCGAGGGTCTGATTGCCAAAGGAGATCGAAGGCTTGAAGGTAACTCCGAGCTGCTCGAGGCTCTTGCGGTGCGTCGAGACGTCATATTGCTGGCGCTGGCTCGGGAATTCGACCATGCGCAACTCAAAGCTCAGGTTCTGCCGATCTTCGGTCTCGGGATCGTCCGGCAGGCGCACCGCATAGCCGATCGAATGCGCCGTCGGGGATACTGCCAGGATCTTGTCGCTACCCTTGCTTTGCGTCGTGCAAGTCGGCTCCTCGCTGGCCTTCTCCTGAACGCAGAGCTTGATCTCAAGCCCGGCCTTGGCGAAGAGCTCAAGGTCCGTCGTAACTTCACCGCTCAGACGCTCCATGTCGCGTTGCCAGCCGGTCTCGGCGCCTTCAAAAGTCCGATCGGGGAAAGAAACCGTCGGCGAAAACACAACCGGCGCCGGCTCGCGGTAGACGCGGAATGTCTGCGTGCTGGAAAGGCTCGGATCATAAGCGGACCGCAGATCCACCTGGACCGTCTTGTCGACCTCTTGGGCAAGATCGGTGGGCAGTTCGACCCGGTAGCCGATGCCCGAGAAACCAGAGCCCAGGGTTACTGTGGAAATGCCATCGACGGTATCGCTGCCACATTCAACTTCTCCACCGTCTTGCTTCGTGAAGCAGGGCGAGATCGCACGTTGGGTTTGCCCCAGCGTGTAGTCGGTATCGGTGGTGAAGGTTCCCGCGAAGGGGATCATGACATCGCGTGCACCGGTGCTGCGCACCGGAAAATCAGCGTCGGGCAGCTGCAAAGAGGCGTCCGGGCGCCACAGAACTTCGACCGCCGGGCGCGTAATGCGAACACGATAGTCGCGCGACAGGCTCGGATCGTATTGAGACACGAGACGGAAGGTGAAGCTCTTGTCGAAGGCCTTGTGAATGTCATCGGGAAGCTCGACGCGATAACCCGCGCCATGGATGAAGCGCGCGCCATCCTCCTCTTCTTCCTTGCCCCATTTTGCGACCGTGGACTGATCCGCGTCGGTAGCCTCGGCGCCACACGAAGCAGGCGCACTCGATGCTTTCTGAATGCAGGGCTGGACAGCAAAGCCGGCGGTCGGGATCACCACCCGCGCCTTGGTCGTGATATCACCGACCAGCGCTTTGAGAACCTCCTGGGTGCCGGTCGTGCCGGCCGGGAATTCGACGTCGTCAAAAGCCGTGGATGGAGCGAAGAGAACTGGCGTGGTTTCGCGGCTGGCCGAAACCGCAACTTCATAGTCAAGCGTCTCGTCATAGTCAGAAACGACGCGGAAGGCGACATCTTCTGCCCAGTCGACGTGCACATCTTTAGGCAGGACAACCTGGTAGCCCACAGCTGCGGAATCCCGCGGCACATCGAGCACCACCTCACCGTAGGTTGCAGGCCCGAGGCAGGCCGGCTTGTCGCCTGCTTTTGCGACGTAGCACGCGCGCAGATCGAAAGAGCTTTGCGGGACGATCATCTTGAGACCGGTAGTGATCTCACCTTCGATCGGCACGAAGACCTGCTGCTCCTCGATCAATCCCTTCTCAAAGACCTTGTCGCGGAAGCCAAGGTTCGGGTCGAACTTGACCGGAACCGCCGGACGCGTGGCGCGCAGCGCAAAGCTCACAACGCCATCGCCACCCTCAGCCGAAGTCAGGTCGAAGGTGATCGGCATGTCCTGCTCGATGTGAATGTCCGAAGACATGCGCGGACGCAGCCCGATCGCGTAAGAGCCATTCGGCACGCGCCATTCCTGCGCAGAGTCGAGCGCGCTATTCCCGCACTTCGGATCGTCGTCCGGGGTGGCCTGATAGCACAGGCCTGCATCGACGATGCCACCCGCCATCTTCAGCATGAGGTCGGTGTTGTATGTGCCTTCGAGCGGCACGAGCTGCGGCTCCTGCCATCCCTCTGACGCTTCGGGGTAATCCATGTCGACAAAGGTCATAGAGGCCGTGTCGGGCTCGAAGACGATGGGCGTCGCCGGGCGCGTCACGCGGACCGAATAGGTCTCCATGAAGGAGGGGTCCTTGGCGTTGCGCATCTCAAAGGTGACGACTTCGTCGACCGGCTGGAACTCGCTCTCGCCGAGGTTCACCGTAAAGCCGATCTGCTTCGCGCCCTTGGCAACGCCGACCTCGACTTCGGAGCCATCCTCGTCCGACTGCCGGCAGGAAGCCGCAGCATTGGGCTCTTCCTCGGAACCTTGCGAGCAGACACCGCCATTGGGCTGCCCTTTGGGAAGAACCAGCACCTGGGCGCTGTTGAAATTCCCGGCCATCTCCACGAGCTCGGTCTGCCATTCGATGGTGCCCATCGGATATTCGACATCCTCAAAGACAATCGCCGGCTCGAAGACCACGATGAACTCGGGACGCGTGATCGCAAGATCGAAAGCCTTGAAGTGATCTGGATAGTCGATGGAATGCACCTCGAAGGCGGCGCGGCGCTCGAAGGGGATCAGAACGTCATCGGGAAGCTTCACGCCGAGGCCGACGGAATAGGCGCCTGCTGGCACGGTGAACTCAACCTCGCCGTCGCCGGCATCAGACGAACAGGAATAGCCACCCCCGGCGCTTCGCTGGAAGCATGCCTTCAAGCCGGGATCGGATTGCGGGATCTTCACCAGCAAGTCGGAGGTATAGGCTTGGTCCAGCTCGACCATCGAATGGGCCCAGCTTGCCGTATCGGCCTCGAACTCGATATCGGTAAAGGGAAGTTCATGGAAAGCCGGCGCCTCGCCGGGCACGCGGGAGATCATAATCTCCCAGATTTGCTGGACCTCGGGCTCAAAAGACGAGGCCAGAGAGATCGTCATGGGCCAGGACACCGGCTTGCGCACGTCGCGCGGCAGGAAGAACTCGTAGCCGAGAGATACCCCGTCAGGCCGAATTGTGGTTGTGCTGGGTGCCGATTGGATCAGTCCACAGCTCACCTTCGCACGCGGGTGTCCGCGCGAGCAGATACCGAACGCACCCTTGTCGGCCGCGGCTTCGGGGGCCGCATCGTCCCCCTCTTCCCCATCGACGGCGCTCGCCCCGTCTTCACCGGCCTCATTGAGTGCAGGATCGGCACTCGGATCGATGATGAAGATCAGCTCTTCTTCACTGAACTGACCCTTCAGCGCCTCGATGATGCGCTGCTCACCCACGGTGCCGGCCGGGAATTCGATGCTCTCGAACATCATCTCCGGATCGAACAGGTTGGCCTCGGGCTCGCGGAAGACCGTGATATTCCAGGTCTTGTTCAGAGCCGGGTTGTCGATCGATCCCAGCGTGATCGAGACCGGTTGCGCCATTTCAATCCGCGGATCTTGCACTGGCAGGATCTCGTAGCCCACCGCGACCACGTTGGGCGGGAAGGTAAAAGCACTTGCCAGGCCCTGCATCGAGGCACAGGTTACCTGCCCGCCTTCGAGACGATAACAGGCCGCAACGCTGTCTTCACGGTCGGTCTCCACCAGGACCTCCGAGAGCCCCTTGATGTCGAAGTTCTTGACGGGAAGCAGGACGCGGCGCTTTTCGACCTCACTTTCATAGAGATAGAGGTCCACGAACCCTTCCGGATCATAGCCCAGCTCCTCCGGCGTCAGCGGGCTCTCATAGCAGTCTTCATTGATATATCCGGTCACTCCGCCCAGCGCATTCGTCGCCCGGCACATGGCATAGTCGACTTCCTCACCAAAGAAGGTCAGAGCCAGAAGTGCTGTGCCCGCCACGAGGCCGATCAGCATGCTGAACTCGACCATCGCTCCGCCCTTGACGTCCTTACGGGACATGCGTGCACGTGCAATCAAAGCGCGGAGTCGAAGAAAAATGCTGGACATGAAGTGGGGCCCGCCTGGAGGTTGGGAGTGTCTTTTGAATCTCCGGGGGAAGTAGTGTCTTCACCGCTCTCTCGGAAATCCAATTGCCGACACGCCAGGCAATCTTGAGTCTATGCCACACACGGAAAATTCCGCCTCGAGCCCGAGCCTCGACGGCTTTCGCCTTTTGCCTATGCGTCCGACTTCCTTTCTGCGCACCAAGGCGCAGAGGAACCCCCTTTAACATCTTCCCCGCCCTGAAGGACGGGGATTTCCGCTCCCATTCAGGCTGCTGACGCAGCGGGTTCGGAAGTTCGCGGGTCATCGGGGCAGCCAACGCTCCCCCTCGCACGCGCATCAACGCCGTGTTCCGACGCAAGCAAGATCGCTCTCGCAAGAATGTTCTTCGCAGCATTCACATCGGCATGTGCCGCGTGACCGCAGGTGGTGCATCTGAAGCGCGCTTGGCTCTCGCGGCTCCGGTGATCGACAGCGCCACATCGGGCGCATGTCTGAGATGTATAGCGGGGATCGACGAAGACGATCTCGCCTCCCCGCTCCTCGAGCTTGTAGGCCAACTGTCGCGCGATCTCGTGCCATCCGACGTTCAGAATGGACCGGTTCAGCCCGGCCTTCGCCCGGACGCCGGTGCCTGGCGCCTCGACCGTCCCCTTCGCCGAGCGTGTCATGTTCCGCGTCTTGAGGGCCTCCATCGCCACCATCGGATACCGCCGGGCGATATCAGTTGTGGTCTCGTGCTGCCAATGCCTCCGGATGCGTCCCCCGCGCGCCTTCAGTCGCGCCGCCCGGCGCAACGCCCTGCGGTGACGGTTGGACCCCCGGGTCTTGCGCGACGCCGCACGCTGGGCGCGACGGTGCCGACGGTCGATCACTTCGAGAGAGGCCGGTAAGTGATAGGTGACCTCGTTCGACAGCACGAGCGCGGTGGCGACCCCGAGATCGATGCCAATCGGCTCCGCGTCGTCCGGGGCTCCGGGCGTGTGCCGCACCACCTTGCAGGCGATCGAGATCATCCAGCCGTCGCCATCACGGGCGACCGTAGCATTGCGGATTGTGCCCTCGAGCGGGCGGCTGTCGCGAAAGCGCACCCAGCCGATCTTGGGTAGTCGGATCTCGCTCCAGCGACGATTGAGCCGGCGTATCGCCACCTCGCGGCCCATCACGCGGAACGCATCGTCACGGTCTTTCCGGCGGAACCGCGGAAAGCTGGCGCGACCCGAAAAGAAGTTCGAGAAGGCGCGATCAAGATCCATCAGCGTTTGGGTCTGCGCGGTCTGACTGACCGCGGCGATCCAGTCAAACTCGGCACGCAGGCCTTTCAGTTCCCGGATTTGGTCATGGCAGCTGATCCTGTGGGCTCGTCCGAAAACCCGGCGCTGCTCCAGCGCCAAATTCCACACCAGACGGCAAACGCCGCAGAACGAGGCCATAGCCTCCGCCTGCGCCGCCGTCGGCTCCAGTCGATACCGATATCCGCGGATCATCTCCATATCCCGGATATTGGCCAGAAAACCCGCACCAGAAATGAAAGGCGGTCGTTTCCTCCCCTCCCTGAAGGAAGGGGTTTCCACGACCGAAGTTTGGATGATGAGCCGACACGATTACTTCCAGGAGCTTGCCGAGGGGCTATACGACGCCCTCGAGGCTGCTGATGAGCGCGAACCAGATCTCATCGATGCAGACCTCTTCCTCGACAAGGTTGCTCCCGAGCGCATTGCGGGGATCGGAATCGTGAGCTTGGCTCATTGCAGGCTCTTCGAGCTCCGCGCCATTTGGAACCATCGGCGCCGTCGTCCACCGCGACAACGGCCTGCCACCGATCGCGCGCGAGCATTCCTCGCTGATCTCGACAAGGAAGTGCTCATGCGAAGCGAGGGCCACGAGGACGCCGTCGATATTTTCATGGCTTTCGAGATGCCAGACGATTTTCACGAGGCCGTTCCGCGGGCGATCGAGATTTGCCAAGACGTTTTCTTGCGTCGACACTTCGAAGACCAGGCCGCTCTGCTGATCGAACTCTCTCTCGAGGGTGGTCAAGATCGCAGTCTCACACGCGCCGCCGGTGCGGCCACGCGCTTCTTCGAGAGCAAGCCCGCATCCGCGCATGCGGCGATGGAGCGATTTCGCCTCATCGATCGTGCGATCGAGATGGCACATGACTGGCTCTGCACTGAATGATCAAGCCGCAGTCCTCGGTGCGACAGGAAAGACAGACAGAAGGAAGGGGTCTTGGATCACTCCCACCGAACGATCCTCATTACCTGCTTTTCGTCTTTCTCGATATCAGCCAAGATCGCAGGCATCGGTTTTACCCATACCAACCTCGGTCTCCGAGGGTTTTACGAGGACACTTCATGGCGCATATCGCTTCAACGGATAAACTCCCCACTGATGCCGAGCAGTTTTACTTCCAGTCCGGCGGCTACGTTCTTCTGCGCATTGTGCGCGACGGCGACAAATTTTCCGTCCTGACGGCAACCGCCTCGGAAGATCACCCCTACCGTCCGGCCCAACCCCGGAAGCCGACGAGGTCGATCTTCACCAATCCGGATGGCACGCCCTTCAAGCCGAAGCAGGACCGCGAGCCGCCCGCAGTCCATCCCAAGGCCTACCCTGACAGGGAGCGCCTCATCGCGGCCGCAGAGAAGTGCTTGCACCTTGGGAAGGCCGAACCCCGTGAAGATCAATGGGCGCGCCCTTATCTCGCCTACCATGGTATCAGCAGTGCCGCGTCCATTCGTTCTGCCGGCAATCGCCTGGCCGAAGAACTTGGCTTCGAGATCGATCCCCGCCCCTGGGCCGCGGAAGAGATGCAGTCGATCTATGAGGAGCTCGCCATCGACGACTCTGGCGATGATGTCTACCTGGGAGATGGCATGTCGATTTCGTCGAGCGGCAAACTGGTCTGACACCCACAGGGGCGTCACTCAAGGGGTGGCGCTCCCCTCTGGTCGCATTATTCCCCCACGCCGCATGGCGAATGGACCCACTTACCAGGGATGCCCCATTCGCTCACCCGCTTCCTTCTTGGCGTTCGCGCCATTGCCGCCCTGCCCTCATGGCGCGCCCAGCAATCGCTGATCATTCTCTCTGAGGCCGTGATCGCGTTTCTCGCTCTCTTCCTGCTCGAGAGCGGGGTTTCGGAGATGCGCACGCTGGGCCTGCTTGCAGCCATCTATCTCGCAACCGGCCTTGCCATCCGCCTGCACCGGCTTCACCTCGGCAAGCACCCTCGCATCGTGCCCGTGGCGCTGATGGTCCTTGCCACCGCAGGATCAATCGCCACCCTGGCCTCTCCCACGCCCGAAAGCCTCGTCCTTGCAGCCTTCGGCATTCTGACGCTGAAGGACCTCGCCACCACCAGCGCCATCGGCGATATCCACCGGGCCGCCGACCGGATCGGCTCCGCACCTTCCCAGCTGGTCTCTACCGGAATGCTGATCGGGGCCATCCTCGTGATGGCCGCGCTCTGGGGATCGGGACAGATCCTGACGACTTCACCGAACACATGGGCGGCACTCGTCGCGCTCTTCTGCGCCGGGTTCCTCGTGATGCTCCTGCGTGGTGGCGTGAAAATCAGCGGCTCCCGCGCCGGCCGCGAGGTCCCGCAGCTGGCACGGCTCTACTGCTACCTGTCGATGACCTACAACGCCACGAGCTTCGTCGGAAAGAGGTTCGTTCTGCCGCTGGCCATCGCCCAGATGGCGCGGGGCCTGGGGCTCGGTGCTGACGCCTACACGAGCCTTGGAGTGGTTCTGAGCCTCCTCGTCCTGCTCGGGCTTGCAACACGAGGGCTTTCGGGCACCATGGGCGATCCGCGCGTCATGATGTTCGGCGGCTTCTTCACAGGCCTGTCTCTTTGGCTTGTCCTTGGGCTATTGCTCGGCGGACAGTCTGTCGGATGGATGCAGGCTTGCTTCTCCATGATCTGCCTTCTCGTCATCGAAATCAGCAACAAGGTCTGGACGCTCGGGTTCGTCGAATGCCTGCGCTGCACCGCAAGGCAGGAAGGCGGAAAAGATGCCGCCGATGTAGAGATTGCCTGTTTCGGCTTCTTCATGGAGGTCAAAGGCTATGGTGCAGGCCTCGGATTTCTCGTCGCTATGGCAGCCCTCACCTTGGAATTCTCCGCCCTTGGGCCGGCGGCCTGCCTTGGCCTACTCCTCGGCGCCGGGATATGGATGCAGACACAGCCACGGATGCCGGCCGTCGACACCCCCGACCCGACCCGGACCTGAGACTACTCCTGCTTGTCTCTCATGGAGAGCCATGGAAGACCGGCACCTGACTGCTCGACAAGACGGTTCTGCTCTGCGAGCGCTTCGGCATTCTCTTCCCGCCATGCCTGCGCCCGTGCATCCCGCGCATCGGGATGCATATCATCACCGCAAGCTGTGATATCCCCACCCTTCGGGATGATCCCGTGCCGGTAGGGCTCGATCACAAGACCGCATGAAGCCTGACGCGCCGCATAACCACCAAAATCCTCCGATATGGTGGTGATGACCAGATCCCCGCCCGCGCCGCGGTCCAGGGCGACATCGAAGCGTGTGGACAAGCGCCCGAGGTAAGAAAGAAACTCCTCCACGCGACTGGTTGCGAGGGGCGTCCTCGCAAGCGCATCGGATTTGCGTCGCAGCATCTCACCCGTCTGCGCGCGACCAACATCGCTCGACACGAAAGGCCCCTCCTTGCGGCGGGTAAGAACTTCGGCCAGGCCATCATCCGCTTTCGTTGCCTCACGCTTGTTCAGCGCCAAGCGCAGCCGCGAGACCTCGTCTTCCAGTTCCTCGCGGGTCATGTCCTTGGGCAGTTTCATCGTCGGTCTCCTTCGCGGCCCCGGGCGGCCTTTCACAGGATATAGCGATGCAACGCTCATGTCTCCCAATCTCGAACAGCGTTGCCCTGCTCGGCTGCGCCAAAGGCGCGTTGCCAAGCGATTATCGCGGTGCCGCTGCCTGTCTGTCTTTCTGCGGACCGAACCTCTTCCCTATGTGGGACAGACAAACGCCCGCAAGATTTCAGAAAGACACGCATGAAAAAGCTCGCCATTTTCCTCCTTGGAACGACACTCGGGGGCGTCGGCGCCACCGGCGCCATCTACTACACCTTCCCCTTCCTGGTGCCGATCACGATCGAGGCCGCTCAGCATACCCTGATGCCGGGGCAATATGACGAATATGGCGATCCCTATGGTGATCAGATGCCGCCCCTTCCGCATCATTTCGCCGATCCCGACATCGATGAACCCGCAGCCTATGCGCCCACTCCAGCACCGCGTCAGACTTCCAGGCCGGCGCCGGCGCGCGCCGCCAGGCCTGAATCCACCTCGCGCGACATCGAGACCGATCCCAGTCGCTACGCGGCAGTTCCCCTGCCCGCGGCGACGTCCGGCAGCTGCGATCTCCCAACGCCCAGCGAAAATGCCCGTATGCTCGCCGTCGGCACCTATCAGGGGCATGCGGTAAATACGGACGTAACTTTCCCGACCGCAGCCAACGGATCGGCAACTTGGGATATCAATACCCGCATCACCGACGGGGACGAACCCCTCTGGCTGGTCATGTCCGCCTTCGAGCCTGCGATCTGGTCCTTCAAAGGTGATGTCGACCGGGTCGAGCATGTCGTCCTCGTGGCCGGCGTCAGCGGCGTGGGAGCATCGGGTCTGCCCGAAGACCGCGTGAGCATCCTGCCGCGCGATTGCTTCGAAGGAAATCGTGGCCCGGTCTATTTCACCGACATCTCGAAATCCTGGAACGTGCTGGGCGTCGTCGAAGAGCTTGCCGGGCGCACGACGGACGAGATCTTCGCACAATACAATATCGACGCCATCACCCTGCCCGAAGGTCAGATGAAGGAGCAACGGCCGCGCTACGGCGAAGGACCCGCGATCAATCACATCAACCCAGAGACGCTGGTGGTGAGCGAAGAGGTCACGCGCCCCACCGTGCTGCCGGGTGAAGCCGGATTGCAGCAGTTGATCGACCAGGGTGTGATCAAGCAGGATCGAAACAGCCACCAGCGCTATGAGATCGTCAAGCCGATCGACGCCCTGCCCCGCGGGCTGTGCGGAACCTTCGTGGTCGGAAAAGACATGACGCCCCCGAAATCCTCCGGCTTCGTCTGCCTGACCGACTGGCGCGGCAAACCCATTGGTGAGAGCATCACCTGCCACTAAGCCGCTCTATCCTGCGATGACGAAAGAGCCGCACCTTCTTGGTCGCGGCTCTTTCAAATTTTGCCTGCCGTCAGCGCATCCACTTGTCCCAGCCCTGCTGGTAGTAGCGCGCCAGCGGCAGGGTCTGGAGCTTGTTGGCCTCCGCCGGCACACGCTTCGTAAGGGGGCCAAAGATCTGCGCCCGCTCCCACTCTCCCGCGTCGAGAAAGGTCAGGCCCTCCGGGAAGGCCAGCTCGTCGCGCTTTGCCGCACCTGCGCGCATGTAGTGGAAGCCCCATTCCCCGAAGGAAGGCACGTTGACATGCGCACTGAGAAGGTCAACCGGACGGCCCAAATCCTCCTGCGGCGCAAATGCCGCCTCCAGAGCGCCTGCTACCGACCAATAGGCCTCACGGGCAAAGAGCGGCGAGCCCGACTGAACCACCGCCACCCCATTGGCTGACAGGCGATTGCGCAACAGGCTGTAGAACTCGGCGCTGTAGAGACGCGCGAGGCTCAGGTTTTTCGGATCGGGCAGGTCGAGGATGGCCACATCGTAGGCATCATCTTCCGACTCCGCGAGATACCGCCAAGCATCCACGCTCATGATCTTGACCCGCGGGTCGTGAAAGGCACCATCATTCAATGCCGCGAGCTCGGGCATGTCAGAGAAGATCTCCGGCAGACGCTTGTCGATATCGATCAGGAACACCTCCTCGACATCATCCCAGCGCAGCACCTCGCGAATAGCCATGCCATCACCGCCGCCCAGGATCGCAACACGCGCCCGGCGCGGTGCCATCGCCATCGTCGGATGCACGAGGGTCTCGTGGTAGATCGCCTCATCCCGGCTATCGAACTGGATCGAGCGATCGAGGAAAAGTCGCGTGCGCCCCTTGCCACTTGTAATGACAATTTCCTGATAAGGGGTGGCCTCGCGGTAGATAATCGGGTCCTGAAACATGTT
>Ga0207987_1000171_pt1 | contig 20692 bp, 15 predicted proteins | sample ETNtaG_19_FD_185768 | JGI IMG/M metagenome (GOLD analysis project Ga0207987, IMG submission 185768) | Marine microbial and viral communities from oxygen minimum zone, Eastern Pacific Ocean - ETNP201302PF86A (SPAdes) (version 2) | ecosystem: Environmental > Aquatic > Marine > Oceanic ...
AAAGACCGGGGCTGCGGTAATTGGCTTGAACGACAGTGGTGGTGCAAGAATACAGGAAGGAGTTGCGAGTCTTGGCTCCTATGCGGAGATTTTCTTTAGGAATGTGAGATCTAGTGGCGTAATCCCTCAGATTTCTGTAATCATGGGACCATGCGCAGGAGGTGCCGTGTACTCTCCGGCAATCACTGATTTCGTGATCATGGTAGAAGATACATCACACATGTTCATCACTGGCCCGGAAGTAATCAAGACGGTAACTAATGAGGAAGTGGGTTTTGAAGAATTGGGTGGGGCTTCGACTCATGCCACAAAATCAGGCGTTACTCACTTTACAGCAAAGGACGACGAAAGTGCATTGGAAATTGTCAGAGACTTAGTGGGATTAATTCCCTCAAATAACCTACAAAAGGCACCAGTCTCAGAAAGCAACGATTCTCTTGATAGGAAATGTGAATCCCTAGATTCCCTAGTTCCAGATGATCCATCGATACCCTATGATATTCTGGAAGTAATTGAAGAAGTTCTTGACTCCGAGAGCTTCTTGGAGATTCAAGATGGTTTTGCCCCAAATATCATCATCGGACTCGGTAGACTTGGTGGGCAGTCAATTGGTGTTGTTGCTAATCAACCAATGCACTTGGCAGGATGTCTGGATATTGACGCATCTGTGAAAGCAGCAAGATTTGTACGATTCTGTGATGCGTTCAACATCCCATTGCTGACGTTTGTTGATGTTCCTGGTTTCCTTCCTGGAGCGAGTCAGGAATGGGGGGGGATCATCAGGCATGGTGCCAAGCTGCTCTATGCATTTGCCGAGGCTACAGTTCCGAAACTCACTGTCATTACGAGGAAGGCATATGGCGGTGCATATGACGTAATGTCTTCCAAGCATATTAGGGGCGATTACAACATTGCTTGGCCATCCGCCGAACTTGCAGTAATGGGTGCTGAGGGTGCGGTACAAATTATCCACAGACGTAGGATTGCAAATTCAAGAAATCCCGAGCAAGAGAGGGAGAGACTGGTGGATGACTATGAGGAAACGTTTGCAAATCCGTACAAGGCAGCGGCTTTGGGTTACATCGACGATGTAGTCATGCCTTCTGAAACGAGAGCGGTGCTGGTGAAGGCATTGGGTGCGATTCTCGAGAAGGAGGAGCCAAGACCTGAGAAGAAGCATGGGAATATTCCGTTGTGAGAAATATGGGCAAAGAAGAAAGAGAGATGCGGATTATTGCGGCCGTAATCTCTTCGGTGCTGATAGAAAACGAAACTGGTGGGTCAATTAAACCATCACTGGGCCGGGAAGAAGGCAGTTCTTGGTCGGCCTCCCATAGGAGGATGGCAATAGGGAAGAGTTCCTTGCTGAAAGCGAGAACAGTTAGAAGTTCAAAGGGGTGATAGTGTGTCTGAAAAGAGGAAGGTCACTGTTGACGGGGAAGAGTTCGAAGTAGAAATTAAACTGGAAGAAGGAAATTGGGAGGTTTCTATTGAAGGCAGAACCTACACTGTTGAGGTAGAGGGAAGTGGGAGGGGGACTTCTAGAAAGAGGCGTGCGGCAAAGAGTAGTGGAGCATCTGGTTCGGGAATAATTTCTTCTGCAATTCCGGGGAAGATTGTGGTAATAATGGCGTCGGAGGGAGATGACGTTGAGGAAGGTAGCGTAGTTATTGTCCTTGAGGCAATGAAAATGCAAAATGAGATTAAGGCAGGCATAGACGGGTGTGTGAAGAAGATCATGTGCAAGCCGGGGGAGCGGGTTGAAGCGAATATGCCCTTGATGGAAATAACAAATAAAATGGGAAGTGACGATTGATGCCTGTGTGTGATTTCGAAGACTGTGGAAGTAAGTCGACAATTGTTAGCAGACTCTCTCCCGAGGGTTATCTTGTTTCGAGTGGGAATAAGGCATACTCTTTCAGGGAAGCGTATGAGAGATTCAACTACTGCAAAAAGTGTCATGATCTTTTAATGGCGGAAGTTTGGACTAGAGTTAGGAGTTCTGGAACGAAAAATGATGATCATGTTGCCCCAACTGCAGTTTAGAGCGTTAAATTCATTGGACATCTGCCTAATTCGGAAGCATGAACAGCTACGTAAGTCATCTAGAATGCGCATACTCGGGAAAGAGATACGAGCCTGGAAAGGTCCATACGATTTCCGAAATGGGAAAGCCGATTATTGTAAAATACGACCTGGAAAGGATCGCTGCCGAAGTTCCACGTAGTTCTATTGGGGGTTCGAAGGAGCCGGGGTTCTGGAGATACGCCCCCCTACTTCCTGTCGGTTCGGAGAAAAATAGAGTATCTCTAGGAGAAGTGGTCACTCCAATGATTCCACTTGAAAATTCTAAAGCCATATTCGGAGATGATGCCAAATCTGTATTCGTAAAGGACGAATCGAGACTTCCAACTGGATCTTTCAAGGCCAGGGGTTTAGGGATGGCAGTTTCTATGGCGAAAGAATTGGGGGTAAGTCATCTAGCCATCCCTACTAATGGAAATGCTGGATCTGCTTTGGCGGCCTATGCAACTAGAGCGGGGATTGAGTGTACTGTCCTATGCCCAGACAACACTCCAGAAATTAATGTCAGAGAAACTCAGATGCAAGGGGCCAGCACGCACATTGTGAACGGCCTAATTGGGGAATGTGGCAAGATAATTGCTGATGGTTCGGATGAAATTGACTGGTTCGCAGTTTCAACTCTGAAGGAACCATATAGGATTGAAGGAAAGAAAACTATGGGTTTGGAGATAGCCGAGCAGTTGGGATGGAACCTCCCCGACGTCATATTCTACCCAACAGGAGGTGGAACTGGGATAATTGGGATGTGGAAGGGTTTCCAAGAGTTAATTGAACTTGGATGGATTGATGGAAAATTACCCAGAATGGTCTCGGTACAATCTACAGGTTGTGCGCCCATTGTCAGAGCGTGGGAAGAAGGGCATGAGTTTGCCGAATATTGGGAGGGGGCTGAGACTATTTCTTCTGGAATCAGAGTTCCTTATGCCCTTGGAGACTTCATGATACTAGATGCGGTAAGATCGTCAGGAGGTTTCGCCATCTCTGTAACCGATGGTGAAACTCTGGAAATGCAGAATCAGATTGGACGGAGTGAGGGTATGCTTCTGTGTCCAGAGGGGGCTGCTACAGTGGCAGCATATCGGAACTCTCTGGAGTCGGGATTGGTCTCCAGTAGTGAAACGGTGGTTCTCTTCAATACTGCAACTGGTCTGAAGTATCCTATGCCGGGGGTGTATTCCAATATTGACAAAAACAACGTTGAATACTCCGTTTTCAATACTAAATAAGGCCGAGTGCGTCTTCTATCCTATTCAGTTCGGGGCCCGTGGAACCCGACCCCACAAGTGCATGGGAGTCACTGGCACAACAACCAGCGCCGACGAAGGGAGAGCCGAATGTCACAGTCCCCACCATTACCGGCACCCCCAATGCAGATTCGATTGCCTCTACCTCTGATGTCTTCACGTCAGGATGAACCAAGACCCCTTTGTTATTTGCCACGATCATACTTCCAACGGTCCCATGTCCAGCAACCTGGGAACGAACCGCCTTGACACCCAGTACATCAGAAATTATCTCAGCACCTTCTTGTGGAATTGTTGGGCTTACGATGGCTCCGTTATCATTGCACTCAATGAGGTTCCCGGCGGCATTGACTCCACTCTCCATTATCACCACGTCACCAAAACTGGAAAGCTCATCCAAGTCATCCTGAGTTGCTATATCGGCTACTGCAATTCCCTTCCTATTGCCTCGGACAAGACTTCCGAGCAAAGCTGATCCTCCGATTGAAAGTCGGTGTGCTTCCATGTCAAAGGAGGATTCTACCTCCTCGGCAATTTCTTCTTCTAGGGTTCTTGGAATGAACAGAACGTCCCCTATTACACTGAGATATACGCCAACTTGAGAGTGGCCTAGAATGTCTCCCGTGGAAATTGGCATGTATACCCCTTCATTGACTAACGTCTACCGGTTAATTTGTGTTGCGGGGACGTGAAGGAGAGTGGCACAGCGACGATCTTTCCCGTGGGCTTTCGCACCACAGTACCGGAATCGACGCAGGAGGGCTTGACTTCCGGGTTCGATATGGGACCGGGTAGGGCCCCTCCGCTATGGCCGTGCACAACTCTTCCTTCGAATGCGAATTGATATGCTCTTTTGGACAGAGACTCACACTAATGTGTACCTCGAAATTTAGATGCTCGGGGGGTTAGTGCAGCTGGGCTGAACACCTCGGCGAACCTCGGTGCTTACACCCGCTGTCTATCAAACTCGTCTTCTACGAGTCCCCTGAGATGCGTCGTCTTTCGGATGACTTCGAGCTTAGATGCTTTCAGCTCTTATCCACATAGGGCGTGGCTACCCAGCATTGCCCTGCCGGACAACTGGTAAACTAGTGGCCCCGAGCCCTCGTTCCTCTCGTACTAAAGGGCCCTTCCGATCACGCATCAATACGCCTCAACCACAAAGCAACAAACCTGTCTCACGACGGTCTAAACCCATCTCACGATCCCCTTTAATGGGCGAACAACCCCACCCTTCCCAGCTGCTGCACCAGGAGGTTGGGAAGAGACGACATCGAAGTAGCAAGCCACCAGGTCGATATGTGCTCTTGCTGGTGACAACTCAATTATCCCCGAGGTAACTTTTCTGTTATCAATGACCCCCATAAATGAGGTACATTGGTTCGATAGGCCCTGCTTTCGCATCGTCGATCGTTATTTTGCCGATCCACGTCAAGCCAGCTTTTACCCTTACATTTCACGGTGGAGACTGAACCACCTAAGCTGACCTTTGGGCACGCTTGTTATTTTTTCGAGCGCGTGGCGCCCCACCCAAACTGCCCACCAAGCGGTGTTCTCATGAAGAGTTAGTACAGTTACACACTAAGGACGGTGTCTCTATGGTTGACTACTCTCGGAACTGGCGTCCCGAGGATCAGCGTCTCCCGTCTACTCAGCACGTAATGTGCGACTGTACAACGCCAGGTTGCAGTAAAGCTCTACGGGGTCTTCGCTTGCAGGTTGAGGTTACTGGACTGTGCGCCAGTAATGTCAATTTCGCCGGACGTACCGCGGAGACAGTGGGACTCTCGTTGTGCCATTCATGCAAGTCGCCAATTAAGCGACAAGGTATTACGCTACCTTAAGAGGGTCATAGTTACCCCCGCTGTTTACTGGTCCTTCGTCAGGTTGTAACCCGATTTCAGATACCAGCACTGAGCAGGATTCAGCGACTATACACAACCTTTCGATCTAGCAGTCGCCTATGTTTTTATTAAACAGTCGGAGTCCCCTGGTCACTGCGACCAGCTTATCTCTAAGCTGGCACTCCTTCTCCCGAAGTTACAGAGCGATTTTGCCGAGTTCCTTCGCGGTACTTTGCCCGTCACACCTTAGGCTACTCACCTTGGGTACCTGTGTCAGTTCTAGGTACGGTCACCTCTACGGCTTTTCATGGGACCCAGGCATCATTCGTCTTTTGCTCACGCCTTCCCGATCTTCTCACCATGACGGTTCTCCGATCGGTTATCGAACGCTTCGACATCCCATGACAGGAATGCACGAACTAGCCCGAGCCGTCACCATTTATTGTAGAGGGGCATACGAATATTAACGCATTTCCCATTCGGACATTTCGGTTAAGAATGCCCTTAGGACCGGCTAACCCTCGGCTGAAAAACATTGCCGAGGAACCCTTACCCCTTCGGTGGTGCGGATTCTCACCACACTATGCTGCTACTCTTCCCTGGATTCTCATATGTACACGGTCCACGAGACCTTACGACCTCGCTTCTGCCCGAGCACATCGCCGCGCTACCCCATCTCCTTGCGGAGGGTCAGCGTATCGGTATTCAGTTTGAGCCCCGTCCATTTTTCGGGCCCGCAAGCTTGACCAGTGATCTGTTACGAACTCTTTCAAGGATGGCTGCTTCTAAGCCCACCTTCTGGTTGTCTTCGGCCACGGACGCCGTTTGTGATTAACACTTAACTGAAATTTAGGGACCTTAACGCTGAGCTGGTTTATTCACCTTTCGTCACGGTAGCTTACCCACCGTGGCTCACTCCCTGCTTCTACGGCGAACACAACTTCGGAGTTTGACAGCGTGCCGAGGGATTGCTCCCCCTAAACATACAATCAGTGCTCTACATCGCATTCTACCTTCACAGAGATCTACCTACGAGTAGTCTCGCGCGGAACCTGCTATTGCCCATCTCGATTGGACTTTCACCCCTATACCAAACTCATCCGAGCGATTTGCACATCAGCAACGGTTTGATCCTCCACCCAACTTTCGTCGGGCTTCAATCTGGTCAGGCATAGATCGACGGGCTTCAGGTCTCCCACCATTGACTCCGGGCGAGCACACCCAGTCCCTCGCCTTGCGGCTGCGGACTATTCGGTTTCCCTACGGCTACGCAGATCGACTGCTTAACCTCGCCAATGATCAGAACTCCCAGGGGCATTTTTCGAAACGCACGAATAGACGCTGCTCATATCTTCGCTTTCACGCCTATTCAGCTTGTTCCCAATTGGTTTCAGGTTCTTTTCACATCCCGCTAAGGATACTTTTCAGCTTTCGCTCACGCTACTTGTCAACTATCGGTCTCGAGTAGTATTTAGGATTGGAAGTCTATGCCTCCCATATTCACGCGCGATATCCAACGCACGCTACTCAGGATCCACTACATGGCCATATCCGGCACGTATACGGGACTTTCACCCTCTTTGGTGCGCCGTTCCAGGACGACTTCTACTTCCCGGACTTAGGCTACTAGTGTCCATACTCCACATCTCTCCAAGGTTTCCCAAGGAGATTCGGTTTGTCCTATTCCGTTTTCATTCGCCACTACTCACGGAATTTCTATTGATTTCTTTTCCTCCCCCTACTGAGATGCTTCAGTTCGGGGGGTTCCCCTTCCTACGTTGTTAAAACGAGGAATGACTGTTGTCAGGAGGTCCAATTCGGCAATTCGCGGATCAAAGAGATTCATGCCTCTCCCCGCGACTTATCGCAGCTTGTCACGACCTTCGTCGGCTCTCGAGCCGAGCCATCCCCCAATTGGGTTGTAGCATCATTATTTCTTATTGGTACTCACTATTGTGAGGCCTCTGGTGTCCAGGCATATCAATTCTGGTTTCTCAGGCCACTACGTGTCCCCGCAGGGCGCAGCAGCCTCAACCACTTACCCTGATAGGCAATCTATCAGAGCGCACAAAGCAGGCTTGCGACCGACCTATGGTATTTGAACAAAACGGGAGCAAAGGTCCGCATCAGTAGACCAGAAAACGGGTAAAAAACTAGTTTTTTCTAAAAAATGGTGCAAAATCTAGACCATATGGGATTGCCAAACTGGTATTTTTCAAAGGAGCATCTTCAAATCCGAATGGTAATTTTATTGGTGAGAGAGTACTAGAATCGGTTGATTCAGCGGCTATTGAGTCCGATTCTTCTTTGAGAACTTCTGGATTTTCTGTTTCATCGTCTTCAAGATCCACTGGGTCGATTCTTTCAACATTAATTTCTGAAGACTGATTATCGGAACCGCAAGCCGGACAAAAACCCGGAGAGCCCAATGAGAAGCCGCAGACCGTGCAATCCACAATAATCATCCACCGGGCATCAAGATTTGATGGTAACTGATGTTGATCAGGAGTATAGAACTCCATGGAATATCATCATGAAGAATGTCGCCACGACGCAAGTGATTATCATTATTGGAAGTCCTGCCCTAATCCACTCGGATGTTGTGATTGGGTATGGTCCACGCTCGCTGATAGCCACTGTCATTACATTGGCGCTCGAGCCAATGGGGGTGGCATTCCCTCCGAAACCCGCACCCATTGCTAGAGCCCACAGCAATGGCTCCGGACTCAGTTCGCCACCACTGGCCTCTGTGATGCTGAAAATCACTGGAATCATGGCTGCAGTGAAAGGTATGTTGTCTATCAATGCACTAGCAATAGCTGAGACCCATATTACAGCAACTGCTAGCTTGACCTCATCATCTCCGAAGTTATCGAAAATCCAATTTGCAACACGTTCAAGGTAGCCCACATCCCCTACTGCGCCAACTAGCAAAAATAGCCCTGCGAAGAAAAGTAGAGCTTGCCATTCTACCTTGTCAACGACCTCGTTAATGAAGCCCTCTCTCAACTCTTCATTCTTTGGCCTGGCGACAATGAGTGCAAATGCTGCTCCTGTGAGGGCGATACCATCGATTTCTATTGGGAGATCGAGAAATGACTTTGCTGAGAATGCCACCACAGTAAGTCCGAGGATTATCAAAGTCGAGTACATCAACGGCTTGTCATTGATAGCTTCCCACTCGTCTTCCTCCAACAACAAATCGACGTGAGGGGGCTTCTGAGTGGCCCACTCGCGGTAATACCATCTGAAGTAGCTCAGAGTAGCTACCCATGCAAAGAATGTGAGTATTCCAAGTTTAAACAGGAACCCGTTGAAGGAAAACGCACTCAAGTCGAAAGCGGTGTAGTCTGATGCAGCAGCCGCGATCATTACGTTTGGAGGGTCCCCTACCATGGATGCTACGCCTCCGGTATCGGACAGTATTGCCTCTGCCATCAACGGGGGAACGGGGTTGATTTCCAGCTTATTGCAAATCCTCAACGTAACTGGTGCGATTATAATGATGGCCGTAACATTGTCAATTACAAGAGATATCAGAGTAGTTATCGTGCCTAAGAGGACAATGAGCCTCCATGGATCCCCCCCACTCATCTTTGAAGCCTTTATGGCAACATACTCAAAGAAGCCGCAGAGCTCCAAAATTGAAGCGAAAATCATCATCCCGAGAAGGAGCCCGATTACTTCCCATTCAATCCAACCGATCATAGTATGCTCTAGTGTGTACGTCTTTTCCAGTATGGCTACGCCCATTTCATCCGGTTTATACTCCTCATGGAGATGGAAGACACCCGAGTAGTGGCCATAAAGTAACATTAGAACGGAGCCGAACCAAGCGGCAATGGTTCTGTGAACTACCTCCGATAGAATCAGGGCGAATGAAAGTATGAAAATTGCGAGAACTACTTGGGGCTCAGTCACCATTAATTGACGCGACAAATGTTGTCTCTAAATATGTGACTATTGCAGAATATCAATAATTGCTGAATGTCCTACTTTCCAGACCAAAGCACAGCAACGTTTCCCCTTTGGAAAACAAGAGTCGAGGTGGTTAATTTGGCTATCTCGCAAAACAATGAGCTTCTCTGTTGCCTATTGGCTGTGGTGCCTTTATTTGCCTTGACCTTGACTAGGTGCTTTCGTGACAATTGATCTGACAGTTCGAAGATTAATGATTCAGTTATCCCCTCCTTTCCAATCCTTACCGATACGTCCAGACCCTCGCTCTTGGCGGAGTTTACAATTCTTCTAGGGATGCCATCACTCATTATCTGAACCTCCGAAATCGGGACCTTGTCGAGTCACCCTGCCACATTCTAGGCAGGTCATGATTAACTTCTTTGAAGATATCCTGACTCTGGAGTTATTTCCCGGTGAAAGTGATTTTTTGCAACTCCTACAAATCTTGCGTTTTATTTGTGATGCTGGCCTTACTCCGTGCTTCTTTCCGATTGCGAGAATTTGTCTGGCTGCGCTATCAGCCATCTCAATACTTTCTCCAAGACTATCCTCAAGCGCATCAGAGAGATTTCTGATCGCAGCTTCTGCCTCGTTCTTTCTATCCGACTTCCGCCGCCTAGAACGCCTGCCCCTCCCAGCCATTGTTTACCTCATAGACTTCTTACTGCTTTTGCGACGGATTGGCTAACTTCATGAATTGTGCCGGTGCCGTCGACCGTGGCAAGAATCCCCATATCGCCATACCAATCTCCGAGAGGCTTTGTCTGCTCATGATAGGCAGCTAGGCGCATTCTGACTGTATCCTCATTGTCGTCCTTTCTCTGAATAAGCATACTGGCCAGCTCTGGTGGAGGTGGTTTGAATGACACATGATAGATCTCTCCTGTTTCAGGGTCCATCCTCCTTCCAACGATTCTGTTGACGATATCTTCATCGGGTACCTCAATGGATATCACGGCCGAAACCTCGGTAATCTCAGAGAGCGCTTCTGCTTGTGGGATTGTTCTTGGGAAGCCGTCAAAGAGTACGCCATTTGATGCGTCGGATTCGCTCAATCTATCTTCAATCAATCCGATAATTACCTGATCGGGAACAAGTTGCCCTGCTTCCATATACTCCTTTGCTTCCAAGCCAAGTTCTGACCCCTGGGAAACCGCGGAACGTAGCATGTCACCAGTCGAAACCTGAGGTTTTCCCGTCATCTCGACGATTATTTCGGCCTGAGTGCCCTTGCCGGCCCCCGGCGGTCCGAATAACACAATTGAACCCGTCATGAGTGAGGGGCGTAGGATGGTACGGAAAAATGAACCGCTCTAGGGGCCGTTCTGCTCCCACCAAAGATGCCCATATGCCACCCATTGATCCATTGTCCACCCATCTGGGAGTCCCGTAAGTGGCAGGGGCAACGCACCCTCAGGAACCTTGTGTGTGGGCAGGGTTGGTACTGTGGACTGTAATGCATCTTGGATTTCAGTTTTTGAGACCTCTCCGGTTACCACGTCGCCTGAGGTTGATGTGTCCATTGCTGCTGCCCTCCTCTCTTCCTTTGATCCGGCTTGGAGAGCAGAGCCGCGTGGAATCAATTCCTCCTCGGAACCAACTGGCTGGAACTCTTGTCGTGCCCTAATCCCGAAGGAAACCATGCCCACAAGAACAGCAAAGAAGACAATCGCAATTGTCCATGCAGGAAGGCCCAATGCTTCGAAAATACCGGAGATTCCACCGTTGTTGGATGACTTAACCTTGCTGATATCGATAGTCAATGAAGACTGGGTGACCGTGACTTCTCCCTCCTCGGATGTTGAGTTTGCAAAAATTAGCAGTTGACTGAGCCCGTCATCAGCAGATTTTCGTGGTTTGACGGTTACCGTGATTTCTGCGTGCTCTCCGGAACTCAGTTCCTCTATCACAGAGGGTTCGAATGTAATGGTCCACCCGTCCAAGTCGTCGAAATCTAACCACACACCAGAAGGAGAATTTCCCAGATTATGAACTTCCAAAGTGAACGTTGACTCTTCACCCTCGGAAACCCCCTGCAAGTTTTCAGAGTCGGACTGGACATCTATCCACACGGATGGCAGAACTGATACATCCATCTCTAGGGTTATTGTTTCCGTAGACATGCTTGGAGATGTTGATTCGATTATGATGGGGACCTTATCCGACAGGGCCCCAACTGGAGTTCCACTGGGGAGTTGAAGGCCGATGGTGATGATAGAGTCCCTATTCATGTCCATTGTGAATGTTTTTCCAGTCAAGAAGCCACCAGACCATCCTTCTGGGAGGGTCCCCATGGTAAGATCAATTAACAGAGGGACATTTCCTGAATTATGTAGGAAAATATCAGAGTTACCATCTCGGCCCAGGGCGATAGAGAATCCTTCTTCGCTCTGCACATCTAGAGTGGTAATTTCTCTTACCTCCAGCACTGTGGCATTTGTTACGATTGTGTCGCCCAATGTAGTCTTGATCGTGATTGTGTTTCTATCTCCCTTCTCCGCTGCAAGGGGAACTATGGTGCGAATAATCACCCTCGATTCATCGCCGGGTTCTACTTCTAATTCGGCATTTGTTTCCTCTCCAGGAGGGGGTTCTTCATCGAAAAGGTATACTTGTATCGGCCAGGTATTGCTTGAAGACAGTGCGCGAACCTGAAAATCTAGAGGGATGTTCCCCCTATTCGAAATCGATAAGACCGTGGTTACGGTTTCTCCATTCAGTACCGCTCTGGATTCGGATATGGCTACTGGGCCAAAATCGATGCCAGTAGAGTCAGAGATTTGAGTAGTGAACTCTGTGCTTTCTAGAACTTCAACTACGGCTGTCTCGGTTGTGAATAGAGCAGGATCGTTCACAGATGTAGTCACGCATGTGACTTGGTTCGTATCGCCCGAAGACAAACCAGAAGAGGCGGGTGGAACTTTGACCCTAATTTGAACTGGTACGAATTGGAGCCGACTGAGGGGGCCGATTGTAATTTCAGAAGTTTGGCTACTTCCAACATGAATGATCCAACGGTCGGATGTCTCGCAAGAAATGCTGTATTCGGTCGGGCCGTTTCCAATATTCCTGACTGATAGGGTGAACAAGGCGAATGTGTTTGGCTCGGAACCCAGACTCTCGGTCCCTGCAGGGACAGTGAATAGGCCCTCTACGCGATCGATGTCAACGGATAGTCGAATGGAATGAAGTATTGTTGGGGACATCTTGTCCCTTAGGGTGATTTCGGAAACGAAAAGTCCAGGAAGTGCGAATCTGCTTTCTATATCTGCATCTTCATCAGTTAGATTCAGTGAGATTACCACTCTGTCTCCCTCATCTCCAAAAGGAGAGAGCACCCAAGGTCCTTCTTCACTCAGTGAACGAGACCACTCGTCCTGTGGAGTGTTCATGATGCCAGACTCATCGATTATTTGTACGGCGGTCGTTGAGAGTTCTACTGTGATCTCGGAGGTTCCCTCATTCAATAGTTCTAGTTGGAATTCGGCCCAACTTACCAAGCTTGGATCGATATTCTGAGACTTGGCAGATTCTAATTCCTGGAAGTCGGAGGGATGGGATCCATCGGCCAAAAGGGGAGTTACTCGGACACCTATCTCGGTTACATCCAGTTCCAGTTCAAACACATTGTTATTTGTTCCCGAGTTCTCATCATTTAGTTCAACGACCTCAGAAAAGTGATCAAGAGTGAGTCTTACAATGTGAGTTCCTGTGGTTGAGAAAGAATGGTATATCGAAAATGTCTCAATCCCGCCTCCCACGAGTGATGGCATCGAATAGGTTCCAATATCAGTCCCGTCAGTAATGTCCTGTATCGATATTGAGTAGACTCCGGTGGATGCAGCTGCTTGATTAATCCAAGAAAGTTGAATGGAGATAGTGTCTCCCTTAAGCGGGCTGGTTTCAGAGGTGAAGATAGAATTGGGGACAATTGTTAGATCCGCCTCTTGGCGTTCTTCTGCATCCGCGGATAAGACCAATGAGAAGTCTTGAACGAAACCACCCGCATGTCCGACCTGGATAGACCAGATTCCTGATTGAGAAGATGGGAGCCTGACTCTCTCGAGGTTATTCAGTTGGTCACTAAGACCTGCTGTTTGACTAATTCCGTTTGCAAAGTGGTTCCCCTTGTACTCTTCTCCGGTTGGTGAAATTACCACAAGATCGAGGTTGTTGACAAGTCGGCTTGCGTTCTGATCTGCAGAAGCAGAACCCTCCATATCGTTCCAGGCCAGAGTAACATCAATCGCGTTACCTCCAGAAACCTCGAATGTGTAGATGAAGCTATGACCTGGTATTAGTTCCCTTTCTTGATCGTAGAATACGGATAGATTTTCTCCGTTACTTTTCGGGAAGAGGCTGTGGGAGATATTGAGTTGCCCCCATCCTTCACGAGAGTTCGGCACGTCCTGCTCACCAATATCCTCTGCCCCGTTTACTAACAATGCCCTGATAAGGTCTGATCCGGGAGTCTCGATTCCAACTTCAGTCCTCAAGAATTCTCTTGCCATTGCAGAGGCCCCGGCCACAACTGGTGTTGCCATCGAACTTCCATTCAGTGTCATGTACATAGGAGTGGAACCGTCGGAATGCATCGAATTTGAGCAGCCCCCACCAGTGGCAAGGTCTGCTTCCTGGGCTCTTGCAGAACATATCATAACCCCGGGTGCAACCAAATCTGGCTTAATTCGGCCATCTGAAGTCGGGCCAGAAGATGATTCGTTGAAGACCTGCCCTATGGGCTCAGAACCAAAGGCTCCCGTGGTCGAAGCTCCCACTGATAGGGCGTTTTTTGCAGTGCTTGGAGAGGTCACCCCAGATACACCCATATCGCCGGCAGAAAAAATCACCAAGAACTCAGGATAGTCATTTGTAAACCAGTCAATGGAGCGAGAGTCCGAGGTATAGTCCCCAACTAGGCTTTCACTGCCCCAACTGTTTGTGTGAATGTTCGCATCGTTAATCAGCGAGTGCTCGAACATTTCGTACAGTGAACCCCATCTTGCTAGTATGCCGGAGCTGTCGACCTCTAATTGGTAAAAATTGAAAGTCGCTTGGGGAACGATACCAGTGGAATTTGAGTCTCCGGAACCATCTCCCAATAGTGTCGAGGTTACGTGCGTACCGTGGCCGCTGTTTGAATCGGCGCCAGAATTGTCCGGCCCGAACAAATTGAATACAGGACCCCTGAGCCTTCCATCGAAGTCGCCATGGTCTGTATCGAGACCGGTGTCAGATATCCCGATTACTTCCCCGTATCCAGTGAGGTTTACTCCAGACATTGTCCTCGCAAAATCAGCACCAGAAATAAGGGTGGCATTAGAGTTCTGGATAGAAAGGACGGGGCCTGGATCGACTCTAGTGATTCTATGGTCTGATGCTAACGAAATTATTAACGAAGGTTTTGCAGATTTTATCTGGCAAAGGTGTGAGTCGCATTGGTAAGATTCGTACTGAATGCCTTCGAATGAGTTGATTAACTCATTTAGATCGGCGAGGTCCTCGGGCGAATTCGTTGGAGAGGGAGTGACATCTAGGTCAATTAGAGAGTCCTCGAACTGCATTAATGCAAGTAAGGAGTTAGAAACTTTCCACATTGATGGCATAGGGCCGGCCCAGCGAACCTGAGAAAGTTTCTGAACTCGTGAAATTCCTGCATCTGTGTTCTCTTCAGAGAGGCTGATAACTACAGAATCATCTGGGATATGGTCAATTATCTCAATTCCAATGGATGTGAGATCATTCTCCAAACTAAACAAGTCTGAGCTAATAGATTGAACAATATGCAATCGGCCATCATATGGCCTTTGAAGGCCGATTATCTGCCACGGGCCCAAGGGTAGGCCTTCAACCAGAGGATCGGAAATACCGAAAGGCGAATGGATCTTACCAGATGATTCCGATATTTGATAATCGCTGGAAATTGGATTTTCAAACATCACCCAGTTTTTCTCGTTGGCACCATCTGAGGACTGAGAAAATGACTTTTCTTCGAATGCTGGTTCTAATGAAAACGAATGGGCGAAAGTCGAGAGTAAAAAGAGGGCAATGACTGAACAGACTGATTTTGTGGTAGTCATTCGTCATTCCGAGACTAGATTCTCTTTTGACTATTGACACTATGCGATTGAATAACGATACTATGTGGAATAATATCGGCTGATTGATTCATCTGTCTTAGCCACGGACTTGCGCCAGTCCTCCTCAACCCCCATCAGTGCCCTGATGCAATCAACATTCTCGGGGATTACATCACTCTCCTGATGGATTGCTTGGAAATAGTAGAGGCGGTCCCCGACAAGTTTTACCCCATCTTCCCAAACGAAAATCTCGTGCAAATCGCCCCATTTCCTGCCTATGTCTCTAGCCATCTCCATCACTTCTGCAGTAGTTGGAATTCGGTCCTCCGAACCATTCATGATGATTACCCGAGGGGTTTCGGTCCACATTTGAATTATCGAATCAGTGGTTAGCCCATGTCCCTTCGGGAGATCGGCGATTATGCTATGGACGTGCATTAACGTTGTTGGGACGGCTACAGCGAGACTGTTTATCTCAATCTCAGGTTTTACGGTCATCACATCCGGACCATGGTGACTTGGCACTTTCAGAACGGGTTTGATAGCATTGATGGGCCCCTTTCCTGAGTCTCCAGGATCTGCTGCTCTCCTAATCATTGTACATTCGACCTTCAGTGAGCCACAGTGCTCGAAAAGAGGGACTAGGGTGCGAGACAGGCCTGTGGTATTACAAGAAACCACTCTTGACCCAATTGCATTCATATTCTCCAAGTGATTAGCGGATGAAGTGTAGGACAAGCCGGTTAATTCGTGCTTTTCGCCACCTTGAAAAATGTACTTTATTCCTGCAGACTGATATTTCTCAAGATTTTGTGCACCTAATTTTCCTGGAGCGCAATCAACGACGACATCAGAAATTGCTAGTAAGTCAGAAAGACCCCCTGAGCAAGAATAACCCTTCTTCGAGAACTGTTCAATCCGATCCAAATCATCAAATGAGCAATAGAGGGGGAATCCTTTCTTGATTGCCAGCTCACATCCAAAACTTGGACCTGTTTTCGTGACCCCTGTAACTTCCATATCTTCTTGGGCATCAATTGCGTCTGCAACGCGCTTCCCTATAGTGCCAAAACCGTTTATTGCCACCTTTATGGTTTCCATTTTCAAAACCCCATGTCTTTGCCTTTGGTCAATCGACGTCTGAAGGATGCCTATGAACATAGCGAATTCGGCAAGAGTCAATAATGAGTCGCCTCTTTCTGGATACTAGGGTAATGCAGGGGGCAATGGTTTGAGGGATATTGTCAGTAAGAGTTTGAAACTCAACAATGACCTGGACAGGTATGTCGCACAGGCATTAGAACAGGATCGTCCAGTAAAGATTGGTTGGGGTCGGGCTGGTGATGAAAGGCCCAAAGATGGAGAGTTTGGGGTAATGACTCACTTGCCTGCGGGCGCAAGAGTACTCTGTCTTGGATCCCTAGGGGATTGTGTTGGAGCGGCAAATCGTGGTGGAACTTTGACCCTAAGGGGGGACGCTGGATCTATGCTTGGAGCGTTTCACCTTTCCGGAAAAACAGTTGTAGAGAGAGACGTTGGCAACAAGGCAGGATTTGGAATGACGGGAGGGGAGATTTCTATTCAAGGATCTGCAGGGGATGAATCCGGTTCCTCTATGTCTGGTGGTATTCTGCTAGTTAGAGGGCATTCAGGTGATCGCCTAGGATCTGGGATGACGGGTGGGTCAATCGTGATAATGGGATCGGTTGGTTCGGAGCCCGGGATAGGGATGACTGGGGGCAGGGTCATTATTTCTGGCAGTTGCCCGCCGCCTCCAGATGGAGTGGAAATGAGATCGATAAAGAAGGCTGAAATTACTGAATTCTCGAAATTTCTAGAACCCATGGGTTTGGCTCTGAATGACGATGCTTTGGTTCTAGAACCCGGAGCGGAAGCTTCGGCAAGTATTGAGGCATCAGAATTCTTCATTTCTGAAGGTTTTGAAAATATTTCACTATATCCAAATAATGACTCGTTATCTAATAATGCGCCTCTGGATCATTACACAGTTCTAGTTCAAGATGGAGCCGATTCGGGAGGTGCACTATTGAAAATCCCCTGGATAATGACTTGTGAGACGGCAATCGGTTCTGAAGAGTGGAAGGACGTAGATGCGCCTGCGATTGTCAGAACAAAATCAAGAAGTAACGATCTGCTATTAGTTGGAAAGGATGAGTTCTGCGAGGCAATCGATTATACCGGGCATTGTTCGGGCATTGTTTTCGATATCACAGACTTTCCGGGACTTAATGACGCGGAAATAGAAGCGATGTTGATATCGCTTCGAAGTAGGATGTCTGGAAATTCGATAATATTACTAAGGGGAAGAATTGACAGGATAGAGCGTCTTTTCAGACTTGTCATGGACTTGGAGTTGGATGGGGCGGTAGTGAACTGTGCAACGAGAAGTGGTTCTCGTCTAGCCTCTTCACTTCCAAAAATCGGTTTGGCTGCGAAGGCAATTGGGATAGGGGAAATGGGGAAATTTGTGATGATTGAGGTTTTGCACGAGCCTGATGCTAAAGACCTGATAATTGCCGTGGCATCAGGATGTGCTGCATTGGTCTCCCCCTGCCCTGAAAGTGACTTGAGTTCGAAGATTGACGAGTTATCCATGGGAATTCGTGGTTGGATGCGAGAAATAGGCGTGGATAGGATCGAGAGGATAGGGAGGAGGAATCTTCGAGCCAACGATTTTGATACCGCTGCAATATCTGGTCTGAGGTTGGTTGGATATGATCGCCCCCTGAAGATGTGGCTAGATCTGAGGTGAGAAGATTCCTACTCTAGATTTCAAACACTCCATCCTCAGTTACATACAGAATATTCACGGAGCTAGGCATGTAGCCGATGAGTGGTCCGAATGGTTGCCGGAATTGGGTTGCCCGGTAGATAGCAATAGCGAGGAATCCATAGAGGTCGAAGTTTTTCCAGATCGGCCTGATCTTCTCAGCCATGAGGCTATTGCAAGGGCTTCCCGAACATTTCTGTCAACATCAGATGTAGGAGTAGGCTTGCCAGTATCACAGGGTGAAATCAAGCTTTCAGTCGCCTCCGAATTGAAAGATGTCAGGCCGATAGTAATGGGTGCAGTGGTTAGGGGGGTCGACACCGGATCTAATCCGGAAGAAAGGGAAGAATTTATTCAATCTCTAATGGATCATCAAGAAAAGTTACACATGACACTAGGGAGAAGAAGAAAATTCGCATCTATAGGAGTCCACGACCTAAGTTCTCTGAAACCCCCATTCAGGGCGACTACGGTCGCGTCAAATTTCTCTTTCATTCCCCTCGCCTCCTCCGAGGAGATGACGATAGAACGGATTCTGGAAGAACATCCGAAAGGTGCCGAGTATTCCCACCTAATGGAAGGGATGGATCGTTTTCCGGTTATTCTGGATTCTGAAGATAGGGTCCTCTCGTTTCCACCGATAATCAATGGAAGCCATACAACTGTTAACGCGGGTACTGAAGATTTCTTCATCGATGTTACTGGATGGGATATTAGAGCCTGTGAATCCTGTCTACTACTTGTGTGCCTATCAATGTCAGAAAGAGAGGGCATCGTTGAGAGCATCGAATTATCTGGTTCTAATGTTGAAGGTGTTCGAGTGCCCAATGGGGGTGCTCGAAAGCATCGAGTTCCAGAGAGTCTGATTAGGAAAATTCTCGGCGTGGAGTTGGGTTCAGACGAGTTATCGCGTGCAATCTCAAAGATGGGTGGAAAACTGGAAAGGAGTCAGACCGTGACTGACGGGCCCAATGAGCGTGGAAGGTGGGCGGACTGTGTTGTGGGGGAGATTGAACACATTATTTCGATGCCTCGTTGGAGAAGTGACATTATGCATCCGGTTGATGTAGTAGAGGACATTGCGATAGGATTTGGTTTCGAAAATCTACCAGAAATATTGTCGAAGACACACCTAGATGCGATTCCACTTGTGTCTTCGAATCTAGATAGGAGATTTGGGGAAAGTATGAGGGCATGCGGACTTCAGGAAGTGCAAAGTCTGACTCTCTCAAATGAGAGGGACCAATTCGAAATCGTGAGATGGCCAAAAGAACAGGGGATGGCTCTGATTTCCAATCCAATTACATCGGATCACACCGTTCTAAGACAATACATTCTGCCTTCTCTGCTAAGATTACTTGCTGCGAATAGGCATCGCGAATTGCCTCAAAGAGTGTATGAATTGGGGACCGTAGTGAAGGGTTTCAGAAATTGCCAAAGAGGTGCTTGGACTTGTGCCGAGGTTGGTAGTGGCTTCACTGCCTCTAAGGGCATTGCGCAGGCACTACTGCGGGATCTAGGTGCTGGGGATGGGGATGTGGAGTTCGCCCCTATCGAACCTGGTCATGGTCCGTGGATTACAGGTAGAGGCAGCCATATTCTGGTCAAAGGAAAGAGAATAGGGGAATTCGGAGAAATTGCACCCGAAGTGAGCGGTGGATTCGGAATAAAATCCCCAATTCAGGCGGGAGAAATTGACCTGGAAGAAGTTGGGGCCCTGATTCCTGATCCCGTTTCCTAGTCATCTTTGTCCTTTGACAAAAGTTTCATTGCATCCAAGAACTTCTTAGACTCCAGATGACTTTTATCTTCATTCTTACTTTCTTTCTTTCCAGATTTTTTCTCATACTCAACTACATTCTTCATGAAATTTGTTCGTGAAATAGGCGATTTTGCCTTTTTCTTCTTCTTGAATGGCCATATCGGTGCCATGACCTCCGAGCGGCAGGTGTACGAATGATACTTTCCCCATTTCAAGTCAAAAAGCAGTAGTTTTCATGACTATTGGTGTCGGTGGGCGGTAATATGGGAGTCCGTCATATAGGCGTAGACGAGGCAGGTAGGGGCCCTTCCATTGGACCCTTGGTTGTGTGTGCACTTTCTATCCCAATCGAGGACAGAGTTATTCTGACAGATTTAGGGGTGGATGATTCAAAGAATCTAACCAAGACTAAGAGAGAGTCAATACACTCCGGAATCATTGCCATTTCTGAGGCTAGAGGTTGGGATATCGGTTTGATACACTGCGATGCAGAGAGCATTGATTTGTGGATGGAATCGGGAACTCTTAATTCTCTGGAGGTGAAGGCCTTTGCCGATGCAATTTCAAAGGTGACTGCGAGTTCATTAGAGTTCAGCCTTTTTCTAGATGCTTGTGACGTAGATGCGGAACGTTTTGGCAGAAATGTATCTTCAAAGTTGGGGGGAGTGGGGGGTGATTGCAGAATCTTTTCCAAGCATAGGATGGATTCTGAGGACGTGGTGACTGGAGCGGCCAGCATTATCGCCAAAGTAAACAGGGATTGGGCGATGGAAAAGTTGTCCAAAGAATTGGGAATTGACCTAGGCTCGGGATATCCATCAGACCCAAAGTCAAAGATTGCAGTTGAGGATCTTTGCAGGGAAGATTCCCCAAATGAATGCCTTAGGAGGAAGTGGAAAAATGTCGAGAGGGCATGGGTGGCGCAC
>Ga0207987_1000172_pt1 | contig 20659 bp, 17 predicted proteins | sample ETNtaG_19_FD_185768 | JGI IMG/M metagenome (GOLD analysis project Ga0207987, IMG submission 185768) | Marine microbial and viral communities from oxygen minimum zone, Eastern Pacific Ocean - ETNP201302PF86A (SPAdes) (version 2) | ecosystem: Environmental > Aquatic > Marine > Oceanic ...
TAAAATCCGTTCGCCACGGTTTTTGCCTCGATAGTCTTGATGGGTTGCCACGCAGGCTAACTCGGCACAGCCGTCTTCAGGGTATAAATACAAGGCTGCACAGGCGATGATCATGCCGTCGCGCACTATCACTATAAACTGGTTAATTTCGTTCTCTAGACGCTCACGAGAACGCTTTACCAATACGCCGCTTTCTTCTAGCGGTTTTATCAGCTTTAAGATACCGCCCACATCTTCAATAGTGGCTGCACGCAGTTGTTCATAATGGTGCTCCATAACTAGTGAACCCGTTCCGTCGCGGGTGAACAATTCTTGAAGCAAGGCGCCGTCTTTTTCAAAACTGATGCAGTGGGCACGAGGCACACCTGCAGCAACGCTGGTGGTAAGGGCACTTAACACCGTATCTTCGGTGGTAATGTCGCCTGCCATGATAAGCTGTTCTAATTGAGGGCGTTCAATGGTGCGAAGTAAACGACCTTCGCGGTTGTATACACCATCAAAATTCGAAAATACGATCAGCTTGTCAGCTTTAAGGGCTATAGCCGCCTGCGTAGCTACATCTTCGTGAGACAAGTTAAACACTTCTCCCGTTGATGAATAGCCCATAGGCGATAGCAGCACAATTGAGCCATCGTTTAAGTGGTCGTTAATGCCGGTCGTATCAATACGACGCACTAAACCAGTGTTTTCAAAATCAACGCCGCCTCGCACGCCCATTGGTTTGGCAACGACCAAGTTGCCCGAGCACACGCGTATTTGCGAGCCGTGCATAGGTGAGTTTGGTAGCCCCATAGTCAATAAGGCTTCTACCTGAGAGCGTACCGAGCCGGCGGCATCTTTAACGCACTCAAGGGTTTGTTTGTCGGTAATGCGTACACCGCTTTCAAAGCGACCTTCGATGTTGCGAAGGGCAACGCGCTGATCAATCTGTGGGCGGGCACCGTGCACTACGACCACGCGCACGCCTAAGCTGTTAAGTAGGGCAATGTCGTGAATAATATTAGGGAAATTAGGATGTTCGATGGCTTCGCCACCGAACATCAAAACGAAGGTCTTTCCCTGGTGAGCATTAATATAGGGCAGTGAACTGCGAAACAGTTTTATGCCGTCATGATGCGCTAATACCATCTAAGCAGTTCCTTGTCGCTACCCTTGCTTATCCAAGTCTTCCAGCTCTTGATACAGTGCTTTCGTCACGGTTTCTTTGCTGGTGCCGCCCAAGATATTGCGTTGATTCACGCCGTACTCTAGCTGTAATACCGGGTATACGTCGTCTTCAATTTTATCGCAAATAGCCTGCATGTCGCTTAGTGGTAAATCTTCAATGGCACAGCCTTTGTCGATGGCCTGAAGCACAACTCGTCCTGCAATATCGTGGCCTGTTCTAAACGGTACACCTTTACCTACCAGATAATCGGCAAGTTCAGTGGCGTTAGAGAACCCTTGGGTTGCCGCAACACGACAGCGCTCTTCGTTTAACTGCAGTGAATCAAGCACTTCGCTGGCAATACATAAACAAATATGCCACTGATTAACCGTATCGATAGCGCCTTCTTTGTCTTCTTGCATGTCTTTGTTGTAGGCAAGAGGAAGGCCTTTCATGGTAACTAGCAGGGCCTGCAATGAGCCAAACACACGGCCACATTTGCCGCGCATTAACTCTAGTGCATCTGGGTTTTTCTTCTGCGGCATAAGCGATGAACCAGAGGTTACGCTATCGCCAAGCTGTAAGAATCCTGCTTCGCCAGAGTTATAGAAAATCATGTCTTCAGCAAGACGTGACAAGTGCATCATGCTGGTGCTGGCTACAAACAAAAGCTCTAGAACAAAGTCTCTGTCCGACACAGCGTCTAGGCTGTTAAGGCATGGAGAGTCAAAGCCCAGTTCTTCAGCAATGGCATGACGGTCTACAGGGAAAGTAGTACCTGCCAATGCGCCTGAACCTAAAGGGCACTGATTCATGCGTACTTTCAAGTCGTCTAAACGGCTTAAGTCACGCTTTAGCATTTCAACGTAAGCCAAGCACCAGTGTGCAAAGTGAATAGGCTGTGCACGCTGTAAGTGGGTGTAACCTGGGATTATCGCTTCTTGATGACGGCTAGCGGCATTAAGAAGCGACTTTATTACACCTAAAACATCAGCGCGAAGTGAGGCAATATGTTCACGTACCCACAAGCGAAAGTCGGTGGCAACCTGATCGTTTCGGCTACGCCCGGTATGAAGCTTACGACCAATGTCACCAAGCTTCTCTATAAGCGCTGCTTCAACAAAGCTGTGAATGTCTTCTTCGCTAGATGCGTTAAAGTCTAGTTCACCTGCATCAGCTTTCGCTTTTAACTCGCTCAATGCAGACTCAAGCTGGGCTTGTTCATCAACGGTCAATACGCCTGCTTTTTGCAGCGCACGCGACCAACTGATAGAGCCTTGAATATCTTGGCTTGCCATAACTTGGTCAAACGGCAGCGAATCGTTAACCTGTTTAAACATACTACTTGCACCGGATTCAAACCGGCCACCCCACAACGCCATGTGATGCTCCTTAAATGCTGTTCTGACTTAAGCTTTACTTTTGTAGGTAACGCTTACTGTTCACCTTGTTTCTTCAGTGCTTCAATACGACTTGAAAGACTGAATAGGCGGATGAAGCCTTCAGCGTGCTTCTGGTCGTAAACATCATCAGCACCAAAGGTGGCAAAGTCTTCAGAGTAAAGACTATTAGGTGAACGACGCTGTGTTACCGTAGCTTGGCCTTTGTATAGCTTAACCACGATATCGCCTGTCACTTTCTTCGCAAAAGAAGCAGCACCAGCAAGTAGCGCATCGTTAAGGGCGGTGAACCAACGGCCGTCGTACATCACGTGAGAGAACTCAAGGCCAATTTGCTCACGGTATTTAAGCGCAGCTTTATCTAGCACCATAGTTTCTAGGGCTTTATACGCTTTAAGCAGTACGGTGCCTCCTGGCGTTTCATAACAGCCACGAGACTTCATACCTACAAGGCGGTTTTCAACAATGTCGATACGTCCAACACCGTGTGCCGCAGCAACAGTATTAAGTTTAACTAGCGCTTGATAAGGCGAAAGTGCTTCACCATCAACATGAGTCAGTTTTCCTTCGTCAAAAGACAGGGTTACGCGCTCAGGTGTGTCTGGTGCATCTTCAGGATCAACGGTCATGGTCCACACTTGCTTGGTAGGCTCTTGCCATGGATCTTCAAGCTCGCCGCCTTCGTGTGAAATGTGCCATGCGTTTGCATCGCGGCTGTAAATTTTTGTTGCTGACGCCGTGGTTGGAATATTGCGCTCAGCTAGATAAGCCAATAGATCTTCACGGCTTACCATGTCCCACTCACGCCATGGCGCGATTACCGTAAGGTCTGGGGCTAGGGCAGCAAAGGTACTTTCAAAGCGCACCTGATCGTTACCTTTACCTGTACAGCCATGGCATAGTGCGTCGGCACCTACTTTGCGCGCAATCTCAACTTGCGCTTTGGCGATGACCGGGCGTGCCATTGACGTACCCAGTAGGTATTCTCCTTCGTAAACTGCACCTGTAGTAATAGTTGGGAAGATATATTCGCTTACGAACTCTTCTTTCAAATCAACAATGTGGCATTCGCTTGCGCCAGATGCGATAGCTTTTTCATGAAGCCCTTCTAGTTCTTCATCACCTTGACCCACATCTGCTGCAAACGCGACAACTTCACAGCCATAGTTTTCTTTAAGCCATGGAATGATGGCTGATGTATCAAGCCCGCCTGAATAGGCCAGCACGATTTTTTTAACGTTTTGCATCTAAATAATCCTTCTAAGCGTCTTTTTAGGCGTCTTTTTAAGCGTTAAGTAATTGAGTAAGAATGGCGTTTTGGCCATGCATTCTATTTTCGGCTTGCTGCATTAATAGCGATTTATCGCTATCAATCAACGAGCCCGTAATTTCTAAATCGCGATGGGCAGGTTGGCAGTGCATAACGTAGCTAGCACCGGTTGCTTCCATCAACGCTTCGTTCACCTGATAAGGCATGAACTTTTCTTTAATCACTTCAAGTGGCGTCTCGTCACCCATTGAAAGCCATGTATCTGCATAGATAACGTCTGCACCGTTAGCAGCACTAAGCTCTGTGCTTTCAACAATCGATACACCCGTTTTCTCGGCAATTGCTTTGGCTTGCGCCACAATTTCAGGTGCCGCTTCGTGCCCCTCTGGCGTGACTACAACTTGGTTGCATCCTAAAAGCGCCCCAACAATTAACAGAGAATGGGTTACATTGTTGCCGTCGCCTACATAGGCCATGGTAAGACCTTCGGTTTTGCCGAAGCGTTCAAACATTGTGAGGTAGTCGGCAAGGCCTTGGCACGGGTGATATTTATCGCACAGCGCGTTGATAACCGGCACGTTTGCCGCCTTAGAAAAGGTTTCTAGCGTATCGTGAGAAAATACGCGAGCAACAATGGCGTCAGCCCAGCACGCAAGGTTAGCGGCGGTGTCTACTGCGTCTTCACGGCCCGCTAATTTGCCCGACTGCACATCTAAATACACCATGTGGCCGCCAAGCTTGTTGATACCAATATCGAAGCTAACGCGGGTTCGCAAAGACGGCTTTTCAAACAGGGCAACAATTGACTTCCCCGCTAGCACGTTGCTGTAACTTGCTGGGGCTTGTTTAATTTCTACAGCCAATTGCAGCAAGTTTTTCATTGCGTCGGGTGTCCAGCCTGCAAAGGTGAGTAGGTCCTGTTTCATTGTACTTCTCCGGCATTGCCTTTTGTAAAGTCGGTGTGGGGTAAATCAGCGTTTTTTGACGGTGTATTTGTCAGGGCTGAGGGCAGTATTTGCGTGCCCGTTTTCTTATTTAAAATGTCGTTGATGTCGGCGGCCCAACTCGCGATGTAAACTGCGCGGCCTAAATTCTCTGCAGACGCGAGTGCCGCATCCACTTTAACTTTCATCCCGTCGGTGATAACGCCTTCATCTGCGTACTTCGATATGCTTGCTGCGTTAAGTTCGCTAATAAGCAATTTGTCGCCATCAAGCACACCGTCAACATTGGAAAGGAGTAAAAGTTCAGCGTTAAGAAGCTCGGCAATAACCGTTGCGGCTTGGTCGGCGTTTACATTTAGTAATCTGCCTTGTGGGCTTGAACCAATAGAACTGATAACCGGTAGTGTTGACTGGGCTAATACGCTTTTTAGAAATGATGCGTCTGCTGTCGACGGCACGCCCACGGCACCATACTGGTCAGCTAGAGGCTCACACACCACCATATTACCGTCTAACAACGACAAACCAACAGGGGTTAAGCCTGAAGCCAAAGCCGCTGCGCATAGCTGCTTATTGGCAGAGCCTGCGAGTGCTCCACAGATATAAGGCATATGTTCATCGGGCGTAACCCGAAGGCCATCTATTTTTGTGCTTTGAAGACCAAGACTCGCCATTAGCGTTTCCACTAATGGTCCGCCTCCGTGAACCACTACAACGGGGCGTGTGGCCTGCACGTCTTTTACGCTTAGAAATAAACGTGTCATTGCGGCGGTGTCGTCGAGTAATGCACCGCCAACTTTAATTACAATTGGTGAAACACTCATAGTACTAACCCTGTCTCTACTGGTTGTTTCGTCATTATGTTAAGGCACTGTATTGCCTGAGAGGCAGCACCTTTCATTACGTTGTCGATTGCAGCGGTAATCACTGCGTATCCAGATGCTTCATCTAACTTCCAATGCAGATCAACAAATGGGGTATGAGCAACGTCATCAATTTTTGGAAAACTCTTGCGCAAACGCACAATGGGTTTATCAGCATAGGCGTCAGTGTACGCTTGTTCAAGTTGTGCGCTGGTGGTACCAGCTTTAACCTTAACGGTTACGGTCGCCAAAATTCCTCTTTTAAAATTACCTAAGTGCGGCGTAAAGATAACAGGGGTACCCAAGTAAGCTTCAATTTCAGGGGTATGGCGGTGACCTAGTACACCGTATGCCTGCAGGCTAACCTCAAAAAAACTGGTGGTTAGGCTGGCTTTCCTGCCTGCACCCGATACACCTGAAACAGCGTTAATTACAGGGCGTACGCTTTCATCTAGTAAATTGTTGTGAGCAAGAGGTTTAAGTGCACTAAGGCTCGCCGTGGGGTAGCACCCCGGCACAGCGATAACGTCGGCAGAGGCAATTTGCGCTTCGTGCCACTCGGCAAGGCCGTAAACAGCTTGAGCCAAGCTTTGCTCTTGCGTATGTGGAAAGCCGTAGAACTGTTCGAAGACATTCGTGTCTTTTAGCCTGAATGCACCCGACAAATCGAGCACTTTGGCTTTGCCCGAAGATAGGACAGGCATCCAGTCGTGGCTCGCCTCGTGAGGAGTGGCAAGAAAGATAAAATCGACACCGTCAGCCATTTCTTTTAATGCCGCATCCGAAATAGGCGTCAGTGTGGCATTAACGTGAGCCAAGTTGCCGTGAAGCTCTGCAATATTTTTACTCGCATCGTTACTATTCTCAGATACGTAAGTCCCCGCTAATGCAAGTTTAGGGTGCTGAATAACTAACTGAACAAGTTGTGCCCCTGTGTAACCACTGGCACCAATAATCGAAACGCTGTACATAATTAAAAATTCAATAAAAGGAGAAAAAAAACACTTTTTACCTTTGTAAACTGGTTGGGCGTAAATCCTTGCCTAACCGCTACCACATTACAAAGGTAAAAAGTGTGCTACCGCAAAAGCATAGAAAGGCGCACGCATCGTCGTACGCTATGCATCGTGTAGCCAGCCAGGGGAGAGGTAAACTCTTTATCGTTGCCAGTGGTTGAACCAACAACGCGAGTTGGTTGTGTCATCATCAATTCCTATCAAGTCGCAACTCAAAATTATGAGTTGGATGCTTTAACCGTCGACTAGTGTATCTAATCTGAATGTTTATGCAATAAAAATGTATAAATATTTTGTTGGGTGGTTGCAGCGACTACGCCACAAAAAATATAACTAATAATATATTTATAGTTGTGACAGTAAGTTGACAAGTTACGCAATAGAACTGAATATTTATACTCACTGTACGATATGGTTGAGTGGAAATGTTTACCAGTAATGCACGTCGTTCATCATTAATGCTTGATATGACTAGTTACAGTGTCTAACCATGCAAAGCTGGTAAATTGTTACCGTATGTCGACAGTGGCCGTGAGTATTGGTTGTTAGGATTAACTCGGAAAATAAAATGGGCAAACTTACCTTGGCGCTTGTTGCGCACGATCATAAAAAGCCTGAGCTACTTGCTTGGGTTAAGCAGCACATTGATGTGCTCAAACAGTGTAATTTAGTGGGAACAGGCACAACAGGCGGTTTAATCGCCAATGAAACGGGGCTAGAAGTTACGCGCTACAAAAGTGGCCCGCTTGGGGGCGACCAGCAGATAGGAGCACTCATCGCTGAGAATAAGCTAGATGCACTTTTCTTTTTCTGGGATCCGCTAAACCCAGCGCCTCACGACCCTGATGTTAAAGCGCTGCTACGACTGTGTTCGGTATGGAATGTGCCAGTCGCCTGCACACCCGCCACAGCTGACCTAGTAATAACGTCGCCGCTTTTTCTGTCACCCGACTACAAGCCAGTTAAACCGAATTTTTAAGATTGGTTAAGTCAACGGCCTTGTAGTTTGGTGGGCAGAAGCTGGTCTTTAGGTTAATTGAAACCTCGTTGAACGAACTGGTAGGCAGCATCTGCTGCCTTGTTGGTTATTCCGGCGGTTATATCATCAGTCTGAATAGATGCGGTGGCATCACTCGCCTGCGTTTGTGGCGCACCTGAAATGTTAGCACTTACCTTACTGTCGATGCTTGGATTGCTAAAAACTGACGCGAGTAAAGACTGCCCCATCGACCACATATTGTTTGAGATGCTTTGTCCTGTCACATTCTCTACGGTCAAATCGATAGCTTCATACATTAATCCGCCTATTCCGCCATATAAAAAACTTCCCGCCAAGCTTGCTGCCGCGGCCGTGTGATTTGACGTGGTTGCTTCATAAATATCCGAAACTATGGGTAGGTGATTTGCAATGTTTAACGCATCAAATCCGTCTTTAAGATCAAGCCCATCGTCTCCGAAAGCGCCGGAATACAAATTATCGAAAAGTGTTGGAGTAGTATCACTTTGATTATTGGCAGCCGTGTTGCTATCACCATTTCCCAGAACGCTAGTAGTAGCATTTACGGACGTATCATTGTTGGTAACTAGTGATTGAAATACATTGTTTTGCAATGCATTTAACAGCGTGCCTTGCATGGTGGCAATTGCATCATCTGATAAAACCCCATTGACGCTACTCGTACCAGAAAGCAAAGATAATGCGCCTTGAACATCGCTGGCTGTGCCGGTAAGTATATTAGATTGTGTTGAGAGATTAGCTTCGCCTGATATTTTGCTGTCGATTGCATCAGCTTCATTCGGTTGATTCTCTATTGCGAGTAACGATGCGAACAAAGACGGCAAAGACTGGCCGCTGGTTGCCGCTTCATTGGCTACTTCTGTTGAATTTGCCGATTTATTTTCAATGTCAGCAGTATGTAAACCAAATTTTGAAAGTAGTGCGCTGACGCCATTTTCAGCAGTGTTAGTTGTTGTGTTTTCTAAGGCCATAACATCCCCTTACCCGCAGGCATATATTTGATTTGTAAAGGTTTTGCAAATAAGTCAAGTGAACGAGATTTCTTTTAATTTGTTCGTTTACACTTGCTCCTGTTAGGTCATGGATGGCACTTAATTTACACACTGCATAAAAACTAATACTGAGCAATGTCATGAAAGTTCGATGCCATATACACACACTAATCGCAATCTTTACACTTGGTGGTTGTGCCCAAACACTCACTGACGAAGAACAGGTTGTTCAAAGTAGCCCTACCAACCCAAATGTGTCGCAACGAGCTGTGAAGCCTGTTGAGGAAGAGCCGTCGCCCGGTGATCCACGCTACTCACCCCCTAGGATGGAGCCAACGTCTACCTTGCATGTACCCACAGGGTCACTATTTAATCCTGAGCACTCTGTAGGGCTTTATGAACGCCACGCAAGCTTCAAAGTGGGCGACATGATTCTAGTTAAGCTTGAAGAACAGACGCAGTCGGAGAAGTCGCTCGATTTTAATACAGACAAAAACACATCCTTTGATTTGTCTCCCGTCACACTAAAAGTGGGGGGAATTCGAATTGACGAAGATGACGTTGAGGTAGAGCACGAACAGGACAGTGAGTTCGCCAGCTCTGCTAAAACTAAGCAGTCAAATTCGATGAGTGGCAGCATTACCGTGTATGTTACGGGAATAACGCCGGCAGGGAATTTACTGGTAACGGGTGAAAAGTGGATAACGATGAACAGAGGAAAAGAATACATTCGCTTTTCAGGAGAGGTCAGAAAAAAAGATGTGGATGAAAGTAATACCGTATTGTCTTCAAAAGTCGGCAACGCGTTAATTGAGTATAGCGGTACGGGTGAGCTGCAAGATAATCAGCAGCGAACGGTGATTGGCAAGCTGTTTTCAATATTTGGATAAGCGCGATGAAAGGCACTATTTTGCCAAGCTTACGCATCAGTCTTACTGCTTTGCTGGTACTACTTCCTTCTTTGGTTACTCAGCACGCATGGGCTCAATGGGTACAGGGTGAAGCTACAATGGCACTCGCTGGCGCAGAACTTAGCGACGTGAGAACCAGCGCGATACAAAATGCCATTGCTGACGCGGCTTTTCGCAGTGGCAGTACCATTTCCGCGCAGGATATCACGGTAGACGGGCTACTCCTTTCCAGCAAAGCCGAAATTCGTTCTCAGGGCAGAGTTCAAAGAGTAGAGATCATAAGCGAAACACTCAAAGACGACGCGCTTACAGTGGTGGTGAATGTAAACATTACGCCTCTGTTCAATTGCACTAACAACGGACTTGCCCATCGCATTTTAGTGACAGAATTTCCTTTAACATCACCCCAACAGGCCGCTACTGGCATGCTCTATTCATTTGGCAGTCACGTGTCTCAACGATTTGCTCAGCAACTCAACGGTCTTTATCAAAGTGGAGATGTAAGCCAGATTCCTGTTTCTCTTATTAACGCTAACACCTGGTTAACCTCCAGTCTGTCAGACATTGATTTAACGGCTATGTCGACCTTTCTGCGAAGTGAATATGGGCAGCAGTTCGTGGTATTCGGGTTTGTAAAGGACATTTCTCTTTTCGAACAGGTGTCGCAGGCTACCTCGGTATTTGAAACTGATGGTGTCGCGCTTCGCCGGAATTTTACCGTTCAGGTTTACGTGCTCGACACTTTCAAAGCCAAGGTGATTTTTAATGATAGCTATCACAGCGAGGCCGATTGGCCCTTTTCTCAACATTATTCGGTGGATATGAGCAACAGCTTGTTGTGGCGCAGTGATTTTGGGCGCATGGTCCTCAATACGGTACACGCTGCTATTACTGACATTCACGCGGCACTTCAGTGCGAAACGACTTATGCGCAGGTCATTGATATCTCGCCTGACTACATTGCTATAGATCTGGGTAAAAATAGTGGGTTAGCCGTGGGCGATGAGTTTTCATTGGTTAAGCAACGGGCGCTGCCTGCGTTGGGCTTATCAAGAAAGCCGGGACTGTTTTCAACGAAGACTTTGACTTTGCAGGTGTACGAAGTTTCTGATGACGTCAGCTTGCTTAAAGCGGAGTCAGGTAGTGATAGCGTACATATTGGTGACTTTGTCACGCCGTTAACTCTCTCGGCGAAACGTAGTTTAAAAGAAAGTCAGCAGGTTGGAAGCCAGCCATAAAAAAGGCTGGACAAGGCCAGCACTTTTTACGGTGGGTTAGGGTGTTACTGAATACTAAGAACGCAGTAAGTCACGTAGCTTTCGACCTTCTTCGCGCTGCGCTTTTAACTCAGCTTGCTGTTCAGGCGTTAGTACTGCAAACATGGCCTGGCGCTGTTTGGCCTTTTCAACACCAGCACTGACAAGGTCGTCTTTGTACTGGGCAACAAGAGCGTTCCAAGAGTCTTGTGAGAAAGACGAGCTTCTAATCAGATCGCGCTGGGCTTCCTTGAAGCTTCGCAACGTTTCTCTATTGGCTTTGGATGTATCCTTGAATGATTCACGAAGTTCAGCAAGATTTGCCAGCTGATCATCGGTCAGGTCAATGCCTTTAAACGGCGTGCCATCCCGCTGGTGATCTCTGTCGCCTCTTTCACCTTTACCGTGACCACGGAATTTTTTGCCTTTGCCTTCATCATCCATACGTTTTGCAAATTGTGACTTTTGCTCGTCAGACGCGTTGCGTCGCTTATCGCCTCTCGCCGCTCTTTTTTGATCTCTACTTTCTTCGCGTGCCAAGACTTTCGCTTGCTGCTCTTCACTTAGCACGTTAAAAATATTGTGGCGTAGTTGCGCAAGCGCAAAGTGTTTCGACTCACGCTCTTCAAGTTGAGTTTGTATAAAGGTGCTGATTTGTGCCTCAGAAGCAGTTTCAAAATCGAAACTTGGCTTCTCACTATCGTGATTTTCAGGTCGAGGGTTAGCGTCTTTAAATGCGCTTATGAGTGTTTTTATCTCTTCGCGTTGTGCGTCGCTTAAGCTTAAACCGCGAAGGTGTTTAACAATTTCTTTAACCGGTTCGTGGTGACGCATACCAGGGCCTGCTGGCTGAGCCAACGCAAGTCCACCTAAGCTAATCGCCGCTACAGTTGCACTAGCAATTAATAACTTTTTCATTGTCGTCTCCTTTTTGTTCGGACACGTTAATCCTAGCGTGATAAATACAAAAAGCAGTCAACACACTGTAAAGCTTCTGTAAAGGTGATGCCGTTTTGTAATTGTAAAGGTCTGAAAAGATATAGTATGCGTTTGTCAGTGTTTTTCGTTTAATTTAGACAAGACTCACCACAAGCGCAGGTTGAAGTTTATAAAAATTACAGGCACTTTCATGAATCAAAGGTCAGCAGTTCCAACCGTTAAAGAGTTTAATACCATGAGTTCAGATTTTCATTTGCAGTCTATCCTTGTTATTGATGATGACCTTGAGCTAACTGAAATGCTCTCCACGTACCTGTCGAGTATGGGTTATCAAGTGCAAGTGCGTAACGACGGCGAAGAAGGGTTATCTGAAGCTGTGTCTGGACGACATTACGATCTTATTTTATTGGATGTGATGATGCCAAAGATGGATGGCTTCGATGTGTTGAAAAAACTTCGTGTCAGCCATAGCACGCCTGTACTTATGTTGACAGCAAGAGGCGATGATTACGACCGCATTTTAGGTCTGGAAATGGGCGCCGATGATTATTTACCGAAACCGTTTAACCATCGAGAGCTGGTGGCACGAATAAAAGCGATTGTGCGTCGTCATAATCTTTCCTCAACGGGAGGAGCGGTTGAACAAGATTTATTTGTGAATGGCATCTTTTTAAGCCCAAGTAGCCAGCTCGCTAAAGTAGACGATGTGGAATTAACGCTAACCACAACTGAATTTTTAATTTTGCGTTTACTAATGCTAAATGCCGCTCAGCGGGTAACGAAAGAAGAAATAAGCTTAAAGATACTCGGCAAGCCACTGCAAGCTTTTGACAGAAGCATTGATATGCATGTTAGCAACCTGCGAAAGAAAATCAGTGCAGTAGCCGTAGATGAAAAAATCAAAACCATCCGCGGAGTAGGGTACATGTTAATTGTTGGAAGCCATTAATGGTAAAACTGTTACGCAGCATCAGCCCAACGCGGGCCATCATGGGCCGCTTGTTTCTGTGGTTTTGGGCAACGTTCATTGTTACATCGCTTTTGGCAATTTGGGGAAGTCGCCTCTTTTTTGAAGACCTTCAAGTTGTGCAAATAAAGCCTCGCGAAGTAGAAGATTTAAATCAAGCCATTGAGCGGATGCAGCGTGGGCGCTTTCAGGACCTACCGTTACATGAGACGCTAGATCGCAATTCACGTGGCGTGAGAGGTCGACTGGTTGCGGTAGATATTCGCGACAACCGCCTTATTTCAGGTGGAGGCCCTCCGCTTCGTGACAACGATAAAGAAGATTTACTGCGTTTGGTAAATCAAACCTCCCCGATTGCAGTAAAGCGCGGCGCATTCAAAATTCTCGGCCCGGTTTTCTTCGAGCGAGACAATTCACGCTTTGCGCTTTTTGCGGTAAAGCTAGATATGCCCGAAAAGCAAACTCCTCCGGTTCTGCTGTTTTTGGCGATTGCACTTATTACTACCACGCTTTTGAGCTGGCTATTTGCTAAAACGCTGACCAACCCTATTTTGCACATTCAGGGTTCAGCAAAACGTTTAGCAAGCGGCGACTGGCAAACGCGGGTGGGCAAGGCTGCCAAGCGTCAGGATGAGTTAGGTCAGTTGGCGCGCGATTTCAATAAAATGGCTGAACAGCTCGAATCAATGTGGGGCGCACAAAAGCGATTATTGGCCGATGTGTCTCACGAACTTCGTTCACCCCTAGCGCGACTGCAAATGGCGCTAGGTCTTGCCCATCAGCAAAATGTAGACCCTGCCACGTTATCTCGTGTTGAGCGAGAGGCTGATCGTATGGAAGCGCTGGTAAGCCAATTACTTACTCTTAGTCGTGCTGAAGCTGGCGAAGCCAACATGCAAAAACACGCTTTGTCTTTAGTACTCAACGATGTGCTTACTGACGCTAACTTTGAAGTGGCAAACAAAAACAAGCAGTTAAAAATTGACGATATACCTAAAAAGACGGTAGTCATTGACAGCATGATGTTTTGTCGCGCCGTCGAGAATGTTCTTCGCAATGCCATACGTCATAGCAAACTCGTCACGCATATTACGTTTAGCGAAGATGCGCAGCATTGGTGTATTCACATTACAGATGACGGCGACGGGTTAACCATTGAGGAATGTGAGCGTATATTTTCACCGTTTTACAGGGCAACTCTTGCCAGAGAGCGCGAGTCAGGAGGCGTAGGCTTGGGCTTATCCATTGCAAAAGCGGCAGTTGAGTTGCATCATGGACGCATAATCGCTGAACCTGCTGAGCGCGGTGGGCTACGAGTTACTATGTCATTTCCCAAGTTATGATTGGGAACGTTGATAGCACTCCGTAGCCTAACAAAGAGCGCAATTTGACTGTAATAGGGTATTTATGAGCTGGACGTTCACGTCTGAAAATAACTTAGCCAGCACTTTTGCCACGTATATCAATCCCTTCTGGCAAAACAGTGTTACTCAGGGCCACTTCTCTGGGAAAGACAATATCAAGGTACGCTTTGCGCACTGTATCCCAGAATCGCCGCGAGCTACCATTGTAATATGCTCTGGTCGAATCGAATCTTATTTAAAGTACAAAGAGTTCATTTACGATCTCTATCAAAATGGTTTCGCCGTATTCATCTTAGATCACAGAGGCCAAGGTTTGTCAGACAGGATGACCCGTGACCCTCAGCATGGTTATGTTGCCGATTTTGACGACTACGTTGATGACTTCGTTATGTTCGTAGAAACTATTGTAAAGCCACTGCAGCAAGGCCCGTTACAGCTGGTATGCCATTCGATGGGGGGGGCCATTGGTGCACTCACGCTGCTGCGTCTTCCGAACTTGTTTTCAAAAGCCGTTTTAGCTTCACCCATGTTTGGCATTAAACCCGCTCTGCCCAATTGGTTGGCAAATGGCTTAATTCGCACAGGCCTTGCGGTAAACAGGATGAAAAAGAAAGATGCGGGGTACTTTTTTGGTCAAACCCCGTATATCGCGTTTCCTTTTTCACTTAATAAGCTCACCCACAGCAAAACCCGCTATGCCCTGTTTCGTGAGCTGTATGACGAAGAACAGGATATTCAGCTTGGTGGCGTGACTACAGAGTGGTTGGCAGCGGCACATCAGGCTATGAACAAAATTGAAAGTAGCGCACGCGCTATTACAACGCCCTCGCTTGTATTAAGTGCAGACGATGACGCGATTATTGATAATAACCGTCAACGCCGCGTGGCGCAGCTTATGCCAAATGCAAAACTTGAAATAGTGCCCCGCGCTTACCATGAGCTATTCACCGAGTCTGACGACATTCGCGAGCGCTCTGTGGCGCGTATTCTCGACTTTTTGACAGAAGACTCGTCTACATAAGTGCAGCCGCAGCTAACATTTAGTTTGGTGATCGTACTTAAGAGCAGCGCTTTCTATTTCACTGGTAATAAAAGTGTGTGCAAGGGTGATGAAGAATGGCGTTTCGGTATAAAATAAACGAGTTGTTAACTGTGAAGGTAATTTAAAAAAGCATGCTCGATATCGTACTCTATCAGCCAGAGATCCCGCCTAATACGGGAAACATCATCCGCTTATGCGCAAACAGTGGCTTTACGTTGCACTTAATCGAGCCCTTGGGTTTTGAATGGGACGATAAACGCGTTCGACGCGCAGGTTTAGATTATCACGAGTTTGCTCACGTAAAGCGCCACGCCAATTTAGACGCTTACCTGAATGATGCTAAGCCAAAACGGGTATTCGCTTGCACAACGAAAGGCAAAGCATTTCACAGCGATGTGTCTTATCAAAAAGGCGATGCGTTAATTTTCGGACCGGAAACCCGAGGTTTACCAGACGACTATATTCAATCGCTTCCCCCAGAGCAGCGTGTTCGCATCCCTATGTTGCCAGACAGTCGTAGTATGAACTTGTCTAATGCAGTATCGGTATTTGTGTATGAAAGCTGGCGTCAGTTTGGTTACGAGGGGGCTCGTTAGTACTTTCTTCAACGCTTACTGTTTTGCTAAAAACTCTTTTAACCATTCAAATCAAAAGCTTATTCAGCCTTTAAAAATGTCTGTAAAGATAGCGTAAATGTAAAGATTGTCTCTCGTGGCGAATCTTTACATTCGCTATATTGCATTCAGTTTTTTTTATGGATCGAATGCTTTGAAACTCCCTCTACCCATTAAAGTACTGCTCATTGCAATTATTGTGTTTGTGCCTGCTTATGCTGTTTATGCATGGCTATACTCACCTCAGACAAATACCGAATATCTCTTTCAAGATGCAAAGGTACGAGATATCGAATTAAATTTGGTGTCTACAGGTCAGCTTGAGCCCAAGCGCTACGTAGAGGTAGGTGCGCAGGTTTCAGGTCAGGTAGACAATATTCACGTAGAAGAGGGGGATATTGTCAAAGAAGGCGATTTGCTGGTAGAGATCGATGCCCGTGTATTTGAAACACAAGTACAGAACTCTCAAGCGGCGCTGGACAGCAAAAAAGCACAGCTGGCTCAGCTGCGGGCAGAGCGAGAACTCGCCGAAGTGAGAGCGCAACGCAATCAAAATTTGTTTAAGCAAAATGCAGTCAGCCAAGATGTAGTCGTAAGCAGCGATACAAACCTTAAAGTTATCGATACCAAGATCACGGCGAGCATCGCACAGATTAAAGCCGACGAAGCCTCGCTGGAAGGGGATATTACTAAGCTCGGGTTTGCAAAGATATTTGCGCCAATATCCGGGACTGTAGCTACCTTACCGGTGCGTGAGGGGCAAACCCTGAATGCTAATCAAAACGCCCCCGTGTTGCTTCAAATTTCCGATTTATCAGTAATGACCCTACGCGCAGAAGTGTCCGAAGCCGATGTGCAGAAAATAAAGCGCGGCATGCCAGTCTATTTCTCTACCTTGGGCGATAACAAAACCTTCTACCATTCTACCGTTCGTCAAGTGCTACCTACACCCACTGTACTTAATGACGTAGTGCTATACCAAGTGCTAATCGATGTTGAGAATCCTGAACGCACGTTAATGGACGCCATGACTACCCAAGTGTTCTTTGTGCAAGAGCAGGAGAAAGGCGCGCTTTCTGTGCCGTTAGCGGCAGTAAAAGGACGAGCTCGCAATCAATTCGTGATGCTTAAACAGGGCGATGAGGTGGTTCGCACGCCAGTAAAAGTAGGCATAAAAAATAGAACCCATATTCAAATTATAGAAGGCCTATCAGAAGGTGATGAAGTGGTTGTGGGTCTAGCAGACGGCACCGCAATGCCGGCCGCGGGCATGCGCAGAGTGCCGGGTGGGCAGCCGCCATCAGGCCCACCGCGCCGCCGTGACGGATTCTAATATGTCGTTAATACAGCTTAATGGCGTATCACGTCGCTACAAAACAGAAGGGTTTGAAGTCACCGCATTGGATAACGTTTCGTTATCAATCGATAAGGGTGAATTTGTCGCCATTATGGGGCAATCCGGGTCAGGAAAGTCGACCTTGATGAATATCCTAGGGTGTTTAGACACCCCTTCAGAAGGGGTGTACCGTATCCACGGACAGTCAGTATCCTCGCTAAATCCCGATCAACTTTCTGCCCTTCGCTTGAAAACGTTCGGGTTTGTTTTCCAACGCTATCAGCTACTGTCGTCGCTAAATGCGACTGAAAATGTGGCACTGCCAGCAATATACAGCGGTACGTCTAGCGAAGATCGCACTCAAAAAGCGCAACAGCTGCTTGATAAACTTGGCCTTTCAAGCAGAAAAGAGCACAAACCCGGAGAGCTTTCAGGTGGCCAACAACAGCGTGTCTCGGTAGCGCGAGCCTTAATTAATGGTGCAGAAGTAATATTAGCCGACGAGCCCACCGGGGCGCTTGACTCGGCCAGCGGAGAGCAGTTACTGGCATTGCTTCGCGAGCTACACGCAGAAGGGGTGACTATTATTCTTATCACCCACGATAGTGCAGTTGCTGAACATGCCGACAGGCAAATACACTTGCTTGATGGGAAAATTGTAACAGATACCAAAACCGCTGCGCCTAGCACAAGTGAATCAGTTGAAAAGAATGCGGCTTCAGTGCAGCACGCACATGCTCAAGAGCCCAAATCAGTACCGGCAATTAAACCTTTTCCAAGTATCTCACTTTTTTCAGCCCTATCTATGGCGTTCACTGCCCTTAGAATGAATTGGTTTAGAACCTTGCTCACACTCTTGGGGATTATTATTGGAGTAGCGGCAGTGGTGACCATGATGGCCATCGGTGAGGGAGGTAAACAGCAGGTACTAGAGCGCATTGAAACCATTGGCACGAACCTGATTTCGATTAGGCCGGGTGGACGAAACATGCGCTCATCCGGTGATATTGCATCGCTTACGTTAGCCGATGCCACTGCATTGAAAAGTGTTCCGGGTGTGGCTTATGTCGCGCCGGAAAGAAGTGCAAGGGCAACCATCCGATACAGCGAAAACGATTTTTCAGGACGTATTACAGGCACCACACCTGACTACTTTCATGCTAAAGACTGGGAAATGGCGCAGGGCGTGTTTTTCAGCGATGAAGACGTAACAAATTATGCGCCTGTGGTGGTAATTGGAGATACGGTAGCTGAGACCTTGTTTGAAGATAAATATCGGGCAGTAGGCGAGTACATCTTGATGCAAAATGCCTTTTATCAGGTCGTAGGTGTACTTCATTCTAAGGGCGCCAGTGCAGGTGGTAACGATATGGATGACGAAGTGCTCATTCCGGTTACAACTGGTCGTTTGAAGGTATTTGGTCGGGATTACTTAAGCAGCATTACCATAAAGGCAGAAAGTACCGAAGTAGCCACTCAGGTAAAAGACGATGTGCTGGCACTGTTGGTAGAACGTCACGGACAAGAAGACGTGATGGTGCGTACCACAGAGTCACTGGTAGAGGCGGTCACGGAAACGCAAGACACGTTAACTTGGCTCTTGGCGTCTGTTGCTGCCATATCTTTGTTTGTTGGCGGTATCGGTGTAATGAATATCATGCTGGTCAACGTATCTGAGCGTAAGAGGGAGATTGGACTACGCATCGCCACAGGCGCAAAACCTCGCGATATCTTGCGCCAGTTCAATATCGAGGCATGGGTAGTGTGTATCTTGGGTGGTATATTCGGCATTCTTCTGGGCTATTTTGTTGTCCTTATCGTTGCTTCATTCAGTGTGCCTGTCGCCTACACGCTAATGCCGCCCGTTTTGGCTTTTGTCACATCTCTCGCTGTAGGGCTCATTTTTGGTTATGCCCCTGCTCAAAAAGCATCAAAGCTTAATCCCATTGACGCGTTGGCAGAGGAGTAACGCCATGCATTCTTTTCGTTTTTCTGTGCCTCTTGCCGCTCGTTCATTACTGTGCGCGTTCTCTTGTATCGTGCTGACCGCAAGCTGCGCTTATTCACCTTCTACAACGTTGCCCGAAACTGACACGCAGGCGCTACAAAAAGCGAAGTCTGTGGACGCGACTAGTCAAATAACAACATCATGGTGGAAGGTGTTCGAGGTGGCTGAACTTGCGCCCGTTATGAAGACGCTTGAAAGCCAAAATTTAACTCTTAATCAAGCCGAGCAGAGGGTGAAACGAGCGCAATTTCTCTTAGCACAAGTTAACGCAGGTGACGTTCCGACTATAACGGCGAGGACATCTGGACGCAGTGGAAGAGACCTAGATAGTGGACGTTCAAGCCACTCTACCTCAGGTGGACTGGGGTTGAGTTATGACGCGGACATATGGGGTACACGAGATGCTCAGCAGCGCAGTCGTCAGTTAGGTATCGATACTGCACAGTATCAGTTTACCGATGCGCTGTTAGACACCCAGGCGTTGTTTATAAATACCCTTCTTGAGCAGATTTCACTGCAGTCGCGGCTGTCTATTGCGATGCAAAACGTTGAGATTAGCGAAGCGCTGCTAAACCTAGTTCAAATTCGCTTCGAAGAGGGGGATACCTCAGGTATTGAGGTTTCCCAACAGCGCAATACCTTGATCAGTGCTCAGTCGGAGGTGCTGCGACTGAGCAATAGTTTAACGCTTAATGAGCGGGCATTAGCGGTATTGTTAGGTAATGAATCTATGCAATTTAATACGCCTGAACAAAAAGCGCTGCTTTCCCTTTCGCTAACCGATTTTTCACTGCCCGAAGTGGCACCTATATTAAGCGCTGAGGTATTGAAGCAGCGTCCAGATGTTCAGTTAGCTATAGCGCAATTTAAGCAGGCTGATTTAGCGTTTTACGAAGCGTCAGTGGCAGGTCTTCCAGGCATGAGCTTAAGTGCAGATATTGGTGTGAGTGATCTTTTAGATTTAGCGCAAGGGTGGACCTTGGGCGCAGCAGTAAGCTCAGCAGCAACCCTGTTCGACGGGGGACGGTTAGAAGCTGCAGAGAAGGCGGCAAAGACGGATGTTGATTTGGCGATTTTACAGTATCAGCAGACGGTGCTTAGCGCGATAGAAGCGTTGTTAAATAGCCAAACTAACTTGGTATTCAATCAACAAAACTACCGCTACGCGTTAGCCTCGCTCGAGAACAATCAGCAGCTTTATCGTCTTGCGGATATTCGCTACAAAGCCGGTGACACTGACTTTCTGAATTTGCTTAATGCTCAACGTAGCTTTTTCTCGGCTAGGCAATCTGTGATCAGTAATTATCAAGCCGTACTCTCTTCTGTCATTGCCACCTACAGAGAAAGCGCAGGCGCCGACATCACTTCGCCATAGCTTTTAGATTTTCTCATGCAGCAATACGAAAGCCCTGTGAACAGGGCTTTTTTGTGCGTTTTGTAAGGATTAATGGTATGGACCCTCTCCTCCCATAAAGGCTTCAAATGAGCCAAGATAGGGTTGTTCAAATCACTATCAAGAAGGAGAAGGTCACATGAGTAAGGTAACAATAGGTCTCGATATCGCCAAGTCTG
>Ga0207987_1000180_pt1 | contig 20129 bp, 19 predicted proteins | sample ETNtaG_19_FD_185768 | JGI IMG/M metagenome (GOLD analysis project Ga0207987, IMG submission 185768) | Marine microbial and viral communities from oxygen minimum zone, Eastern Pacific Ocean - ETNP201302PF86A (SPAdes) (version 2) | ecosystem: Environmental > Aquatic > Marine > Oceanic ...
GACGTTCTGTTATCTCCTGTATCGCGTAATCCAGTGATGTATCGATCAATACTGCCGAGGCAGCCTGTTGTTGCTTCCAAAGATTTCAGGTTTATCTGCGGGAGCTGGCAAGTTACTTCGTGAACCGTCCGCTTCTGCGATACGTTTCTGCAGAGCAGCGGCTGGCTTGAAAAACATGTGCGAGAACTTTGACCACGGCACAGATCCAAAAAGCACTGCGGTCGCGATCAGGTATAACGCAAACATAAAGTTTGCCCCTGATGTACCTGTTGCCTGCATCCACCCCCAAACCAGACCCAACGTCACGCTGATGAGGAGCGAAAGGATGAACAAGTCGGCACGCACAATACGAAATGGAGAGTGACCTTCTGCGGCAACATCCACTCGAATGAAGAACCAAAACCAGTAGCCACCAACACAAACCAGTAGACCTCCGATATACCAGATTAAGGGCCAGATGGCGGGCGCAGGAGTGACAGACGTTGGGTAGCAGAACACCAGAATGGCTGTGGTAATGACCTGGGCAAGGAAGCCGTACATGGTCAAAAGATGGGCAATTCTGCGCCGGACATTACAGAATTCACCAGACATTAGACCGTCGACCACGGCTGATCGTACCGCCAGGGCCACGACTTCTCCACCACCGACCTGTCGCGCCCCACTGTTTTTTTGTTGTTGCCAGTTCTTAAAGAAGTACTTGGCACTTTTCTTATGAATAATGTCATAGAGCGTGCCACCGGCAACCAGTACTACCATGATAATGACATACGCCTGCATGAAGTCCGGTGACAGAAAGCCCGAAATTTCGGCGAAGGGATTGCTGGTGAACATCACATCACTCCATGATTTCCTGGTATAGCGCCCGTATTAGATTAGGCAGTGGCCCATCAGGGGCTCGCGTGATCTGCTGAAACCCCGTGGAAAGACCGAACTCTACGCCTTTGTTTGTGGCTAGACTAATCAGAATTTGTCACAACCGGTGGAAAGACCGAACTCTACGCCTTTGTTTGTGGCTAGACTAATCAGAATTTGTCACAACCGGGATAAATAACGTTTATTTCTACTGAGCACTCCGGCGTGCTATGTCCCATAACTAACCAGCGCCAGCAGCAATCGAGCGGTTCCGAACAAATCCGACATCTGTCAAGTCATACGGGACCGGCTGGCCAACAAGAGCCAAAGTCCTGCGACCAGCATTGGCAAACACAACAGTTGCCCCATCGACAGTCCATCGAGAAAAACCAGTCCAAGATGGGCATCGGGCTCTCTAAAAAATTCAACCGTGAACCGCAATACCGCGTAACAGATAAGGAAAAGTCCCGACACACTCCCCGCAACTCTTGGCTTCGACGAATGGATCCAGATGATCAGAAACAGTAACAGCCCTTCAAGTCCCGCTTCACAGATGATCAGAAACAGTAACAGCCCTTCAAGTCCCGCTTCATAAATCTGTGACGGGTGTCTTGCTAAAGGGCCTGCAGATGGAAAGATCATCGCCCAGGGCACATCCGACACCCGCCCCCAAAGCTCCTCGTTGATAAAGTTCCCCAACCGTCCCGCACCCAGTCCCAAGGGACACAACGGTGCCAGAAAGTCTGAAACTGCCAGGAAACTACGGCCAGAACGCCTGGCGTACAAAGCGAGCGCAATACAGGCCCCGATCAACCCACCATGAAACGACATACCTCCCGACCAGATGTACATCAGGGCAACCGGATGCTCCAGATAATAACCGACGTTATAGAAAAGAACGTACCCGAGTCGTCCACCAACAATCACGCCCACTGCCACATAGAACAGGAGATCCCAGACCTGCTGTGAGGACCAAGTAGAGCCAGGTGCTCGGGCACGCAGTACACCCAACGCACCACCGCCAAGGAATCCGACCAAATACATAACGCCGTACCAGTAGACCGTTAGCGGCCCAACAGCAAATACGACTGGATCAATTGAGGGGTAGGTCAACATCTATAAGAACCAGGTGGCTTCAACCCAGTGTTATGAGTCCACATCAACTGACTTTGAATAGCTCAATAGAACACCATCAGCCAGGCTCTGCGGGAAATCGCTCGGGGTCAATGTTTTAGCTCCGGCAAATCTGCAAAAAGGTCGAGTGCCTCTGGGTTTGCGAGTGCCTCTCGGTTTTTCACTAGCTCGCCATGGATGACTTTGCGAACCGCAAGTTCAACGATCTTGCCGCTCTTGGTGCGTGGGATGTCAGATACTTGTACGATTCGCGCCGGCACATGACGGGGTGTTGTGTTTTGTCGAATCTTGGTACGAATGGCATCAGCAAGATCACTATCCAGGACAGCCCCATCTCTTAAACGCACAAACAGTACAACTCGGACATCGCCGTCAAATTGCTGGCCGACCACCAGGCTTTCAATGACTTGATCAATCTGTTCGGCCTGCCGATAAATCTCGGCTGTACCGATCCGAACTCCCCCGGGGTTAAGGACTGCATCAGAGCGTCCATAGATAATCATTCCGCCATGCTCGGTTTCAGCGACATAATCGCCATGACACCAGATGTTCGAAAATTTATCGAAGTAGGCTGCATGATACTTCTGACCTTTCGGGTCACCCCAGAACCCGATGGGCATACAGGGGAACGAATTTCTACAGGTCAATTCACCTTTCTGACCCGGCTCCAGAATCTCGCCCGAGTCGTCCCGAACCTCCACCTGCATCCCCAACCCCTTACACTGGATTTCGCCACGCCGTACGGGCAGTGTCGGATTCCCAAGAACAAAGCAGGACACGATATCGGTACCCCCTGAAATCGATGACAGACACACATCTTCTTTGATCGACTGGTAAACATAATCGAAACCTTCCGGCATCAGTGGTGACCCTGTGGAAAGTACGCTGCGCAAGTCAGTCAGGTCGTGTGTTTCTTTCGGATAAATACCAGCTTTGTTTGCCGCGTCAATAAACTTAGCCGAAGTGCCGAAGATGTTCATCTTTTCCTCGGATACAAAATCGAAAAGGACGTTTCCGTCAGGGTAGAACGGTGATCCATCATACAGCCCGAGAATCGCGTCACTGGCAAGACCCGACACGAGCCAATTCCACATCATCCAACCACAGGTCGTAAAGTAAAACAACCGATCACCCGGGTGGACGTCAGCATGCAACCTGTGTTCCTTGAGATGCTGGAGCAGCGTACCACCAGCCCCATGGATGATCGCTTTCGGAACCCCCGTCGTACCCGAGGAGTACATGATATAGAGGGGATGATTAAATGGCAGTTTTTTGAATTCGATAGAATCAGTTGGAACCAGAAACTCCTCCAGTAATACCCCGTCCGTGATCCGTCTGACGTCGGGTTGATCGGTCACCAGGGGGACGACCACGACCTTTTCCAGCGATGGTAATCCTGCCCGGATAGCGTTCAGTTTGTCGAGCGAGTGATGTGAATCGCCGTTGTAGAAATAGCCATCCGCACTGAACAACACCTTCGGTTCAATTTGACCAAACCTGTCGAGCACACCCTGGACACCAAAATCCGGTGAACAGGATGACCAGATAGCGCCCAGCGATGCAGATGCCAGCATGGCGGAGATGGTTTCAGGCATGTTCGGCATGAATGCACAGACTCGATCTCCGGCCTCAACGCCTATTGACCGCAGGGCGGCGGCAATATCAGCCACCTGCCCATAGAGTTCCGCGTGGCTGACCACCCGTCTGACTAAATTCTCGGAACGAAAAATCATCGCTGGTGAATCGTCCCGTCTGGTCAACAAGTGGCTGGCAAAATTTATCCGGCTGTCCGGAAACCACCTGGCGCCAGGCATGTGATCACGGTTTTCTACCGTGCGTTCATCGGGTGATCTAGGCGGCAGGCCACAGAAATCCCACAGGCACTCCCAGAAGACACCCGGTTGTGCCACTGACCAGGCGTGTACTGCATTGAAATCTGGCAACGACTGACCAGTTTTTGACTCAACTTGACGAACAAATGCCGTGATGTTCGCATTGGCGATTCTAGAAGAAGAAGGCTTTTGACTCAACTTGACGAACAAATGCCGTGATGTTCGCATTGGCGATTCTAGAAGAAGAAGGCTGCCACAGAATTTCTGATACCGAGTCCATGTCTTCAAAGACCAACCGTTAACTGACCCATTAAGGTCAGTGCGTTAAGATAAAACCAGTAGAACCTGGCGACCCCCAAACTGGATATTCTAACAATCTTAATGGGCGAGACTTCAGCCAGCCATCCTAGAGGGATCGGCGCAAACCGCTTACACTAGCGATTCTCGTCAACCCAGGCAAAGCAGCAACCATGCGAACTTCCCAGTTTCTTATCGCGACCCTTAGAGAAACCCCAGCCGACGCGGAGATTATCAGTCACCAACTGATGCTCCGAGCCGGACTGATCAGGCAGGTCGCAGCCGGTGTCTACAACTGGCTGCCACTGGGTCACCGCGTGCTTCGCAAAGTCGAAACTGTGGTGCGTGAAGAAATGAACAGAAGTGGTGCCCAGGAGGTCCTGCTACCTGCCATCCAACCAGCTGAACTGTGGCGTGCATCGGGGCGCTGGGCGGACTATGGGCCGGAATTGCTGAGACTGACTGATCGGCATCAACGCGATTTCTGTTTCGGCCCCACCCATGAGGAAGTGGTCACTACCCTAGCCAAGTCCGAAATACGCAGCTATCGCCAGCTACCTCTCAACCTGTACCAGATTCAGACCAAGTTTCGAGATGAAATTCGGCCGCGGTTTGGTGTCATGCGCGCGCGCGAATTCATTATGAAAGACGCCTATACGTTTGATGCCGATGCAAAGGGTATGGCCGGTAGTTACCAAACCATGTACGACACTTATCAGCGAATTTTTGATCGCCTGGGATTGGAAGCCCGTGCTGTCGAGGCAGACAGTGGCAGCATTGGCGGAAGCTTTTCCCATGAATTCCATGTATTGGCTGATTCAGGTGAAGACGCGATTGCTCTTTGTCCCGACGCCGGCTATTCAGCAAATATCGAAAAAGTAACCCTGGAGCCGCTACTGGCTGAAAGACCGTCTCCTGGTACAGCGATGGGCGAGATTGACACCCCTGGCCAACACACAATTGCCGATCTATGTCAGTTCCTCGCAATCCAGCCCGATCAAACGATTAAGACGCTGATTGTCGCAGGTGCTGACGGTGGTGTTGTTGCACTCGTTCTCCGCGGCGATCATGAGCTCAATAGCGTAAAAGCAGAGACACTGAACGAGATTGCCAAACCACTGCGGATGGCCAGTGCAGATGACATCCGCAGGGCAACCGGTTCGGAGCCCGGTTCGGTCGGTCCGGTAGGACTTTCGTGTCCTGTCGTTGCTGACCACAGTGCTGCTGTACTCGCAGACTTTGTTTGCGGCGCAAACCAGAACGATAAACACCTGAAAAACGTCAACTGGGTGCGCGACCTTCCGGAACCCGCAGTAACGGATATCCGACAGGCTATAGACGGCGATCCCTGCCCCACCGATCCGTCAAAGACGATCCATGTACGGCGGGGAATTGAAGTAGGGCATGTCTTTCAGTTGGGCACCAAGTACAGCGAAGCACTGGGGGCCAGCTATCTCGATAAAGAGGGTAAAGCGCAACCGCAACCGATATATATGGGCTGTTATGGGATCGGCATCACTCGTATCGTGGCAGCGGCGATCGAACAGAATCACGATGAACACGGCATCATATGGCCTGACCCCATCACACCGTTCGACGTGGGCATCGTGCCCATTGGCCTGCACAAGTCAACCACTGTCGCTTCTGCAGTTGAGCGGCTTTATACCGAACTGACAAGTTGTGGATTTGAAGTTCTGATCGACGATCGGAATGAACGTCCCGGCGTCATGTTTTCAGAGATGGACCTGATGGGTTTTCCGCATCGACTGGTAATCGGTGAGCGCGGCCTCAAGTCCGGAACAATTGAATACCGTAACCGCCGCTCCGGTGTAACCGACAACTATCCACTCGACGAAGTCGTACAAGCTCTCGAGGCTTTGCGCGAACTATAGCCGCCAGTTCACGTCTAACAGGCACACAAGACCCAGCTTTTAAAATATCTTATTCGAGAGCCTTGTTCAGGTACTCAATATCTGATTTCTCGATCACGCCTAGAGCCCATGCTCCGCGAGATTTTGCGTGGTCTATCGCCAGCTGAATCTGCTGCTCGCTGGCCTCTCGGTCGATATGCAAAACCTGGCCCGGATAGATCAAGTCGGGATCGTAGATGTCGACGCGATTTCGTTTGTACAGCAAAGGCCACTGGTAGGAGTCACCATAAACCTGTGCCTGTCCAGAGATTCCCCACAGATGATCGCCCGACTGAACAATGTAACGACTGATCGGTGCCGGTCCGGTACTGCCTGAAGAGGCAGTGGTGTCGGAATCAGGCGCAGAAGACCGGGCCGCCAAGAGCTCATCGATCGCCGCCAGGAGATCCGCAGTGTCGGTAGACGGTGCTGGTGCTGGTGCTGCAGCCGTAGCAGTTCCTGCCTCGGCTTCTGTCGGCTTTGCGGTGGTACAACCACTTACTACAAAAACAATAGCGAACACCGCCAGGAGGATTCGAACTGCACTGAAGGAATTGTTCATGAGGTCTCTCGGGGGTTCAGTTTTCTTGTAAAATCAGGGTTCTGGATACGAATCGTAATACGGTACTTACACCAGTCGCAAACTAACACTCGCGTTTACCAGTGTCAAGAAATTTGGAGTATTCAGCATGTCAATTACCATCTATCACAACCCTCGCTGTTCGAAGTCCAGGGCAACCCTGGCACTCCTGCACGAACATGGGCATTCTCCTGAAATCATAGAGTATTTGAAATCACCCCCGGATAGCTCAACACTTCGCAGGCTCGCGAACAAATTGGGCCTACCTCTATCTGACATGGTGCGTACGGGAGAGCAGGAATTCAAAGACAACAACCTGACCAATGCGAATGATGACGCACTGGTAGCCGCAATCAGCGAACACCCGATCCTGTTGCAACGGCCGATCGTTGTCTCCGGCGACCGGGCAGCCATAGGTCGCCCGCCTGAATCCGTTCTCGATATTCTCTGACTGACAGCGCCGCCCACGGGTACCGACTAAGCCACTGGGCCGACAGCTTCCCTTAGACGTCAATGTTCTGGGTTGAACTGCAAATATTTGATTGAAACTCCCAAGTCAGTACTCAGAAAAAAATTCTTTTTCAAGTTCCTTGACGAAAGGTACCGTGATTCGCCGCTGACGGGAAAAAGCGGCTTTGTCGATACGATCGAGCAGACTGAACAATACAGAGCTGTTTCTGGGTAGCCGCCGAATGAGGTACTGGATAACGCTATCGGGCAGATCCAGACCACGCATTCCAGCCCTGAAACGCATCGCCGGCGGCAGATCCGGTTCCGCCAGTGGTTTTATGCTGTAGACGCCGCCGGCAGCAAAACGCGTTGCGAGATCGGCTAGATCAAGTCCGACCAGTGACGGCGGTTGCTTGGCACTAACGATCAGCACACCATCACCACCATTGAGTCGTTCATACAGTTCCAGGATACCCTCTTCCCACTCCCTGTCCCCAACAATCTGCTCTAAGTCATCCAGGCAGACCACTGTATCGGCATTGAGCTGGGAAACGAGATCCGGGCTAACACCACTTGCGCCGGCGGGCACATACACATTTAGCCCATGCTCCTCAATTGTCAGGCGACTCAACGCCTGCAACAGGTGTGACTTTCCGCTGCCTGGCGGACCATGAATGAAAAGCGATGGCTTATCATTGGCGCGTTTCGTCACCGATCGAACAACCTCGACCACCTCTTCATTTCCGATCGGGTAGAAGTTGTCGAACGAAGCTGAATCACTCAATCGCAAGGGCAGGTTAAGCTGTCCTGTCATGGCTATAGCCCCTAGCTGCCTACAGTATCGTCGAAGTCAACACCCCGGATAAACCATAAATAACCGTAATGGATGCCACTGATCAATGTCGTCAATCCGACCAGCACAATCAGAAATTCATTTAGCCAAGGCAAATGGACCCAGCCAGCACGGTCTATCAGGACAACAGCCACGAGAATGATCTGTAGAAGCGTATTGACTTTGCTCAAGAAACTGGGGTGTAGGGGCACGGAGTCATGAAGCGTATCGAGAATCAGGTAACCACCAATAATGCCCAGGTCGCGGAACACAATCAGCAGCAAAAGCCAGAACGGGAGATCGCCAAGCAGAACCAGTACCACGTAGGTGCTCACGATCAGAACCTTGTCGGCTATGGGATCCAGTATCGATCCCAGCCGCGTTACACAGTTGAATTTCTTGGCAATCCAGCCGTCGAGTCCATCAGTAATGCCTGCACCCACAAAGATAGCCACAGCAACTGCATACTCCCGTTCCCGCAGGAACAGAATCAGTACTGGAACAGCACCAATTCTAAGCAGGGTCAAGAGATTAGGTAATTTGGTGAGCAAGAGCAGCTACCATGGGAAGGAGTAAGAAAGATTCTGACAGCTGCGCATTGTCACCCTTATCATAGAAGGCATCAAAAACCTGTCTAGGTCGGAAATCGCCGGTCCACGCCTCAGATACAATACCATAAACACCTCTTTCATCAGTACAGTGTCTCCGGATAAACCCCAGATGTCGAGCAAAGAAAAAAGTCGTCTAAGCTACCGGAACGCAGGTGTCAACATTGATGCTGGGGACAACCTGGTCAATCGACTCAAACCGCTCGTGTCACGCACCCAGCGCGAAGGTTGGATAACAGGCATCGGAGGGTTTGGTGGGCTTTTTGAACTTCCTGTTGAACGATATCAAGCACCCGTTCTGGTATCAGGAACCGACGGGGTAGGTACAAAACTCAAACTCGCAATCGAAATGGATCGGCACGATACCATTGGTATCGATCTGGTTGCTATGTGTGTCAATGACGTCATCGTCTGTGGTGCCGAACCACTTTATTTTCTCGACTATTTCGCAACTTCTGTTCTTTCAGAAGATCTGGCGGAATCAGTCATCTCTGGAATCGCCCGGGGCTGCGAAATCGCGGGTGCTGCACTGATTGGCGGTGAAACCGCAGAAATGCCGGGCATGTACCACGAAGGACACTATGATCTGGCTGGTTTCTGTGTGGGTGTTGTCGAAAAATCGAAGATTATCGACGGCAGCAAAGTTCGTGCGGGTGACCACGTCCTGGGACTCGCAAGTTCTGGTGTTCATTCGAACGGTTTTTCTCTGGTCCATGCAGTACGAGAACGATCCCAGGTGACTCTCGCTGATGCTTTTGGCCAGCAGACACTCGGGGAATCACTGCTGGCGCCAACCCGGATCTACGCCAGTTCAATCAATCATCTGCTGAAGAATATTCCAGTTAAGGGTATGGCTCACATTACCGGCGGTGGATTGGGCGGGAACGTGAGCCGAATCATGCCTCAGGGCCTTCAGGCTCAGATAGATTCAACCGCCTGGCAACGTCCTGCGATTTTTGACTGGATCCAGACCCACGGCAATATCGAAGAATCTGAAATGCTGAAAACCTTTAATTGTGGTATCGGTATGGTGGTAATCGTCGCCCGGGACGATGTCGCCAATACCCAAAATATACTGGAGAAGACAGGAGAGAACGTCACGGTCATCGGTGAGGTGGGGCATGGCCCGCACGGTGCAATCATTGAGTAAATCGCAGACCAACAACTGCCATCTGCTGGTCCTAATCATCAGCGGCAGTGGTACAAATCTGCAGGTCATCATTGACCAGTGTGAAAACGGCACGATACCAGCGCAGGTGTGTGGTGTACTCAGCGATGAGCCTCAGGCCAAAGGTCTACAGCGCGCCAAGAACGCCAGAATCCAGACCACCGTAGTTGATCACCACTGTTTTGATGACCGCCAGTCTTTCGACCATAGACTTGGACAGGAGATCGATTGCTACCGGCCGGACCTGGTGGTACTGGCCGGCTTTATGCGAATTCTCGACGCCGAACTTGTGGAGCGATACTACGGTCGCATGCTGAATATACATCCGTCCTTGCTGCCCAATTACCCAGGTCTGAATACCCACGCGCGGGCTATAGCAGGTCGCGCAACTGAACACGGTGCCAGTGTCCACTTCGTCACTCCTGAACTCGATGCCGGGCCTATCGTAATACAGGGACGGGTGCCCGTGTTGCCATCAGATACACCTGAATCGCTGGCACAACGAGTTCATCAAGAAGAGTACCGAATCTACCCCAGGGCCATTACCTGGTTTGCGCAGGGCCGGTTATCAATAGAAGCTGATCGCGTACTTCTGGACGAGCATCCTGTCGACATCTGCGCGTGACGCTCGCGACGTTCCTTATTCAATCAGCCTGCGTAGACTGACTAGAGCCCAGAAACTTTTGAACCTTCTATTAGTGTTTTACAGACGGCTCAAGATCGAACTTAAGTGCATCACCCTCGCTAAAAACCCGAACGTGACCGCCGCCCGATAACTTTCCAAACAACAGTTCCTCAGCCAAAGCCTGGTTGATACGCTCTCTGATCAGACGGTTCATTGGTCTGGCACCCATCGCCGGATCATGACCGTGAACAGCTAGCCACTGACGGGCTGACGGGTCAAGCTCAAGCGTAACGTGCTTGTCCGCGAGTTGGTCTTCTAGTTGGAGAATAAATTTGTCTACAACATGCAAAATCGTGTCCGCGTCAAGGGCGCTGAATCGAATCACGGAATCAAGCCGGTTCCGAAATTCCGGGGTGAACATCCGTTTGATAACCTCCATATCGTCAGCACTGTGATCCTGCTCCATGAAACCAACTGAACTTCGTGCCACGTTTTCAGCACCTGCATTGGTCGTCATCACTATTATCACGTTTCGAAAATCAGCCTTTCGACCATTATTGTCAGTCAGAGTCCCATAATCCATCACCTGCAACAACAGGTTGAAAACATCCGGATGGGCCTTTTCGATCTCATCCAGAAGCAGTACTGCATGCGGGTTTTTTGTGATGGCCTCTGTCATCAGACCGCCTTGATCAAATCCCACGTAACCCGGTGGCGCCCCTATAAGGCGTGACACGGTGTGCCGCTCCATATATTCAGACATATCAAATCGAACCAGTTCGATGCCCAATGTCATTGCCAGTTGACGCGTCACCTCCGTTTTACCAACACCTGTTGGCCCGCAAAACAGGAAAGATGAAATCGGCTGGTCAGGGTTGCCGAGCCCAGACCTTGCAAGCTTTATTGCACTGACCAGTGCCGAGATCGCGTCATCCTGGCCGAAGACAACGCGTTTCAGGTCAGCGTCAAGATTCCTGAGTACATCTTTATCGGAAGCACTCACCGTCCGGGGTGGGATTCGGGCCATTTTGGAGACAACCCGCTCTACGTCATTCACGCCTACCGTCTTCCGTCGTTTAGCTGCAGGAACCAGTCGGGTTTGAGCTCCTGCTTCATCTATGACATCGATCGCTTTATCCGGCAACTGCCGGTCTGTGATGTACCGTGACGACAGTTCAGCCGCGGTGCGTAACGATGGTGCTGTATACCTGACCTCATGATGTTCTTCGAACTGCTTCTTTAGACCACGCAGAATTTCCACGGTCTCGTCCACACTGGGTTCCACGATATCTACTCTTTGGAATCGACGCGATAGTGCTCGATCTTTTTCGAAAATTCCGCGGTACTCCTGATAGGTGGTCGAGCCGATACATTTCATTCGGCCCGACGCCAACACCGGCTTGAGCAGGTTCGATGCGTCCATTGCACCACCCGAAGCCGCACCGGCACCGATGACCGTGTGAATCTCGTCAATAAACAAAATAGCACCTGGGGTATCCTCTAACTCGGCCAGCACAGCTTTAAGGCGCTGTTCAAAATCTCCTCGGTATTTGGTGCCCGCGAGTAGAGCACCCAGGTCAAGTGCAAAAATGCTGCTGTCAATCAAGACTTCGGGTACTTCACCTTCAACAATCTTTCTGGCCAGACCCTCAGCAATTGCGGTTTTTCCTACGCCGGCTTCGCCAGTAAACAGCGGGTTATTTTTGCGCCGGCGACATAAAATCTGGATTGTCCTTTCTATCTCTGCATGCCGCCCGATTAGAGGATCTATACGCCCTGCCATGGCTTGCTCATTGAGGTTGATGGCAAACGCAGCAAGTGGGGTCTGTGCTTCATCTTCCTCAAACCCTTCGTCCTGATCAACGCCAGCGGGTGGGGGCAAACTCGTGCTTTCCCCGCCGACTCGGGAAATACCATGGGATATATAGTTAACCAGGTCGAACCGAGTGACCTCCTCGCGGAACCGAGTGACCTCCTCGCGAGATAAAAAGTAGACTGCGTGAGACTCCTTTTCTGCAAACATCGCGATAAGCACATTGGTGCCGGTCACCTCTTTCCTGCCCGTACCTTGAACATGCAGGATCGCCCGCTGGATCACGCGCTGGAATCCTAACCCCGGCTGAGAATCTTCGTCACTATCGTCTGGCAGTAGTGGGATATGTTGTTCAAGGAAATTATCAAGCTCATTACGCAACCCCTCAATACTGCCACCGCAAGCCTGAATGGCCTGAATGGCTGGAGGGTTATCCAGCAAAGCATAAAGCAGATGCTCCACCGTGATGTATTCATGACGGTTTTCACGAGCCTTTCGAATGGCGAGGTTTAGAGATTGCTCGAGTTCGCGGGACAACATTATTCCGGCTCCATCGTACACTGCAGTGGGTGTTCATTCTCCTTGGCGGAATTCATCACTTCACGCACCTTGGTCTGAGCTATTTCGCAAGGGTAAACACCACATACTCCCGACCCCTTCGTGTGCACATTAAGCATAATCTGCACTGCATCATCATGAGTGAGTCGGAAAAATCGTTGCAATACCATCACAACGAATTCCATAGGTGTGTAGTCATCATTGATCAGGATCACACGAAAGAGCTGAGGTCGCTTCAGCTTGGGCTTGGCTTCTTCTACGACCAGGCCGTCCGAACGCTGAATTTCCTTACTGTCACTCATCAGTAGTACCCAATTGTCCCCTTAGAAAGGAATCTGCCTCCAATCCTTAAGGGTAAATGATAGTGGTATAGCATACCAATGCTCAAGCTATTTACAGATTTCTAGCCAGTTTTGCTGAAAAACCGGTGACAGGTTACCCCGTCACCGGTTTTGCGGTTGATAGAACCCGTTGAGCGTTTTAGCAGTTTTCTGCCCCGCCCGGATGTAGACTTTTAGGCGGTGGCGAACTGCGACTCTTCTGTCGATCCATCCATCGCCGTCACTGACGACTGACCGCCTTGAATAACATTTGTGACATCGTCGAAGTAACCAGCACCTACTTCAGCCTGGTGACTGGCAAATGTATAGCCCCGATCCGCCGCCGCAAATTCCTTTTCCTGGACCATTTCCACATAAGCACTCATACCGTCACGAACATAATTTGCCGTAAGGTCAAACATGTGATACCACATACTGTGTATGCCAGCCAGGGTAATGAACTGGTACTTGTAGCCCATTGCTCCCAGTTCCCGCTGAAACCTTGATATCGCTGCATCGTCCAGATTCTTTTTCCAGTTGAAAGACGGTGAACAGTTGTAGGCCAGTAACTGATTCGGATATTCCCGTCTGATGGCTTCGGCATACTGCCGGGCTTCATCCAGATCCGGCACTGCCGTCTCACACCATATAAGGTCTGCATAAGGTGCGTAGGCAAGGCCCCTGGCAATTGCCTGGTCAAGACCCGGCTGGGTGACATAAAAACCTTCAGCAGTCCGTTCACCCGTCAAAAACCTTCGATCTGACTCGTCCACATCCGACGTCAACAGCGCCGCAGCATTGGCATCGGTACGGGCGAGTAAAACTGTCGGCACTCCACAGACATCGGCGGCCAGGCGAGCTGCTGTCAGCTTCTGAACAGCCTCCTGTGTCGGTACAAGCACCTTACCACCCATATGTCCACACTTCTTGACGGACGCCAGTTGATCTTCAAAGTGGACACCACCGGCGCCTGCATCAATCATGGCCTTCATCAACTCGAACGCATTCAGGACACCACCAAAACCAGCTTCAGCGTCGGCCACGATGGGCACAAAATAGTCCACATTTCCGGTACCACTGGAGCTTTGGACCTCGTCTGCCCGCTTGAAAGCATTGTTGATCCGTCTCACAACAGAGGGCACCGAATTGACTGGGTAAAGAGACTGATCCGGATACATGGTGTCACCCAGATTGGCATCTGCAGCGACCTGCCAGCCAGACAGATAAATCGCCTTGACACCGGCTTTAACTTGCTGGACTGCCTGACCACCCGTCAAAGCACCCAGGGTGGGAACAAAATCCTCGGTGTTAACCCTGCGCCACAAATTCTCAGCACCGAGCCTTGCCAGCGTATACTCGATCTGGACAGACCCCTTGAGTCGGACCACATCGGATCCTGTGTAATCCCGTTGGACGTTTTGCCAGCGCGGGTTTTCCGCCCAGTCCTTCTCAATTGTTTCAGCAGTATCCAGCCGCGTTTTCATATCCTCAATCTCCGTCAATGGATGATGTGTCAGCTCACCGGATGTATAAGCGCACGGCACCATCCACTGAAAGCCAAACACAGATTATTTGTCCGGTCGATCAACATCTCCCGGTCCTAGGATTCTGTGTCAGATTCAAACATATAGATAACTAATATTTTCAATATATACTATTAATTTTATTAATAATGGCTCGACACAATTCTCAGGCTCTACAACTATGGCATCCCAACCCTATTACAAACAGAATCGCCTTAAACAGCTGCGGGCTTTTTGCCACACTGCCCGCAATGGCAGCATCACAAAAGCAGCGCAGCGGCTGTTCATCAGCCAACCAGCCGTGTCTCTTCAGATTCAGGCACTGGAGCGGGAACTCGACTGCACATTGTTTGAACGGCGTGGCCCAAATATTCGCCTGACCCAGGCAGGACGAGCGCTTCTCGAAATCGCGCTGCCGCTCGTCGATGGGATCGATTCGATCAGTGAAGAGTTTGCCAGTGAGTTGGGGCAACTCGATTCAGGTGAGATTAATGTTGCCGCTGGTGAATCAACGATACTGTATCTACTGCCCGAACCGTTAAAGACTTTTGCTCAGACCTACCCTGGTATTAGGATAAAACTCCATAATGTGACTGGTCAGGACGGTATGGCAATGCTTCGAGCGGATACCGCTGATTTTGCCGTCGGCTCCATGCTTGAGGTACCTGACGATGTGGTGTACTACCCGATCGTTAACTATAAAACGATGCTGATAACCCCTCTGGCCCATCCACTCGCACAGAAAAAACCTGGCAGATTGACGCTTAAAGACATCGGCCCGTACGGTCTGATCCTTCCACCGAGACATCTTGCCACCTGGCGTATCGTGGATACCATATTTCGACAACAAAATGTTGAATATTCGGTCTCACTTGAGGCTGGTGGGTGGGAAGTGATCAAAAAATATGTTGAAGTCGGGCTGGGTATTTCTATCGTTACGGATATCTGTCTTACTGGAAGCGAGAATTTGAGCAAAGTATCTCTCCAACGTTTTTTTCCCGACCGCAGTTACGGTGTTGTCGTTCGTAAAAAAAAGTACCAGTCTGCAGCTGTTCGACAGTTTCTTGAGATCTTGGCACCGGGAATAATTGATGCGTTCAACACAGAAACCAACCAGTAACCAAAACCGCTACTGTTGTGCAACGCTTTATAATCAGACCACGTTGTACACTTTCCGAACTTCGCAAAGGACCCTCAATATGGGTTGGTTTTCGTATTTCACGAACGTGATAGTAATCCAGGATGATTGTTCAGCGAGACAGCTCCAACGATATAAGCCCTACCAGGTAACCTGTTAATGATCGCAGGTAACCTGTTAATGATCGCACGTCTTTCCATCGGCCTGCTGATCTGCCTGTGCAGTTACGGAACGCTGGTGTTACCAGTCCAATCACATGCGAAGGAACTCACGCTACCTGTGTGCTACGGCTTTTCCTGCAAGATTCGCCAGATAGTCAGTATTACCCCCGCCGAGTGGCGTAGCGTTGTTGGCTGGTTTAATAAAACCGCGACAACACCAGAAGACGAGCGCCAGCAAATTCGTCAGGCGATTGGCTGGATGGAAGTAGTGGTCAGTCGCTATACCCCAACCCACCTTGACAAAGGCATGAATCTAGAAAACCGCCCCGTCGATATGACCGGCCAAATGGACTGTATTGACGAGTCGATCAATACGACAACATACCTCACTCTGTTCGAGCAACAAGGGCATCTCCGCTGGCACCGCGTCACTGACCGGGCATACCGTGGCGCTTTGCTCGATGCCCATTGGGCTGCCCAGGTAGAACAGGTTGAGAGTGGTGTGAACTACATCGTCGACAGTTGGTTTCAGGACAACGGCATGCTGCCCTATATTGCAAAAAGTACTGAATGGGTAGATCTTCGGTGGTTATATTTCAGGCATCAAAAAAACAACTAAATAACCTAACACACCATCAAGAATGAGGCCTGAAAAGAACACACCTGTTGTCGTCGGTATCTCCGGTGGTGTGGATTCATCGATTGCAGCCTGGCAGCTTAAGGAGTGGGGCCACGACGTCATCGGCCTGTTCATGAAGAACTGGGAGGAAGACGACGATGAATCTTACTGTGCCGCGGCTGAGGATCTAGAAATCGCACAACATGTTTGCCGGCAGTTGGACGTTCCCCTGCATACCGTTAACTTTTCACACGAATACTGGGAACGGGTCTTCAAGCTCTTTCTTCAACAGTACCAAGCTGGACGTACACCCAACCCCGATGTTCTGTGCAATCGAGAAATAAAATTTCGAGAGTTTCTGGACCACGCCGATCGACTCGGCGCCAAGTACATTGCAACTGGTCACTATGCTCAAATTGATTCAAACCCGACCGCTCTCTCCTTGCTCAAAGGAAATGACCCAAGTAAAGACCAGTCTTATTTCCTCTATACCCTCGGCCAAGCCGAACTGCAACACACTTTATTTCCGATTGGCACCATGCTGAAATCCGAAGTACGTCAAATAGCGCGGTCGCTCGGGATGCCAAATGCAGACCGAAAAGACAGCACGGGCATCTGCTTCATCGGAGAACGGCGATTCCGCGACTTTCTCGCACGGTATTTACCCCCTTCCCCCGGCCAGATCTGCACCCTGGATGACACCGTGATTGGTGAGCACCAGGGTTTGTGGTTCTATACCTTAGGCCAGCGTCACGGCCTGAATATAGGTGGTCCAGGAGACGCTTGGTATGTGGCTGCCAAGGATATGTCTCGCAATGTACTGCGTGTTGTACAGGGACACGATCACCCGGCATTGATGCGGGACTCTGCACAAGCAGAAGAGCTCAGCTGGGTGGAAAATGATCCGCCACAGTTTCCATTTCGCTGTTCAGCAAAAACTCGCTATCGCCAGGCTGATCAGGCCTGCACACTGTCCAGAATCGGCCCAGACAAAATTGAGATTACTTTTGAACAGCCTCAAAGAGCCATAACACCCGGTCAAGCACTGGTGTTATACGATGGTAGTCGGCTGATCGGTGGGGGGGTATTCTGCGACCTGATCAACGGGTGAGTAGGATCCGACTTAAACGCCGAATTAGCTTACCAGTATTCCGTGCACCACGGGCAAACCACCCGACATGCTTGATCCTGTTCCGCTGCTCGTCCGAGAGCAACTCGGGTGCCACTTGTTGTTTCAGTTTTAGTACGGCATCCCGGTCAACACGACAAAACCGTCGAAACACCGCGCGCGATAACAGATTCCAGCGCTGGCCCTCGAAAAAACAAGCAACAAAATCAACTATAAAAACCTCGCCGCGGTCGTTTACCAGCACATTGTTCAGACTTCGAAGATCACAATGCGCAACACCTAATTGGTGGATCGCAGCGAGGCGTTGTTCCAGCGTAATGAAAAACCGCTTCCAGAATTCTGTATCACGCTGAAGCGTTTTAAAGGGTGACGCACTGAACCACTCCATAAGCAGAGCCCTCGATCCTCGGCGACCTATTAGTAACGGAACTCCCTCAACCGAAGATAAATAACTGAGTGCCTTAGATTCCCGGCGTGCCAGAATTCGCCCTAACAACATTGAAAACAAAGGATCGCAGCCTGCGTGGTCTTTTAATACAGCATCTCGATCACCCAGATTCACTCTCAAGACACGCGCACGAGTACCACCGCCTTCACGAAGTGTGTCGACGACTGTCCATCTGTCGATATTGTCAGCTGCAATAGACATGGCTTGCTAAAAGCTTTCGCGACTTTAACTCGAACCGCCAACCTAAAAGAATCGCTGTAAGTCCGATACCAACCACCATACCGTACCAAAGCCCGGTCGGGCCCCAATTTACACCCAGTATCCAAGCTACAGGAAATCCAACTACCCAGTATGCCAAAACTGAAATCCACATCACCGCATTGACATCCTTCAGTCCTCTCAGAGCACCCGCACCAGCCATGTAAAGGCCATCAAACAACTGAAATAAAGCAGCCACCATTAATAACGATACCGCAATGTCGGTGACTTCTGGTTCGCTAGTATAGATACTGGCGATAATTCCCGGAAACATAGTCATGAACAATACCGAAGGCAGCATCAGTACAGTCGCTGTTGCAATTCCTATCCATCCTCTCAATCGGACTTCAGCCATATTTCCACTGCCTACCGACTGCCCAACCCGAGCCATGACGGCACTTGAAATTCCGACTGCGACCATAAAAATAACAGTCGCAAAATTTATAACCAATTGATGCGCAGCCAGCGCAACATGGCCAAATCGTCCCATCAACAGGTTTATCGCGTTAAAAAAAGCTGAATCGAGTACCAGCGAAATTGAAATCGGTACGCCCAGTCGAAAAAGTGCGCCAAGTCGAGCAAAGACAGGGAAAGTTAGCCCATCAAACAACCCCAGGTCGCGGTATTTAGGGGTAAACAGCATGTAACCGCTCAGTAAGATCGCAGCCAGGATCATCCCTCCAGCGAATGTCAGAGCAGCGCCATCAACACCCAGTGCGGGAAATCCAAGATTTCCATAAATCAGTACCCAGTTTCCTAACACTACGATTGGCAGAACTAGGATTTGAATCGCCATCATAGGCCTGGAATTTCCTGTTGCCTCGCAGAAAAACCGCATCACAAGATACACACACACTGCAGGCATAGACCATGACCCGATTCTCAGATAACTTTTCACCAACGGAATGACTTGTGAATCGACACCGACGAGGTCCATTACTCCACCAATATTGCGCATCAGAACCAATGCCAACATACCTATCACAAGCGCCATCCATAAACCCTGCTGAAAATCACCTGCTGAAAATCACGCCGCATCTCGAGGTGTCTGCCTGCCCCCTGGTGCTGGGCAATGGTGGGAGATATCCCCATTAGCAGACCCATGCTTCCCAACCAAACGAATACCCAAAAGGAAGTGCCAAGACCAACAGCGGCAAGTTCTCGTGAGCCAACCCGACCCATCATGATGATGGCAATTGTCCCCTGGCTGACCTGCAGAAGTTGGGTAAATATTATGGGGACTCCTAAACGGAGCAGTCCCGCCAACTCTGACCACATCTTAATTTTCACAATTGTATTTGCTGGCAAGCACAGATCGAGAATTCACAGTTGCAACCATGCCCTATTCAGGCAGTGGCTTGCTCTTCTTCTCTTATACGGTTCAACGTCGACCGATAGGTGGTAACAATTCTTGAGCGGGAAACGACACCCAGAAACTCTCTGTTTTCATCACTCTCAACCACAGCTAGCCAATCCTGGCTATTATCAACTATCTGTTCCACTATCTGTTCCATTGCAGAGGCCAAATTCGTTTCGGGAAATAAAACAGTACTTAGTGGTACGGTAACTTGGGACACCGGCCAAGCAGTAGAATCTGGCTGATCAATAACCAGAAGTCGTATAGCTTCGTAACCAAGAGTCCCAGTCAACACGTGTTGGTCGTCAACTACCCAGGCTAGATTGCGGTCGTGCACATCCATTTGTGCCAGTACTTCGGCCAGAGTATTTGAGTCAAAAACTGTTACCAGCGGTGCATCCATCAACTCCTCGACCAGTTGAGTTTGCAGCAGTAGATAATCGCGGCCCCGACTGACATCAACACCACGATTGAGAAGTTGAACATCAAACCAGGATCGCCCAAAAATTCGATACGA
>Ga0207987_1000181_pt1 | contig 19249 bp, 22 predicted proteins | sample ETNtaG_19_FD_185768 | JGI IMG/M metagenome (GOLD analysis project Ga0207987, IMG submission 185768) | Marine microbial and viral communities from oxygen minimum zone, Eastern Pacific Ocean - ETNP201302PF86A (SPAdes) (version 2) | ecosystem: Environmental > Aquatic > Marine > Oceanic ...
TAATTTTTTTCAGCAAGTTTGTCTACTATTTCTCTTTCGTCAGTGGTACCCAGTTTTTGACATATTCCATCATTTCTGGATTGATATTTTTTATCTTTTTTTTTATCAAATTGAGCAACACATTGCTTATTTCTCTCTTTTTGATTTTTGTTCATTTTTTTTTTATTCCATTTAAGGGCTACATCACAACAATTTAAGTTTTTTGTTGATCGGAATTTTTTTACTGCTGAGATTTCTTCATCCAATGTTCCTCCTTTTTGAGTTTTTCTAGTTTTTCTAGTTTTTGTAGTTTTTGAAGTTTTTGAAGTTTTTGAAGTTTTTGAAGTTTTTGAATTAACCATTTGATTATATTATATATAAATAAGTAATAAAATAAAAATGCTTGAAAATCCATTAATAATTAATGTTGAAAATGATTCATATAGTGAAACAGACAGTGAAACAGATAGTGAAACAGACAGTGAAACAAGATTAAGTTATACAACGAGAATATTAGGTTATATTGTTTGTACTCTTTTAGGATATTTCTGTACATTTGTATCAACACATTTTCTACATGATATTCATAAAAATTCACCAAGTTTTGCTATATTATACACTTTTGGAAATATATTATCTTTAACAGGATCTCTAGTTTTATATGGAAATCCTTGTAATGATTTTTTTATAATGTTTAAAAGGAAACATATTTGTCCAACTTTAATTTATTTTATATCTATGTTTCTAACATTTTACTTTGCTTATACAAAACATGTTACTTCAGTATATATATTTATTATTTTACAATTTATAGCAAATTTATGGTTATCATATACTTATTTACCTGCCTATATAAAGAAATGTATTTGTTCTTGTTTTTGGTAGATAAAACAAATATAACAAAACTATAATATTATGGTTTATATAGTAAAATGGAATCTATAAAATCTTTTTTAAAAATAAATTATTCACAATTATTAACATATGGAATTCCCTTGTTAACATTTGGAGGTTACCTTTTTCATCAAAAACGAATTATTGAAGAACAATCAAAACATATTGATAATATTTTAAAAATTCGTAAATCAGAATTAGAACATTTGCTAACAAAACATAAAGATGAAATCCATGAACGTGAAAGAAAAATTATGGAATTGAATCTAAAATTACAGTTATTAACATCTGATTATAATAATTTATTTCATGAACAAATGAATCCTAGAAATAATAATAATTTAAGATTTAGAACCCCGTGTGATTTATTAGAACAAACTGATAGTGAAGTAACTCCTTTAAATTAACGAGTTAAAAATTAGATACTTGACTAAAGATATAATGATTGAAGGGTTAGATATTATAATTGAAAAAATCAATAATATAAAATGTGAACACAATATTGAATTAATAATAGATACACGTGAGCAAAAGATATTAAAACATATTAGAAATTTATCTTTTGTAACAGTATCTCAATTAGATATTGGTGATATTCACTTTCGTATAAATAGTAAAACAATTTATATAATGGAACGTAAAACATTAGAAGATTTATCACATTCAATAAAAGATGGACGTTTCAGAGAACAAAAAATAAGATTACAAAAATGTTTATCTCAAGATATACATATTATTTACTTAATAGAGGGTCATTTAGAGCAAAAATATTATGCTAAACAAAAACGTTGTAAAGTATTTGGTCTTCCTTTAAATACAATAATAGGAACTCAAACAAATATTATTTTACGTGATATGATGCAAGTTCATAAAACAACTTGTTTAGAAGAGAGTATATTATTTTTATTAGACTTTTATAAAAAACTGAAAACACATTGTGATAAATATATGAGTAAAACAATAAAAGTAAAATCTGATTATGTTGACAATATTCATATATCAAAAAAAAAAAATATGAATAAGGATAATTGTATTATAATTCAATTAGCACAGATTCCAGGTGTTTCAGTACATATGGCAAAAGCAATAGTTTTGGAATGTAAATCTTTAAAAAATTTGTGTAATGCGTATTCAAATTTTGAAGACGAGAAAGAAAAAGAAAAATTTTTAGAAACAATAACATACTCTGTTAAAGGAGGTAAATCAAGAAAGATTGGAAAAGTTATTTCTAAAAGAATATATGAATATTTATCTTAATCATCGTCATCAATATTTAAAATAGAACCAAGTTGAACTTGGAATCCTTTTTTTGATCTATATTTAATTTCTTTATGGCCATGTTTTGCCATCTTATCTACAAAATCTTTTTTCGTACATTTTAATCCTGATTCGGATACATATTCTTCAAGTAATTTACTAGTAGCAGTGAAATAATCTTCTTCATCATATTCTTCATTAGAAGGAGGGAAACGACATAAATCATCATCATTTAGAAAGTTATATAAGGTATCACTTTCTAACTTATATCTTTCAGTAGCATTTTTAATTTTATCTGGAAATGATGGAAGAGTTCCATCAGAATACCATTGAATAGCACCATTAATCAACCAAATTAAAAACTGTTGTATATTATTTTCTAATTTTTCTTGTTTTCTTTTATCTTTGATTCTGTGTTTTGGATTATCAGCATCATATTCTTCTTTATCTTTGAATACCGCATCAAATGGAATTAAAATTAGACGTCTATGTAAAGCAGTATCATTAGAAATATCAGGACGAAAATTAGTAACTAAAATTGGTTGAGCCATCATTTCAAAAGTAAATTCTGATTTATAAAGAGGACGTACAGTACAAGTTTTATTACCTGTAATACGTTTAATCATTCCTTCATTTAATTTAACCGCTTTATCAGATTCATCAACGATCGCAATACGAGCACCAAAAAGAGGCATTAAATGGGGGGTTGCTGAACCGGGTGATGATCTACGATTCTTTAATAGTGAATCGCCAGAAAGAGTAGCATAATATTTTTTCTCTTCTAGAACAGTTCTTAGCAATTCAATCAAAACAGATTTTCCATTACTTCCTAATTCTCCCCAAAATACAACAAATTTTTGTTCTCTAATATGACCTGTCATTGAATATCCTAAAAATGTTTGTAAATATCGAACCATATCATTATCATCTAGCATAATATCTTGAAAAAATGATTCAATATCACTTGTATCCAACTTAAGACCATCTTCTGGAAAATCAATCTTAAGTTTTTTTGTACAATAATCATCAATTCTATAACAACGAAGATTTCCTTTATTATTTAATTCAACAACACCATTATTACAAGCAATAATATCCTTATTTGAATTTAATTTTGGCATAAATTCTCCATCAAACAATTCCGCTGCTACTAGTGGCATAATATTTTTAGCGTGATTAGCAGTCTGAACCTTTCTTCTTCTTTTTTCCACTGCTTTCTTAATTTCAACTAATTTTTCTTTATCAGTAGCATCATCTTCTTCTAAATCACTTATTTTTTTTTGAAGATCACAAATATAACGAGTATAAAGAGAACCTAATTGAGCACATATCAAAGTTTTGATATGACCACCAGAATCTTCTTTCCATAAATCTCCATCCCATAACCAAAAATCAAAACCTTTTTTTACTCCTGAACAAATTATTCTTTGTTCAGGAAGTTTATATAATCTACCAAATAATTCAGCATCTCCTAGATCTTCTCTTTCAATACAATGTCTAATATATTCTATAGAAATACTACTTGTAAGACGATCTCCCCATTTAGTAACACCTTTAACTAAGTTATGATATGCATCTTTATTATCTTCTTTGGCCAACTTGTATAATTTTTTTATACCATAATCTTTTGTAATTTTATCTGATTTCCACATTGATTCCACTTGATTTTCAACCCAAGGATCACCTGGTTTATAATGCTTAGATTTATAAGACCATTGAATCCCAATATCTTTCACTTTCATATAAAAATTATCTTCAATATTTTTTAAACAAAAAATTACTCCTGTCCATAATTCTTTAGAATCTAATCGTTTATCATCTAAACACTTCATAAGAATTGTATTAACAATCCAACGAAGTCCTTCTTTATTAAAAATATTTTTTGCAAAATATTTTTTATCACGTTTTACATATTTGCTATCTACAAATTTTTTTGAAAATGAAGCTTGTTTATCATTAAAAAAACCTGTAGTTTTTATTACTTTATTTTTTGACTGAGGTATTCGAACACTCAAATACTCCATTTGTGAGACTAAATCTTGTTCTAAGATTTCTTGTTTTGAACCTGATATAAGAAGATGACCACTATTCTCAATATAGGATTTTGTTTCTTTATCCCATTTAAGAACACCTAACATTCTTAGACCACCACTTTTATAGGGTTTAGGATCAATAAGTTCCTTATTTTCAGATTCCGTATTAATAATATCTGCTAAAGTTAGACAGATACCCTTGTTAACTATGATTTTTGGATAGTAAATATGAAATGAATTTTTTTTCGCTTTATTTTGAGAAATATAACACTCATCATAATCATCTTCTAAAATAAATGAATTTTCAATTATTTTCAAAATAGATTTATTGAGTTCTTCTATGTCAACATCAATTCCATCAATATCAAAAAACAATGGGAATTTTTTTGGTAATCTTTCACAAATTGAAGGCACGGAACTTTCTCCAATTTGTTCATACAGATTCATATTTTTCCATTTTTTGGAAGTGATTTTGTAACTTCCTTGGCAAATACAAACATGTGTTAATTCGCCATGAGAAGTACTCGCACTTTTTAATGTTTTTTTAATAGTTCTTGCTACGATAGATTTTTCATTCATGCTCATATTAAATTTAGTCTGTTGAATAATATTTGCTTTCATTTTTAAAATTGTTTTTTAACATAATAGTAAATTATTATAAAAAACGATTTAATTCGGGTTTTTAACATCTGTTATATTTTGAATATTTATAATCCAGTTGCAATTCCACTTCCAGTAGAAAATCCTGCTCCGAAACGCGCACCAACAGAAACTGCTGGAGCAGCCATATCTAAGATAGCAAAAGTTGCTGCTGCAGTAATTGCAATGATAAAAATTTCACTAGAATTTGTATTTTTCTTTGGAATATAATATGCGGCAAGTGCTACTGCAACACCTTCAACTAAATATTTTACTAATCTAATAAAAACTTCTCTAAAATCAACTTGAAACATTATTTATATTCTTTATTTAGAAAATAATTAATGCGTAATAATTACAAAAAGAAAATAAGGAATAAATAATAGTAATAAAATATAAAATGACTGATAATACTTTCGATCCTACTAAAGATTACTTAGAAGAAGATTCAACTGTTCCGGGGCAAAAATATTGCTGTATTTCTTTTGTTGAGCCACCAGAAGAAGTTGAAAAACATGTTGAAGTTTTCATTTTTAATAAATTTTTAAAACATATTGCTAAAAATTTCACATTTACACCTAGAATTGTTTCTACAGGTTCTGTTGGATTAGAAATTGAAGATAATAAAGAAGAAACTAAAGTTGAAGAATCTAAACAAATTGAGATTCAGGAAGTTGTTGAAGAAGTTGTTGAAGAAGTTGTTGAAGAAGTTGTTGAAGAAGTTGTTGAGGAAGAAAAACCAGAAGATATGTTTAAAGATCCAAAACAATGTCATAGAAAACTATTTGAAGAATATATTGGTTTTAAAACTGTTAAATATAATGACTTAATGGAAACTTATATTAATAAATATGGAGATAGAACATGTATGAGAGGTGTTAAAGTTCGAGGTTCATATAAAACATTAGATGCTGCTCGTGCTAGAGCAAAAGAATTACAAACCAGTGATGAATCACATAATGTATTTGTTGGTTCTGTTGGTTGCTGGTGTCCATTCAATCCGGTAAACATCAATGATGTAAAACCAGAATACTTAAATAATAAATTAAATGAATTAGTTCATAAACAGATGGAAGATGTTGATAAAAAAGCACAAATTTTTAACCAAAGAAAAAATAAATTATCTAATAAAAGAAAAGTAAATAAAAAATGAACTAATTAATTAGGAAATAACTAATTCATATGTATGGAAAAATTGATTATCAATATTACATAAATGATAAAGTAATTTTTATCCGTAATAAAAACAGTTTCGATATTGGTACTATCGCAATTATTTCACAATATTCTCCCGAATGGAAAGAATATTGTTATATTAAAAATAGAGATAAACCAATTGGTAAATTATATATTAAATTATTTTCTAAAGACTATGATTATATTATTAAATATAGCAAACTTCCGACTGATGTCACAAATCTAATTTTACAATTTAATACATTATAAATATTCAAATATTATTTTAATTAAATAAAGTTTGAAAATTTTGATTTAATATTTAAAGTGGTCCTAACATTCTATCTGTTCTTAATGATTTAGTTCCAGTTGTATTAGTATTTTTTGGTCTATCAAGTGGTTGTAATGGACTACTTTTATCACGAAGATATGTAATATATTGTTTAATATTACTCATAAGACCTGGAATTACAGCATTTACAACAATATCATTTAATTCTTTTATTTGTTTTTTAAATTGACAATTTAAATTTTTACCATGTTGTAAATAAATTGATCTCATTAAAATTGCCAATTCCATATTGTTTTGTTCATCAATAATATATCGTCTTCTAGATTGTCTATAAATTGTATATCTAATTCTATTTTGAATTTCTTGTCTATTTTGTGAAGAGAAAAAAAGTGTAGTTAAAGTATTACATTCAATATTTTTTAGAGCATATTTTTCAAAAGAATCACCTACATCATTTAATGGTGCTGTTTTTTCTAAACGTGCTCTTTGATCATTGCCATCTGGTAAAACTTGACTTCTCTCTTCCCAAAGATCGTCCATTGTTCTTTTCATTTTCCATTGACTTACTTTATCATGTTTAATATCCATAGTATTATATAATTACTAAATATAAAAAATTCTTATTGATTAACATATAAATAAGAATTTCTTAAGTAATTATTTTATATATGAAATGTTTTCCCGTCTAAAAAAAATCGAAAAAGAATTAAAAAAAATAGATAATTCTAGTTTTCTTAAAATTATAGGTATTAAAAATACATATATTAAAAGTTTTCTAAAAGAATACGAAACTGAAATTAAAAATGAGAAAGATAAACTACGTATCTTTAGATTATATTTAAAATATATTAATAACACTTATGATATACCTCAAAATCAAAGTTTAGATATATCTGATGAAATTGAAGCTTTTAGGTATTATGGTTTTACTAAAAAAGCATCAACTCATTATGTTAAAACAATTGACGGTATCTATAATAAAGATTCTACTATTAATTGGATATATAGACTTATTGAAAATTTAATTCAAACAAATTCTCATAAAAGTTTTAGTAAATTTCTTGAATTCTGTTATACAGAACATTTGGATAGTGAATCTGAAATTGAAGAAATGGATGAGGATAATCAGTTTGAAGATGATGATCAGGAAGAAGAGGATGAAGAAGAGGATGAAGAAGAGGATGAAGAAGAAGATTTCATTGATTTAGTTAGTTCTGATAATGAAATATATTAATCTCTTGATAGTTTATATAAAACACCTGCTATTACTAAACCAAGTGCTACTGTCGAAACTGATTCAGTTAATGAATAATCAGTTGTTTCTCCTAAACTAATACCTATATCAGATGAATCTACTTCTATTTCATCAGTACCAGCACCTTGGGCTGTAATTGGTGAATATTTTACTTTTTGCATTTTTGATACTAATTTATTAAAAAAATTGTTTTTTTCTGGAATAGTATTATCTTCTTTTTCAATTTTTGGATTCCATTTATACATTGGAGCTGGTTTTGCTTTTGAAAGTTGTCTGTAAGATGAATTATCTAATTTATTTGTGTAAAGTGCGTCATTAGATGCTAATTGATTATCATATATTTGTTCCATTTTTACAACTTCATCATTTCTTATAGGTTCTTGACCAACTGGTAATGGTTTATAATCCTCTGTATAAATTGGATTACTTTCAGATAAATCATGTAACCACTTTTGAGGTTTATCATTAAAATCTGGTCCATTTGCTTTATTAGAAAACCAAACAGAATCTTTTGAACCATAATTTCGTTCAATTTCTTTTTTTATATCTCGTGTTTTGGCCTTTAAACTTTGTGTTGGATATAAAATTTCTTTACTATGTGGTTTAATTTTTAAACCTTTAAAATAATTTAATCTGACATCTTCCCTAGGATCAATATTTAAAGCATTTCTTCGTTCTTGTTCTCTCATTTCTGCTATTTTATCGGCTAAAATGTCTTCTACAGCAAGTGCTTCAGCAGTAGATTCAATTTTATCTTTATGAAGATCTATCCATTTATTAATATCTTGATTATCTGTCATTATTATAATATATATATATAACTTATTTTTTTACACTGCGTATTATTCAATAATAATTAAATATTTGAATTTAATTATAACAACAAATATAAATTATGACAACAAATTCATCTCATAATATTAATAATGAGGCAGTAGATCAAGCTAGAGATCTTGTAGCTGAATCTATTGAAAAATTATATGAATCTTCCAGAGAAATTATTAAAGAATTTATGGAAGATGGATTAATATCTGGATTTAAAGATATTGATCAACTTACTTGGTATAATCTATTATCTTCTTTATGTGCAATTGTTAGAAGATTTGATCTTATTAAAGATGATGAAAAAACTAAAGAATTAGTTGTATTTAAAACTATTCAATTAGTTATTGAAAAAGATATTCCTATAGATGGAAAAATTAAAAAAGATGTTCTTAACGTATTTAATACTGTTGCTCCTAGTATTATTGATATATTAATTCCAGGAAAAGTTGATCCAAATAAACCACCTTCTCTTCCTGAAAAGATTGTTAATAAAATCTGTAAATTATGTGGTTGTGGTCAATTATAAATAATAAATAAAATAATTTTAAAATAATTTTAAATTTTTTTAAAATTATAGGTAATTCATTTTTCTAAACTTCTATTACTTCTTTTTTTTTCTTTTCTTTTTCTTCATTTTGTATTCTTATTGCTTCCATTTCTTGATTTAATTTGATTAAATTTAAATATCTTTTTCGAGAATATATTGAAGTAAATTTATCTAAATTTGCTAATTTAATTAAAGATGGAATTGATTTTATATTAATATGATAATATTTCAAAGTATTAATCCCATGTTTATTATAATTTTTACTATTAGAAAGCAAATAATATAAAATATTACGAGATATATGAATCATTAATTTCTCATCAAAACAATTGTCTACATTTTTTATATTTCTTAATACATTGTCATATTGATTTTTTCTAACTCTTTGAATTGAATTTCTAGAAAGAATTGAAGTAAATTTTATTTCTGGTAAATTTTTCTTTGATTTCAATTTATATTTATTCAATAATAAAGATGGATAATAACACGACAAATATGAATAACAATCTGATAAATCCCAATAATGATTATTATATATATAATTCCCAATTAAATCACTATATGATATAATCTCACTTATATTTTTTATAATCGGTATCCAATTACGTGTATCAACACCTTTACGATGATTTAAAAATTGTAAATAATTTTGATGAATCATTAAAGGTAATAATACCTTCTCCTGACAAAAGAAATAAAGTGTATCCTCAAATGATGTCTTCTGAGATAATAAAATTCTGGTAAAATCAAATAATTCTGTTTCTTTTTGATTTTTTTGTAATATAATCTGACATAATGATTCAATATTATCATCTAAATCTGATGACTTCATATCAATATATGAAAGAAAACGCAATATATTTCCTAATCTTCTAAAATCATTTTGACTAATATTTATAATATATTTAATTGAATGTTTATTTAATTTAAGATTATTTCGTTCAATAATTTCTGTTGCCTTTTTTCCTAAAAGAGTTTTATTCGGTTTTCCAATTTGAATACAAATACATTGTTTTATTAATTCATTTAAATTTTTAAAATAAGTTCCTGTACCAATACAAATAATTGGAATTTTTTTTTGTTTATTATCTTTTACTGTATTTACAACTGATAATAAATGTTTTTTACTGTAACTATTTATCCCCTCTATTTCATCTATTATTATTGAAGCACGTTTATAATTTGTTGTCATAATAGATATATCACGAGAGTATATTATTTTTTTTAAACTATTTTGAATATGTACCTTATTCGCAAAATCTAAAGCATTAAAATAATGAATATGATAACCATTATTGTCTAAAACCTTTTTCGCAATTTCCGTTTTACCAATTCCTGATGAACCAATTAAAAATAATGGCTTATTATCTGTTTCCAGATTTTTTACCCACGAATTTATATCAGATATAACTTTTTTATTGCCTAGAATGGTTTTACTTTTTATAAAAGTATCTTTCCATTCTTTAGTATTATAATTTGAGTCCGACATATAGATAAATATTAAACTAAATTTTTAATACATAATAAATCACTAGTTTAAACAATATAAAACGCATATTAGAATTATTTAATAAATCTTATTTAAAAATATTAAAATAGATTTTAAATAAGAATTGTTAAATTAGAATTATCATATGAGAGTAAACTGTAACTTTAAAGATAGTGAGTATATTATTGAAATACTTAAAACTAAAAAAATCATTGATTTTAAAAATGTAATTATTAAAACTATTGGTGATACAACCATTAAATATATTGATTTAAAATTTATATGTGAAAATCCAATCCGTTCATTCGGTCAACAGACTATTAATCCTGGTATTTTTTCACGAACTTGGGATAATATGACTCTAGATAATTATCCATTAGAATCTAAAAATTTACGAATTGAAATTATTAAAGTTGAAGATTATTCAACTACTGAAAATATACAACAAAAATCACAAAAAAAACCAATGAACCGATTTAAAAAATTTGGAAGAAAAAATGAAATGAAACCTAAACCTGAAAAAATTACATTTGATTATGATATTGATTTCCCCCCACTAGGTTCTTAAATATCTAGTTTAATTACTTTAGTTTTTTTTACTTTATTGGTTGTTTTTTTCTTAGATTTTTTAGTATTTTTAACCAAAGTTTTTTTTTTATTTTTTACTATACTTTCCTTTTTTGTATTTTTCTTTTCTATTTTCTTACCTTTATCTTTCATTTCTTCTACAATTTTTTTATCTATATAAATGAAATTTTCATTTGGTTTAACCCTCCACATTGGGCCATATGGAGATTTTAATAATAAATAACTTTCTTTTTTATCTTCCATATTATTTTTTAGAAGCATTCCTCCTTTATTTACAATCATATCTTTTTTTGTAATATATCTAATCCATGTTTTTTGTGGAATATTTTTAATCATTCCTTTTCTAACTAAACAGAAATCTTTTGTATTATCCGTCATCTTATCTTATATATTTATTACTAATAATAAATTTTAATATTAATAAATAAAAAAATCATATTAATATATAATAATGACTGAATTCGAACAAGATAATACTACTGATATAGAAAATATTGAAGAACCTATAACTATTACAAATAGTAATAGTATGGATGAAGAATCATTAAATCAAATTAAAGAATCCTTTTTATTATTTGATCAAAATAATGATGGTTATATTACAAAACAAGAATTAGCCACATTATTAAGAGCATTAGGAAAAAATTTAACTGACCTCGAAATCAATAATTTAATTACAAATAATGAAATTCAAAATAATTCTATAGATTTCGATACATTTATTATCATTATTAATCAAATTATACCTAAAGATACACAAAATGATTTATTAAATGCATATGAATTATTTGACCCTGAAAATAATGGCTTTATTAAAGTGAATGAATTTAAACATATTATGACCAATTTAGGAGAAAAATTAAATACTAATGAAATTGAAAATATTATTAAAGATTTAGACCCTCAAAATGAAGGCAAAATTTATAAAAATATATTTATTGAAACTCTTTTATAAAAAAGGGACTGTATATTTTAACATTTATATATTAATACTGTCTCTTTACAAGTAGGACAAGTATTATTATCAATAACCCATTTATGAATACATTCTATATGATATACCTGTCTACAACATCCTTGAATAAAGCGAATATCTTTTGTATAATCTATTTTTTCTAAACAAATTAAACAATTTATATTATGCTCTTCTTTATCATAAACTCCTATCTCAAATATATCTATTTCATCATCATCTTTTACTTTTATTAAACCTAACATTGAATCATCATATGTTTTTTCTACTTTCTTACAGTGTTCTTTGGCAATTTCACGAATTGATACATCCGGATTTATTTCTTGTTGATTATTATCTTCAATTGAATTGCCTAATGTACCTTCTCTACCTGTAATCCATCTACGAATACGATTTGTACAATTCAAAATTCTTCTTCTGTAGCGTCTAAACATCGTTTCATATATTATAACAAGTTAATTATATCGCAATTTCTTGATTTTAAATTATATCAATATCTTTAAAATCAATTTTAACAATATAAATATATTTAAATAATATTTATATATAAAACAAGATATCATGACAGTAGTATTAAAATTTGGAGGTTCCTCCGTTAAAAATTCACAAATTATTAGATCTATTTTTGACATTGTATATCAAAAAAGATTACAACAAAAAAAATTAATTGTTGTTTTTTCTGCTAGTGGTAAAACTACTAGTAAATTGATTCAATGTGTTGAATTAGCTTCCTCTGGTAAGAGTGAATATTTAACTATATTGAATTCTATTAATAAACAATATTTTGAAATAATTGATGATTTGTTTAATAATAATATCCAAAGAAAAGAACTAATTAAAGAGAAAATATTAATTAGTTTGAATAAAATCGGCGATATACTTCGTGGTATATTTTTAATAACTGAAAATTATAAAAAAACAAATGATTGGCTTTTATCATTTGGGGAAGGCATGACTTCTATGATTATGTATAATTATTTTTCCATGGGATTAGAAGGTAATATTCAATTTCTTGATTCAAGAGAAGTTATAAAAACTAATAGTAATTACTGTAATGCTGATGTTAATATGAAATTGACAATTGATCTTATTAAACAATATCTAAATAATAATGAATTTGATCTATTAGTTGTTCCAGGATTTGTCGCAAGATCCGAATTAGATAATTCTACTACTACTATTGGTCGAGGAGGAAGTGATTATACCGCATCTATTTTTGGTGTAGGTGCTTCTGCTGAATGTGTAGAAATTTGGACTGATGTAAATGGAATTTTAACATGTGATCCAAATATTATTAAAGATGCCCAAGAAATACCTGAAATGTCATATAATGAAATGTTTGAATTATCTTATTATGGGGGTAAAGTTTTATATCATAAAACTATTTCACCATTATATAAACACAATATACCACTTTATATTAAAAATACATATAATCCCGAACATCACGGTACTAAAGTTTCTAATGAACCAATTACTAAAAATAAAATGGTTTCTGCTATTTCTTGCTTAAAGGAAATTTCATTATTACAATTAAATGGTTCTCTATTACAAGGCAATGTTGGAATCGCATCCAGAATATTTACTGCGTTATCTAAAAAAAAAGTAAATATGATTATTATTTCTCAATCATCTTCAGAAATTGCTATTAATGTTGGAATTAATACAAATCAATCTAATATTGCTAAAAAATGTATAAATGATGAATTTAAAAAAGAAATGGAAAAAGGAAAAATTCATTTTAATATTAAAGATGATGTTTCTGTAATTGCGGCAATTGCTACTCATGAAAATACTAAATGTAAAATACTTGAAAAATTATTACAAATTGTTAATCAAAATAATATCCATATATATATGCATAATTCTTCTGGATTGAATTCTTGTATTGTTATTGATCAACATAAATTAGTTGACCATATGAATATTATTCATAACTCTTTCTTTACTAAAAATGGATATACTCGAAGTGCTTTCATCTTAGGATTAGGGAATATTGGTAGTGGTCTATTTGAATTAATTAGTAAAAGACATGACATAAATATAATTGGCGTTGCTAATAGTCGTAAATGTTTATTGGGTGAATCATTAGAAAAAATAAATTTACAAGATCTAAAAAATGATTTAAATAATTCTTCTACTCTTATGGATTTAGACCAATTTGTTAATGAAATGATACAAAATAGTTTTGTTAACAAAATAATTGTTGATTGTACAAGTAATACTATTATTCCTACTATTTATGAAACATTATTAAATAATAATATTAAAGTTGTTACTCCTAATAAAAAAAGTATGTCTGAAGATTATCAATTATTTAAAAAATTATTTAATTATTATCAAAAAAATTTATTTCAATTTGAAACAACTGTCGTTGCTGGATTACCTGCTATTAATTTGATTGATAGTCTTGTAAGATGTAATCATCATATAAAAAAAATAGAGGGTATGTTTTCTGGAACTTTAAATTATGTACTTAGTTCTTTTATGAATACAGATTCAATTACTATTACTGATGTTGTTAAAAATGCACATCAATCTGGATATACTGAACCTAATCCATTAGATGACTTAAATGGAATGGACGTTGCTAGAAAAATGTTAATTCTTGCTCGTATTATCGGTTTAGAAATTAATTTAGTTGATATTCCTGTTAAAGGATTAGTTGAATTTTCTGCAAATGATGCAACTGAATTTTTTGAAAAAATGCCTGAACTTAATAATCTATTTCAAACTAAAAAAGATAGTGCAAAACAAAATCATAAAACTTTAAAATATATTGCTTCTTATGATGCTTACACAAATACTCTAAGTGTAGAAATGAAAGAAGTTGATAAAAAACACCCTTTTTATAATATTAATGGAACTAATAATGTAGTCGCAATAACTACAAATATTTATACCGATCCTGTCATTCTAACTGGATTTGGAGCAGGTAAATTTCAAACTGCGAGTGGTGTATTAAATGATATGCTTAAAATGTAAATTATAAATTGAAAAAAATTTTAAATATATATTATATAAAACGGGACTGGTTATGTATATATTGGAAATGTTTTTTTAACAATTAATAATAATAAATTATTATTAACTGAAAGGACATTAAAGAAACTATTCCCGAATAAATATTGATAAAATCGATTTTAATTTTTGTTTTTATTAAATCAAAAAATCAGATAACCCGACCAAATGTATAGATTTGCCTCTTGATTACTTTTCTACTGTAATCTTTTTTTTATACTAAATATACATTAAATCATATATACAAAATGTAATAAAAAATTGAATTATTATTAAATAATACAAATCATCTGAAACGATTTACATTAGTTAATAATGTATCATCAGTACCAAGATATTGATGAGCCAAAAAATGGAGCTCATTTAACAAGTAAACAAATGTCCTTTAATATGATAAAATCTGTAATTGGTATCGGATTATTATCTATTCCATTTACGCTTAAAGATAGTGGATGGTTATTTTTAATAATCATGGCTGTAATCGGATTAATTACTTATTATAATGCTATTACACTAGGCATATTAGTTCGTAAATATACTAGAGAAGTTAATTATATTATTGATTATCCAACACTGGGTAAATTTATATATGGTGATAAATGTGAAAAATTTTTAAAATTATTTTGGGGAGGCGAGATTTATATGATCAGTTTAGTAATGGTTAGTCTTGCTGTTACATTTTTACATGAAATACGATTCTTAGAAAATGTTGATAAAATTTATATTGAATTAATTGTTATTGCTTCATATACGTCCTTTTCATTTATTCGTGATTACAGTAAATTATCGTTTATTAGTCTAGGAGGACTTTGTTCAATTGGACTTTTAGTTATTCTTGTATTTATAAAATTCTTTACAACATCACATTTAAAAACAGATACTAAAGTAATTGATTTTGCTAATATTCCAAGTTGTATAGGCATATCACTTTTTTCCTTTGGTGGTCATGTTATATTTCCTGAAATATTTGATACATTAAAGGAAAAAGAAAATTTAAATAAAGTTATCACCAGATGCTGGGGAATTATTACTATATTCACGATGGGATTTGCTGTATTAGGTTTTACTATTTTTGGTAAACATACATTTGATAGTATTGTATCTGACCTCGAAAGAGGTTTTATCAAAGATTGTCTATTAGCATCATTATTTTTTAATTTAATATTAAGTTTTCCATTAACAGTAAATCCATTACTACTAAAAATAGAATGTATCAATTGTATTTTATTAAGAATTGTATATATGGGAAGTCTCTTTTTAATTTGTCATTTTTGGAAATCATTTATTCAAATGATGGGATTAACTGGTGTTATATTAGAGAATGCGACTTCACTAATTTTTCCACCATTACTTATATTAAAAATTGATCCTAATATGAAACTTATCCATAAAATTATCAATATATTTATTGTAATATTTGGTGTAATTACTATGATTATTGGCTTCATAATCGAAGTTAAAAAATTCTAAACTACTTGTTCTGGTTCATCATTATTAGGTCTATATTTATATGTTAAAAATAATACCATTCCTAATAAGATAACTTCAGAAATACCAAATAGCAAAACTGGAATATTTCCTTCATTAATTGCGTAAATTAGCCACATTAAGCCTGAAGTGATTCCGATTATTAAAAAATGGATAGAAATATCTTTACTTGACTTAGTTTGATATAATTTATAAATTTGCGGAACGTTTTGGACAGCACATAAAATCCCAGCAATATATCCGATAATATCCCAAGCATCAAAATATTGAGTCATTTTCTTTTTTACTTATATTTTATAATATTCAATTTCTTTAATTCATTTTTTTCAAATTGAATAAATAATGTAAATTTGAATAATTATTTGGAATATATTCTTCTAAATGATTTGATAAAATCCATTGATACATCACTAGATCTAATATAGTATGATTATTAATTGGTATATATTTTGTAATTAACTCTAATAAATCATTTGGAAATATTGAATTTAAATATTTATTCAATATTCTCATAATCCATAATCTTTCTAAAATTGTATACCTATTCTTACTTATCCTAAAATAACTATGAATATTACAAGAACAATGTTCATAATGACAATATGTATTATCAAGTAAATTTTTAAAATAACATAATTCATGATTTGATTCATGAAATGTAAATTTACGATGACGAGTATAAGATGGCATTTGTCTTTCTAGACGATATGTATGTTCATAAAATCCAATAAACCATTGAATAAATTGTTCATCATATATTATTTTTTTTGTATAATTTTTTTTGAACGATTTATAATTTTCAAAATCATTTTTTGAATAAAAATAAATAATTCTATTCAATGATGACATCTATAAATATTATTTATATTTTAATATAATACAATTCTAGCATCTCTATTAGGATTCCATCCATTCTGTAACATAACAATTGTTTCTTGACTTGCCGTTTTCAGTAACATATAAAATTTATAGGCAAAGTGACAAATATAACAATCAATCGCAAACATAATCATTCCAAGAACAAGTATAAAAGTTTCTGGAATTAATACCATAAATACAATCTCTGATAAAGCACGACCAATTAAATATACAATATAAAAAATAATATAACAAGGTTTATACTCTTTTGTACCAACATATCCAAACGCAACAAAACATAGAGCAATTAAATATATAAGACTAAATGGTGCTGACAAAAAACAATTTAGTAATATGAATATAGCATCTATCATAATAAAGAATTTAAGACTTTTTCTATAAGTAAATATCTTAAATAACTCCTCTTCATTATGTGGTACAGGGACTACTGAAATATGATACATTGGCGGTTGTCTGATTGGTTCTGGAGGAACTGTTATTGGAGAAAGCCTAACTGAAGGTTCCGCATAAGTTGAGCCTTGATGTTGTTCTCCCCTAAGATCTATGTCAACATACGTTGTTTCGGGGATTGATGATGGATGAAGATTATCTCTTTCACCCTCTTGAGAGTTTTGAGTATTAATCATTTTAATTATCTTTAAAAATTGAAATTTAATTTAGATTTTAAATTTCATTTTTAAGATTATATAATGAATATTGGATATTTAGCACTACGTAATAGAGGCAATGATTGTTACCTCAATTCTGCATTACAATTTATAACACAAGGTCAAGATGTTAATAAAAATTTAATGAAATATTTTAAAGAATCTGAATTATATTGTTTTTTTCTTTTAATGTTTAAACAAAAATGGGATGATAAAGAATCACAGGATAATCCAAAAAATATTAAATATTTAGTATCTAAAAAATTCAAACAATTTGATAATAATCACCAACAAGATAGTCATGAATTCTTAGTATGTTTATTAGATTTACTTGAAAATAAAACTATTAAAAAATTTTATGATTCCACAATAGAATCAACTGTTAAATGTAATAATTGTAATCATATATCAAAAACTAAACAATCACAACGATATATATCACTATCAATTCCTAATCAAGAAATAACACTCCGTGAATGTTTGAAAAAATTTATTTTACAAGAAGATATTAATGACTGGAGATGTGAAAAATGTAAACAAAATTCTGGAACAAAAAAAAATTTAATATTAAATCTACCAAAATATTTAATTATACATTTTAAAAGATTTAGATGGCTTAATAATGGAAGACGAATTAATACACCCATTAATTTTCCTATTAATTGGAAAATTAATAACAATAATAAATATAAATTAATATCTATTATCAATCATTATGGTTCATTTAATCGAGGTCATTATACTTCTGCCGGAAGAGTTAATTCTAAACAATGGCGATTATATGATGATTCTAGAGTATCATCATTAAATCCTACTAATATTACAAATAATTTTAATACATCTGCTTATTTATTATTATATGAAAAAATTTAAATAGTAATTTGATCATCCTCTTTTTGAACTTCTAATTTTAAAGCTTCAAGATTTGCTTTAGTTAATTCTACGGCTTTTTCTTTATAAACTGCTTTTTGAGCTTCTGTTAAAGATTTCCAACGTGGTCCTTTTAATTTACTTAATTCGCCAAAAGTTGCTTCTGGATTTTCTTTACGTAATTCTTCTTCTACTTCTTTATCACCAAGGAAAGCAGCATAAGCATTAATGATTCCTTTTCTACGAGATACTTTCTTTTTATAAGTTCTTAATTCATTTAAGTATCTTTTCTTCATTACTTTAGCATCAAGATCATGATCTTCAGCAATTTTTTCAATTAAATTCTCCAAAATTGGAGTAATATTTTTTAGAATACTTGGTATTAATAATTTATGAC
>Ga0207987_1000182_pt1 | contig 19232 bp, 17 predicted proteins | sample ETNtaG_19_FD_185768 | JGI IMG/M metagenome (GOLD analysis project Ga0207987, IMG submission 185768) | Marine microbial and viral communities from oxygen minimum zone, Eastern Pacific Ocean - ETNP201302PF86A (SPAdes) (version 2) | ecosystem: Environmental > Aquatic > Marine > Oceanic ...
GTAACAGTTCTTATGGAAGAAGAAGAATTAGTAATAGTTTCAGCACCAGTCATAGTTCTACCAGTAGTAAGAGTAGTGGATTCAACATATGCACCAGTAGTGACTTGGCTAATACCACCAGTTCCTGCATCAATATCAATACCACCAGCAGTGTTGGAAGCGTTAATTACAACAGCGTTTGCTGCGTTAAGATCAGAGTTAAGTTCAATTTTTTTGGCAACATCGAAAAGCATACCATCGGCACCATTAACAGTGACAACTTGTTTTCCAGTGACAGTTTTTGCATCATCACCTACAATAGCTTCAGTGTTGTTAACACCAACATCAAGAGTTCTATTTTTATTGACATTAATATCCATACCACCAGCAGATGCAGTAACTTTAATAGCATCAGCGGCAGAGGTACCAGAGGAAGCAAGGACGAGGGAAGAGTCAGTTGCTCCAGTAACAGAAACAGTTAAATCTTGAGCATCTGCAGCAGATGCGAGGGTAATAGTGGAAGTTGCTCCAGCACCAGAAAGATTGGTTCCTGCGGAAGAGACAACATCAAAACCACCAGTATTTGCGGTAATATCAACACCACCTCCAGTTCCGGAAGATTTGATGACAATTGCGTCAGCGTTGGTATCAGCGGAATCAACATTGATTTTTTTAGCAACATCAAGAACATAACCAGAAGTACCATTAACGGTAACAGTTTGATTAGAAGTATAAGTTTCAACGGATGCACCAGTGACGTTAAGAGCTCTAGTGGTAGAAACAGTGAGGGATTCTGCTCCAGTAATAGCAGTAGTTCTTCCTGCTCCATAAGTTTCATTGACAGTTCCAGTAACATTGGTTGTGGAAACACCAGTAATAACATCAGTGCTATTACCACCTACATTAAGAGTTCTGTTTTGATTGACATCAATATCCATACCACCGGCAGATGCGTTAAGGATGATAGCATCAGCTGCGGAAGTACCAGAAGAGTTGATGATGACAGAAGAGTCAGTTGCTCCAGTAACAGCAAGAGTTAAATCTTGGGAACCTGCGGTAGATGCAACACTGAAGTTACATGCAGCACCAGAAGCATCAATTGCGATGGAACCATTAGTAGCATCAAGGTCGAAACCTCCAGTACCAACATTAACATCAGCGAGAACTGCGTTTGCTTCAATTTCTTGAGTAGTAGAGTTGGAGTTACCAACTTGGATTTTAGTTCTAGAACCTCCAGTACCAAGATTCATTGCTCCGGTGACGGCATCAGCACCAATAGAGATGGAACCTCCGGAAGAATCAATAGTAATGTTAGAGGAGACATTTGTATCAGAAGTACCAGTGACATCAGTAGTCATGTTTGCTCCGGAAACTAATGCGGTATAACCATTAGAAGTGATGGTGAAATTACCAACAACTCCTGCTGCTTGATAACCAGATTCAAGAGTGATATTAGTAGTAGAGGTAAGATCAGTTGCACCAGTAGTAGCGAAATCTAATCCTGCTCCTGCAACAATGTCCATATTGTTTGCTGCGGTAAGAGCAATAGTTGTACCAGCATCAATGTCTAAGCATTGATTGGTAGAATTAATAATAATACCAACTGGGTTGTTGGTGGAAGTTTCATCGTTATAAAGTCTTCTAGCAAGGATATCCTTGGTAGTTACAGTACCATAATTAGAAAGGTTGGACATATTTTTTTTTGTTATACATATAAAGAAGAAATTATTTTCTATAAAGTATTTTAAATATATATTTAATAATTTCTTATTTATTTCAAATAAACTAGAAATTTATTATAGCACTTACAAACGCAGATTCATTGTTTTACATCTATATTAAGATACATATTTTTTTATGAAGTTTATCTCTTCTATATTAATTTATTTTTTTTTTTATTTAGTTTTTTCAGTCTTGCTATGTCTTGATTTTTTATTTCTATAACTAATCATTTTTCATACTTTACTTAAGAAAAAAAAATCATAATATAATATGTATAAGTATTTGAATTAAAATGTTCGAATCGATATGTAATATGATTTATAATTTTATATTCTATACACCTAATGATGAAGTCGAAACTCGCAGAATTATTAAATATCCTGATCCAAATGTTACTTATCCTACATTAATTTTTGAAGAAAAATATTTCATTAATCATCGAAATATAAAATTATATTATCAAAAATACTATCCCAAATATAAACAAATTATTAGTAAAATAATATTTTTACATGGATACGCATCAAATAATTCTTATTGGGCAAAATGCTCCGCAATTAAATTAGCACACGAAGGTCATTGCGTTTATATGTTAGACTCTGAAGGCCATGGTAAATCTGACGGATTATGGGCATATATAAAAGATTTTTCTGTATTAGTTGATGATAACTATCGATTTATTCAATCGATTAAAGAATATGAACAACTAAAAACATTTCTGTGGGGAGATTCTATGGGAGGTGCTACTGCTATTAAGTTATTTGAAAAAAATCAAAATATTGCTTCTGGTGCTGTTTTAGTCGCACCAATGATTAAAATATCTGATAAAGCAAAACCGAGTAAATCATTAGAAAAAATACTTATTTGGTTAGCATACTATTTACCCACATGGCCAATTCTACCAAATCAAACATCACCCGATTCAGGTTTTCATCCTGATATTGAGAAACATATTATTTATAATAATCCATTATGTTATAATCAAAAACCTAGATTGGGCACTGCTCTTCAGCTCTATAATACATCTTGTGATATTGAAAAAAATATTGAATCTATTAAATTTCCATTTATTGTTATACACGGTAAAAAAGATAAATTAACTGAATGGGAACATAGTCAAATTTTATTTGATAAATCATCTAGTACTGATAAACAAATATTTATTTATGATGAATGTTATCATTGTTTATTAGAAGGACCTCATAAAAATAAAGTTTATAAAGATGTTTATAATTGGTTACAATTAAGAGCATAATAAAATTGATTATTTTTTATTTTTGTAATTTAAAATTTATTTAAATGAAGAAAAATTACTCTAGAAGTCAAAAATTAAGTAATCTTGTAAAATTTTTATATGAACAAAATCATGATAAAAATTTTACTGAAATTTTTCTATTGTTTAAACAATTAAATAATAACTTTGATAAAAATGTATTTAATTTATTTTTAATATATTCTAGAAATATCGATGATATTAATCTAATTATTAAATATTGTATTGATAATTCTATTAAATTTAATGAATCTATGTATGCTACTATTATCAAAAGTTATTGTAATCATTTAGAAGTTGTTAATTCCGAAAAATTTTTGATTAAAATGAAAGAAAATAATATTAAACTTAAACAACGAACATATACACATTTTATTAAAATGTATCATCAACTTGATGATTATGAAAAAATGATTAATCTTTATCATGAAATTTCATCTAAAAATATTAAACTTGAACAATATGATTATATTCCTTACTTTACAACATTTATTAAATATCACGATTTTAAAATAGTACACGCTATTCTTAAACAACTTGAAAATAATTTTGCTATTTTTGATACACAATATTTAAATCTATTTAAAAAAATTTTTATTCAAAAGAATATTAAATTTTTATCTACTAATATTTCTGATAATGGATTATGTCAAATTAATAAATATAAACTTAAACCATTAGATATCTCACCACAAGAAAGAATTAATTGTATGATTACTATCGACTTACAAATTCCTAATAAAAAACTTTTACACTTTAAAAAATTTAAACAATGGCTTTCTACTGATAAACTTTCCAAAAATAATATTATTATTGATGGTGCTAATATCGGTTATTTTAATAATAGACCAGGAAAAGGTAATGAAATTAATTTTTCTCAAATACAAACTATTAAACAACAACTAGAAGAACTTAATTATAATGTTATTATTATTTTACATCAAAGACATTGTGATAAAATGAACAAAAAACAAACAAAAATTTATAAATCTTGGGAAAATAATGTATTTTTAACACCTATCGGTATTAACGATGATTTATTCTGGTTATACGCATCATTACTCTTATCGGCATATATTATTACTAATGATAGAATGAGAGATCATCAATTATCTATTAGTTATGATAAAATGTCAATTTGGAAGAAAAAATATATTATTACATATGATATTATTCAAAATAAATTCCAGTTAAATTTTCCTAAAAAATATTCACAAACTATCCAAAATATTAATAATACATGGTATATCCCATTTTACAATGAAAACAAAACTATTACATGGTATTTTATTCAATTTAATAAAAATTAAAATCGATTATTTAATACTTTAAGCAATTTCAAGATTCTATTATTATTATGACTGATAGCGATATTTGGTCAGATTTTTCCGAGGAAGATAACCAAATCTTCCTCCAACCACCACCAATGGTTAGACAAGCGGCGTGTTACTCTTATGGTGTCATGTTTGCTCGTGCTAACTTCCAACGTCTGGTTCGGAGAGTTATATCACGAATTCGTGCTCGTCGCTTATTCGCTGATTTAACTCCTCGGAACAGACGCCAAATTAGTAATTGTAAAAACTTAATCATTAAGTTTTTGTAAATACTATCTAATAAATGTTAAAGTAATTGAAATTGGTATCTTTTACGCTCTGTGTGCTAACACCTCGCAGTATATGCAGATTAATTTTCTGCTTCTCTTCATTTCAAAAAAAAGAGTAATCAAACAAAATTCCATATCATTTAAAGAGGGACTGGAAATTATAAATTCAATAGTGTATTTGATTTAGAACGATCTATCATTTGAACTCTATTAAAATTACTCGAAAGTAGCCTTTTTTTTTTGTCTCTACTTAAAAAATCGCTTTTAGATTTTCGTAATGAGATTAAAGATAAAAGTTCATCTTCATTCAAACATTTCAAAAATTTTTCTATTAAATATCTTAAATCAGAAATACCATCTTTTGCATTATCACATACTTCTTTATGAGTTGGTTTATTATCACTATCACAATTATCAATACACTCATTTGTGACTAATCCTAAAACTAAAACACTCATTGATGAATGTGCCGCTACAACTACTTCTGGAACTGTACTCATTCCAACAATATCGCCACCTAAAGTTCTCACTAATTTTACTTCAGTTGGTGTTTCATAGCAAGGACCTGCTACACCACAATATACACCTTCTTTTACATTTGTCATATTACTCGCAGCAGCAATTTTTACTATCATTTTACGATAAAATTTATTATAAACATTATTTAAAGCTAGAAATCTATCACCCAATTCTTCCTCATTTTTACCCATTAAAGGACTAAATCCTACTAAACCAGGTAAATATATGTGATCTTTTACTACTATTATATCACCTTGACAATATGATTGATTAATCCCACCTGAAGAATTTGTTATAATTAATGTTTTTACACCTAAAGATTTCATTACTCTTACTGGATATGAAACTTCTTTTGTTGAATATCCTTCATATCCATGAAAACGGCCTTGCATTATTATGATATCATTCTTATTATAACGAGCTAATAAAAGACGACCTTTATGACCACGAACTGTTGATACTGGGAAAAATGGGATATCTTTATAAGCAATTTCCCCAATAATTGTAAAATTTTTTACAAGTTCATTTTGACCACTACCTAATATTATACCTATTTTCGGTAAAAATAATTCACCTTCTATTTTCTTAAAAATATATTTTTTAGTATATTGTATTCTATCTAAATAACACATGAATGCTAATCGTCGTCTTCTTTTATAAACTAAGTATCCTAAATAAAGTAGAACTAAAAAACCTGAAATATAAGCCTCTTTTTTTGAGTAATTTATTAAACTGTAAGGGTATCTTATTATCTTATCCATATTTTTAAATATATATATTACAAGTATTATTTATTTATATTCATTTCTTTAAAATTGATTTAATGATTTTAATAATAAAAACACTATGGCTCAAAACGTAGAAGGATATAATCAACATCCACCCGTTGTTATCCCAATCCAACAAAATATCCCTAGACAACAAGTTAGACAAAATAAAAATAACGATAAAATGTGCTTTGGTAATAAAGGTAGTTTTATGTGTATTACAATTTCTTATATTCTTGCTTTTATTTGTGAACAACTTACTATGGAAAATAGAATTCCAGGTATTGTTTTAGGAGTATTAGCTACAATTATTGGATTTCCTGGACCAATTTTTATTTTATACCCTACAATTAAAACTTTTAATAATCAAAATCCTCGTAGAAAAGAAGGATTCGCGCAAAGAATGATTATTGGTTTGGTCTGTTATGTCGCAACAATTATTGTTGCTACAATACTAATTATGAATGCTGTTCATGAAGAAACATCCGTCCAAGGACTTGCTGTTGTTTGTTCAAGTTTACTTGGTTATGCTGGTCTAATTTTTTATATTGACCAACCAGAATTTAATGGAAATATTTAAATAAATATTAAAATCTAAATAGTATTAAATTTTAATATAAATCATAATGAACCGACTTAGTAAAATATTCCTTAAAAATAATATTCGATCTTTTTCTTCAAATAGACCAATAATCAAAGGAACTCACCCTGGATTATATGATGGTAGTTGGAAAGAAGGGAGTGGTTATCTAATTAAATCAAGAAATCCATATACTAATGAAGAAAATGGTTCCATTAAAACTGGAACAATCCAAGATTATAGAAATATTATTAGACAAATGGATATTGCTAAAAAAGATTGGATGAATAAACCCATGCCACAAAGAGGAGAAATTGTTAGACAAATTGGAGAAGCATTACGAGAAAATAAAGAAATGTTAGCTAATATAATTACACTTGAGGCTGGAAAAATTAAAACTGAAGCACTTGGAGAAGTTCAGGAAGCAATTGATATTTGTGATTATGCTGTTGGATTATCACGAATGAATACTGGGGGCATTATTCCATCAGAACGAACTGATTATGAATTAATGGAAAGATATAATCCACTTAAAAAACATGTTGGTGTTATTACTGCTTTTAACTTTCCTTGTGCTGTATTTTTCTGGAATACCGCTCTTAATTTAGTTTGTGGAAATACTCAAATTTGGAAAGGTAGTGAAATTACACCATTAACATCTATTGCTTGTAATAAAATTGTATCTAATATTTTAGAAAAAAATAATATTCCTGGTGCTGTATCATCATTGATTGTTGGTGAAGGTATTATTGGGGAAGCCATGTCTAATGATACTGATATTGAATTACTATCATTTACTGGTTCTACTAAAGTTGGGAATAGTGTTAATATCAATGTTGCTAAAAGATTTGGTCGTTCTATTCTTGAACTTGGTGGTAATGCAGCTTCTATTGTTACAAAACATGCTAGAATGAATCCTGCTCTAGATGCGATTACATTTGCTGCTGTTGGAACTACTGGACAAAGATGTACCACTACTCGAAGAATATATGTCCAAGAAGATATTTATGATGAATTTTTAGAAAAACTTATATCAAGATATTCTAAAATTAAAATTGGAGATCCTACTAATGATAAAACTCTTATGGGTCCTCTTATTAATAGAAATGCAATTGATTCTTATCGCAAAACAATTCTTAAAATTAAAGCGTATACACCTGATTATGGTGTTAAAATTGAATATGGTGGGAATGTATTAGATAATAATTGTGTTGAACCAACAATTATTTCATGTCCGCACGATTGTGAACTAGCAAAACACGAAGTATTTGTTCCAATTGTTTATATTATGAAATATAAAAATTTACAAGAAGCAATCAATCTTAATAATAACGTAGAACAAGGGTTAGGTTCATCTATATTTTCAGATAATTTGAATGAAGTTTCAAAATGGCTTGGACCAAATGGTTCTGATTGTGGTGTAGTTAATGTTAATACATCAACGTCTGGTGCTGAAATTGGATTAGCATTTGGAGGAAATAAAAGTACTGGATGGGGAAGACACGCCGGCTCAGATAGTTGGAAACAATATATGAGACGAGCATCTGTTGCTATGAATTACAGTAATTCTGATAAAGTGGAACTAGCACAGGGTGTTTCTTTTAGTGAAGATAATACGGTTGAAAAAAATACAATTAAATACAATATTATTGAAAATAATTCGGAATTAGAACAAAATTTTAATTCTCCACATTAGTTATTATAAAAATTGAATTATTAATATATATTTTTATATGAATTATAATTTAATATTCAAATATATATTTTTTTGGTGTCATATGTTGTCAATATGTTCTAGTTTTATTATTGTTTTTTTATATTGGCAAATATTATTAATACAAGCATTTGTTATATTATCTTGGTATTTGAATCATAATAAATGTATTTTAACTCAAATCGAATATTTATTATTTCAAGAAACAATTATTACATTTTTTCTTAAAAAACAAACTAGTAATTTTAGAGTTCCTCAAAAGAAACGAAATTTATTTTATTTATTATTTTTTCTAGGTTGTATATATCATTATTATAAATATAATAAATTATTAATTTCTTGATTTTTTTAGTAAATCATATACTACAACTACTGAATTTCTAATTAATTTTCTTTCAATATCATCTGGAAGCCAAGCATTATTCCCTTCTTCTTCTAATACTGCTTGAACAGATTCTTCTAAATCATTATTATTTACTTTGAATACATCTTCTATTACTTTTTTGTATTCTGATGTAATTTCTTTTTTCATTTCAATGAAATTTTCTTCTCTTTCTTTTTTTTCTCCATTTAATTTTTCATCTACATTTACAGAGAGTTTCATTAATTGTTTAAATATATCTTCCATTTTTTCCTCTGTTTTTTTATTCATATTTTGAATCTTTTCGTATATTTCTTCTTCCGATTTCATACGTTCTTGTCTTTCAATTCGAGCAAATGAATTTAATTCGAAGAAATTTAATTCTAATTCAGAACATTTTTCTTCTACTGATTTTAAATTATCAAGCATTTCAGTAATTCTGTTTTCATTAACAGCAAGATTATGTTTTAAATCTTGTAATTCTAATTCATTAGCATTTTTTAATTTAGAAATTCTTTCTTCTATAAGACCATTTTTTTTACTTATTTCAGAAAGAGCAAAATTATTATTACTTATTTTCCCCTTTAGGGAATTAATTACTGTTTGAATTTTAGTAATCAACTCGTCTTTATTATCTTTTTTTATTGATGAAAAGCTACTGCCCATAATTTATTAATACTATTAATATAGAAATTTTTTAGTATAAGGTAATACACATATAAGTTTAATTATACTAAAATATTTATAAGCACTTCAAATAGAATGAAATCTTTACTTGAACAAATATGTAAATTTAATTTCGATAAAACTTATTGTATTAGTATTAAAGAGCGAAAAGATCGTCAAAAAAATGTTGTGAAAGAATGTTTAAAAGTTAATTTAAATTTTGAATTTCTATTAGTTGAAAAAAATACAGAAGATCCTGTTAAGGGTTGTTTAGAATCACATATAACATGTATTAAAGATGCAATAAATAATGATTATGAAAATATTTTAATTATGGAAGATGATATATCATTTGATATTCCTGTCATTAAAAAAATTATTGACGAAAATACTATCGTAATTCCAAAAAAATTTGATATGTTATATTTGGGATATCATATTAATAACGGTCATAAAGAAAGAAAGAATATTTTAAAAGCACTTTCTACCCAAACTACTCATTGTTATATTCTTAATAAACGAGTTTTTCAATATATTATTGATACTATTCAAGGTGATTGGAAAGCAATTCCTGAATATATTCAAAGAAATAATTTAGAAAATTTAATTAATTGGAATGTTAGAGCCATTGATTTATATTATGCGAAATGGATTAATCATAGAAGAAATAATTCATACGCAATCTATCCCATATTATGTTATCAATATGCTAATCATAGTGATATTGAAGGTAAAGAAATTGATTATAAACGATTAATGAAAGAAAAAGCTGACGCAATTTATGCTCGTAATCCAATTGTAATTCCTAATAAAACATTACCAGAAGAACCTGAATTTATTATTGAAGAAAAAGAACCAGAAAATAATGATTTATTTAATTTTAATGTTAAAAAAACATTTATGATTAATTTAGATAGAAGAAAAGATAGATGGACTAAAATGATGAATTTATTTAAAACGAAAAATATTGATACAAATCAAATTACTCGTTTTGGTGCTGTTGATGGTAGAACATATGATTTCTCCGCATTTTTAAGATTATTTACTAATGTTGATTTATCAATTATTAAAAATCCATATCCATCTCACGAATTTAAAAAAGGGGTTCTTGGTTGTGCGTTATCTCATTATAAAATATGGACTTTTATTAATGCTCATGGTAATGAGGACGAAGATATATTTTTAGTTTTGGAAGATGACATTGAATTTACTGATAATTTTATAGAAAAATATAATGATATCAGACACAAATTATCAAATGATAATGATTGGGGTATTATATTTTTAGGTTTTACAGATGATAAAAATATTAATGGAGATATTATGAAATATGATAGTATTAAACAATTTTCTGGTCATAAAAGATTAAATGGAGGAGGAACATTCGCTTATCTAATTAAAAAAAAAGCCGCAAATAAATTAATCGAAATTGCTGATACTGATGGTATTAGACAGGCAATTGATTGGTTTATTATTGAACAATTTGATAAAATTACTTCTTACATTTGTAAACCAACTATTATTACATCACTCGCAGCACACGATGGTAATATTGATTCTGATGTACAAACCGTACAATCTAAAACTAATCCAGCAAGAAAACCTGATTCTGGTAAACTTATTATTGATGATATATTATATTATAAAGATTTATATCGTAATCTATTTAAATTTAATATTGATAATAGTATTTCATTTGTTGGCAAATTAGAAGATAATATGAAAATTAATACTGATGTTATTTTAGATCAAGAAAAAGTACAATTAAATTTATTAGACAAACCTACTATTTTTATATATTGTGGAAATAATATGACTATTATGACTATTAATTTATCTGAAACACTTATTCAAGCTTTTAATGTTGTTGTATTTTGTCAAAGCCCAAATGTTAGAATTAACGGAGTTTTTTATTTAGATGATTCTAAATATACTGCTTGTATTAGAGCCATTAAACCAATTTTAATTATTTGTACCGATTTAACATTCTTTTTATCATATTCGACAAATAATAATAAACTCGTTTTTTGGGAACAGAATCCATTTAGAAGAAAAATATGGAATGGTATTGCATTACCAAATAATGGTAGAGAATTATTATTTAATGTTTCTAAATTGATATATAAAATTGTATGTTCTTGTAAATTGCACCAAGTTATTGCTTGTAGAACTATGCTTATCGCAGAAACTAGTTTAAGTATCATTCCATATTGTAGTAAGGATGTTTATGAAAGTTTATGTGTTAAAATGCCATATCAATTTATTTGTTTAGATAATAAACACGAATTAGCAATTGAATTTTTTCAAAAAATTAAAAAAATACACCCTGATTCTACATTAATTCTATTTAATAAAAAAATTGAACCTATTGATGGTGTTCAAGTTAAAACTACTATTAGTAAAAATGAAATTTATAAAACACTATTTGAAAGTGAATACTTTATAAATTTTGATAATTATGATGAATGTTATTATAATGTATTGATGGCAATTAAAGCTAAAACTTTTTGTATTGTTAATAAAACATTCGAAATTGAAAAAGAACAACCTTGGATTATTATTAAAGAAAATTCTATTGAAAATTTTGAAAAATTTGAAAAAATTAAATTACTTGATAATATGGAAAAATTCATTGCTAAATTTAGTTCTAAAAATACCGCACAAAAATGGATTGATATATTTGTTCAATGAAGAAATTTACATAATCGTTTATTATGAGGCCGTCTACAACGACACTTTCGGGCTCTCCATTGATAACATTCCTTAATTATAAATCTTAAAGAAAAACATTCTCTTATTTTTTTATTTGATTTTAATGTCATATTTAGACAATATAAGTTATCATCTATTGTAAATTTGAAATTTATATAATTAATTTTTATCTCTTTATCTTTTATCATACTTTTAACTAAATTGAAAAAACGTTCAGTAAATACTGGATCTTCAAATTTTTGTTCGTAAATTTGAAGAGGAAATTTATCTTCTAATATTTTTGTTTGTTTTAAAAAATTTATCTGAAAAATTATTTTTGTCATTTGTTCCAAATCAATACAATTTACTGGATTCATAAATTCATAAATTTCAAATGCTATATCTGTCGGCAACTTTGTAAATTGAATGAATTTATAAATACTACTTAGTGAATAACGATAATTAAATTTCTCTTTATATTTTTCAGAATCAATAAATCCTGCGAGAGTAGCATTAATTACTTTTAAATTCATTTTATGATTAATATTAATATATTTATTCCATTTTAAATTTTATATTAAATATTTACGCTAATTAATATATAAAATTTAAAATGGAATTATTAAATTAATCAAAAATATAAAATATTAAATTAATCAAAATGAAAGAAAATAATATTTTACCTACTGATATTGAAAATATTATACAAAATATGGCATGTTTGCGTAAAAGTAATAATAAATATTCCAGAGATTTCATTATCATTTGTAAAATAAGTCAAGAATTTGAAACAGTTAAAAATTCAGTAGAAAAATGGCTAATATCTAAATTATCTAATATAAAACATCCAGCAGTATATGATTCTGAAATGAAACGTCAATACGCATGGAATATTGTTGTTGATGTTTGTGATTCAGATGATGATAATGATGCTGAAATACAATTTGCGATTCACCTTGATTGGCACGATGGTGTTCCCATGGATAATAATGGTCTTATATTTTTAGCAGAAGAACCAGAACCACCACAATTAGAAGCAAATATTATTTTAGAACATCTTGTAGAAGAACCTGAATATGTAATTGGTATTGGTGTAAGTGCTGTAAGTTCTAAATTTATAGCAGAAATGTGGTGGAATTATATTGACGATGGTCAAGAATATATGATTAAAAGTATGTGGATGAGATTACCTAATAGAGAATGGATTTCTGTACGTGAAAAATCTTATAATTTTGGATGGAAAAATTATCCACCAAATTAAAGTATGTTACTTTAAATTTTATATTAAATATTTACACTAATTAATATATAATTACTTATTATATGTCTGTGGAATTATCAAATACTCAAAACGCATTGATGGGATCTTTCGGAAGCACTATCGAAGTCTTAATTCAGCACCCATTAATTACTTATAAAAACGCTTTACAGGCAAATAGAAAATTAAACCCATGTATTAAGAGCATTTATAAAGGTGTATCTATTAATGCTTTAACAATGGGACCTTTGACAGCCGTCCAATTTGCTGGATATGGATATTTTTATAAATTTTTTGAAAAAAGAAATACTATACAAAATCACGAATTACGTTCAATGATTAGTTCTACTATTTCTGGAACTTTATCTGGTTTTATCGCTGGTCCTGCTGAATTAATAATAGTTCAACAGCAAAAAACTGATAAACCCTTTATGTCATTAATGAAATATATGAAAAAAAAATATGGATACCAAGTTATTCCTAAAGGTACAATTTCATGTATGGGTCGAGAAGCAATTTATACCGCTGGTATGTGTTCATTAACACCTATTCTTGAAGGAAGATTACTTTCATCATTCCCATCGATTTATAAAAAAAAATCGGTAAAATCATCACTCACAGCAAGCATTGGTTCTGGATTAATTTGCGGAACTATTTCACATCCTTTTGATACTATTAAAACACATATACAAAATTATCCTAATATTAACTCATTTAGAGCAACTAGAACTTTACTTCATACAGAAGGTTGGACCTCTTTATTTAAAGGTATTGTTCCAAGAAGTATAAGAATTATTGGCACATTTTTTATAATAAATGAGTGTAATAGATTCTATATAAAAAATATTCTTCCTAAATTCTAATTTTTTTGTTTTTTCCAAAGTTTGGCTACTGCTGAGAATGCTTCTCTATGAGATTTTTTTGGATTCTTTTTTTTATAAATTGGTATTTGTTTTTTCATAAATAATTGGTAAGCACTTGGTTTTTTACCACCTCCTTGTTTTTTTGCTTTTCCTTTTGCTTTTCCCTTTTTTACAATTTTTTTAACAACTTTTTTTGGTTTTTTTGTGACTTTTTTTACTTTATTAACTGATATGATTTCTAAATCATCGTCTTCTTCTTGTTCTTGTTCTTCTTCGTTTTGTTTACTTTTTATATTTGCTTTTCCTAAAGAAACAATTTTTACTTCAACTTCATCTATTTCATTATCATCATTAAAATCTGGAATTAAACCACTATTAGCATCTGGTAAATCAGCAAAACTTGTTAAACTTTCAACAACTTCATTTGCAATTTGAGAATTTGGTTGGATTTCACCACAATTTAATTTCTCTAAAATTTTTTTTAGTATTTGATTATTTTCTTTTAAAAGATCTTCAATACCCATATTATATATATCTTAAATAAGAAATTTAAAACAATTTATATTCCTTTTTTAATTTTATTTGCTTCCATTTCTTTAATCCATTAAACTCTGTTATTGTCATTTTAAATACTTCTTTAAATTCTATTTCTGATAAATAAGTTTCTCTTTTGCTGATATCTACATCAGATGGATATTTATTTTCTCTATTTTGAATTAATATATTATAAGAATAAATTTTTCTGTCTGTTCTATTATGATCAATGCGACCAATTATCTCTTTTATTTGATTAACTAAAGGCATTTTTATATTTTATTATTAGATACTAAATACATTATTTTAACTGAACTCCTGTTACTTTATATTTATTTTTATCAGGTATTAATTTAAATAATTTATGAAGAGGCACATCCATATACGGAATATCCTCTAATTTTTCGTCTACAAAATAACCTAGAATGCATCTTAATACTGCTGTATGCGTAATTATTAAAACTGTATCATCTGTTCTTTCCAATTCTAGAATAAAATGTTTAATCCTATCTATAATATCTCTATAAGATTCACCATAAGGATATCTAAAATTTAATTTATCCTTTTCTCTTTTTGTTGATATATCTGGATAAATTAATTTAATCTCTTTGTAACTCATACCATCACAAATACCCGCATCTATTTCATCCAATAATTTTTTATTTATCACTTTATATTTTTTTAAAAATGGTTTACTTGTTTCTATTGTCCTTTTTAAAGTACTTGTAAAAACTACATCTATATCATCCCCACAATTATGTATATGTGTAAATAATTTTGTACTATATACTCTTCCATTTACTGTTAATCTGGAATTTCCACCAATTGTCTTATTTACATTATCTACACTTTGTCCATGTCGCGATACATAAAATTTACCTGAATTTATATTAATATTCATTACAAAATTACAAACCTCAAACTTTAAATGTGTATCTATCTTTGAAATATTAAATGAACGCTGAACATCAATTATCTTCATATAAGATACACACTCTTCTTCATCAATTGTTTCATATATCTTCTCATAATGTTGAAGTCTTTTCCGAAAATCATCTATTGCTTTCTCAACATCCATATTCTTATAATCATCATTGTGTAATTTCATTTGTAAATTCTTTTCTATTACATCTTTCTTCTTACAAATACTTTCCAAAAATAAATAATTAATACATTTTTTCTCTAATTTATCTACCAATGCTTTCCGACGTAACTTTGTCGTATTTGTTGCATCAAATATAGATATTGTTCTACCTGAAGTATTTAAAGTCCATTCAATTAATTCGTCTAATACTGATATTGCTAATTTTTCTCTCAAATTTCTTGTATCTTCATTTCTTGAATCAAAAAATTTATGATCGTTAAAACTATTCTTAAAAAACTTACGTCGGTAATTACCGACATTAAACATTTTTGCATTATATCCTATCCAAGTAAAATAACGCCGAATTTTGTTGGAAATATAACTCTTTCCGCGAGCTGGTAATCCTACCATAATTACAACTAATTTATTATGGTCTTTATCCATAATCGAAACATATTCTGGTTCATTAATCATATGTTTATTATTTAACAATATGTTAATTAATATTTAATCTTATATTGTTAAATTCAATTTTGATACCTTTTAAATCAAAAATTATATCATTGGGGCTGAAGATATTGAGATAATATTTTCGCATCTTGCACATCTGTAAACAGTATGTTTTACCCATCTCGACGAGAAAGATGTTTCCTCTTGTGTTTCAACTAAGAGATCTTTTTTCCAGTTGTTAATTTTTTCTTCACAATGAGGGCATTTGCCAAAATATTTACTTTTACCACCAACTTTTTTTTGGTGAGTTTTACAATATTTTCCTTTTGTACATTTTCTAGTACATTTTGTACCTTTTTGTGTTTTTGCTTCGCAAGAAGACATTAGTATTTATACTATTAAATAATATAATTTATAATTTATAATTTACTAGAAATTCTTCTTTGCCTAACTGATTCTGCTAATTGGGAAACTACTTCTTCTGTTGTTTCAAAATTCATACACGAATCTGTTATAGATTTTCCATAATCTAAACAATCTGCTTCTCCAAATATTAATTTTTGTTTTCCTTCATTTAAATGACTTTCCATCATTATTCCTATTATAGAAGTATCTCCACCTGCTATTTGAGCACTTACATTCGCACACACTTTTGGTTGATTTCTATAATCTTTTCCTGAATTTCCATGAGAACAATCTACCATGATTTTTGGATCAATATTTGCTTTTTTTAAAATTTCAGATGTTTGTTTAATATATTGTGATTCATAATTTGGTCCATCTCGGCCACCACGAAGAATAATATGTGTATCTTTATTTCCTCTCGTTTTTATAATGGCAACTAACCCTTGTTGAGTTACTCCCATAAAACTATGTGGATGACGAGCAGAAATAATTGCATTAGCTGCTATATCAATTGAACCTTTTGTTCCATTTTTGAAACCTACTGGCATACTCAAACCACTTGATAATTCTCTATGAACTTGACTTTCTGTTGTTCTAGCACCAATTGCAGCCCAACTCATTACATCTGCGATATACTGAGGTGTGATTGTATCTAAACACTCATAACCACACGGAAGACCCATGTCACTAATATCTAATAATAATTTACGAGCAAGACGCATTCCATGATTAATATGACAAGTATCATTTAAATATGGATCATTTATTAAACCTTTCCAACCAACTGTTGTTCTTGGTTTTTCAAAATAAGTACGCATTACTATTAATACATCATCTTGAACTTTTTTTGATAATTCTAATAATCTTTTAGCATATTCCATCGCACTTTTTATATCATGAATTGAACAAGGACCACATACTAATAAAATTCGATCATCTTGTCCTTCTAAAATATCACTGATTTGATTACGAGCCTTTTTTACTGTTTGGGTTGCTTGTGGGGTAATTGGGGTATCCTCTAACAAACACGCTGGAGGAATCATTGGAATGATTTTTCTTACATTTGTATTATGTAAATTATGAATTCCTGGTTCATCATGGGTTCGTAAAATACGTGACTCTACACGTTTTAGTTTATTATCTTTTCTCAAATCCATTAAAACTTTATATTTAAAATTTAAGATTATATTGTTAAATCTATATAATCTTATATTTTACCGTTTATAATCTATTTATTCAATTTAATTAATACAGTTTCACCGCCATTTACATATTGTCCTTGTTTTACTAAAATTTTCATATCTTCATTACCTTTAATTGGAACTATTATATCTACACGAGAACCAAATTTTATCATTCCTATCTGTTCACCTTTTTTTACATCTTTTTTGGCAGATATAAAAGGTATAATTGTTCTGGCAATCATACCTGCTATTTGAACTACTGAAATTGTACCTACTCTTGTTTCAAAATTATGTATCATTCGTTCATTAAAAGTACTTTTCTCCCATAAAAAGGCCGCGCGAAATGTACCTTTTTTATAAATTTGACTTAATAATAAACCATTATACGGAACATATTGAATATGAGGATCGAATACTGATAAAAATATTGAAATATATATCTGATTATCTATTTTCATTATTTTTTGAATTCTACCAAATGAAGGAGCTACAATCGCATTTTCATCATTTACTACTTTAATGACTGGAATTCTAAAAAAATTATAACATATCCCAACTAATAATAATGAGATTATTACTATATAAGTATTATTAAAATATATTCCTATTACAAATAAAATTATTGGAGGAATTAATGTTTTTAAACCATATTTCACTATATAATTATTCATTACTTTACTTAATAATATATTATATTATGAAATTAATATTAATATTAATACTATTTTTAATTAACTGTAATTTTATCTCCTTGTTTTGCTAAAAGAATATTTGGAATTTTTGCCATTCTAAAACTACGAATTGATTTTCCATTTATTGAAACATTTATATTATTTCCTTTTGTTGTCAAATCAAAAATAACACCATTAGAAATATTTATACGCCCGTAAGTAATAACTTCTTCTTTCCCCCAAACACCATTTATACAAGTATTATATTTAAACCACTGATTTCCATTACCTTTAGAATTAATATGAAATATATCATCATTTCCTGTTTCGGTTTGTTTAACTAAACTAATTCTATAATTTTCTAGCTTATTAACTTGAACTTTAATACTTTTAAAATTACTAATATTTATTCGTGTTTCTTTATTAGCATTAATAACTTCTTCTCCAAAAACAATATCTTTTATTAATAAACCTTTTGTCACACGAATTAATTGTGCTCCTGTTTTTTTTGATTCTTCTTGTAAATTCTTAATAATTCTTTGTCTTTTTTCTTTCTCTTCTCTAATTCTTAAAGCCTCTGCTTCTCTTGCTACTTTTTCTCTTACTGCTTGTTCTCTTGCTGCTTGTTCTTTTGCTGCTTGTTCTCTTCTGGCTTGTTCTGCTTCTCTTGCTGCTTTTTGTTCTGCTTCTCTTGCTGCTTTTTGTTCTGCTTCTCTTGCTGCTTGTTCTCTTGCTGCTTGTTCTCTTGCTGCTTGTTCTCTTGCTGCTTGTACTCTTACTGCTTGTTCTCTTGCTGCTTGTTCTCTTGATGCTTGTTCTCTTGCTGCTTGTTCTCTTGATGCTTGTTCTCTTACTGCTTGTTCTCTTGCTGCTTGTTCTCTTGCTGCTTGTTCTCTTCTGGCTTGTTC
>Ga0207987_1000187_pt1 | contig 18909 bp, 10 predicted proteins | sample ETNtaG_19_FD_185768 | JGI IMG/M metagenome (GOLD analysis project Ga0207987, IMG submission 185768) | Marine microbial and viral communities from oxygen minimum zone, Eastern Pacific Ocean - ETNP201302PF86A (SPAdes) (version 2) | ecosystem: Environmental > Aquatic > Marine > Oceanic ...
TTTTCTTTTTCCAATTTTTCTTTTTCCAACTCCTCTTGGCGTTTCTTCTCTTCCGCAAGTTTTTCTTTTTCCAATTTTTCTTTTTCCAACTCCTCTTGGCGTTTCTTCTCTTCCGCTGCAGCTTCTTCTTTCTTAATGCGTTCTGTTTCTAAGCGTAAGCGTTCTGCTTCTGCTTCTGCTTCTGCTTCTGTAATTACTGGGTTTGGTTTTTTTACAGTTTCTTGTTTTTCTTCATCTTTTTCTACATTTTCTACATTTTCTTGTGGTGGTAATTCTAATTCTTTCATTACTTCTATTAGATCAGTATTGGTTTTAAAATTTTCTTTAATATTCTCAAAATTAATTTTATGTTTTTTAATCAGATCCTCTCCGTGTTTTTTTACGAGTTGTTCCTCATTAATATTGGCGAGATATATCGTATAATCTATATTACCAAGTTTAATAGTTCGAGTTTCACTTTTATTTTGCATAATGTCATCTGTTTCAAGATATTTTTCAAAATCAGTCGTACCAATGAATGTATTTTCATTAATTTTATCATGGAAATCATTAATTGTTGAATCAGGATTGAGTTTTTTTATAAAATCGGACAAATCATTCAATTTATTTATATCACTCATATTTCAGTTATATTAATTTACAATAAAATAATTATGTATATTTAATAATAAATGCGTATGTTTTGTATAATTTACTAATACATTAATTTAATAAATTATATAAAAAAAGATATTCTTAAATATTTAAAGTTTAAGAATCTTTGCTAAACCAGTTTTTGTTCTATTACCTGTATATTTAAATCCTTTTCTTAATTTACCTGCTCTTCCTCCTAGTTGAATAACACCTCTATGTTTTCTTACCTTTTTATCTGTTTTTCCTCCTAGTTGAATAACACCTCTATGTTTTCTTACCTTTTTATCTGTTTTTCCTCCGCCCAAAGACGTCTCATCATCATTAGATTCAATCTCTTCTTCAGACGGTGCGCCCGTTTTTACTGGTAGTTCTTTCTTATCATCTAAAAATGTTTTAATATCATTAAAATTAATTTTATACTTATTAATCTGCTCTCCTATGTTGCTAAGGTTATTTTCATTAATATCGGCGAGATATATCTTATATTTCGTATTACCAAGTTTAATCTCTTCTTCTTCAGTTAACAGTTGCATTTTTTGTTCCTTAAGAAATTTTTCTAAAGCAGTCGTACCAATGAATGTATTTTCATTAATATTCTCAATGTTAATGGGCCATTTAGAAATGAGTTCTTGTAAGTCGGCGAATCCATTTGTATCACTCATATTTCAGTTATATTAAATTACAATAAAATAATTATGTATATTTAATTATAAATGCGTATTTAAATGCTTCATCTTGCATATATTTATATCTTTCACTAGAACCACCATGCCCAGAATTAAGGTCAATTTTCATCATAATATCACGATTTTTTTTAAAAGAAGATACAATTTTTCTCATTTTTGCACAATATTTAACTGGTTCCCAAAATCCAACTCTTGTATCATTAATCCCGCTTGTAATTAATATATTAGGATAAAGTTTGTTTTTTATATTATCAATTGGTGAATATGATAAAATATATTTATAAAATGTTTTATATTTTTCTGGATTACCCCATTCTTCATATTCCCCAGTTGTTAAAGGGATAGAAGAATCTAACATAGTTGTTAAACAATCAACAAATGGAACTTCTAAAATAGCAGTTTTATAAAGAGATGGTTTTTTATTAATAACAGCACCAATTAATAATCCTCCAGCACTTCCTCCAGAAATAGATAATTTTTGTTTTGAAATATAATTATTTTGAATAAGATATTCACTACATTTAATAAAATCTTTAAATGTATTTTTTTTCTTCATTAATTTTCCTTGTTCATACCATTGTTTTCCTAAATAACTACTCCCTCGTACGTGTGCTATAGCATATATATATCCTCTATCAAGCAAACTAATAATATATTTATCATAATCAACATCAACATCTTCCCCATATGAACCATATGCGTATAAATGTCCAGGATTGGTTCCATTTTTAATAAATAAATTTTTGCGATAAACAACAGATACATATAATTTAGTTTCTGTATCAATTAAAATTCTTTCACTTTTATATAAATCGGGATTATAATTTTTATATTCATATTTTCTAATAATTTGTTGTTCCGAAGTTTTCATATTATATTTATAAATAATAGGTGGTGTAATTAATGAAGAATATGTATAAATAATTTCATTTGTATTAAATTCCAAATTAAGACTAGAATCTAAATAAATATTACAAACTTCATCATATTTTATAATTTTTGTATTTTTATTTTCAAAATCAATAATTTTAATAGCATATTGTCCATCAATTTTACATTCAATAACTAAAAATTGTTGAAATGCGTGAAGTTCAGTAATATAAATATTTTGATTATATGGAATATAATTTATCCATTTATTTTTGTTAGTTTGCGAAACACTAGTTCTCATAATTTTAAAATTTGTAGATTTATCTTTATTAGTTAAAATATAGAAATATCCGTTATGATGTTCGATTGAATATTGATGTCCTTTTGTTCTTTTTTGTATAAGATAGATTTTATCATCTCTAATATAATAACATTCTGTTGTAGAAGAAGAATTAGACATAATAATAATATATTTATCATCATTTGTTTTTGAAATACCAACATTAAATAATACATTTAATTCTTCATAAATTAGTATATCATCTTTTTCATTAGAGCCAATAATGTGTTTCCAAATTTGATATGGTCTTTTAGAATCATCAGCAATAACATAAAAAAAAGAATTAGAATCATATCCCCAAACAAAATCTGGTTCAATTTCTAAATTTAATTCTCTTTTAATTTTGCCAGTTTTAATATTTCTAATATAAAGTTCATATTTTTCATTACCATCAGTATCAATACAATATAATAATGATTTATTATCGGGTGATATTTCATAATCTCCAAGATCAAAAAATTCTAAATTTTTAGATAATTTCATACAATCAAGGATAAGTTGTGGTTTATCATTTAACTTAATTTTTCTATAATATTTCCGATAATTATCACCTTTTTTAATTTGATTATAATAATAATATCCTTTTTGAAATGCGGGAGTACTAATATGATTTTCTTTAGTTCTAGATTTAAATTCATTAAATAAATTTTGTTGTAATTTTTCAGTATCTGACATCAAATTTTTACTAAATGAATTTTCTTTTTTAATATATTTCAAAACTTTTCTTCTTTTATTTTTATTTTTCTCTTGATTTCTAACCCAATAATAATTATCTGTTCGTTTATAACCATGGTTAGTTAATATAGTTTCGTGTTCATCTAAAGTTGGTGGTATCATTGTATTATATGATATATATTTAAATTTTTATTAGTTTATATCAAAAATTGCTTCTAATAATAAGTATAAAAATAGTGAGAATATTATTATATATATTAAATGAAAGCATTAGCCGTTGTTTTAACATCATATGATATAGATCTTCTGGAAAGAGGATTAAAATCGATTGAAAATCAAAAAAATGTAACTTTTAGTTTTGATACAAAAATAGTAGTAAATACTTTATTAGATAATTATTATGAAAAAGTAAAAGCAAAATATCATAATATATATGAGGTAATAAAAACAGAAAGTAATGGATATCCGGGAAAAGGTCATAATAGTGTATTAAATTTATTCAAAAAAAGGGAAGAATATACACATTTAATAATGATAGATGGTGATGATTTATTTTATCCGTGTGCATTTGAACAATTAGGAAAAGCATATGAACAGGAAATAGATGTATTACATTTAATGTTAAATGATTATGTCACATTTATAGAAAAGAAAATTCGTCATGTTCCACTGATAGGTAAATTTAAATTATATTCAAATTTTGATGATGAACAAAATTGGTGGAAAAAAATAGATGTAAAAAATCCATTAACAAATTCAATTGATCTTTGTAAAACTCCATCAAGAATGATATTTTTTAGTCGAAAAATATTTGAAACAGATATAAAAATAGAATATGATGAAGAAGTTGTTTTATATGATGATTATGTAGCATTTTTATCTTTATGTGAAAATTATTTCAATAAAAGTTTAAATATAGTAGCAATTTCAAATAGTTATATTTATTGTTATAATGCTTTAAATCCAGATAGTGCTAGTAGAAAATTTAAAGATGCGACTCAAGAAAGTGAAATATTTAAGAGAAAGGCAGATAAATATCCATTATGTTTAAAAAATTTTGGAAATGATATAAATTGGAACTTAACAAATTTGAAATATGGAAATTTAGATAAACCACAAGATTATGATTTAGAGAAAAAGAAGAAATTTTGTATAGAAAATGTTATAAATTGGGAAATAGCAAATAAAAATAAAAAAGCAAAGGAATATTATAAAAATAAAGATTATAATAAAGCAGAAATAAATTATTCGATTTTAGTAAATTCTGGTGCTAGTTCTTTTGATATTTATTTCAATTTAGGTGTTACTTATTATATGAAAAAGAAATATGAATGTGCGATAGGTTGTTTTATTAAAGCGAATAATATAACACCATCATTTGATGTTTATAAAAATTTATTCGTGGTATATAAAGAATTAAATAAATTAGATAAACAAATAGAATATATAGAAAAAGCTTTAAATCTGAAAGATGATCATTATTTACGATGTTATTTATTTAATTTACTTCCATATCAAAATTTTAAACGAAATAGAATAACTTTTCTTTCTAAACAAGTGAAGAAAAATCCTTATAATAAACCGATACTTTGTTATTATACAGGATATTCCGATCCATTTAATGGAAAAAATTATGAAGAAAAGAATGTATATGGGAGTGAAATAGCGGCGATAAAATTATGTGAACAATTAGCAAGTGAATATAGAGTATTTATATTTTGTTTTTGTAAAGAAGAAATATATCATAATGGTGTTCAATATTATAATTTAATAAGATATGATGAATTTCAAAATTTATATCCAGTAGATATATTAATTGTATCAAGATTTATTCATTTTTTCATTGAATTTCGTTGTTTGGCTCGTAAAACATATTATTTATTACATGATGCTCGTGTTCATAATTTTTGGAAAAATAAAAGTTTAATAGACTGTGGCAATGGTTTTTTTCATAATAGCATAGGTAATTTAAGTAAAATTATATGTGTTTCCCAATGGCATAAAAAATATTTTTGTAATTTTGTAAAAGTTCCAGATAATTATGTAAAAATTATTCCAAATGGTTTATCAACAAATAATTTCAAAGTTGATTTTAGTAAAAAGAAAACGCATCGTTTTATATATTGTTCAGATCCAGAACGTGGTTTAATTGTTCTTTTACAAATGTTTCCAAAAATTTTAGAAAAATTCCCAGATGCGACTTTAGATATTTATTATCATAAATTAGATAATAAGTTAATTCTAAGTTTAATAAATAAATTAGGAAATTGTGTTAAATATAAAGGAAAATTAAAACAATCAGAACTAGCAAAAGAATTATGTAAAAGTGATATATGGTTTTATCCAAACTTATATTCTCATGAAACTTTTTGTTTATGTGCTTTAGAGGCAATGGCTGGTGGTAATCTTGTTATTGCGAGAAAATATTCAGGTTTAGTAGAAACTATTGGTGATAGTGGTATTTTGATAGATGAACATACACCCGAAAAATTTAAGATAAAAGCTTTAAATATTATAGAACAAATTTTATCTAATCCAAAAGAGAAATTATCTTTCCAGAAAAAAGCGATGGAACGAGCACATAAATATACATGGAAAAATATAAGTAAAATTTGGGTTTCTTTATTCAAGCAATAAAATTGAATTTTGTTTATTAAAGTTAATATATATGATATATGAATGTAAATACGACTCCAGAATATTATTTTAAAATCAGTTTACAATCAAGTCTTAAAAACATTGGTATCTATAGAAAATTCATTGATAAAGTTCAAGATATCGATACAAATATTATTAAATCTGATAATTCTGAATGGAGATTTAAATGTTATAATAGAAAGAAATTCTTGAAAATCCGTGAACATTTTAATATAAATGATGAAAATTATATAAAAAGTTTATGTGAACAAGATTTAATTCCAGGTAAAAAATATGAAAAAAGTGGTGCGACTTTTTGGAAAACAAATGATAATAAATTTTTAATTAAAACTGTTACTAGTAGAGAATGTAAATTTTTAAGACGTATTTTAAAACGATATAGTAATTATATACGAAATAATAATACTTATTTAGTAAGAATTTATGGAATGTATAGAATAACTCTTTCTAAAACAGATATAAGATTTATTATAATGAATAATATATTTGAATATGATATTCCTTTAAATAATGTTTTTGATTTAAAAGGTACAACAGAAGAAAGATTAGCAAATGATAATGAAATCGAATTAAAAGATATGAATTTTATAAAAAGAAAAAATAGTTTAAACTTTGATAAAACAGATTATAGTGAATTTTTGGCAACAATAAAAACCGATTCTTTATTTTTAAGTAAAGAATTAAATATAATGGATTATTCCTTTTTAGTATCAATTATAAAATTTAATAAAATAGATGATATTCCAAAAGAAATATATAATAAAAATAATATTAAATTTTATTCTGATAATAATTCTACTAGAATACAAATATTTGGAATTATAGATATTCTACAAGAATGGACAACTTGGAAAAGATGTTGTAGTTTATATAAAAAATTTTACTATCGTTGTTTATATTGTAATCAAACAATTGAAATTGATTCAGAAAAGCCAAAAATATACCATAAAAGATTTATAGAATTTATTGAAAATAATACTAAATCGATTGTTTAAATATTTAAACGAGTAAATCCAAAAACAAGTTCATTAGTTAGAGGGCAAACATATGTTGTAATTTCTGTTGTTTCATTCCTATAATATCTATAGCGTGGTGTAGTTTTATAATTTTGTATACATTGTATATGAAAATTAGGAACACATATTTCTTCGGAGTTATTTAAATATGATACTAATGAAATAATTGGTCCAATTCCCATATCTTTATCACAAAATAAGCATTTACATTGATTTTTAGATAATTTTTTACACATATCATACCATGAGGGTGAAATATTATTTATAATTCTAGAATAATTTTTTTTAGCATAATTTTTAAAGATATAATCATTATTAATAAAACGGTTATATATAGAATTATCATATTTTTCAATACATATAATCTCTGTAATATCTAAATAATTAATAATACAAGAGAGTGTATCATTAGTGATATTTCTAAACATATTATTCTATTAAGAACAAATATATTCTTTTTAAATAATATCCAAATTAAACAAAAATTAAATTTTTATTATTTCATATCTTATTATCTAAAATCTTAAATAAAAATTATTTTATATTAAGTAATTATAACATGATAATTCCAGTTCGTTGTTTTACTTGTGGAAAAGTGATTGGTAATCTTTGGAATAAATATGCTACTTTAAAAGATGAAAAATCAATTGAAGAAGCATTAGATGATTTAAAATTAAATAAAATGTGTTGTAGAAGAATGATGATAAGTCATGTAAATTTAATTGATGATCTTATTTCTTATAATAAACATAAAAATACTTTGAAACAAGAAAAAAAAGAAGAAAAGAAAGAATAAATTTTAAAGAAATCTCAATTTATTAATCATAATTAAATTAAAATTAATAAATTAAATAATTTTTACAAAAAAATAGTTATTATATATAAGTGAAATGCTACAGGATTATTTGAAACACAATCTAAAAGAATTACAGAAAAAAGTTTTACTACGGCAATTAATGAACACAAATCAAGATAAAATCAAGAGTAGTAATTCAAAAGTACGATATGCGGATTATGATACTGAGAATCAAAATGTAGATAAAAAATTTGATGATAAACCGAAAAATAATATTTTAAATAACGAGAATGAACGTAATAATGAAGAATTAGATATGAAAAAACAAAAACTTATCAACAAAATTAATTATCTAGATGCTATATTAAAACGGTTAGAAGAAAGAAAAAATGCGGAATTAAAAGATTCACCAATTGCTAAAAAAACAGATAATGAATATCTACAAAATCTTTTAAAAATAGGTAATATGTCACCAGATTTATTATCAAGAAGTGTTCATGATCCAAGAGATAACAAAGAAAGGCAAGTTTTTGAATATTGGGTAAAAAATAAACAAGCATTACAAAAAAAGTTACAAGAAAGTGTTAGTAAAAAAGCATCAATAAATGATTTATTAGAAAGACAGAAACATATGGCAATTGTGCATAAAACAAGTAGAGATAAAGCACTTGATAAAATGGATGAACGAGAAAAAAAAATTTGGAATGAACGAAAATTACAAATGGAAGCAGAATTTGGAAAAAATGCTTTAAAAAATATTGATAATCAAATATTAAAAATAAACACTAATATTACAGATAATCAAACTGCTTTAAAAGAAGCCAAAGATTTATTAAATAATTTTGTTAGAGCGACAAATGTATTTCAAAGATTAAAAAAATTAGAAGAAAAAAGAGCAGAAAGAGAGAAAAAATGGCAAGAAAAAATGAGAAAAAGAGAAAGACAAATGGCACAACTTGAAAAAAAAAAAAGAGCAAAACTTGAAAGACAATTAAAAGAAATGTCTATGAAATCACAAAAAGAAATCGCAACCTTCCGAAAAAATATGAAAGCTCAAATGGATAAAAAAATAGGAGATGCTGTTGCAAGAAGAGAAGCAAAATTACAAGCACAAATGAAAAAAATGAAATTAGCATCAAAAATAAGAGAAGCTCAATTAGAACAAAAAAGAAAGGCACAATTAAAAGCTCAACAAGCAAAATTAGAAGCAAAACGTCAAAAAGAAATTGAAAAAGAAAATAAAAAGAAAATAGCAGAATTAAGAGCAATGTTAGGAAAACAAGCAAAAGGTTCTCAAGCATTTCTAAAATTCAAAACAGATAAAGAAAGAATGGCCCATTTAAAAAAATTAATTAAACAACAAAAAGAGAAATTACTTGCTGATAGAGCCGCAACAAGAGCTAAATTAGCAGCTGCTAATAAAGATTTACGAGAAAAAAGAGCTAAATTGGCTAAAGCAAACGCATTAGCAAAAAAACAAAAAGCTAAATTAAAAGCTGCAGCAAATTCTTTAAAAAAAAAAGAAGCACAAATGCAAGCAAGAGTAAAAGCAGATGCTCGTAAATTGGAAAGAGCAAAAGCAGCAGCTGCTAAAAAATTAATTGAACAAAAAAAAATGGCAGCTTTAAAATTAAAAGAAGAACTAAAAAAACAAAAATATGAAGCAATTCTTGCTAGAAAAAAAGCAGTATTAAAAGCAAGACAACAAGCAACTGCTAAAGCTTTAGAAAAAGCAAATAAAGAAAAAGCATTAGCATTAAAAGCACAAGCAGAAAAATTTGAAGGACAAAAAAAACGAATCGCATTGGAACGTGCCAAAGAAATGGAAAAAAAAGCCAAAGAAATGGCAAAACTTCAGGAAAAAATTAAAAAACAAGCTGCCGCTGCTAAAAAACAAGCAGAAGAACATGCTAAAAAAATGAAACAACAAAGACAAGCAATAAAAGCACAAAAAGAAGCAATGAAACAAGAACGTCTTAAATTAAAAAAACTTGCTGAAGAAAAAAAGAAAAGAATGGAACAAGCGGCAGCTGCTAAAGAAGCCGCATTAAAAGCTAAAATTGCTCGTGCTAAAAGAAGAGAAATTCGTTTAAAAGAAATTAGAGAAAGAGAAAAAAGAGAAGCAGAAAAAAGAGCAGCTCGTTTTAAATCAATCTTAAAATTAAAGGCAGCAAGTGAAAAAGCTGCAAAAGAAGCATTAGAAAAAGCAGAAAAAGAAAGAAAAGAAGTAATGAAAGCAAGAAATGCTAAAGAAGCACAATTAAGAGAAAAATTAAGATTACAAGCAGAAGCAGCAGCAGAAGCAGCAGCAGAACGTGCTAGAAAAATTAGAGCAGAAGAAAAGAAAAGACACAGAGCATTCCAAGATGCATTAGAAAAAGAAAGAGCAACCGCTCAAAAAGCTTATAAAGCTAAAATATATGCACAAAGAAGAGAATGGCAACTTAAAGTAAAAAAACAAAGAGAAGAAGCAGATGCAAAAAAAGAAGCAGCATTGAAAAAAGAAAGAGACGCATTAAAAGCAAAATATGCGGCTAAAGTAGCAAAGGCAAAAAAAGCAATTAAACAAGTTTCTAAAGCACAAGAAGATTCTATTAAAGCATCAAAGGCTAGAAGTAAAAGTATGTATGAAAGAGTTAAAGCAAGTAAAAATGTTACTGCTGCAAGAGTTAATTTTAGAAAAGAAATGGAAGCAATGAAAGCACAAATGGAAAGAGAAAGAGATGCAAGAAGACAAGCAGAAGCAGCATTAAAGAAAGCCAAAAAAAAAGCAGAAAAAGATAAAGCAAAAGTAGTTGCTAGATTTGCCAGAGACCAAGCAAAACTTCTCAGACAAAGACAAAAATTCTTAAGACAAGCAAAAAGACAACAAGAAGAAAAAGAATCTGAACTTAAATTGAAAATGAGTAAAGAAGCAGAAGCAAAAGCAAAAGCAAAAGAAAAAGAAAGTTTTGTTGTTCTTGCTAAAAAAGTTGCTGATAAAGCAAAAGCGGATAGAAAGGAATTAAGAGCAGCAGCTATTGCGGAAGCTGAAGCCAAAAGAAAAGCAAGAAAACTTGAAAAAGCAAGATATAATATGAGACAAAAGGAACATCTTGCTGGACGTTCTAAAATCGCAGCAGCAAAAAAAGCAAGAATGGCTAAAAGAGCAAATGAATTAAAAAACAAAGCGGTTGATATGGCTAAAAGAGCAAGAATGGAAGAATTAAGACTTAAGGTTGAAGCAGAAATGAAAAAAATTGCTATGAAAACTGAAGTTAAAAGAATGCATGCTTTAGAAATTGCTAAAAGATTAGCAAAAACAGATGAAGAAAGACAATTAATTATAAAACAAATTGAAGAAGCAATTGCTAGAGCAAAAAAATCCAAGGAAGAAGCAAAGAAAGCAGAATCTGCTAGAAAAGAAGCAAGAGCTGAAGCAATTGCTGCAAAAACAAATGCTAGAAAACAAGCATCTGTAGCAAGAGAACAAGCAAGAGGTGCCCGTCAAGCAAAAGCAAACGCAGCAAAAAGATCAAAACAACTTGCTTTAACTCAAGCATATGATAAAAAAAGAGCAGAAAAAGAAGCAAAAGATAGAGCAGCACAAGAAGCAAAAGCAAAAGCACAAGCAGCAGAAAAAGCAAATATTAAAAAAGCAACTGAAGAAGCAAAAGCAAAAGCAAAAGCAGAAGCTGAGAAAATGGCAAAACAGCAAAGAGCATTAGATAAAGCAAGAAAGAAAGCAAGAAAAGAAGCAAAAAAAGCACAATTAAATGCTATGAAAGCAAAACAAGATGCTGCAAAAGACGCCCAAGCAAAAAAAGTTGCTGAAGAGAAAGCTAGACTTGAAAAAGAAAAAGAATCTGGTAAAGGTAAAGCGAGATATGTTGGTATTAAATTATCTCGTGCTAATAATTTATTCCTCAGTATGGTTAAAGTTTTTGTAAAAGGTGAAGATATTGCTAAAGGTAAAAGAACTAAACAATCAAGTACTTGGGATATTAAAGGTAATGATAAAATTCATAGTTCTGGTAAGGCTGTTGACGGTAATCCAGAAACATATACATGGACAAATAATAGAAATGCTTATTGGTCTGTAGACCTTGCTGGATATTTTGAAGTAGATAGAATTGAAGTAGCAACAATATATGATAAAATATCTACATTAAAAAATGCAACTGTTTATGTTTTAGATGGTGATAAGAAAAAATTATTTAAGAAAAAATTACAAGCAAAAGAAATCCAAGATTTTGCTGTAGACTTAAAACCAAAAGTCATATCTGTTGGAACACTTGGACCAGCAATTACTAATTATAGTACTATTGCTATGTATTCTAATAACAATAAAAAATATTGTAAAGATGATTATGTTAAAAAACAATGGATATGTGATGGTGAAGAACTTGAAAAACCACATCAATTTATTATTATTAATCCTAATGGTGGTTCATCTGTTAAATCTGGAGATCAAATCTTATTACAATCTTACAGAAATAAATATTGTATGAGTGAAGGTAATAAAAAACGTGTTTATTGTAATTCTAGAAGAGCAACTTCTAAAACAATTTTTATTATTGATATTGAAAATAAAGGTAAAATCGCAACTGAAGATCAATTAAATCTTAGAGGAAATCAATTAATTACTCTTAAAGCAGCAAAAGATAAATCATATTGTTCAGTTAGAACTGATAATCAAATTGGATGTTTTATTAAAGAAAAAGGAGAAAAAGAATTATTTAGAATTATATTAATTAAAAAAGGAACTAAAACAGATAAATTGGCTGGAGTATCTACTGGTGGATTACCAGGTCTTCCAGGTCCAATGGGAGGTCTTCCAGGTGGAACTCCTAAATTTAGTGAAGATATGAAAAAGAAACTAATGGATAAATATAAATTATCATCTACACAATTTGATGAATTAATTAAATTACTTGTTAGTAAAGGAGCAGGTAGAGGTGGTGTCGCACTTCCAGGAGCAAGAGCAAGTGTTTCCGCATCTAAAAAAGGACCTACTATCGAAGCAACTTCTAAACTTAGAACTACTGATAAATTATATTATATGGGTCACTCAAAAGATGGAACTCTTTATAGAAAAACTGGTATTAGAATGCAAACTTCTAGTTTCGCACCAGTTAATAGTGGTAATAATATTAAAACAAAAAAAATACATTATAATCGATCAAAAAAAGCATTCTTTGGTATTTCTAAAGATAATGTATTAGTTCAAAAAACAAATCATAGTATTCAAAGTACTTGGAAATCATTGAAATTAAAAGATATTGCTTATATAACTTCTTATGGTGAAAATATGTATGCTCTTGATATTAATAAAAAATTATATACTATTTCATTTAATAATCTTAAAGAAAGTGATATTTCTCTTTCTGGTGGAAATAGTGATTGGAAACAACTAAAAAATAGTGGTAATATGAATGCTATTGCTATTAGTGAAGATAATATTATGATTGGTATTGATGGTAAAAATGTTTATAAAAAAGTATCTATTGATAAAAATAGTGAATGGACAAAAATAGATAGTAAAGAACTAAATGATATTGAATTTAGAACTGGTTACTTATTTGGTGTTGGAATTAAACCACAAATGCTTTATAGAAAGAGATTAAGAAATCTTAACAGTCCATGGGTAAATTATCAATCTTGTTGTTTAATTCAATTTACTTTCGGTCATTATGATTCTGGTGAATCTGCAGCACAAGAAAAAGTTAGGAGACAAAAAATAGCAGTAGAACAAAAAGCAGCAAAGAAAGCAGCAGATAGTGCTAGATTAGCTAGAGCTGCTGCCGCTAGATCTACTGTTGGTACTGTTGTTAAAAGAAGAGTTGCTAAAGAAGAAAAAGATGATGAAGATCTTAAACCAGTTCCAGTTAAAAAACCAAAAGTTAAATTTGTTCCAGTAGTTAGAAAAGGTAGAGGTAGAGGAAAAGCACCAACTACATCTTCTGGTAGAGGAGGACCACCAACTAGTAGAGGGGGACCACCATCAGGTAGAGGAAGAGGAGCACCATCAGGTAGAGGAAGAGGAGCACCATCAGGTAGAGGAAGAGGAGCACCATCAGGTAGAGGTAGAGGAGCACCATCAGGTAGAGGTGGTAGAGGTAGAGGAAGAGGATTCTAATTTTAGTATTTAAACAAATTATTTATATTAATATAGAATATATAGTAATATGAATACAAAAGATAGTAAAAATAAAAAAAAACCGATATTTGATGAATCACATTATAATAGTGATAATGGATTTTCTACTTATATATGGGGACCATGTATGTGGCAATTTCTTCATATCATGACATTTAATTATCCAGTAAAACCAACATCTAAACAAAAAAAAGATTATAAAAAATTTTTAGAATTATTACAAGTAACACTTCCTTGTGGTAAATGTCGTGAAAATTATTCTATGAATATTAAAGCAAAAGATACAGAATTAACTATGAATGTAATGAAAGATAGGGAAAGTCTTTCTAAATGGTTATGTCGCTTACATAATAAAATTAATAAACAAACCGGTAAAAATATAGAAACTCCTTATGATGAATGCCGTGATTTTTATGAACAATTTAGAGCAAGATGTACAAAAACAAAAGGTGCTCAACATGGTGGATGTACAATTCCAATTCATAAAGGAATTAAATCTAAAACAGTTTTACGAATTGTTCCAAGAAATTCTAAAGTTCCAACACTCAAAATTAATAAAAAATGTTTATGTAAAAGAAAAATTTAAACATATGAATTTCTAATAAATAAAATATCCTATTACAATATATAAAATTATGTTTTCTAATAAGAATAATCAAGACATAGGAATCTTAGACCATAAGGGTTATTATAAAAATCCATTAACAGGAGAACCATACAGTAAACAATACAAAATATATTCATTAACTTCTGAAAAACCATGGAGTAAATTACCTATGGCTAAATATCGTAAAGAAATTATACAAAATATTACAAATAATCGTGTAAATATTATTACAGCAGGAACAGGTGCTGGAAAATCAGTAATCGTTCCACGATGTGCTTTACATGCTGTTAATTATAAAGGTAAAGTTGCGATGACAGTTCCAAAACGAATGTTAGCAAAAGGTTCTGCGGAATGGACAGCAAAAAATTTAGATGTTGAATTAGGAAAAGAGGTTGGATTTCAACATAGAGATTCCATTATATCAGCAGGAACAGAAATCGAAGTTAAAGGAACAAAAATAAAAGTAACAGAAGATAGACCATCATATGATAAATCTCTTACAAAATTATTATTCGCTACAGATGGTACAATTAATGGGAAAATTTTAAATAATAAATATCTAGAAAAACCAGGTTCTTTAGATATAATTATTATTGATGAAGCACACGAAAGAAGTAAGTCAATAGATTTATTATTATATTTAACAAAACAAATATTAGAAAATAATAAAAATTTTAAATTAATAATTTTAAGTGCTACAATTGATACCACTTTATTTAGTAATTATTATAGTGATTTTAATCCACTTGTAAGTGAATATCCTGGAGCAACACCATTTAAAACACAACTTTCGTTTTTGAATACTCCAAGTGCGAATTATATTACAGATGGTGCTGAACAAATTCATAATATTTTAACACAAAAAAAAGAACGTAAAAATATTTTTAATAATGGTGCTATTTTAATGTTTGTTCCAACATTAGGTGATGCGAGAAAAGTATGTGAAGAATTAGAAAAATTAAAAATTCAAAAACAGGGTTATATGCCATTTTGTGTAGAATTATCTAGTAAAGTATCTAAAAAGGATAAAGAATATGCTGTACATATTGATAAATATAAAAGTGCTCAAGATGGACCATATACTCGTAAAGTAGTTACATCTACAAATATTGCTGAATCTTCTATTACAATTGATGGAATCGGTTATATCATAGATTCAGGATTAGAATTAAATGTTAATTATAATCCATTTAGAGATTCTGAATTAATTGAAAAAAAATTTATTAGTCGAGCACAAGCAAAACAACGATGGGGAAGAGTAGGAAGACGTGATGAAGGTCGTATTTATTGTTTATACACAAATCAAGAATATATTGATTTTGATATATATCCAGAACCAGAAATTACAATAAAAAATATAGAAGGATTATTACTTAATCTATCTCAAATAGCAGAACCAGAAGTAGGTAGAAAAAAAATTAATATTAATGATGTTGTTAATATATTAGAAGATTTTATTACACCACCAGATTCCATATTTATTGAAACAGCAATTGATAATATTAAACTAATTGGGTGTTTAGATGAATCTCAAAATTTTACTAATCTTGGAATAACTATTGGAAAATTAATGCTCCCACCACGTTTTGGTAGAATTCTACTTGAATCAATTGTTTATAATGAAAAATTAATGGGTATTAAATTAAGTGCTATTTTAACAGCAATTGGTTCAATTGAAGGTATTATTGGATTTAGTAAAATGGATGAATCAAACGGTTTTGTTAATAACACAAGTGAAGTATTAACAATTTTAAATATATATAACGGTTTTTCTTCATTAAACGATGAAGAACAAATCAAATTTTGTGAGGATAATAAATTCAAATATGATTCACTAAAAAAAATTGAAAAAGTGATTGAATCAATTGAAAAAACATTAGATGAATCTCCTAAATTATTCAGCAAAATAGAAATAATGAAAGTATTAAACATAAAAAACAAAGATATAATTCAATATGAATCTTCTAATGATTTAGCTGCTCACTTAATATTATCTGGAACTGTTATGAATTTATCAAAAAAATTAAAAAGTGGTCAGTTTAGAAATTGTATTCCTAATATTATTGATTCATTTTCTGTTAAGAAATCGTCAATTAAATCAGTTAATTTTGAATATCTTATTTATGGTTCAATTACAGTATTTCAAGAAAAACCACCTTTATTTGGCTTACTGACCCTATTATCGAAAACTGTTATAAAAAATTTAAAAAAAAGATTAAATAATAATTATATTCAATGTTTACAAAAAGAGGAATATACACCAGAAGATATTGAAAAATTCAAAAAAAGATTACAAATAACAGATGACTTTAATAAAGATCATATTCCTGAATTAAATATTTTAAATTTAAAAAATTTTGTCGCATCTGAAACTGATACCGATTGGTCTCTTTTTTGGCCTTTATATATATCACCTGATTTAGCAGCATTACCACGTTTATCTCAATTATTAAGACAATTTAATAGAGATGCTGCTGATGTTGGTACATTAAATGACGATCTTATTTTTGGTACAGATATGATAGTTCATAAAGCAAGTGATACAATTAATTTAATAAAAATAGTTACAGGAAGTTATGAACAATTATTAAATAAATATGATGAAAAATTAGAAGAAATTGAACAAAAAGAAAAAGCAGTTAATAAATTAAAAGATAAACTTGGTGAATTTAAAGGACAAATTGGTATTATTATATCAAAATTAAACCAAAATAGCAAACAAATTAGAACAATGCAATTAAAACTTGATACACTCGATCAAAAAAATAAAGATGATGCTCATAAACATAGTAAATTTTTAAAAAGTGTTATTACTCTTGAAAAAGTAATTTTACCAAACACAATAAAAAAAATGAAATTAATTGAAGTAAATTTTGAGAAAAAAAAAGTTGAATTTCAACAAAAACTCGATGAATTAGAACGAAAAAATGAAGAAACACAAATTGTAGAAGATGCTTTAAATATGATGAAAACAAAATTAGAACAGATTGTTTTAATAAAAGGTGGTGGATTAGTTGTAAATAATGTAGTAAATCAATATGGTGGATTATTAAAAAATCCTTTACAAATAAAAACACGTGCGATATTAAAACCATTAAGTAATAATAAAATTATTTTTAAAACAAATCAACAATTATTTAAAAAATTTGATAATGAAGAAATTGTCCATATATTAAATTATAACAAACTTGATAAAAATTATATTAAACAAAATAATCGTAATCATTTAACATCTGTATTCAAACTTCTAATTTTAGCAAAAATAAATAAAATTGATGATAAACAAAATTTGAAACGTATAGCAAATATGCTTAATATGAAAAATATTCATAATTTATCATATGATAAACTTAAAGAAAAAATTTCAAAAAAAATTAAATTATAATTTATTGATTTATTTATATAGTTAAAATTTAAATATTGCTTTAAAATTATAATATTTAAATGCCTCAAGAAGATTATAACAAAAATTTTGTAGAAATTAATAAATTAATTCAAATAAATAATCTTTTATCAAGAAAGAATCAAACTTATGTTAAAAAAATGCTTAGAGATATTAATGATAAATATAAAAAAATGATTGATTCAAAAGAAATTGAAGACCACATAATTAAAGTAAATGATAAACTAAAGAATATAATTAATTCTGATTCATAAACAAAATTAACAAAATTAATAAAATTAATATAAAAAATAACTAATAAAATATTGTTATTTATTATAATAAAATGTCTTTACCACTTCAGTATCAAAGAGAGATTATACAAGAATTGGTCACAAATTTTCCGATTCTAGTATTTAAGAATAGTAATTCTAAAAAAAAAGTTCTTGATCAAGATCAATATTTTAGTGCATATTTTTCAATTATTCAAGATCAAGATAATACGCGTGAAATTGAAAAAAAAATCAAAGAATTTAATAAACAATTTCCTCTCCCATATAATCGTCTTATGTCATTTCAAACAGGAAGAATGATTGTTGATGTAGATAATTTAATATCCGATACATATGGAAAAGTACTTAAATTAACTAAACAAAGAAATACTTTACGTAAAATTGTTCAAGAAAAAGAAAAAATAATTGTATTATTAAAAAATAAATTAGATGACTCCAAGAAAGAATTAGAAACAATTACAGATAAATATAATGAATGCCAAGATATTAAGAAAAAATTTATTGATCTTTCAAATGAACAAGGAAAAAAAATTAAATCAGCAGAAAGAAAATGTTCTGCTATTCAAAAAAAATATAATCAACAAGTAGAAAAATTAGAAAAAGAAAGAACTGAAGTAAATACAAAAATAGTATTAGAAGAAGGTGATTTATCTAAAGTTAAAACAGAACTTGATAATCTAAATGAACAAATCAAAACTTATGCAAAAGAAGCAGAAATAAATTTAAAAGAAGAATTAAATAAAAATGAAAAAAAAACTTCTACACCCATACAAAATAAAAGATCAAAAAAAAATAGAGAGAAAAAAATAAGTAA
>Ga0207987_1000188_pt1 | contig 18896 bp, 17 predicted proteins | sample ETNtaG_19_FD_185768 | JGI IMG/M metagenome (GOLD analysis project Ga0207987, IMG submission 185768) | Marine microbial and viral communities from oxygen minimum zone, Eastern Pacific Ocean - ETNP201302PF86A (SPAdes) (version 2) | ecosystem: Environmental > Aquatic > Marine > Oceanic ...
TACTTGTAGAATACGAAATTGTAAGGAAAACATAGGAAATTATGAAACAAAAAGTGGAAAGAAACCAACTATGTGTAAACATCATTATGACCTTCAAACTGCAACAGAGGAACGAAGACCAGAAAGAAATAGAGATTATACTGAATATGAAAAGGAAAGATCAAAAAGACCAGAACGAATAGCATATAAACAACAAAACGTTCGTTCAGTTAAAGGTTATTTATGTAATTATAAATCAAGAGCAAAACAAATTGGGAAACGAAAATGGGAATTAACTGATAATTTTGCGATTAGTTTATTCTTAGGAGAATGTAAATATTGTAAAAGACAAGGTGTAGAGGGTAAATGTAATGGAATTGACCGAATTGATAATAATATTGATTATATTGAATCGAATTGTGTTTCTTGTTGTTGGATTTGTAATCGTATGAAAGGAACACAATCTCATGATGATTTTATTAATCATATTCAGGTAATTTTACAAAATTTTTAATTATTTATCTATCATAAAAAATTAAAAATGTAAATATACATTTAAATTCATTCCTATGCGATATAAAAATCCTAACTTGTCTCTAATCTGGACTTCGTTAGATTCTTTATATCAGGAAAGAATAACTTGCACACGGGGTTTGCGAAGAGAGTAAGGGGTTAATACTAATAGTATAAAATACTGTTAGCATTGTGAGCATTTAACATGACAACATAGAAAAATGTTGAAAATATGAATTGACGAGCAATACACAAAAAAAGACGATAAAAGTCCTTAATTCGAGTAAGCTAATCCACCCATGCCTGACATAATTCTGAGTACGTTGTAGTTGACAGCGTAAACTTTTGCGACAGCTGCATCGGTAGCAGTGGTGGTAGTGACATTAAGAGTAGCGTTGTCAATTCTGGACATGTTAGCGGTACCAGATGGTTGATGTTCAGCTGGTTTAAGTGCGAAAGAGTATACGTTAATACCGGTAGCTGGGGAAGCTCCGAAGCATTGATAAGGTTGTACCCAATTAAAGTATTCTCCTGCTCTTTCAGCGAAACGATCATGACCGTTAAGTTGAAGTTTTGCTTTAGAAACACAGTTGGCTCCGTTGGTGTCAGTGTAGTTGAATTTTGCTGCGTCTTCTTTTTGGATAACCCAGACGAGGCATTTGACTGGATGGTTGAAGTTAAGTTTAAGTTTGTTGTTGGTTCCAGTAACGGATTCATCACCAGTGAATTGAACTTGTTCAATAAGATATTCGTGGGAAGTTTGTGCGAATCTTCTTCTTTCATCAGTATCAAGATAGACGTAGTCAATGTAGAGGGAGGTATCTCCGAGGGATGGGGTTGCTGTTGCAGCACCAGTTTTGGTCATCTCTGCGAAAGTTTCGAATTCAATGTTGAATTTAACTTCGTGGTATTGGAGAGCAATAAGTGGAAGAGCAAGACCTGGGTTTCTGTTGAACCAGAATTGAAGTGGTACGTAGACAGTTCTTGCTACGACCTCACCAGCATCGGTTCTTCCCATAGCTGCGACATTACCGATCATGTTGTTGTATACGTCAGTGACTCCAGCATCTTGGGTAAGATTTTGCCAGATGCATAGCCAGTCGGAGTATTGTTTGTCGACTCTTTGTCCACCAATTTCAACTTCGACGGATTTGACAAGAGCTTCACCAGCTCTGTCAGCCCAAGAGAAAGCAGAAGTAGTAGTGACTGCTGGCATGGTTGCTTGAAGATAGCAGTTGGTGATAAGGTCACCATTTCTGGAGACAGTTACGGTAACTTTTTTACCGAAATCTGGGGAACCATTGAAAGTTTGTTCAATAGATTCAACAGAGAAGTTAGTGTGTCTTCTGTAGACAACTTTGAAGAAAGTGATTTGAGGATTACCGGTAAGGTAAATATCTTGTGCGCCATAAGCGACTAATTGCATAAGTCCACCACCCATATTTGTTTTGTTTTTATAATATATATAAAGAAAAAAATTTTCGGTAAAAAAAAATTAAATTAAATAAAAAAATAAATTAAATAAAAATATAAAATAAAAAAACGCAGTGGTTTTATTAAAAAATAAAATTATATTTTCCACACAGTATACAGTGGTTAATTTAAATTTATTATTTTATTTTTAAAATCCGTTAAATTTATGAAGCACATTAAAATGTATAAATATGTATAAAATTTTGTAAACCCTATATATCTTTTATTTTTTTTTTTCATTAAGTCAAATAATAAATATTCTAATATTAATTAAATCGTATAAATAATCATTTTAAATCATAAAACCAGTTGATTGTATCAATGTAGTAATTTTAAAAAATAGAGAGTGTTCGATGCCCCCAAAATCATATAAACTTCCATCATAATTTTTAAATTTAATAGTTAATTTAGATAAATTATTCATTGGAGGATTAAAAGATTTTCTAGAGATATATTCACTCATATTATAAAATCTAGTATCATTAAGATTAGAGTTTAATGTAATTTTAGAGAATGCGTTAGAAACACCAGAACCAACACCTTCCATATTATTTAAATCATCAATATGAAGCATAACATATTTTTCACCTTTAATATTATATTGATTTTGTGCGGTATAACTTCCAGAGCCAGTTAAATCATTTCTTTTATAACCAATAACAGCACCAATACTTCTTGTTCTATAAGAATATCTAGTAGTATCATGATATTTAGTAGAAGTTCCTCTAAATAATAGATTAAAAAGATTATCTCCACCAGAAAGATTACTAATAATTTTAAATTTTCTAGAATTAGAATCGATAGAAATAGTGTAAGTAGATTGTCCGACAAGGTTCATTTTTTCTTGTATTTTAGTAGCTAATTCAGTAGCGGTATAACTTCCTTGAGGAATAGTAGCAGTATAATAAGTATTTCCACTAACTTGTGCGTTAGTTTCTTGAAAATGAAGTTCATTATTATTAGAATTAACAGGATATCCAGAATGTGGAATTTCAGCAGAAAGTAGTTCAATAGAAACAACATCTTTATAAACAGTATTAAAATATACTTCATATTCAGAAGTAGTAGGGAAAACATCATGATTTCTATCACGACTATCAATAATAACGTGATAATCTTTAGTTAAACCTTTATTGGCTTGTTCCAAGAATTTTTTAAAAATTTTAGGTTGTTCAATTAAAGTTTCTAAATTAGTAGATTGTGGTGGTTCATTTAACATAATTTTTTGTTCTTTAGTAGGTAATTCAGAGAATTGTTGATCTGGGTCAATACCAGAGATTTGAGGAATTTTTTCTTCAGGAATACCTTGTTCTTCCATAATAACTTCAAGTTTATTAGTAGCATCATTAGTTTTATAACCACGGTCAGCCATAGCTCTAGCAAAATCCCCAGCAACTTTAGTATTATCTCTATCAATTTCACTTTCAAATGTTGGTCTTCCTCTATTAGCATTAGGTGCTTCAATAACTCTTTCTTTATTAATTTGCTCAAATTGGTTCATTACATCTGTATTACTTCCAGGGAATGAAGTAGACATCATACGGTCATCATTTCTAGCAGGATGTAATGTATTATCTCCAAAAAATCCATTTTGTCTAGGTGGTATTTGTAAATTATTATTATCAGTAGGTTGTTGTACTAAATTAGTTGCTTTTGCGATTCTACCAATATTTCTACCTTTAGGTTGTAATTCACTCATATCAGGAACTAAATCTTTTTCAAATTTAGAAGCGATTGCATTAATTAATTCATCGATAGTTGCTCTATTTAATCCTTTCATATAATCTCTAATTGAAATATCAGGAGTTTTTGGTTCAGAATTTTTGATTATATGTTCCATAACAGCAACACATAGTTCTTCTTCATTTTTACCGATTTCATAATCATATTCTGCGATCATATGGTCGAATACCACACTAAGTAAAACTCTATAATTTTTTTGAGAGAAATATAGATTATAAATTTTATTATTGTTCATACTTGCTTATATTTATATAATTAATATTATATCATTTTTATATACGAATTAAATAATTTAAATAATAATTTCTTCCATTTGAGCAGTATGTTCTTCCATCGCTTCTTGGTTCTCCCGATCTAAATGAGTACGAATATCTATATCGCTATATATTTTTTGTTTAAGTGATTGTATTCTAAAAGTTAAAGAGTGTTCTAAACCGTGAAAGTTATATAAATATCCCCCATGTACTTTAAAATTCACAGTAATTTTTGATAACTCAATTCTAGGATTAAATGTTTTTTGTAAAACATAAAGTTTATTAGAATAAAAAGCAGTATCACCTTGTTCACAATCTAATAAAATTTTAGCAAAATCATTTTGTCCATCACCGTGTGGGTCATCAATGATTCCTTTAAATTCAGGAATTTCTAATACAACATAATCATCACTTTGTAATGGAATACGATTATCTGCGGTATAAGTATCTAAAGAAGTATGATTTTTACAATCAAAACCGATTGTTCGTGCTATAGTAAATGGCATATATTTACTTCTTAATTCATCAATTCCATAAACTTCAACACCTTGTTTAAATATAATATTAAAAATTCCATCACCACCACCAAGGTCACTTTCTATTTTTACTCTATTTATAGAATCAAGTGATACAGTATATGCGGATTGACCGATTGCCGACATTTGAGATGCGATTTTAGATATTAATTCAGCAGATGTATAATTACCAACAGGTATTTCAGCTTCATAATAAGTATTAGATGTTGCTTGATTATTTGTTTCTTGAAAATGAATAATATTATTATATGATTCAATAAGATATCCACCTTTAGGTATTTCAGCAGTGATTAATTCAACTTTATAAACATCAGTGTATATAGCACCTAGATCAACAGTATAAGTATTCGGATTTTGAAAAACCCCGTGATTTCTATCACGACTATCAATAGTAATGTAAATATTTTTAATTAATTGGTCACCATAAACTTTATTAAGAATTTCATTAACAGAATAACCTTTTGGTCTCTCAATCATTAAATCGGCTTTATATTGAATTGGGGCACTTGGATCGAAAGGTTTATTCATAGCTTGTCTATCAATATCAAAATCTTTATACATTTGTTTAGGGTCAATATCATTCTTAACTTGAGGTTTTTCATATATTTGATTAGTTTCAACTTGCTCTTTAAATGAAATAATGGAATCGTGTGCTTGAGGAATTGCATTATTAGTAGAAACATTTTCTAAAGCAATTTTTTGTTGCATAGAAATTTGTTGTTCAAGTCCGAATCCTCTTTGAATAGTAGTTTGTTGTCTTTGAAGTTCTTTATTAATCTCAGGTTTTGCCAAATTCAAAATTTTATTAGCAACAAACATATTCGCTTTATGTTTATTTAATTTATCATTTTGTTCCGACATTACTTGAAGTTTATCCATAAAATAATAAATTTTATTATCATATTTAGTAATATCAATTTCAATTTGATGGTCTGATTTTACTTTATGTGAAATATATTCAACTATAAACTTATAATTCTGTATACTTAAAAAATCTTCCATTCTTGTCATATATAGATAGAATAATTAAATAATTTTAAATTTTATTTTTACAGTTATTTAATTATAAAAAGATGATTTAAAAATCAATTTCTTTTTCAAAATTTTCTTCACCAATATCATCTTCATCATTATTTGTTAAATCTTCCTCACCAAAAACACCTTCAAAATGTTCTTTTCCAGCAATACATGGTGAATTTAACATAATAATAATTAATATAATAATAATAATAACATTAATTGTATTATCAGAAATCATTTAAATATATATAATCTGTAGAAAAATTTATTGAAGTTTAGCAATAGATTCAGCAAATTTTCTAGCATTTGCTGCTTTTAGGTTTACGACTTCGGCTTCTTTTGCGAGTTGTTTTGCGTATTCGTTAAGAGTTTTTTTACATTTTTCTATAGATTCTTTGCTAATTTTTTGTGCGATAGGAGCAACTTTACCAGCTCCTTCAGATTCGACAGCGGCAGCTTTTTGTTTAGATTGGACAACTTTGACTACTGCTTTAGTAGCTTTTTCTTCAGTTTTAGCACTTTCTGCTTTAGCTTCAGTTTCTGCTTTTTTTAAATTTTTTTTTTCTTGATAGAAGTTTTCAATTTCATCTTGAAGTTGTTCTAATTCGTCTTCACTGTTTTCAAAACTTTCTTTTCTAGATGCGTTAACTGATTGAATAATTGGAATTAAAATTCCAAGAACAAGAATAAAAATACCAAACATAACTAATCCTTTATCCATAATGGTGTATATTTATAGAAAATATATTTTTTATGTATAAAAAAAATATTAAAATATCTTTAATAAATATATTAAAATGTCAAGTATAAAAATTGATAAGGAAATTGACGCAACAATTGGAAAATGGACACTCGATGAAGATATTGAAGATTTTCATAAAAATTATAAAGGAGAACTTCATAAAACAAGATTTTTCATATTCGAACACAGAAAAAATCCCCATCTTTATGAGCCTATATACAAATGTAGAACACCAAATAGAAAAGAAACAGTCATAATTTTTAATGAATATATTTATTCAAGATTAGAACAAGATACTAAAAAAACTTGTACAAATTATCTTCAAAAAATTGGATATACTGATATGCTAAGAACTTTTAGTAATAAAGTTTGGGGAGAACCTGCTGTAAATCGATGTATTGAAAATGTCGAAGAACTTATAGAAAGAGATAATCATATAATGCAACATTGGGTAAGAACATTAGTAAAATTAACTAAGTCATTATCATATTGGATTGAAGTAAGAATTCCAGTAATTTTAAGTAAAGAAGTAAGTAAAGCAACAGCAAGACATTATACATCTATACAAAGAAGTATGAAAGAAAAACAATTATTTGTAAATCATATTGATCAAGAGAGTGAATTACTAACAAAATCACGAAAAGCATTTGATTATTTCAAAGAATGTAAAAAAATGATAAAATTAATAACAAAACAAACAAATAAATGGTCAACTTATGAGTTTAATTTTAATGTAAACCTTTTAGAAGATTGTCCAGATAAAATGCCGTATTCAGTTGAATATTTTGATAATTATTATAAAGCTTGGCCGAATAGAATTGTTTCTGCTGAAGAAGATGCGATAGACAAACTGTTCGAAAATATAATTGAAAATTTTCAATTAGATGTAAGTGCTGAAGATGTAAATGCGATGAATAAAGAATATAATAGATATCTTAGTTGGATAACAGAATTTAAAAAAAAATTAAAAAAACAACCAAATATTAGTCAACAAATGATAGATAATATTTCTCCAAATGCGTATATTAATGCGGCGAGAGATTATGCTGATAGAAAGAAACAACAAAAAAAAGATCAAAGTAAGTAAAGTATAAAAATAATAATTTTTAAATTTAAATATTAATTATAAATTTGTTTATAATTATTATATAAATATGAACCAAGAATTGTGTGATATAAAAGAAAATCAAGGAAATGAAATATGTAAATTATTAAGAAGTTTAGCAAAAAATAGAGAGAAACTGAGTAATGATATAAAAGGAATTTATAAAGATTTAGATACTATGACAAAAGATAATCAAAATGTAATAAACAGATTAACAAATACAATTAGAAAAACTGGTGGTGGAAAAAAGGAAACGAAAAAAGAATCAAAAAAAAAATTAAAAAATTTTATTGGAAAACTAAAAAATCATTTCAATAAAGATAATGAATGGGAAACAGATCTTCTAAGTGATTTATTCCATCAAGAAAATATAAATTCAATCAAAGAATTTAATAATTTAATAAATAATGATAATGATTTTAGAAATTGGTTAGAGAATAATTATGATACAGATGTATCAGAATTGATAGAAATTCTTAAATCACCAACATATGGAAATTTAGTTATGGAAAGAGAAAATTTATTAAATACAATATACTGGTTTGTAAAAAAATTTAAAATAAAAGTTGCTGATGACGCAAATGAATTTACTAATCAAAGACTTTATAAAAGATTATCAAAATATATAACTACATATAAAAAGGATATTTCAGAAAAAGAATTTGATAAACTATTAGAAGTATTCGAACAAAAAACAAGTGGAGAATATCATGCGACACAATTATATAATATTATTGAATCAAAATTACATAAAAATCTTCAACAGGCAATTAGACATTGTGAAATTTCTCATAAAGAACACTATAAAAAGAAACAACAAATATTAGATTACATAAATAAAAAATCGACTGATAGATTCATAAAAAGGGCGGCAAAAATTTTAAAAAAAACTTTTCACACAAAATTATTACAAATTCAAGTAAATTTAGAGAACAGTGGCATAGGAATGAAATATTTTAAAATTTCAACTGGTAATGGTAGTATTCATGTAAATAAAATACCAAAAAATTATTTTAGAGATATAATGGAAATTATAAAAATTGATTATGAAAAATATTTAGTAGATCTTCCACCAGTAGGAGATGTCATCCATCCAAATGAATTACCACCAAAAACATTTAAATCAATTAATATAAAACAAAATGCTGATAGTATGTTTGGATCAATAGCATATTGTTTAACTGATCCAGTTCTTTTTAAGCATCTTACAAAAATTTGTAAAACAAAAAAAGGTCCAATAATAGAATATTTAAAAGAGAATTTAATACATTTTCAACCAAATGAATCAGATATTAATTATATTTCAAAAGAAAGATTACAAATTGCTCAACAAGTATTAAGAGGGATTGTTTCTCGTGTTATTCCGGAATATATAAAAGAATATCCGCATTATCTAAATATGTTAAAAATATTCTCAGAATCAGATGATTATAATATATATAAAAATTTAGATTTTCCATTAAATTTTGAGTCATATTTTTCAAAAATAGATAAAAAAATTTTAAATAAATTAACAATTAATTTTCAAAATCTAGTTTTACAAAGTGAAACAAATAATCCAGAAGAAGATTTAGACAATATTTATTGGGGTGATCATATAAGTTTAAATATTTTAAATCATTTTTTCAATAAAAAATGTAACATTATCTTAATATCCATATCAGGAACAAATGATAAAATACGAGATGGTTTTTATGTCTATTCTTATCAACGAGAAGCAAGTATAAGAAGTTCAAAATATGCGATTTTAATTCGTCATTCACCACGAACAAAAACAAAATTAGGAATAAATTATTATTCTTTAGTAAATGAAGAGAATAAAAGTTCCAAAGAGAAATATTTACATATTGATTATTCAGATAGTAATTATGAGAAATATAGTGAAGAATTAAAAGATTTTATTGATGATATTATTTATATTGAGTAATATAAAAAAATAATAAATTTAAATTTTATTAATTCATATAAGAGTAGATAAAATTTAAAGTTCCTAAAAATATTTAAATAACTACATTTTTAAGTTTATTATCTAAGAATAATTTAATTTGTTTAACATTTTTAAATTGTTTATAAGGAACATCAATATTTTTACATATAGTATTGTAATGTTTTCTTTTAGTCATACATCCATTTTTATAAAACATTAAAGTTTTAAGAGATTTGGATAATTGGTTTTTATTTTTAAATTTTTGTGGATTAATCATACCCCATTTTTTAGCAAGTTTATCTAATTGTTTTCTGTTAAATTTATTAAAAATATAAGAAGCGTCATCTTTAACCCATAATTTTTTAGAATTAATTTTAGCACCCCCAGACATATTTTTATTAAATAATTTTTGTTCGATTGGATTAGATATAAATTTAATAAAATTATCATTAATTTTTTCATTTCTTGCTATTTTTCTAATTTTTTGTCCGCCAACTTGTTCAGTAGTTTTAATAAGTTTAAGTTTAAGGTCTTTTAATTCTTCAGCAACTTGTTTAGAAATTTTTTCTTCATTAGCCATAAAACTAGTAGTTTGTTCAGTGACAGTATTTAATTTAGCCATTAATTCATCCATTTTGCGAATAACTTGCCAATATTCTTCGATTTTTTGGTCATGAAGACCAGATTTTGCTAACATTTTACGAACTTCTTTTTCTTGAAAAGTTCCTTTTTGTCTCATATCTTTAAGTTGATCTTTCCATTGGTTAAGAGGTTCTCTAAGTCCATCAATATATTTAAGAACTCTTTTATATTCAGCATCACGTTTGCCTGATTTAATAATTTGTTCTTTATATTTTTGGTCTAAATCTTCTTGTCGTCTTCTAATTTCATTAACTGAATTTTTAATTTGTTTAGCTTTTTTCATGTAATTTAATTCTAACTGTTCTTTAATAATTTTATATTTAATTAATAATTTTTTAACTTTTTCATATTCGTTTTGAACTGTTCCAATAGTTTCTTCATTTTTTTTAATATACTCTTTTATTTCATCATTTTGTTCAGTTAAAAGATGATCTCCAACAAATACTTTTTGTTGAATAGTTCTAGCATCATCCATCTCTTGTAATTTATTAACAGGTTTTATTGTAGCCATAATAATCTATATACACTTATGAGAGAAAATATTATTTAAACATTTAATCTTGGGGCAGAGGTTAAATTTTGAGTATAAGGATTTTTTTTGAATGCGGTTAATAAATCAGGTGAGTTTCTATTACTAGGGCAATATTGATTTTTGATTGCGGTTTGTAATGGAACATTTCTACAACCTTTAGAAGTGCTTCTTTTAATAACCCATTTAGGATTTAATGGTGTATTTCTAGTTTCCATATTAATAGCAACAGAACCGAGAGCATTTTTAGGACCACTAAGAGTAGGTTTTCTTCCTTTAAGAGTGCATTCTTTCATAGCATTAATTTCAGCATTATACATATTTACTCTACTGGTTTGTTGATTATTACCAGAAACACCACCTTCAGATCTTTTTGCTTTAGCAGTTTGTTGTCTAATAGTTGCCTTTGCTTTATCCATATATGGATTAACATTTCTAGAACTACCAGAAACACCACCTTTATTTCTTTTAGCATTTTGAGTTTGTTGTCTAATAGTTTTTCTAGCATTATCGGTATATGGGTTAGTGCGTCTATTATTACCAGAAACACCACCTTTACCACGTTTAGTAGTGCCTGTTTGTTGTCTAATAGTTGCTTTTGCTTTATCAGAATATGGATTAACATTTCTTCCTTTACCTTGGACATTACCACTTTGTCTTTGACTATTTTCAGTTTGTTCTCTAATAGTTTCTCTGAGTCTATCTTCAGGATCGTGTGCGATATGTTTTAATTGACCGGCACTGATTAGACCAGTTCTATTTTTATCGGCTAATGTCTCTTTACCAGTTCTTCTAGCGATATCATTAGGATCATAAGTAGTAAGTTTATTAACTTGTCCCCCAATACCACCAGTAACATTTTTGCCGACAAGAGTTTCTTTGACAGTATTTCTAGCAAGGTCATTAGGATCATAAACAGTTAATTTTTCAATTTGACCACCAGCTATACCAGTAATATTTTTACCGTGAAGTCCTTCTCTTTGAGTTGGTCTTGGTGCATCTTTAGGGTCATAAGTAGTAGGTTTATTGACTTGACCTCCAACACCACCAGTAACATTATTAGCGACAGTGGTTTCTTTAATAGTAGTTCTAGCAATATCATTTGGGTTATAAGTATAAGTTTCATTTTCTTGTGGTTTTGCATTACCAACAGGTATACAGAATTGTGCTTTTGCGGGTGTTCTAACTTTACCTTTATTATAAGATTTATTAGCACCTTTAGCATGAGTGGTAGGATATTTGTATGATGGTTTTTTGCTGACTCTTTGTAATCCAGCTTTAGGTTGTGCGGATACAGCAGCTTTAGCATTACCGGCATATTCTTTAGAAGTGCTTGCTCTAGCAGTGGATTTAAGAGCGAATCTTTCTCTTTTCTTTGATTTAGACATACCACCGAATGTTTGTTTAACCAAATTACCGTGTTCATTAACAGCGAATCTTTCAGGATTTCTTTTAACAACATTAGGTCTTTTTCCTCTTTTAGCATGTTTAATACCTTTAACAATTCTTCCTTTATATGAAATTTTTGGTTTGATTCTTAATTCATCAACAGTTTTATACTTAGGTCTGAAATCATCATGAAATCCGTGTTTAGCTTTATCTCCAATTTTAGTTTCAACACCAGGTTGAACTTTAACTTGTGCGAAAGGTAATTGATTTGGTTTTTTATCAGAAACATGGAATCTATTTAATTGTCTATCTTTGGATACAGGTTGTCCATGAATATTTTGTTTAACAGGTTGGAACATTCTTTTAACTTCTTTTTTATGTCTATATGCTGGTTCAGTTCCCGTAAAATGTTCTAATTTAGTTCTATGAATATCATCTCTCATATTTTGTTTAATAGAACCACCAAAGAAAGGTTCCATATTATTGTGAAAGAAACCGGGTCTTTTTTGAGTATATCTATCTTCTTTAGAAACAAGATTTTTCCATCCTTGAACGTCAGAAACTTTAGCTAATGGTACGATATCTCTTTCTTTAAGTAATAATTTTTGAATTTCTCTAGAAGCAGGTGCTCCTTTTGATTTTGTAGCTTTAGTAAGTGCTGGTTTTGGGATTTTTTTAGAAGAACGTCTTTTTCCAACAGGTATGTCAGTATGTCTTTGATTAAAACTGATAGGTATAATATTAGTATTAATTGGATCTTTACTAAGTTCCCAATTTTCATCAGCCATTCTTTGTTCAATCGCTCTAGCTTTTTTAACATTATTTGAATTATATATTTCGCCTTGATTTGGTACGTGATGTTTAGACACTTTTTTTCTAGAAATTTTAACTCTTTCTTTACGCCCATCTTTATTTAAATACCAACCAAGTCCGACTAATCCACTAATAAGATAAACAGGAGTTGCCATTATATCGATTTATATATATAATTAGAAAATATAAAAATGATTAATACACGGAAAATAATAATTATAATTAAGATTTACTATATGATAGTGTAATAGAGAACAAATATATAGAGTAATAAAAATAAATAGATTTATTATATCATATATAAATCATTTTTTGTCCTATATATATATGATTTCATAAAAGATAATGAATTTAGTTCTGGATAACTGATTGAAACATAGTTTAAAAAAAAGTCTTATAATATTTTATCATTAAAAATTAAAAATTTTAGTGATAAATATATAAAAAATAATATTATTTAAAAAATTTATTGTTGTGCTTGGTTACAGAAAACATTGTTTAATTTCATTGGTTTTTGTTCTGCTGCGTTTGCGAGGGTACATTCGCAGTTCATTGCTGGTTTGACTGGTTTTGGTTCTGGAAGACCAGTTGGGCCAAGTGGTTTTGGAATTTGTGGAACGTAGTTATCTCTGTTATATAATCTAGTGTTAACACCAATATACATATTACTTCTAATTCTATTAAGTTGTTGTGGGTTAAGGCATTGGTCATAAAATCTGTTAACTCCTTGTCCTCTTTTAAATTGTGGTGCGACAAGTCTAGTAGAGACAGATTCAGTTCCAATTTTACATGCGGCAGGAGCAGCAGGTGCTTGATATGCGGATTTTTTATATGGATATTGTTGTTTTGGGTCTTTAGACCATTTTCTGGTGACACCTTGTAAATCAGATTCAATATTGACTAAATCATTTTGTTCGTAATTTTTGAAAACTCTTCTAGTTTGAACTCTTTGTTCTGGAGTTTCAGCGAAGCAATGGTCAGCACGAGTGAAGGCAAATTTTTGTAATTGTGCTTTTCCAGGTTGAGTAGATTCTTCTAAAGCGTATTTATAGGCATCAGTATCGTATTGTGTTCTTGAGAAGGACATTTTTTCTATAATATATAATAATAAAAAGATATTAATTTTTATTATTATATAAATAAATTGAAATAAGAATTACTTTAGTTACTGTGCTATAAACTTTTTTTTTTTAAAAGTCTAATATTTAGAAGCATTTTTTGACATCACATTGTTTAAAGTTAACTTTTGGTTTATAATTAATAATTGGAGCTGGGCAAGTTTTGTGGGTATCTTTAACATCACATTTTTTATCTGCTTGTTTGCAGAATTTATTTTTGTTATCTGGGCATCTAGTTAATTGTCTGTTAAGACCGAAAAGGTCATTTTCAATATCAACTTGGGTATTTTTTGCGTTGAAGGATTCAGTTGTAACTGGGTTACCTTGAAGGATTCCTTGATGTTCTACTCTACAAGCATTAGAATTAACAAATCTATTTTTTTCAATAACATGTTCTAAGACACCAGTAGATTGAGAAAGGTCTTTTTGATAAGCGCATCCATCATATTTTGAATTTGTGAAAGACATTATAGTTTATATATATTATATTTTAAAGAAATTTATTTTAGATAATACAATAAGTTAATTAAATTTAATTAAAACGACCGTGTGTCCCTAATTTATTACATTCTTTATTATTACAATTTGCTTTATAATATTTAGAACTTTTTCTAGAACAATCTCTAGTAGATATTCCAGCTCTATCAGGAAAAAGAGCAACCATTCTTGGATTAGGAATACTTCTTGCTCCAATTTGGAATTTTGTGATATCATATCCAGCTTTTTCATCAGTTTCTTTAGGTAAAACAGACATTCTTCCAGAAGTTAAACTTTCTGCCAAATTATCTGCTGGTCGAGGTTCTAAATTAGATCTAGTTAAGTCACTATCTATATCAATTCCACATGTAGGAACATGACCATCATTATAAGAAAGTTTTAAATAATTATTTTTATAAGTTTTTTTATCTTTTGCGATACCTTTAGATGGTTGGCATAATCTTAATGGTTCAACAACCCATTTATAAGCACCTTCATTAGATTCTTTATCAGCTGTAATTTGACATTGGTCCATCATTTTTCTATTATGAACATCTATAGTAGAATTACCAAGTGTTTCTGGTTGCATAGCAGGTGCATAAGTATAATCTAAACTATCATTCGTTTTTTCAAGAGATATACAATTGATTTGAGTTGGTAATAATAACTCATCATTTTGCTTTTGAGTGTTCTTCATTTAATCTATATATAAAAATACAGAATAAAATAATCTTATTTAGCGTTAGATATTTAACAGAAATATAAAGAAAATAGTATATATAGAGATATAAGTTAAAATGGATAATATATTCCAAAGAGAGATAAATGGGCTTACAAATTTGGGAAATACTTGTTATATCAATTCTGTTTTACAATCAATTTGTTTAAACCAGGATTTTTGTTATTTTTTATTATCTGATAAATATAAAAAAAAAATATCAAAACATTGTCAAAACAGATTTTTTTCAAATTTCATAAAAACATTAAGAGCCATGTATGAAGTAAAAAAAATAATCGCACCTATAAGTTTAATTGAATCTTTAGGAAATGAGATAGATGATTTTGAAATACATTCTCAACAAGATGCTATGGAAATTTTAAGTGTTATTTTGGATAAAATTGATACATTACTTTCTCGTGAAGTTAATGTAAAAATAAAACAATTAGAAAATTGTGATGAATTAACAGCAAATTCAAAAAAAAATTGGAGTTTATTTCTTCAAAAACAATATTCTGAAGTAAAAAAATATTATTATGGACAATTATGTTCTGTAACAAAATGTTCTTGTGGTTATGAATCAGTAGTTTATGAACCAGCAATGAATTTATCATTAAGTTTACCAGTTACATGTGATCAAGAGGCGATTCATTTAAATGATTGTTTAGATAATATGATTTCTGAAGAAATAATGGAAGGTGATAATCAATATCGTTGTGATAAATGTAAAAATAAATGTGATGCTCGTAAAAAGGCATTTTTAAAAATCATTCCATCACATTTAATAATTCAACTAAAACGTTTTACTTATACAGAGGATTATCAAAGTCGTAAATTAAATAATTTTGTAGATTTTCCGTGTGAGTTAGATATATCAAAAGTTGTTTATGATGGCAATAAAAGAGATTGTCGTTATCGTTTATATAGTGTTATAAATCATGTAGGAAATTTTGGTGATGGACATTATTTTACTTTTTCTCGTATAGGAGATAAATGGTATTGTTTCAATGATGAAAATGTTGATGAAGTAGAAGAACCTTCTATATCAAATAGATATGCTTATATTTTATTTTATAAAAAAATTAGTTCTTAAAGATAATTATTGCTGAAACATTATCTAATGAATTTTTATTAATAATTGCGTGATTAACTAGTTGTTTAACAATTTCTTTTTGTGGTATTCCTCTATTTAATTTTTTATTAATAAAATTAATAATATCAGAATTAGTCATTACATCATATAATCCATCTGATGCGATGATAAAATATTTGATTTGATTTTTTATATTACCAGTTATAATATCAGGAAGGCAACTTAATCCATTACCTTTTAGATTAATGTCACCAAGTGAACGAGACATTGCTAATATACCATTTAATCTTCCGTATTTAACAAATCCTCCTGTTCTATAAATACGATGCTGTTCTTTAGGTGAATCTGGTTTATGATCGATTGATAATTGAATAATACGATTATCATGATATGATATAATTCTAGAATCTCCGGTATTTGCGACATAAAATTTATTATTATTATTATCAATAAATAAAGAACATGCTGTAGAACCAGATTTTATATTTTGTTTAAGAAATAAATTATCAGCTTTAATATAAGTATTTAATAATGATTTTTGAATATCATTTTTAAGTTTTTTTTTTTCTAGTACAAAAATTGGATATAAATTTTTTTTCATAAAATTAGCACAATGACTTCCACCGTGTCCATCTAATACAGAAAAGAAACAATTTGTTTTATTCAATTTAATAATAATACGATCTTCCATATATTGCCTTTTACCTTGTGCTTGATAAGATACAACAGAATAAGATGGTTTTTTTCCCCCATTCATATTTTTAAAATTATTCATTTTTATAAATAAAACTTTTTTATTACCTTTCGTAGATAATCCTCTTTTTTTCAAATATATTTTTAAATCATTGACATTCCAATCAGCTAATAATTCATATGGTTTAATATTATAATATTTTTTAATATTTGAATATAATATTTTTTTATTTCCATTTGGATTTAAATTTAATGAAGAACAAATAATTTTTAGTTCATTTTTTTTCCATACACCCTTTTTGTTAGTTAGTTCAATAAATTGATGTCGAGATAACATATAAAAATAAGCACTGTTACTATATACAAATATTTAAAAAATGATTTCAATGAGATATAGGATATAAAAGATATAAAAAAAAAATATAAAAATTGAATATTATTATAATATATCAAACAGCATTTAATTATGTTTAAAAAAAACCAAATTAAATTTTGTAATAAAAAAGCATCAAAAATAGATAATAATATCTTACTAGATGTTTGTAAACAATTAAAATTCAAATATAATTTTCATTTTAATAAGGCAACATATGTATCATTAAATAGAACAAATTTATCTGAAATTATCGAAAATCCATATTTAGTATCATTTGATATTAAAGGGCATGATTTTATTTTATTTTTAACAACAGTTCGTGGTAAAAAGTATTGTTTATTTATAGAAAAAAAGACAGAAAATAATATTAAAATATATTCAGTAAAATTCCGATTTGATTCAGATTTATATGATGGAACAATATTTGAAGGGAAGTTAACTATGAATAATAAAGAATGTTGGATTTTTTTAATTAACAATATCTATTGTGAACGAGGTAATATATTAACAAATCAAGCATTTAGTAAGAGATTAAATCGTATTTCAACAATTTTAAAAACAAAATATAAATATGATGATTTTATGAATGTTTGTCATATTCAAATAAAATCCTTTTTTTTATATCATCATGTGGAAATGATAAAAAAAGATTCGAAAAAGAAGTTATTATTTACCCCAGAATATATGAATCAAATAACATATAGATATTATTTAGATGAATCTGTAAAAGAAGTTCCAAATGTAAATAAAAGTGATATGGTATTCGAAATAAGAAAAACAGATTTACCAGATGTTTATGAACTTTGGTATTATAAAAATAATAAAATGGTGAAAAATTCAATTGCAACAATTTCAACAATGAAAACAAGTCTTTTTGTTAGAAAATTATTTGAAAATAATAAAAAGTCGATTTATGTATTATGTAAATATAGAGATACTTTTAATATAAAAGGTTGGATTCCTTATGAAGAATCAACTAAAAATAAAATTGGTAGATTATAAATTTAATGTGTCTAAAATTAGTATAATTATATATAGATCTTTGTTATAAATGAAAGATTTAAACGAAGAACAAAAAAGAGCTTTAATTATTTTAATTGAAGCAGTTATTAAAGGAAAAAGATTTCGACTTTATACCACTTCAGAATGGCAAATGATAAATTATGTATTGAAACATCTAAAACATGAATAAAAATAAAACTTATGCGTATATAAAAATTAAATTAAATAAATAAATTATAATATATAACAATGTCAACACCTACTTCTCAAAATCCTGAAAATATGTCACAAGATGATGCTCTTAAAACTTTAGTAGGAGCAATCAATCAAGCCCAAGCAAAAGGTAAATATAGTCTTGAAGAAGCTGTAGAACTTTCTAAAGCAGTAAATGTTTTTGTTCAAGTTCCAGATGGTCAAGAAAAACCAAAATTACCAGAATCTCTAAATCAACAAGATGCATTAAGAGTTATTGTCAGTGCAATCCAACAAGCACAATCAAGAGGTAAATATTCCGTTGAAGAAGCAGAAATTATGGCAAAAGCAGTATCTAATTTTCAAGTAAGTAAAGAAGAATATGAAAAAATGGTCGCAGAAGCAAATGAACAAAAAGAAACAACTTTAGAAACAATTGTTGAAGAAGTTTCCGCTGATGATAACACAATTGTAGTTTAAATATTAAATAATGCGTAATAATGACTTAAAAAAAACATACAAATACAATATATAAAAATGTCTGAACAAACTACTACTATTC
>Ga0207987_1000200_pt1 | contig 18328 bp, 13 predicted proteins | sample ETNtaG_19_FD_185768 | JGI IMG/M metagenome (GOLD analysis project Ga0207987, IMG submission 185768) | Marine microbial and viral communities from oxygen minimum zone, Eastern Pacific Ocean - ETNP201302PF86A (SPAdes) (version 2) | ecosystem: Environmental > Aquatic > Marine > Oceanic ...
AAGCCGGCAACCACCGAGAGATATTCCCGGGCTGCCCGGCGGTATTTTTTCTGGTCCATACTGCACTCGCCGATCTGGAACTGCGAACGGGCGGCAACGACTGTCCCTGTCCCATCTACCACCGCCCGAAAGGCCTTGACCGCTTCATCGTAATTGTCCTGGAACTGCAACGAATACCCGAGAGCGAAAAGCGCCTCGTACTGGAGATCCCCCTCGGGGAACTCCTCGAGCAGTTTCTGCAGTACCTTCGTCGCCTCGGGGTATTCCCGCAGGCGGTTGTAACATTCGCCCAGCCTGAAGAGGCTCTCCTCGTAGAAGTCTTCAGCCTTCGGCTTGAGGTCACCTACCAGCAGGCTGTAACGCTTAACCGCCTCGCGCTCACCGGAGCTGAGCATCCAGCTCCTGGCTGCCTGGAAGGTGGCACGCGGTGAAAGTTGACTGGCGTTGTTTTCTGACACCTTGTCAAAAAGAGCGCGAGCCTGTTCAAAATCTTCTTCTTCGAAAGCTGCGTACGCCAACCCGAAGCGGCCTCGCTCCAGCAGCTCTTTGCCACCAGGGGCTTCTCCGGCCGCCGAGGCCTTTTCGATCAGCTCGGAAAACCATTTTCGCGCCTCGGGGTAAACTCCCTTGTTAAAGAGGTGCTGGCCGAGTTCCAGCCGGGCCTCCCGGGAATGAACAGAAGCCGGATACTCACTGACCAGGGTCCTGTAAACCGCCTCCATGCGCGAAAGATGCTCATCTGCGGCCTTTGCCTCGGCCGAATCTTCTGCCGGAGGATCACCCTGTTCAGGTGAAAGAATCGTACGCGCAAGTGCCCCGCTGGCCCATCCACGCAGGTAAAGAGCCTCGTCTCTGCCTGCTGCATCAGCCGGTCCATCACAAAGGGGAGCGACTGTCTTGAGCGCCTCCCCGGCATTTGCAGAATCAAGCTGCAGATAGGCCAGTTGGAGGCGAACCTCCGATTCGTTGGAACTGCCGGGGAAGCTCTCCAGGTAGGCCGCGAGGGCTCCAAGTGCATCCTCGCCGGCACCACTTTCGAGCAGAGCCATGGCCTGCTGGTACCCCGCATCTACAGCGAGCTTACCAACCTCAGCCGCATCGCCTTTGAGTTTTCCAGCACGGCCAACAGCGTCCTCCAGCAGGGGGAGTGCATCTTTGGGGCGCTCCAGCCTCCTGAGGATAACGGACGCCTGCAGGAGGGCTCGGACGGCGAGTTCCTGGTCTTCAACTCCGGCACCGGCCGCAGCCTGGGTGTAATGCTTCTGCGCCTCTTCCATGTCCTCGAGCTCCACACAGGCACCCGCCAGCGAAAAGCGAATCCTCGTAACAAGCTTGTGGTCAGGATGGAGCGTCAGGAAAGATGTGTAGCTCTCCCGCGCACCCTTCCATTCACCGGCAGCCTGGTAACAGAGCCCCTGGTTGATGCGAGCCGTAGGGATATGCCGCGCAGCCGACTTGCCTGGGACAGCCGCAGCACGTTGGAGATAATCAGCAAAGAGTTTAGCCGCCCGCTGCAGCCTCTTGATAACCGCAGGGTCATCAGCGGCAGCCCGGGGAAGCTGGGCCAGGCTGTCAGCGAGGAAAAAAGGAAGCTCGATATATTCCTGCGCATCCTTTCCAGGGGCAGAAGGCAGCACCTTGCCGAGGGCTGAAGAAGCCTTCTCGAAATCGTCGCTATAGTAGCTCGAAACGCCGGAGAGATAGCTCAGGCGTACCTTTTCAGCGGGATCCTCGCTCAGTACGGCAGCCTGCTCATAATACACCGCGCCCATAGCGCGCTCAGCCGGATCGAGAACCCCGGCGGGTGCCTGCAGGGCATTCCTCCCCGAAAGTTTCAGGATGTCCCCGGTAAAACGGCCGGGTGGTGTTTTGTAGGAATCGCGGTAGGTCTTTGCCGCCACCGCGCACTCCTTGTGGCTGCCGGCATTGAACAATGCCTCTGCATGCTTGAAGAGCGCCTCCTCCTGGAGCCTGGGGAGAGGTTTTCCTATGTCACCGGTAACCTCTTTGAAGGCAGCGGCCGCGGCCGCAAAAGATTCCTTCCTTTTCGCCTTATCTTCTTCACTGAAGGCAACCTGGAACTTGGCCTCGGCACTCCAGTAGACCACCTGGACCAACCTGGTCGCGGCCTTGACGCTGGTGAGATCCGCCAGGACCTCCTTGCGGCAGAACCCGATGGCGTTCTCGAGAACCCCGGCTGCTTCCGACGGAACCGGATTCTCCTGTAGCAGAAGAGCCTGGCCCCAGCACAAGAGGGCCTGGGACTTGAAAAGGGCCGCCGATTCCGCATCCGCGCCGCCGGAGCTGTAGGCGCCGAGCTTGACGGCAGCGGCTGCATAGGAGCCTCCATTAAAAAGAGAGATTCCCTCGTAGTAGACCGCCCTGGCGGCAAACTTGTGCCTGGGGTAGGTCTTTGAAAACGCTGCGAATTCGGTCGCGGCATTCGACAGCAGGGCCGCCCCCCCCTCTCCAGCCGACGAGCTCGATTCAAAAAGGGAGATTGCCCGGTAATAACTGGAGTCGGCTGCCTGCGGAGCCTTGGCGGCGATGAGGTCGGAATAGTGTTTGTTAGCCTGTTGCCATTCTGAGCGCCGATGGAGAATCCTGGCCAGGAGCCAGGCCGCATCCGCCCACAGGGAGCTTCCCTTCATGGCCGGCGCTGCCAGGGCGCGAAGACTGGCAAGGGTGGCCTTCTCATCCGGCTTCGTGCCGGCCTTCTCAGCCGCCCGGTCGAGTTGGTAATTCCCCAACCCGAGGAAATACAAGCCCCTGTCATAACCCGTTATCTTTCGGTACTGCCCGGCACTGGTCAGCAAGACCCCCAGCACCTGAACCACCTGCTGGTGCTGACCCGCATTGTAGTGCGCCTCGCCCTGGGAGGTGAACGCCATCAGGTGAGTTGAAAGAGCCGCCGGACGCTGTCCGGCAGCCACCGTCTTGAGAGCCGCCAGGCGAATCGCGGCACATTGCCCATAAGCCTCCGCGGCTTCGCCATATCGCCCCGAAGCCTTGGGAGCAGCCTCGGCCAAAGCCTCGAGGGATCGCCCGAGATAGAAATTAGCATCTCCTGACCAGCGGCTTTCCTTCTGGGCTCCGGCTATTTTCAGATCGGCAACAGCCTTTCCATGCTGCTTGAGCCGATTGTAGCAATAGCCCCTGGCAAAATGCGATTCCAGCGCATCTTCGTGCTTGGGATAGCGTTTGATGAAATCGCCGAAGGTGGCCGCTGCATCCTGCCAGTTCTTCTGCCTGTAAAGGCGGCTGGCGGTGTTGAAAAGAATAGCTGCCTGCCTGTTCTTTTGAGTACCCTTCCTGGTGCCTTGGGAGAAAACCTCGGCGGAAGTAAAAAGAACCAACAGCAAACACAGCGCCCTGCATATAGCGGGCGCACTGCAAACCTGAAAACTGCAAACAGCCTTCATCCTCAGGAACTCCTTTATCCTGCACTTCTTTATTTCAGAGCCTAATCAGGAAGAAGCGCATTTTTTCACACAATGGAATCCAGTTCCAGTCTTTATGAACCAACGTCGGAATCCGGCGGACGGCGAGAACCCCCCCGCGCGCGCCTCAACGCTTGTCTGAAATGCGCAGATTGGATTAGAATGGGGGCTCCCTTTTCAAAAACAAGCAACCTTCTGAAAGAAACGAGGAAAGAACATGACGACAAAAGCAAACCGCCGTGAATTTCTCGGCCGCACAGCTCTCATCGGAGCAGGCCTTGGACTGGGTCCTCTTATCGCCACCCCGGAAACCGAAGCCGCCCCCGCGCCGATCTCAAAAGCACCACTCTACAAGATCTCCCTGGCCCAGTGGTCCCTCCACCGGACCCACCGCTCAAAGAAGCTCGACAATCTCGACTTCGCGAAAACAGCCAACTCCATTGGCATTGACGCTGTGGAATACGTCAACCAGTTCTTCAAGGACAAGGCGAAGGACAAAAAGTACCTCGCCGAGATGAAGAAACGTGCCGCGGGCGAAGGTGTCTACAGCGTCCTGATCATGATTGACGGCGAGGGCGCGCTCGGCGACCCGAAGGACGCCGGCCGTACCGGAGCCATAGATCGACACAAGAAATGGGTTGAGGCCGCCGCCTATCTCGGCTGCCACTCGATCCGGGTCAATGCCAGCAGCCGCGGCTCCTATGAAGAGCAGGTCAAGCTGGCCGCAGATGGCCTGCGCCGACTCACCGAGTTTGCAAAACCATACGGAATCAACGTGATTGTCGAAAATCACGGAGGACTCTCCTCCAACGGCGCCTGGCTCGCCAGCGTCATGAAGACCGTCGATCACCCGGGCTGCGGAACCCTGCCGGACTTCGGCAACTTCCACCTCGGCGGCGGCAAGCAGTACGACCGCTACAAGGGCGTCACCGAGCTCATGCCCTACGCGAAGGCGGTGAGCGCCAAGTCGCATTCCTTCGACGCCGCGGGTAACGAGACAAGAACCGACTTCATGAAGATGATGAAAATCGTCATCGACGCTGGCTACCACGGCTACGTCGGCATCGAATGGGAAGGCGGTAAGCCCGGCGAGCTGGAGGGCATCCAGCTCACCAAGAAGCTGCTCGAGACCTGCCGCGACAAGCTCAGCGGAGCCTGAGAGAGGAAAACCCGGCTTGGCCGAGAAACAGAAATACCGTGAACTGACCCCCGCCAGCCTGGTCGGGGGGATCCTGGTCGGGTTGCTCCTCAATATGGGGATCTGCTTCGCCGGGCTCCAGATCGGTTTCACCATCGTCGGCTCGACGGTGGCGGCCGTGCTCGGTTTCGGGCTCCTGCGCGGCGTGCTTCGCAAGGGTTCCATTCTCGAGGTGAACATCTTCCAGACTGTCGCCTCATCGGTCAACACCGTCAATGCGGGGGTCATCTTCACCATCCCGGTCCTCTTCCTGATGGACCTGCAGGACAAGATCGACTACCTGGCCCTGGCGCTGGCTGTCACCGCCGGCTCCGTCCTGGGTGTCGTGATGATCATTCCTCTGAGGAAACAGATTATCGAGCTGGAACGCTTGAGATTCCCCAGCGCCGTGGCGGTCGCGGCAATCCTCAAAAGTCCCGGGGCTGGAGTCGAAAAGGCCTGGTTGCTTGTGCTCGGAATCCTGGTCTCGGCGAGTGTCAGCCTGGGAACCATCCTGAGCGGAATCGATTCCGTTCCCGTGGGCCAGATCCTCGGCCTGCCCGCCGGCATCCACTTTGTCTTCGCCATCAGCCTGCTGAGTTTTGGCGCCGGATATCTCGCCGGAAAGCCCGGACTCGCGATCCTCTATGGAACCCTTCTCAATTTCTGGTTCCTGATTCCGCTTTGCATCACCTTCGGCTGGGTCCCGGAAGAATTCGCGGGAACGAGCCTCCTGGCGTTGACCTACGAAGATGTGGGTGGCTTTATCCACAAGTTTCAACATTTCACCTCGCGCCACCTTGGCATCGGCATGATTCTCGGCGGAGCCATTGCGGGTATCGCGATCGCCCTGCCGGCACTCAAGGCGGCGATCGCCAGTCTTCGTTCACCTCCGGAGGATGGCCCCCGCGAAGAGGTCTCACTCAGGACCCTCAATACCGGAATGGCAATCGGTTTCCTGCTGCTGCTGCTGGCGACCAAGCTCTCCGGCGGGGAAAACGTCAGCTGGCCGCAGGCTGTTCTCGCCGCGGCGGTCGGCGGCATCTGGCTCTGGCTGTCCGGCCTGGTCGTCGCCCAGACCACTGGCAGAACTGACTGGTCCCCTCTCTCCGGCCTGGCCCTCCTTGCCACCGTGATCATGATGGCCATCCTCGGAACAGACAACAACGGAATCATCCCTGCGGTCACCGTCGGCGCGGCGATCTGCGTCGCCACATCGATGTGCGCCGACATGATGGCCGACCTGAAGACGGGCTATCTCATCGGCAGCCGCCCCGCCCGTCAGCAGGTCGCCCAGATCGCCACCTGCTGGATGGGCCCGGCCGTTTCCGTGGCCACCGTCGTCCTGCTCTGGAACGCGAACGCCTTCGGGCCGGAACAGGCGCGGATACTCTATGAACGCAAGGCGGCCGAAGGCCCCGAAGCTCTCACCGCCTATGAACAGGCCGGAGGCAGCGAGACAAAGCTCGCCAAGGGCATTCCGCAGCTTGGAGCTCCCCAGGCTGCAGCGCTCGAGAGCGCGATCAGGATGGTCAAGAAAGCGACCTCCGACTCTGACCAGGCAGACGCTGCAGGCGAAGGAAGCATCATTGAACGCCTCGAAAAGGGAGGTATACCTGTTTACAAATACATCGCCGGAGCCACGATCGGCCTGCTGGTCTCCCTGCTGATTTCACCCGGCCTTGGAGTCATGATCGGACTCTCTCTCTACCTGCCATTTGAATACATGATCGTCTTCGGCCTCGGGGGACTTGTGAGCATCTTCATCGGCTGGAAATTCGGCGCGCGCTTCGCCGAGGACAAGGGGGTCCCCATCGCCGCGGGGCTGATCGTGGGGGATGCGCTCGTCGGCATCGTCCACGCCATCTACAAGGTCGCCGCCATGAGCCTGGGAGGTTGAAAGAATGAGGACCATCATCCATCTTCTCATCATCATAGGTTTTTGCGCAGCCTCGCTTGGGGCCGCGGGGCTTGGAAAACCCTCCGCCGCCGACTCGGTCAGCCAGTCCATGGCCGTGACCATCTTAATCACAGGCTCGCTCCTGCTGGTCATCTGCGGTCTCGTCACGAAGTCATTGAAAAAATCAGCTGGCGCCGAGGACGCTGAAGCGGACGAGCCTGCCGACGACTTCGCCACCTTGCTTGCGGAAATCAGCGGGGAGATCCGCGATCTTGATGACTCCCGCGCCGAGCTCTCACCGACCGAATTGACCGAACGAATCAACTCCCTGCTGAAAAACCAGTATTTCGATCTCACCTCGAGAAACGAAGAGCTTGCCGCGCTGCTGGGTTTCTCGGTCTACGCGACCATCTGGGACGGGGTAGCCTCCGCAGAAAGGCTCCTGTTGAGGGCCTGGAGCATGGCGACTGACGAACATCTCGATGAGGCCATACAAGAACTCCCCAGGGCGAGATCCCATATCGAACGCGCCTGCGCCGCCATGCAGAAGGTCGGCTGACACCGGCGTCATAGAGGAAACGGCGAAGGTCGAACTCGATGATCCGGACGCAGCGAAGGGCTAAATCCCTCTCAGTCCTTCAGCGCCTCGGAAAAAAACTTCACCAGCTGATCCTTTGTCTCCCCTTCAATAGCGTGCAGGTGCCTGGCCCCCGGCACCTTCAGGAAACGCTTCGGCTCGGGAGCAGCCTCGAAGAGCTCAAGACCATTGGAGATCCTGACCAACCCATCCGCATCACCGTGGATGAACAATAAGGGGATCCCCTCCAGCTCAGCCAGGGAGTCCTCCGGATCGTGGTCGGAGGTGACCGTAAGCCAGACCAGGGGTTTTGTCAGAAAGGTCCCGCCCAGCACCGAATTGGCAACATTACGATAGCTCAGAAACGAGCTGTCAATCGCGACCGCTCGAACGCCCTCGGTCGAGCCCTCGCCCAGGGCGGCCAGGGCGCAGGCGCCGCCAAGACTCTGCCCCAGCACCAGCAGACGGTCGCTGTCGATATCCTCGCGCCCGCGGATGTAGGTAAGTGCCGCCTTTGAATCAGCGATGACCCCCGAACGTTTCGGACTGCCATCTGATTTTCCATAGCCGCGATAATCAAAAAGGAAAACATTGAAGCCGCGCCCGGCCAACCAGTCGACCAGGCCTACATGGGCGGTGAGATTCCGGGCGTTGCCGTGGAAATGAACAACCGTACCGACCGCTGCCCGGTCTTCGCCGGGCTTCAACAGCCAGCCGTGAAGCTCAGTCCCATCCTCACTCCTGAAGCGGACCTCCTCTACGGGGACGTCGAGGTCCGAAGGAGCCCTGTACTCCCGCGAGGTGGGATAGTAAAAAAGACGATTGCAGCCCACCATGTAGGACACCCCGCAGAAAAGAAGCAGAAGAACAAGACCCCTGGCCAAAACGCTTCGCAAGACTCACCCCTTCTTATTCTCTATCACTTTGAATCTTCAACATCCCCCACTGGCGCTGGGAGGCTCCGGGTATCATAATCGCCGCTTCCATGGTTGAAAACGACATCCCGGAAAAACCGGCACAAGACCTGAATGACCTCGACACCGGGGCCGATGCCCTGCGTCACCTGCTGGACCGCACAGGAGAACGGCTGGCCGGGTTTATCTCATCGCTTCCGGACCAGCCTACCGATTCGAGCGGTCTTTTCGACCCGAAGGCCGAGTGGCTCAAAGCCCCCCTGCCGAACTCTCCCACGGATGCCGAGGCGATCCTCACCTTCCTCTTCGATGAGGTTATCCCGGCGGCCTACAACCCGGCCAGTCCCGGGTACCTGGCCTACGTACCCGGAGGAGGTCTCTTCTCCGCCGCGCTGGGGGAGCTCATCGCGGGTACGGTCAACCGCTACACCGGCTGCTGGGCCTCCGCCCCCGCAGCGGTCGAGCTCGAGACCCAGGCCATTCGCTGGCTGGCTGAGATGATGGGCATGCCGGAGGGGTCGCTCGGCGTACTGACCTCCGGCGCCTCCATGTCGACCCTCATCGCGCTGGTGGCGGCGCGCGAGAAGCACCTTGGCGAGGAGCTTCGCCGGGGAGTGATCTATTCATCGAGCGAGATCCACCACTCGATACCCAAGGCCGCCCGAATCGCCGGCCTGGCAGAAAAAAATCTGCGCCAGGTGGCTGTCGATGAGAATTTTCGCATGCGCCCCGAAAAACTGCAGGAGGCTATCCGCGCGGACCGCGAAGCCGGCCTGCTGCCTTTTTTCGTCTGCTCGAGCGCCGGAACCGTCAACACCGGCTCGATCGACCCGTTAGCAGAGATCTCCCGGGTGGCGGTTGAGGAAGGTCTCTGGCACCACGTAGATGGCGCCTACGGAGCGGCCTTCCGGCTGGTTCCGGAGCTTGCGGACGCCCTCGGCGGCATGGGCCTGGCGGACTCGCTTGCCGTCGACCCCCACAAGGGTCTCTTCCTCGCCTACGGCACCGGCGCCCTGCTCGTCAGGGACATGGCCCCCCTTCGCGAGGCGTTCCAGTCAACCGCCTCCTACATGCCGGACATGCAGACGGGAGAACACTACGACTTCTGCGAATTCACCCCGGAGCTTTCCCGGGAATGGCGCGGCCTCAGGCTCTGGCTGCCCCTCAAGCTCCATGGAATCGATGCCTTCAAAGAATCGCTCGCTCTCAAACGTCAATTGACCCTGCGGGCATGGGAGCATCTCAGCGCCATAGAAGATGTGGAGATTCCGGCCGCGCCCGACCTGACCCTCTTCATTTTCCGCCAGCGATTCAGCGGCTGTGAAGCTCCAGAGGAAGATGCACGCAACCAGGCGCTGCTCGAGAAGATCAACAAGCGGCAGCGGATCATGCTGACAGGCACGATCGTCGACGGACGATTCTACCTGCGCATGTGCATCCTGCATCTGCGCACCGATCACTCCCGATTGGACGAGGCGCTCTCGATCATCTCCAACGCCTTGAAAGAGCTTCGCGAAGGTTGAACAACGGCTCAGCCCTCGAGCTCCCCGCTGACACACCGGCAGGCGGCCGTCATGTCGGACTCGCTCAGGCCCGCGTCCACCAGCTGCTGGTAGACTCCAAAGGCCGCCTCGGCTGCCCTGACCGACAACCCTGATTCTTTCCCCTGGCGGGTAATAATCGAGAGGTCCTTCAGGATGTTGCGCAGCGGGGCGCCGGGCTCATCGTAGCCTTCACGCGCTATGATCGGCCCACAGCGTTCAAGCATCCGGCTCTGACCCCAGGCATTCGCCAGCAGGTCCTGCAATTTCTCAAGATCAGCCCCTACCTGGCGCGCCATCGTCAGGGCCTCGCAGCAGGCAAGAGAGTTGACCCCCACCATCAGCTGGTTCGCGAGCTTTGCCGCGGTACCGGCTCCCGCCGGCCCCATGTGCACCACCTTCGAGCCCATTGCATCGAATACCGGCCGAACCCTCTCGAAAATATCGGGTTCTCCACCCGCCATGATCGCCAGTGTTCCGGCGCTTGCACCCTCCGGCCCGCCGCTGATAGGAGCGTCGAGAAAGCCGGCTCCCTGCGCCCCACAGGCGGCGTGCAGATCACGCGAGGTGGCGAGATCCACAGTGCCGTGATCAACGAATATTTTCCCCTCAACGGCATCATCTACAACTCCCTCTTCACCCAGGAAGAATTCCCGGCCGGAGGCGATATCGGCGAGACACACCAGCACCAGGTCGGCTTCCCGCACGAGGTCCCGCGGCGCATCCATGACCACCGCCCCCTCTAGCGCCTCCGCCTTCGCCCGGGTGCGATTGTAGACAAACAACTCGAATCCGGCCTGGAGCACATTCCGAGCCATACCGCCGCCCATATTGCCAAGGCCCGCGAAACCAACCTTCATGATATTCCCCTGTTAAAGAACCCGTTATCTGCAAGATTGACAGGAATCCCTGCCAATCATCTATATACTTCTTCCCATGCCGCCGGAGACCAATAAACCCGATAAATACCTGCTGTACCAGAACTCGGTCCAGAACCCGGTCTACGAAGTCAACTTCATGCGAAGGGTCTATCGAAAGATCCGTGGGCGATCGCCGCTGCTGCTGCGCGAAGACTTCTGCGGCACCGCGGTCCTCGCCTGCGAGTGGGTCCGCATGGTCCGCGGCGGCCGGGCCGTTGGAGTCGACCTCGATGAAAATACGCTGCAGTGGGCAGCCGAAAACAACATTGCGCGGCTGGGATCGAAGGCCGAGGGAGTTGAGCTCGCGTGCTGCGATGTGCTCACGGCCGCGAACTATGAATCCGACATCGTCACCGCCTTCAACTTCTCCTACTGCGTGTTCAAAGAGCGGGAGATCCTGCTTTCCTACTTTCGCAAGGTACACGAAACGCTGAGCTCCGCCGGGATCTTCTTTCTCGACCTCTACGGAGGCCCTGATGCGCAGGTCATCCAGGAGGAAAGCCGGGAGGTCGACGAAGAGGGGCTCCGTTTCAGCTATGTCTGGGACCAGGCGGACTACAATCCCGTAACGGGTGAAACGGCCTGCCACATCCACTTCGACCTTCCCGGCGGCAACAGGATGGAGAGGGCCTTCAGCTACGACTGGCGTCTGTGGAACCTTCCCGAGTTGAAGGACCTGCTCAGGGAAGCCGGCTTCGAAAAAATTGACGTGTACTGGGAAGGCACCGATCACTCAACGGGTGAAGGCAACGGAACCTTCCGGGTGTCGCGCAAGGGAGACGACTCCCGAAGCTGGATTTGTTACCTTGTAGCGACGAGGTAAACCCGGCCGGGAAGCGCGAACAATGACCAGCGAAGAAACTACCGCGGAGAAAGAAGTCCTGAGCCGCCGCCGGTTCCTGGAGTTGGGCACCGGCGCAGCGGCAGGTCTTGCGCTCTCCTCCCTGCCGGCAGGAGACCCCTTCACCGGCAAGCGCGCGGGCTCCGGGGCCCGCGCCGTAATCCTGGTTAACAACTACGGCGGCCCCAGCCACCTGGACCTCTTTGACATGAAACCGGAGGCGCCGCTCGAAGTCCGCGGACCCTTTCGCCCAATCCGAACGCAAAGCGCGGAGTTCGAGCTCTCCGAATTGCTCCCACTGCATGCCGGGATTGCCGACCGATTCTCCCTGGTCAGAACCTGCAACCACGACCTCGACGCTCTGCATGAAACGGCTTCCTCCCTGATCCAGACAGGAAGGCCGCCTGCGGCGGAGAATCCAGCGCCCCATCCGGGAGTCGTGACAAGCGTCCTCCTGGGGAAGAACGATGGAAAAGCCTCCAACTTCCTGCTGGGAACGGCAGGAAACAAGCCTGCCTCCACCCTGGCGAGGCACGGGCCGGCAGTCTTGTCTCCGCACGATTTACGACTCAGCCTGGCCGAGCGTGAGAGGTTCGGCCTGAGCCCTGTCGGAGACAACCTGCTTGCGGCGCGAAAGCTCGTTGAAGACGGAGCCCGCTTCGTAACCGTGAACACCTCGGACCGACCCAGGGATCCTCTCGGCTGGGACATGCACGGCCGCCGGGGTTTCAGCGGCTTTGCAGAACTCAGGGAGAGCATCGCTCCCCGCTACGACCGGGCCTACTACGCGCTGATCACCAGCCTCGAAGAACGCGGCATGCTGGATGAAACCCTGGTCTGTTGCCTGGGCGAGTTCGGCAGAAGCCCGCGGATCAATCCTCTCGGCGGGCGAGACCACTGGACCGGCTGCTGGACGGTCTATTTCGCAGGCGGCGGAGTCCAGGGCGGACGAGCCATCGGCCGAAGCGATGAGCTGGGTTCACACCCCCTGGACCGACCGACATCTCCATGGGAAATAGCAGCGACCATCTATCACTGTCTCGGCATTCCGGAGAAAACAACCCAACGAATTCTCGGCGACGACTCTGTCCAGATGAAAGAATCCGGCGGCCGGGAAATTATGGAATTGTTCTGACCTCCGCCCGGAACAAGGCGACTGAATTCAGCAACCCGAAACAAGAAGACGACCCGATGAAAACCCTGACCCTGACCATCCTGCTGAGCCTTGCTCTTGCGCCGGCCCAGGATTCAAAGAAGGAAAAAAAGAAAAAGAACCCCGGCGCTCTCAGCTTCGCCGGCGCCGCAGCCGAGACCTACAAGGAGGCCAGCGGGTCCAGGCTCAAGCTCTACCTCTTCAGGCCCGAAGGACACCAGGCGGGCGACAAGCGCCCAGCCATCGTCTTTTTCTTCGGCGGGGGTTGGAACGGCGGCTCTCCGAAACAATTCGAGCCCCATGCGCGCTACCTCGCCAGCCGGGGAATGGTGGCCATCGTCGCCGACTACCGGGTCAAGAGCCGCCAGAAGACCAGCCCCTTCGAATGCGTCAAGGATGGAAAGTCAGCCGTCCGCTGGCTTCGGAAAAACTCCGAACGCCTGGGCATCGATCCCAGCCGCCTTGCCGCCGGAGGCGGCTCCGCCGGCGGCCATGTAGCCGCGGCCTCCGGCACGGTCCCCGGACTGGAAGAAGACGGCGAGGACACCTCGGTAAGCTCCCTGCCCAATGCCCTCGTGCTCTTCAATCCGGTATTCGACAATGGGCCGATGGGCTATGGTCACTCAAGGGTAAAGGACCGCTTTCGTGAGATCTCGCCGATCCACAACCTCTCGAAAAAGACCCCTCCTACGATCGTCTTCCTCGGAACAAAAGACAAGCTGGTCCCTGTGTCGACAGCGCAAAGATACAAGAAGCTGATGGAGAAATCAGGCCGACGCTGCGACCTGCACCTCTACAAGGACCAGCCGCATGGATTCTTCAACGGGCCAGACCGGGGAGGATCTTTCAACCCCTACTATCTGAAGACGGTAACCGCGATGGACAGGTTTCTCTCGTCTTTGGGCTACCTCAAGGGAGAGCCGACCATCCGAAGGCCGGATTAGTTCTACACCTCGTTGGCAAGGGCCGTATCTGCGGTGATGCTTAGAACCGCCTCGGCCCAGGACAACTCGGCGTTCAGCGATGGTATCAGCCGAAGATCCTTGCCGCCCGCCGCGAGGAAATCATCCCGAGCACGAAGCCCGATCTCTTCGACCGTCTCCAGGCAATCGGCCGTGAAGGCGGGAGAGAACACCGCGAGCTTCTCGATGCCCTCGGCCGGTAGTTCCTCGATGCGAAAATCGGTATAAGGTTCCAGCCAGGGATCCCGGCCCAGCCTGGACTGGAAGCTGACCTCCCAGCTCCCGGGCGAGAGCTCCAGCCTGGCGGCCAGGGCACGGGCCGTAGCATAGCAATGCGCGCTGTAACAATTACGGTTGGCCGGACAGATCTCAGCGCAGCAGTCCGGCTTCTCGAGACAGTGATCGCCGCCGGCTCCATCGATACCAAGCAGATCTCTTTCAGGCTGCCCCTCGAATACCGTCCTGACATGACGCTGCGGAATTCCGTGAAAACTCATCAGAACCTTGTCGGGCCGCTGGTCAGCAAGGATGGGCCTCGCCACATCGCAGAAGGCGTCGATGAAGGCCGGGTGATCGTAATAGGGCGGAACCACCTTGACCGATGGTTCATCCCAGAGCCGCCGCGCCTCTACAAAAAACTTCTCTACGCCTGAGCCCCAGGCGGCGGACGAATACTGGGGGAAGAGCGGGAAGAGAACGAGATCATGAACCCCGCGATCTTTCAGCCCCTCGAGAACTGATCGTATCGAGGGCTTCCCGTAGCGCATGGCCAGCTCGACAACAGTAGCTTCACCCATCAGCTCCTGGACTTTTTCTGCGAGATCCAGGCTGTTAAAAAGCAGGGGCGAACCCCTCTCTGTCCAGATTTTCCGGTAGGCCGCGGCTGATTCCGCCGGCCGTTTGCGCAGAATCACCAGGTGCAGCAGCAGGAACCTGGCTACAGGATTGATATCGAGCACCCGGGGATCGGAAAGAAATTCCTGCAGATAATCACGAACATCTTTCACGTCCGTAGAATCAGGGGTCCCGAGGTTCAACAGGACCAGGGCGCGCGCCATCGCTTCAATCTCCGTTTCCAGGGTAAAACTGAGGCGAAATTTTACATTCCTCGAACGGGCATGGGGAGCTTTTCCTTGTCGGAAAACAGGGCAAGGACAGGCTCAGTGCCCGGGTCCGAAGAAAACAGCGTTGAAGAAGAGCCTCTGCTGAAATCGACACATGGCCCTGAAATTCGGATCATCTGCAAAGGCTATGACATGGCCTGAGCCCAGTTCCTGGTAGGCCATATAGGGCTTGCCCCTCAGCATGTCCATGGAATCCGGCCAGCAGAAGCCGCTGATGAGATAATCCTCCTCGCGAGAAAAATTGACCAGGTTTCTGCCAACATCATTCTTGAGCGGCTCCAGCATGGTGCGCCCGTTGAAGAAAAGAGGCAATCTCGGTCCAAATCCGAAGGTTCCCCAATGATGCTGAAAAGTGGTCGCCTCAAAGAAGGCGCCCGGCACCGGCGGCGGCAGCCGGCCCTCAGAGCTCTTGCCGCCATCCTTCTTCTTTACATCCTTTTGCCCGGCGGCAGATTCCCCAGCCTCCCTGATCCGGACCGGCCTGCTTCCCAGCAGGCCGACCTTCTCTCCGCAGGCCCAGGCGGCGGCATCCTTCATCAACAGCAGGGTTCCGCCGGATCGAACCCATTCCTTGAGTTTCCTCACCATCTTCTCACCTGGAGCTAACGGGCTGTCGTATTTCCCATGCGGCAGGATCAGCACGTTGAAGCTCGACAGGTCCAGTCTCTCGAGATTGCTGAAGGTCACCCGTGTAACCGGGTACCTGAGCAGCCGGTCGAAGTAAAACCATGTGTGTCCGACGGAATAGCTCGCCGGCCTGTCGATGAGCAACAGCACCTTCGGCGGCTTGACCCACCTGACGTTCGGGCCTCCCAATTGGGCGCCCTTATCGACCAGGGCGGTGTCGGTCGGGTAGAAAACCGCCCCCTCGGTTTTAGAGAGGATGCGCACCTTCGCATGAACGGTGGAATCGTTTTCATTGATCCGGATGACCAGGGATCCACGGGGAAAGGGCACCCCGCCAAGAACCAGCGGCTCATCGCTGACATGAACCCGCACCCCCGCATTCAGGAGATCGCTGAGAACTCCGGGAAGTTCATCCGCATCACCCCGAACGAGGTAGGCCACCCTGGCAAGCCCGCCGCCGCGAACCTCGCCGCCCTCCACCGGGTTGAACCTGTAGGCATCCTGTTCAGCACCGAGCTTGACGGGATCACTGACGACCTTCACCTCCCCCTCGGCGGCGAGACATTCGGTCCCCCAGGCCAGGGGCAGCGACCAGGCCGTCACATCGTAGATCTCGTCATCCAGCCGGTTAAGATGACGTGTGAGTTGACGCTCAATAAAATCTTTCCCCATGTCGGTGTGCCGGTCCAGGAGAGTTCGCGCCAGGCGTCCGGCCGGTTGCTCTAGCGACACATGATAGCTGCCAATGGGAACGGCAACCTCGCCCGCGGTCCCCTCCAGCATTCTACGGGCCTGGACGAAAAGAGGCTCCCTGACTCGCTGAACCTCGATACTGTTTCGCTGCAGCAGCCTCACCAGGCGCGCAGCTCGCTGCGGGCTGCCTGACTCGAGGATGAAGTAATCCCGCAGGCCGCTCTTCCTGATCAGGCTGGCGGCGTCCTCACGAACCCTGCGATGGTCCCGGAGCAGGGCCTCCCGGTTTTCGAGCACGGACTCGAGGGTAGCTATTCCGCTTACGTAGTGATTCCTAACAGCCGAGGAATACCGCAGGAGCCGCTCATCATCCCGGGCCACCACCAGGCCTCTCACCCCCGCCTGTTCCCAGAGGATTCCAAGGGAGCCCTGCAGGGTCGGCCAGCTGTCACCATAGCCCGGATAGAAGAGATCGAACATCTCGCGGGTCGAGTAGGAGAAACCGTAGAAATCAAAAACCCCAGCCTGGTATTTCCCGATGCGCTCAAACCAGTCCTTCTGCACGGGAAGAATCCACCGGTTGATCGGGTCTGTAGCCGGCGGGAAAAAATAGGTGCTGTTGCGGCCCATCTCATGCGCGTCGACAAAAACCTGCGGCTGCCAGCGGGAGAAAGCCAGCGCCTTCCTGCCGGCCTCCACCTGGCTCTGAAGATACCAGTCCCGGTTGAGATCGAAGAGGTAGTGGTTGAAACGGCCGCCGGGCCAGCGCTGGGCGTGCTCGGAAGCCAGGGGCTCGGGGCTCGGAGCGACACCTCGATTCTCCCTGTGAAAATTCACGAAGCGGTCCCTTCCATCCGGGTTCTGAAGCGGATCGATAATCACCACCAGTCTCTCGAGCAGTTCCCGGGTTTCTTTCCTCAGGTCGGCAAGGAGATGGTAGGCCGTCAGCAGGCCCGCATCCGTTCCAGATGATTCATCTCCATGAACACTGTAGCTCAGCCAGACGATGGCGGGATGCTCCTTGAACAGTTTGTCCACCTCGGCCTCGGTGCCGCGGCGCGGATCGCTCAACAGGATGTTGTTCTCGCGAATCTCTTCGAGCCTCTCGATATTGGCGGCAGATGAGATGGACAGGTAATAGAGCGGCCGCCCCTCGTAGCTGGTGCCGTATTTCTTGAGACTGGAGCGGAAGGGCGCCGCCCGCGCCAGGTCCTTGATATAGCGTTCGACCTCTCCATGGCTGGAGACTTCCTCGCCCCAGGCATGTCCGACCACCTGCTTGAGGGTAGGGATTTTCCTGTCGGGTTTCAGCTCCGCCAGCGGCAATGTGGCCTCAGAACTCTTGCGCACGGGAGCGGTTTCTGCATCCTGTGCAGGGAGGAAATACCCCGACAGCAGGCATGACAAAACAACCGCCAACTCGATAATGAGTTTTGGGTACCGCATGATGTGTTGACTGTTTTCCTTTCAGAACCCTCGAAAGAGATAATTATCTCACCTCTGAATTGCCAATCCACGCCATTTCTCGCGGTGAAAAGGACGGGGTCATGAAACCTAACACGAAAATAGAGAGAGAAGAGGTAAGCCCATGAAAGATTCAGAGACCACCATCGAAGACCTTCGCAGCCTGGTGGCTCAATTCGTCAGGGAGAGAGACTGGGAGCAATTCCACGATCCCAAGAATCTCGCAATGTCGATCGCCATCGAGGCCGCTGAGTTGATGGAACATTTCCAATGGGACAGAAACGACCAGATTCCAGGCCTTTTCAGCGAACAGGGCAAGCGCGAGGAGGTCGAAGAAGAGCTTGCCGATGTCCTCTGCTACTGTCTCTCGCTGGCCAATCATCTCGATATCGACCTCTCCGAATCGATCGAAAAGAAGATGGTCAAAAACGCCGCGAAATACCCTGGTGAAGAATACCGGGGACGTCACAGCTAGCCTGGTGGAGGGCATCGAGCCCCCCCGACCGGGGTAAAATAAACCTAATAAATCTCTCACAAACTTTTATTGACAGCCTCCGGATCGTGGTGGCTAATTGACTTTCTGAAGACATTCCGGGGTTTTTCCCGGGTCTATGGTTGTTGGACTTCTTCAGGAGAACGATGGGGCAGGTAACTCGAAATTGAACTGGGGACGGGAGATCAGTAGTGGGCCATCAAAAAGGCTCCGCGGCTTTATCTCCCCAGCTGTTTTTATTCCGAAACTCGCCGAGAACTCCTCCTGCTGGAAGTCCTGGGGAAAGTTTTGAAACGGTATCAAATGGAATCTGCCCGTGCTCTTGGGAGGATTGCGCGGATTAACGTACTTATTCATATCTTCAGTTGTGGTTTTTTTTCAAGAGGAGGTCAAATTCAGATGCTGAATTCGATCATAAGTTTTACGGGCGGAAGAAGCGCCGCCCAACGAATGGGGAGACAGGCGGGGGTTTGCGCCCTGGTCGCGCTCCTTTCGCAGGGGT
>Ga0207987_1000201_pt1 | contig 18245 bp, 9 predicted proteins | sample ETNtaG_19_FD_185768 | JGI IMG/M metagenome (GOLD analysis project Ga0207987, IMG submission 185768) | Marine microbial and viral communities from oxygen minimum zone, Eastern Pacific Ocean - ETNP201302PF86A (SPAdes) (version 2) | ecosystem: Environmental > Aquatic > Marine > Oceanic ...
CGTACGCTCCCAGCCGGATCCCTTCATGACGACCTTCAATTGCGCCGACTCATCGCAGAGCACCCCTAAGCGGGACGAGGCCCTGACCGCTTTGCAGGCCCTCTCTTTGCTCAACAGTAAGTTTACCCTGGTCATGGCCGGGCATTTCGCCAAACGACTCGTGAGTGAGGCGGAGACCGTTGAGGAGAGAGTGCGCCTCGGCGTCAGCCTGGTGAGCGGCCGGCAGGCCACCGCGGAGGAGGTTGCCGATCTCTCCGCCTACGCCTCGGAGCACGGGCTTGCCAATCTGTGCCGGGTTCTTTTCAACCTCAGCGAATTTACCTACCTGGATTGACAACAGCCAGATGACCACAGAATCCGCTTTCCCACACAAGAACGCATCCGCGAGGCCCCTGCTCGACCGTCGGAACTTTCTCTGGGAATCAGGAGGCGGACTCGGCGGGATCGCCCTGGCGGCCCTGCTGGGCGGCGAGGCGGCGGCGGGCGAAGAGCCTAGGCCCCACGGAGGACTGCATCACGCTCCGAAAGCCAAGCGAGTGGTTCAGCTCTTCATGTCCGGGGCGGCCAGCCATCTCGATATGTTCGATTACAAGCCGGCGCTGATCAAACACCACGGCAAGAAGTCTGATTTTGGCGAGCACGTCGAGGCCTTTCAGAATGGCCTGGGGCCCTGGATGAAGTCGCCCTTCGATTTCAAGCGTTACGGCCGCTGCGGCAAGCATCTCAGCGACATTGTCGCTCCGCTTGGGGACGTGGTGGACGAGATGGCCTTCATTCACAACCTGGTCGGCAAGACAGGGGTGCACAGCCAGGCAACCTACCTCCAGGCGACCGGCTTCCAGCGCCCGGGCTTCCCGGGGATGGGCTCCTGGGTCAGCTACGCCCTGGGGGCGATCAACGAGGACCTGCCTTCGTTTGTCGTGCTTCCCGACCACCGAGGCTACGGCTCCAACGGCCCGAAGAACTGGGGTTCAGCCTTCCTGCCCGCTGACTCCCAGGGGACCGAGATCTTTCCTCAACGCGAGAATCCGATCAACGACATCGCCGCCCGGGCGGACTTCATTTCCGGGGCCGGGAACCGGGCGGGTCTCGAGCTGATCAACAAGCTGAACCGCGGCTACCAGGGCCGCCGCCCGGGTGATTCTCGCCTGGATTCCCGCATTCGCTCCTATGAGCTGGCGGCCAGGATGCAGCTGAGCGCCCCCGAGGCGCTCGATATTTCGAAGGAACCGAAAGAGATTCTCGAGCTCTATGGCCTGCACAAGGCGCGGAAGAAATACCCGGCCGAGATCAATGTCGATGAGGAGATAGAATATTTCGGCCGCAAGTGCCTGGTGGCTCGCCGCCTGCTGGAGAGGGGCGTTCGTTTCGTGCAGATCTGGTCCGGCAACGACAACAGCTTTCCGCGCCGCAACTGGGACAGCCACGAGGACATTCCGCGCGACCATCGGCCGCTTTCCCTGGGAATGGCGACCGGCGCCGCGGCCCTGATCAAGGATCTTCGGCGCAGGGGCCTGCTCGATGACACCATCATCCTCTGGACCACCGAGTTTGGCCGCATGCCGAGCACCCAGGGCAGCAAGGGCCGTGACCACAACCCCTATGTTTTCAGCAACTGGCTGTGCGGAGGCGGGATCAAGGGCGGGGTGACCCATGGCCCCAGCGACCAATGGGGCTACAAGCCGCTGGACCGGGAAAACCCCACCCAGGTCTACGATATCCACGCCACCATCCTGCACCTGCTTGGAATCGACCACGAGAAGCTTACGGTGCGCCACAACGGCATCGACCGCCGCCTGACCGATGTCCACGGCAAGGTGATTCGAGAGCTTCTTGCCTGAGGGGAAATTCATTTCCCTGAAACGGTAATGTAGATCTGCATCTCTCTCTTGCTGGACTATAATACCGCCAGTGCTTCGGGGCCGTTGTCCCGGGCCGTGTGACTTCCGTATTCAGAAAAGGTATCGCAGATGACTCCCGCCTCCGCCTGTGGCTCCTCCGGCATCGCGCAATCAACCCGGCTCCTTCTTCTTGCCGCACTCCTGGCGCTTTTTCCGGCCCTTTCCGTGCGGGCCGAGCTGGGCTCCCCGACACTGAGAGACAAGATCATCGCGCAGCATGTCGCGGTCTATCTCGAGCGGGCCCACGTCAGGCGGTGGAAGCTTGATGATAAGCGATCGGAGAGCATGTTCGACTCGTATCTCAGCGCGCTGGACCCGCAGCGGATGTATTTTACCGCGGCCGATGTTGAAGGCTTCCAGTCCAGCCGCCGCAAGATCGACGACTACATCAAGTCCGGCGATCTCGATTTCGCTTTCAAGGTAGGAGAGATCTTCCTGGTTCGAGTCGAAGAGTGTTCGAAACGGGTGAAGAAGCTTGTCGAGCAGGAGCAGGACTTCAGCGTCGATGAATATTTCCAGGTTGACCGAGCCGAAGCGGCTTATGCCTCCGGCGAGAAGGAGACCGCCGATCTGTGGCGCAAGAGAGTGAAGGTGCTGCTCCTGGAGAAGCTCGTCGATGGCAAGACGATGAAAGAGGCGGGCGATGAGGTCATCAAGCTCTACGAGAACTTCGCCGTCCGCATGGGAAAGACCGATGGCATGGAGTTGCTGCAGATCTTTCTGACCGCGGCGACCATGACCTATGATCCGCATACAACCTATATGTCGCCGGACACCCTCGAGAACTTCCAGATCAGCATGCGGCTCGAGCTCGAGGGGATTGGGGCCTCGCTGCAGTCGATCGATGGCTACACGGTGGTCAACCAGGTCATTCCCGGTGGCGCGGCGGCGCGCGATGGACGGCTGAAGCCGCAGGATAAGATTCTCGCGGTAGCCCAGGGAGACTCCAAGGACTTCGTGGACCTGCTGAACATGAAGCTCTCGGATGTCGTGAAGCTTATTCGCGGCAAGAAAGGCACGAGGGTCCAGCTCAAGATCCGGCATGCCGACAGTGAGGGTACCGAGCTGGTAGCCATCGTGCGGGCCAAGGTGGTTCTTGCCGACCGCGAGGCCCATGGCGAGGTGCTTGAGGTCAAGCGGGGAAAAGGCCTGCCCGCTCTCAAGGTCGGGGTTGTTGTCCTGCCCAGCTTCTACATGGACATGGCCGCCGCCGGGCGCGGCGTGAAGGACTTCAAGAGCACAACGCGCGATGTCTCGAGGATCATCAGGAAGTTCAAGGCGGACGGAATTGAAGCCGTGGTCATCGACCTGCGGATGAATGGAGGCGGAGCGTTGTCGGAGGCCATCGCGTTGACGGGCCTGTTTGTAGATACGGGTCCCGTGGTGCTCATCAAGCACCTGAGCGGAAAGGTCGACACGCGTAACGACAGCAAAAAAGGCGCTGACTGGTCGGGGCCGCTTGTGGTGTTAACCAGCAAGTTCAGCGCCAGCGCCAGTGAGATTTTTGCCGGAGCCCTGCAGGATTATAAGCGCGGGGTTATCGTGGGCGATCGAAGCACCCATGGCAAGGGAACCGTTCAGCAGCTCATGGACCTCTCTCGTGCCAGGGGAGGCGGCGAGCCGGGGAAGCTTGGAGCCTTGAAGATCACCCTCTCGCAATTCTACCGGCCATCGGGCAACAGCACGCAGAACAAGGGCGTGGTGCCGGACATCGAGCTGCCGGCGGTTTCGAGCCACATGGATGGCGAGGCCGAGCTCGATTTTTCGATCGAGTTCGACACGGTAGAGAAGGCCGAGCATTCGGACCTCGGGCTGGTTGATGAGAAGGTCCTGCGCCGGCTGAAGGAGAAATCCCGCAAGAGGAGAGGCTCTAACGAGGAGTTCTCCAAGGTCGAGAAGAGCATCGCCCGGTACCGGAAGATTCGCGATCGTAAGAAGATTCCGCTGGAGCGGTCTCGCTACGAGGCGGAGAAAAAGAGATTTGATCCGGATGACGCGAAGGAAGAAGAAAAAGACCCCAAGGATGCGGCCACTCCGCCCGATGACAACGAGATCAAGCGGGATTTCTATCTCGAGGAGGTTCTCTCGATCACGGCCGATTACGTCGCGGCGCTGAAACCCGCCAGCGCGGAGTCCTACAGGCGCCTGGCGAGGGCGGTTCTTCTGCTCGGGGATACGAAGCAGGGCCGCGCATTGATAGCGGAGGGACTTCGGAAGCACCCCGGGAGCCGGTCCCTGCAGAAGCTGAAGAAGGGTCCTGTAAAATAAAAAGCGAAGCCCGCCGCCCGCCGGGACTTCGCCGTGGCCAGGGGCGGGCGGTCTTTGTCCCCGGTTTGTAACCGAGTATACCGATGAGAGCATTCGCGCGCGCGCCTGTGAGAGTTGACCCCGCCGGCGGGGGAACCGATGCTCCGCCTTTTTGCGTAGACCATGGCGGCAAGGTGGTCAATTTCGGCGTCAGGCGCCATGTCTTCGCCCGCGCCCAGCGCCTGGGGCCGGGAGAAGAGGTTCTGATCTATTCAGATGACCTTGGCGCCGGCATCCAGGCCCGCGGCGCCGCGGGTCTCCCCGCCGCCGGGCGCCTTGAGCTGCTGCAGGGGTTTGTCAGAAGATTGTTGCCGCCGGGAGAGTCGGTGCTGCTGGTGACCGGCTCCGAGGTGCCGCCTGGCAGCGGTCTTGGAGGCAGCGGGGCGCTTGGGGTCTCGGTGGTCGCGGCCCTCGACCAGCTCTTTGGCGTCTCCCGTTCGAAAGATGATACCGCGGCGGTCGCCAACGAGGTCGAACGGCAGGACCTCGGCTATCCGGGAGGAAGCCAGGATTCTTACGGCGCCGCCCGTGGGGGCCTGAACCTGCTTGAGTACCACCAGGGAGGCGGCATGACTCCCCGCAGCATAGAGGCCACCGAAGAGATGATTCACGAGCTCGAGGACAGCTCTCTGCTGGTTTTCACCGGCGCGGCGCATGTCTCGGGTTCGATTCACGATGATATCAGGCGTTCTTATCACGAGCCGGGCTCGAAGACTCTCGAGGCGATGTTTGAGCTTCGAGGCGAAGCTGAGCGGATGGCCCAGGCGCTCGAGGCCGGGGACCTGGAGGGTTATGCCCGGGCGCTGGGGGGGTCCTGCCGCGGCCTCTATAACCTGCACGAGAGCTGTGACAGCGCCGAGCACCGTGGCGTCTTCGAGAAGCTCGGGGAGCTGATCCTCGCGGGGAAAACCTGCGGCGCGGGCGGCGGCGGCTTCCTGCTGCTCTGCGCGAAGCCGGGCCGTCGAGAGGAATGCGCGGCCGCTGTGGCGGAGCTGGGGGCGGAGTCCTGGCCTTTCGAGTTCGACTTCGACGGGGTGAGGGTCACGGAAGAGGCGGCCTGGACCGGGGAAGAGGTCCAGGGCTACCGCGGCAGGATCGCCGGAGAGTCTCAGGGCTGATCGCCGGGTTCTTCCTGCAGCTTGAGCCAGGACTTCATCGTTTTCGAGACGGTTTTTGCCGCGTCCTGCTGAACAAAATGACCTGAGCCGGGGACGGTTACGAGTGTCAGGTCCTTGTCGAGCCATTTCCAGGTGTCGTTGAGGGCCCCGGGCAGGAGAGCCCAGTCCTCGAGGCCGTGGAACATCAGGACCGGCGCGAGGATCTTCGGCGGCGCGCCTTTCGGAGCCTTGTAGGGAGGGCGAGGGTAGTTCGCCTTGTAATAGTTCAGCATCGCCTCGAAATCTGAACGCTCGAAGGCCTTCCGATACTTTTCTTTTGCGGCCTTGTCTTTGACCCATCTCGAGAGCCCCCTGGCTGAGAGCTTCTCATGGGCGCCGGGCTTCTGGAAGTCGCGGGCGTACTGGCTGTTTTTCTGTTGGTCGGGGTTGTTCGCCAGCTCTCGGCCCAGCCCCCAGGGATGGGGCAGGTTGAGAATGATCAGCTTGTCGCAGACTTCTGGATGGGACATTGCGAAGCTCCAGGCGACCGCTCCTCCCCAGTCATGGCCGACGATGATGGCCTTTTCTTTCTTCAGGTGGGTGATCACGGCTCGCACATCGGCGACCAGCAGGGGCATCTTGTACTGGTCCACGCCGACGGGCTTGTCGCTGCGATTGTAGCCGCGCAGGTCGATGGCGACGACCTGGTGGCGGTCTTCCAGCGCGGCCATCTGGTGGCGCCAGGTATACCAGTAATCCGGGAAGCCGTGGATCATGACCACCAGGGGGCCTTTGCCAAGGGTTGCGTAGTGGATCTTGACTCCGCCAGAGTCGGCATAGCCATGCTCCACTCGGCCATGGAGGTCTTCCGCTTCGGCATCGACGAAGGATGCGAGCAGAATGACCGCTGAGATAAAGAGCCGGGTTTTATTCATAAGGCATCCATGAAGAGAGGCGCGCGCCGCCGTAATGGATTCACAGGCGCGATTTTTTCTTGCCGCCTCCGATACAGTAGATCTTTTCATCGGAGCGAAGATAGATATTCGAGCCCAGGATCGCCGGGCTGCCATTGAAGATGCTGCTGTCGGATTCGAAGACGTTGTGCGCCAGCTGCTTGAATTCAGGCTGCGCGGCGAGAACCCAGGTGCCTTTCTCCCGGCTGACGGCGTAGAGCCGTCCCTCGGCCAGCAGCACCGAGGCATAGACCCGCCCAGCCGATTTCAGGCGCTCCTGGTAGATGATCTTGCCGGTTTTCGCATCAAGACAGTGGGCGATCCCCTTGTCGCTGATCCAGTAGAGATGGCCCTTGAAGTAGACGGGAGAGGGAACGTTCGAGCCCGCGTTGGTTTTCCAGATCGGCTCGACCTCGCCTTTGCCCCCGGCGCGGACGGCGACGGCGGTTGCGCTGCGCCCGCCGATCGCGAAGATGGTTCCCGCGTGTGAGACGATACTCGGGCAGATGTAGTCATTGATCGCGGAACAGGTCCAGAGCTCGGCGCCGGTCTTCGGGTCGTAGGCGCGGAGCTTGCCCTTGGTGTTGACGACCAGCTCGACGCGTCCGCTCTCGGCCTTGACGAGCGATGGCGTATTCCAGGAACTCTTCATCCCGGAGGCCTCCCAGACCACCTTGCCGGACTTCTTGTCGAGGCCGACCAGGCGTCCGCTCTCGACCCCGGCGTTGATGATCACCAGGTTCTCATAAAGAACCGGGGAGTTGGCCGTGCCGAACACATGAGTTTTTTTGCCGAGCTTCCTTTTCCACAGGAGCTTGCCCTCGAGGTCATAGGCGATGACGCCGTTGGGGCCGAAGAAGGCGTAGACCGAGCGGCCGTCGCTCGCCGGTGTCGATGAGGCGTAGCCATGCAGGGCGACGAAACGGCCGTAGCCCTGAACGCTCTCGGTCGATTCCACCGACTGGTCCCAGAGCTTCGAGCCTTTGCGGGCATCGTAGCAGACCAGGTGAAGCTTCAGGTCGCCCTTGTCGCCCGGATTGTTCTTGTCGAGGCCGTAGCCGCTGTAGCAGGTGACGAAGGCGCGGTCCCCTACGATGATCACGCTCGATGCCCCGCGCCCCGGGAGCTTCGCTTCCCAGAGCACGTTTTTTCCATCTCCCCAGGTCAGCGCGAGGCCGGTGGCGGGGGAGGAGCCGGAACCATCCGGCCCTCTGAAACGCTGCCAGTCATCGGCGCCCTCCGCGCTGCGGGCAAGGAGGCCTGAGAAGAGCAGAAGCGCCAGGATCGATCGTGACATAGTGGTTGCTCCGTAAATTAGTTTCCGTTTTCCGGTGTGCCTCTTACTTGCTGTCAGGAAGAGAGAGGATCTTCATATTGGCGAACCAGACCTTGCCATGGTCGCCCTGCAGCTTGAACGGCGCCTTGCTGAAGACAGGCGGCTTCACCCTGTGGTTGTCGGTGCGGGTGGGCACCGATGTGTTGTCATGGATGAGGATGCCGTTCTGCCAGACAGAGATCTTGTTGTCGACCAGCTTGACGCACATCGTGTTCCAGCGGTTCTTCCCGTTGTTGGAAAGCTTTGCCGGAGGATAGTAGGAATAGAGCGCGCCATCGCCATGCTTGCCTTCTTTCTGGCCGCCGCCCCTGGGCCCGTGAATCTGGATCTCCCACTGGTCGCGCAGGTAGAAGCCGCTGTTGCCGCCGTGAATTTTCGGGTCGCTGCGGTACTGGTAGAAGGCGAGGAAGTTTCCGTAAGAACCCTTGGTCCAGATGTCGTGGCCGCCGCCGCCGGCGGCCGTGTTGGTGAAGGCGTTATCCTCAACGGCCCAGCGCAGGCCCTTCTTGGCCCGCCGGTCGTTCTTCGCGGTGAATTCGCTCAGATCCTTGCCGTTCCACAACGCAGTCCAGCCTTCGCCTGTACAGAGAGGTCTGATCCGGATGTTCCTGTACCAGACCTTGCCGTGGTCGCCCTGGAGCATGAGGGGCCCCTTCTTCGGGGTGAGCTTCCGGTCGGTGCCGGGATAGGCTCCCATCGCGCCTCCGGTGAACTGGTCCTGGTAGACGTTGTCCTGGATCAGCACGCCGTTGTGCCAGACCGTGATTCTGTGCCCGACGTGGATGATGCGATAGGTGTTCCATTCGCCGGGTTTCTTCTGGGCGTTCTTCAGGGCGACGTAACCGACGCCGTAGATCGCGCCTGAATCGGCCTTCGAGAGATCCTTGTCAGCTTTGCCGAAGCTGTCGAAGATCTGCACCTCGCAGGTACCGCGCAGGTACACGCCACTGTTGCCCTTCGGGGGGATCTTGTAGTCGATCTCTAGCTCGTAATCGGTGAACTCTTCCACGGTGCAGATGTCATTGACTCCGCCTCGGATATTGGCGAGGGCGCCATCCTCGGCGGCCCAGAGGTTCTTGCCTCCAGCCTGCCGCTTCGGCTTGGCGTTCTGCCAACCCTTGGTGCTCTTGCCGTCAAAGAGAACCTTCCACTCACCGAAGCCGGCATCGATATCACGGCTCTTGTCATCCGCCGCTTGCAAGGTGTTGGTGATGCAGAAAATACAGACTAGAAGGATCGCGAGCCTTGCCATGGTATGTCTTCCTCGTATTAGACCGATTCTATGAAGCTGGAGCCGGCCGCGGCGCCAATGCCGCAAAGCTCCTTGTGAAAGATAGATTGTCGACACTTTGGGGCTCTGATTCAAGACAAAGGAGCCCGTTTCAGGGCAGATCACGCAGCCGGGATATCAGCTGGGCGCTGGTCTCGGGAGTTGTGTCCGGAGAATGTGATTGCTGGAGAAGGACCAGCCGGAGGTTCCGATGTGGCTGAGGTTTTCCGCCGCGGGGTTCATCTCGGCTGTCCGTTCCTCGTCTGGCTGGGGGGCAAAAAACGCTCACGAGCCCTTCTCTTGCCGTATACTGCGGCCTTATGGAGTTCGAATTCAATAGCAGTCCGGAACCGACTCTTGGTGTTGAGATAGAGCTTCAGCTGGTTGACAGGGAGACGCGGGCGCTGACCTCGGCCGCGGCCGAGCTCATCGACTCCAGTGGAGATGTCGGCTGGCTCAAGGAGGAGCTTCTCCAGTCCACCATCGAGATCAATTCCGAAGTGTGCGCCGACATTGGCGAGGCCGAGGCGGACCTGGGAGTCAAGTTGGAGTGGGTTCGTGAGCGCGCGCGGCAGCGCGGCCTGGCCCTCATCAGCGCGGGAACCCATCCTTTCTCCCGCTGGGAGGACCAGGAGGTCAGTGAAGATGAGCGCTACCATCGGCTGGTTGACAAGGTCCAGTGGCCTGCCCGCCGGATGTTGATCTTCGGCCTGCATGTTCACGTCGGCGTGCCGGATGCGGAGTCGGCGATACAGATTATCAATCACCTGGAGCCCTGGCTGCCCCACCTGCTGGCTCTGAGCGCGAGCTCTCCGTTCTGGGAGGGGAAGGATACAGGGCTGGCTTCCTGCCGCAGCAAGATCTTCGAGACGCTTCCAACCGCCGGACTGCCCTATCGACACGAGAGCTGGAAAGAGTTTGAGCAGTTGGTGGGCGCGTTGATCCGCTCCGAAGGAATCGAGAGCATTCGGGAGGTCTGGTGGGACGTGCGGCCTCACCCGGGCTTCGGCACGGTGGAGGTGAGGGTTTGTGACGCGATGCCGACGATGGGGGAGAACCTGGCGGTCGCCGCCCTGGTGCAGGCCCTGATTGTCTTCCTGCAGGGACAGATCAACGAAGGCGTCACCTTGCCGATCCTGCACCCGAGGATTGTGACGGAGAACAAGTGGCGGGCGGCGCGCTACAGCATGGAGGGAACGACCATCGTCGACGGGGATGGAGCCCAGAGGCCCATCGCCGAGACAATGGAGCGGCTGCTGGAGGATCTTGCCCCGGTGTTTGACCGGCTCGGGAGCGCGGCCCAGGTGCCGCTACTCCAGCGGATGGTCCGTGGGCCGTCAAGCTATGCCCGTCAGCGCCGGGTCTTTGAGAAGACCGGGGACACATCGGCCGTGGTCGACGCCCTCATCCTCGAGGGGGAAAGCGGCCAGCCGACGGAAGCCTGAAGCCTGCAGGCCTCCGCCGGCGACGCTGTTTTACTGACAGACGGGAGATGGGCTCGCGCAGCCAAGCGCGTCATCGGTCGGGTCGCCCCGGCATTCCTCGGCCGAGTAGCCAGGGCTCACAGGCGATGGCGAGGCTGGCGGCGCGCCGCCGGTGAACAGCCAGCTGAAGATAATGATCGCATCGGTGATCTCGATGTTGCCGGTGTCGTTGGTGTCCGCGGCATCGGCGCAGGCTGGGGCCGCGCCGCCGGAGAACAGGAAGAGCAGGGGAATGACGCCATCGGTGAGATTGATGCTGCCATCGGAATTCGCATCTCCGCGAACGAAGGTCGGGCCCGCGGGAGCCTGGCAGTTGGCCGCATCGGCGCAGTCCGTGTCATCGCAGTCCGTAGCGCCGTCTTCGTCATCATCAATTCCGTTGTCGCAGCGCTCAGGCGGCGGCGGGGCCACATCGGTGCGGCGCACGGAGATCCCGGAGATCTTGGGGCTCGGGTCAGGCGAGGCGGGTTCGCCGGCGGCTACATCGGGCTCGGTGAGAGCGATCGTCAGGGCCCCATCGTCTACGGACAGGGTGTAGCGCAGCGCGGCGGCGGCGGCGTTGCCGCATTCGCGAGCCGGAAGGATCCGGTCGAAGTCCGGGTCGTCTTCTCCGAGGGCGCCGTTGTTGTCACATTCGGCGAAATTGCAGGGATCCGATGAGTAGAGCATCTCCGCGTGTCCCACCGGGTCGTACAGGTTGTCGAAGCCGAAGACCGGGTTCGCCCTCCCGCGGAAGCCGGTGTCGCTCATCAGGTCGCAGTGCTCAAAGCCGCTCTGCTGGACACCTTCGAGAATTACGTGGAAGAAGCGCGAGCCGGTGCCGGCGGTGCCGCTATAGGAGTTAGCGAAATAGAGCGTGACCTCGTATTCTCCGTTGTCGACCGGGACCTGGTATTCCTGGTCCGCCCATCTCTCGGTGTGGAAGACCCGGTCATCGTCGTTGATGCCGGGAGTGGTTCCGCGAGCATCCCAATACCCCATATTAGTTGTGGCGACCTGGAGGCCGGAGTTGCTGCCATCGCTGTTGGGCAGGGGGGTGACGGTGAAGAACTCGTTTTCCGCCGCATCGAGGCTTCCTCGGGCCGCTTCGTCGCCGAGCCACACAACGCGATCGCCGGTTATCTTCGCTCCAACCATCTCCGGGGCAGGGTTCTGGGTGGCGGAGCAGGCGAGCAGGGGGCCGCCGCAGTTGATGTAGAGCTCTCCGCGGCTCTCTCGCCAGAGCTGTCGGGCGCGTTCCATGGCCTCGCTGATCGCGTTGTCGCCGCCGGAGTCTCCCTCGGCGGCATCGATATAGATGTTGTCGATGTCGGTGTGCTGGGTGCGTCCGCCGGTGCCGCCCGCGAAGCCTATCACCGCCTCGGCTCCGAAGATCGGCACCAGGTCAGCTTCGCAGACAATCTCCGGCCCGAAGTCAACCCCCTCTGCGGTGAACCCCGAGAGGGAGACCGTGATGTGGCCGGCATCGTATTCGATCTGTACGTTGACTCCGGACGGATCGAAGAAGTTCGGCCAGCCGGTGCCGCCAAAGGCGACCGGCTTGAGGTCCGGGTTGTACTGCACGTGGTTGACCGCGGAGACGATGCCCGAGGACTGGATGCCGATATGGGTGAACTGGTCGGGAGTGTTGAACCCCGAGGGTTCATTGCAGCAGGCGCCGTTACTCCAGGTGTCGAACTCGACGGCGAAGCCTGCTCCGCCAACGGGGAGTCCGAGTCCCCCGCCGCCGGGGCCGAGAGCCGTGGTGTCCGAGCCCTCGCGCAGGAAGAAGGCGGCTCCGTCGGCGGCCTCGGTTCCATCCGGGTTGCCCAGGAAGAGGTCGAATTCGGCGACCATCTTGAAGTCGCAGACATTGACGGTTTCTTCGTAGATGGCCGTGGCGGCCGTGCTTCCGACGGTGTCATCGGTGATCCTCAGGCGGCCGTCAACAACCCGGGGAGTGAAGTTGTTGCTGTTGCAGACCATCCCCGGGGGGCATTCCTGGTCGAGGAGGTCGTCGAAGTCGTCTTCAAGGAGAGTGCCTGGCGGGGACTCTCCCGGCTCCTTCTCAATACACTCGAGCGCGCCGCTGACAGGCTCTCCCGAGGCGTCCCCCGCGCGCCGGAAGGCCAGGGCGTTGAGGCCGGCGGTGTTTCCAAGGTCTTCAACGTAGATCCGGAGGATTCCATAGTCTTCACCCTCCATGCCGTCGACATCGAGTTGGAAGGCGCGGGTGGCAGCCTTGTCGATCGCGCCGGCGCAGGCGATTCTCGGGTCGCCCGTACCGATTCCCGCGGCGGCGGCGGCGCTCCAGTTGCAGAGCACCTTCTCTTCGTTGAGGTAGACGCTGTAGAGCCTGACGCCCTGGCCGAGACTGTTGATGGCGGTCTCGGCGCTTTCACTCCAGAAGAGGTGGACATCGTAGCGGCCCGGAATTACATGGGCCCGGTATTCGACACCGACATCGGAGGCTGCCTCGTTGATGAAGAGCCGGGAGGTGTTGATCGCGCCGCCATCGAGGTTCGACAGGTCGATCGGCCGCAGGTTCGTATTGACGGTGTCATTTCCAGCGGGGACGCGGCCGAAGGCGGAGACAATGACGCTGAGGTCTTCCTCCAGGTCGCCCTCGCGGCTGACCTCGGCTCCGAAGAGCCGGTCTGCCAGGAACGAGAAGCCAATCTCGTTGGTCGCGTTTACACGGCGGGAGCCGCAGTTGATGCCGCCCTCGGAGAGTGGAGGCTCGTCCTCCTGTCTTACCCGGGTGTCACCTTCGCGTACGACGAGGTTGTCGATCCACTGCCAGGCGTTGGCGCCTCCGGTGGTGGCCGCGAAGCCGATGTTGGCCGGCCGCCGGGGAAAGTCCTGGGTCGTGTAATCAAGAACGATCATCTCCTCGAAAAATTCGCCGCCCCTGCTGGGCAGGTCGGTCCAGCCTCCGGCCATTCGTACCCGCATGACCCCGGCGTCAAAGATGATCGAGATATGGATGAGATCGTCCGGGTCGAAGGTCTCATTGCCGGTGTGGGAGGCGACGTTCGGTGAGCCGTAGACGGCCGCGCTCGAGATGAAATCAGGGGGGTCGCCGACGGCCGGCGGCACCGCAAGGTGTGGAGAGGCCTGGTTCTGGATAACCTCGACATCACAGGTCGCCTGCTCCCCGTGGCGGCCGTCACAGTGGGTCTCCCGGTCGCCTTCGCCGTTGTCCCAGATGTCAAATCCTAGCGCGATGTATTCGTAGCTGCCTCCCGCGCCCCGGAGGTTGCCAACGCCAAGGTCTCCACCGATATTGCCGAAGGCCTGCAGGTCGTTGTCGAATTGGAAAATGACGGCAGCGCCATCGGCTGGAACCGCGCTGGTTCCGCGTCCGATGAAGAGGTCGAACTCGATCTCAACGCGCCGCTCGCCAAGCTCAAATTCCTGCGGAAACCACGCCCAGGCGCCCTGGTTTCCTTCTGCCTGTGTCAGGGAGAGAACCAGGTTGTCTCCGCTGCCGTCATCAATGACCTCGATCCGGCCGTTGCTCTGGGTGACAACGCCAACGTCTCCGGGAAGTCCTCCCTCAAAGTCTTCCTCGATGACCAGCTCTCCATCTCCGCCAAGAGCTGCGCGTCCAATGAAAAGAGCCGGCAATATGCAGGCCAGCAGGGTGAGCGTTCGATAACGGTGAGGCATTTTTTTCTCCGTCGGGTTGCAGTCGCCGGCACTCATTCGGAGGGCGGGCAGGGTCGGAATGAAACAAGCGTAATGGATCTTCGAGAAAAAAGGCGGGAACCGGCCTCTTCTTCCCCTGGGGAAGAAGAAAGCCGATTCCCGCCAACTGACCGCTAAACGTCAGCCTGTGATGGCCGGATCAGGGACATACAGGAGATGGGCGCTCGCAGCCAAGACCATCCTCGGTCGGGTCACTGGCGCACTCGGCAGCCGAGTAGCCGGGGCTCAGCGGCGAAGGCGCGGCCGGAGCGGCGCCGCCGGTGAAGAGCCAGCTGAAGATGATGATCGCGTCGGTGATCTCGACACTGCCGGTGTCGTTGGTGTCCGCCGCATCGCCGCAAGCCGGGGCAGCGCCGCCGGAGAACAGGAAGAGCAGCGGCACCACGCCATCTGTCAGGTTGATGGCGCCATCGGAGTTCGCATCGCCGCGCACAAAGGTCGGACCAGCGGGCTCCTGGCAGTTGCCGGCGTCGGCACAGTCGGTGTCATCGCAGTCGACATCGCCATCGCCATCGTCATCCGCTCCGTTGTTGCAGATTTCGGGGCAGGCCGGACAGTCGCTGTCAGCGCAGTCGACATCGCCATCGCCGTCATCGTCGAGGTCGTTACCGCAGATCTCGCGCGCCGGAGGCTCGAAGCCGGAATCACATTCATCGATATCCGGCGAGAAGCAGAGGCTGAAGCCTTCCGTGATCGGCTCACCGGTGAACGGGTCCTGGAGGCGGAGATGGAAGCCGTGGCCTCCGCCGCCCTCGAAGGTTTTCACCATGATCTGGTGGAGGCCGGCCTCGAGCGGATCCAGTTGGAGGACCGTCGCGCCGGAGATTACATCCTGAACCTCTAGGTCGCCGCCCCAGCCGCGCGCAACGCGGTTGAGCCAGATTTCCTCACCGTTGAGGAGGACCTGGATGGAGTCATCACTCGACACGCCAAGGTCTACGCTCATGTCATCTTCCAGGTTCAGGTAGATGACGGCGTACATCATATTGTTGTCGAGGTTGCCTCCGTAATAGTCGTCGAAGTTGACGATGCTGTCGCCATCGACCCATGGGTACCAGGTCGGGACCCGGTCGGGGTTGATGATGTCAGTGGCGTCGCCCATGGCCACGCCGAGGCCGCGGCTGATGGCGATCGCGTAGTCGGTGTCGACCGTATCGCCGGGCACCGGCTCAACCGTAAGCTCGGTGATGTCCAGGCCGTCAGTCATGAAGTCAGCCTGCATGTTTTCTTCCCGGGGCTGGGCTCCCCAGCCGAAGCCGGTTGGCATGGCGTAGGGGCCGAGCAGCAGCCACTTGCGGAAGAAGCCGCCGTCTGCAAGGTCCGAGGGGTTCGCCAGTCGGGAGTCACCGGTGGTGGCAAATTCGATGATCGAGCCAGACTCGACAACCTTGCCGGCAAAGTAGGCATCGCCGTTTCCTTCCGCGGCGGTCGCCTGGTAGCTGCGGGTTCCTTCGGCAAGGGTGTCGCCTTCGAGGTCCCAGGTGATTCGGCCGTCGTTGACCGTGCCGCCGTCGGAGACGTTGCTGATCGTCCAGCCAAGCGGAACGCGCTCAGTCAGGACCACACTCTCGGCTGCGTCGCAATCGCCGGCTGTCCGGACATCGCTGAGCGTAAGGGTTACATCGTAGGTTGAGCCCGCGGTGTAGGCCGGATAGCTCGACAGCTCGATGGAGGCTGTATCATCGGTCGCCACGCTGCGGCGCGCCGCGATGGGGGGCTCCGCGCAGACCCCGGGAGGATACTTGGTGATCTCGAGATCCTCGGTGAGCTCCAGGCCGAATTCGTCCTGGAAGCGGAAGGCGCAGTCGAAGCCGCCTCCGCCCTCGAAGGTCTTGAGTATCACGCTGTTGAGTCCGGGCTCGAGAATGATCGGATCGAGAAAGGTGATGAAGTCCGGGGCGATGTCCTGCGGAGAGCAGGCCGTCATCGCGGCGCCGCGGGCCACGCTGTTGATCCAGACCTCTTCTCCATTGATGATCACCTGGATGGAGTCGTCACTCGAGACGCCGATGGAGGTTTCGATGTCGTCACCCGAGATGTTGTCCACGTAGAACTGGGTGTAGGCCATGACGTTGTTCGGGTCGCCGCCATAGATTTCGTTGAGATTGATGAAGCTGTCGTTGTCGTTCCAGCCGAACACCGTCGGGACGCCGTCAACGTTCCGGCCGTTGGCGTCGTCGAAGAGGCCGCCGGCAGCGGAGCTGTTGTTGTAGTCGGTCGCGATCTGCGCGCCGGGGAAGAAAACGAAATCGAGCTCTGAGATGTCTCCATCGGTGAGGAAGTCCTGGCGCATGAGGTCCTGGCCGGGCGCCGCGCCTCCGCTTTGCATATACGTTCCAAGAATGTTCCAGCAGGTGATTCCGCCGCAGAGATCAAAGGGTGAGTCGAGCCGAACAGTCAATTCGCCTCCGGTGGCCGAGGCAATCCGCTCAAAGTCGGCTCCTTCGCCTTCCTGAACCCTGCCGCCGAAGGTCTCGGACAGGTTGCCGTTGTCGATGGCTTCGCACATATAGGAGACGACCTTACCGTCAACGACGTCCTCGCCTTCGAGGACCCAGGTGATGGTTCCGGTGTCGCGGTCAATGGTTCCGCCATCGGAAATATCAAAGCCATCCCAGTTCGGGGGAAGGTTTTCTTTGAGAACGATGGTCTCTGTCGCTTCGCAGAGCACCCCTCCGATGTCATTGAGAACCTGGCCGCGGACCTGCTGCAAGGTGAGCGAGACGGGGAACTGGTCGCCATCCGCCCAATCGCCGCAGTTGTCTTCCGCGGTGCGGGTTGTCTGGACATCACGAATGGCGACTCCAGGCGGCTGCAGACAGAAGCCCTCGGGAAGGTTGGAGAGCTTGGCATGGTGCAGGATGTGGTTCTGGTTCGCGCCTCCGGTTGAGGCCGTGACGCCGAGGTAGCCCTCAAAGCCGCCCGCAGGGAAGTCAGGAATCGTATAGGTGTACATGCGTCCGAGATTCTCGTTGAACTCGGGCTGGTCGAGCGCCTCGAGGTCACAGGCGACCGTTGAGCCCTGGACGTAGACCGTCATCTTGTAGCGATTGGGGCTCGCCGGGGCGGGCTCCCGGTTATGAAGCCTCGGCTCCGGGAAAGGAGAAAAGGTTTCATCGACGACATTGATCGCGTCGCCGGCGTTAAAGCCGGTGGCGGACCAGGCAAAGGCGACGTGGTTGTCGTCACCAAAGTCCTCGAAGTTACAGGACCAGTCGTCGAATTCAAAGATCATGGTCGGCCCGCTGCCCATTCCGGTCGAGGCCATTCCGCCGCCGCCGCCGCCGGGCTGCATTGGCGGATCTTCGGCTCCGAGGACGACGACAGTCATGCCGTCAGCCGGGCGCCCGATCGCGCCGTCACGCAACTCGACGGTGATTTCCATTTTGACGTTGTCATAGAGTGCCCGCTCGCTGCGGAAGACCGCGCCGGCGCTGGTGTTCTGCGGCGGGGTGACGAGAACATAGCCGCCGAACTCCTCGAGGTCCATTTCAAGCTGGTCCTCGATGATCTCCTCGGAGTAGAGGGTGCAGGGCATATCGGCCAGGAACATGGCGGGGTCCGGATTTCCGGGGCCCGTTTCGCAGTAGATGCTCTCGGGCGGCACCCAGCCGCCGGGGGTGCCGGAATAGAGCAGGATCCAGTCATTAAGTGTCGGATCCTCGGTAAAGTTGTCATCGAAGATGACCAGATCTTCATCCTGGGCGAACACCGGGGCGCTGCCAAACAGGAAACAACAGGCTGCGAGCAGCCAGACAGATAAAAACAACTTCATGGAAAAACCTCCAACCTTTCCGGAGCCCGTCTTCCTGCATAGAGAAAAACAGGCCCAAAACAAGTCAGCGCTTCCGGGAGCGCCCGCATTGCAGCAGGCGGCTCTCAAAGGCAGCGATCATTCTGACTAATATCGATTAAAAAGAGACCCTTGGTATTCTCACATTACCCAAGTCGACTAACGATTATCTAACAGCGCCAATAGAGACTCCAGACTAAAATAATCTGAAAATGCGAAGGTCATGAATGCATCCCGGGCAGGCAAAAGAGCCAGCGTCGAGAAAAGTATACGGCGGGAGGGCCGAATGAAATCACTGGAGGCGAGATCACGCTTCCCCCGGTCCGGGCGCCGGGCCGCGGCGGCCCTGGTGCTGGCGATCACTTTTTGCGGTTGTTCTCCGGGCGGGGACACCGCTGGCCGGAAGGAGCGGGT
>Ga0207987_1000205_pt1 | contig 18124 bp, 16 predicted proteins | sample ETNtaG_19_FD_185768 | JGI IMG/M metagenome (GOLD analysis project Ga0207987, IMG submission 185768) | Marine microbial and viral communities from oxygen minimum zone, Eastern Pacific Ocean - ETNP201302PF86A (SPAdes) (version 2) | ecosystem: Environmental > Aquatic > Marine > Oceanic ...
ATGCGGACAGGCTTCAACGGCATCTGGCAGACCTGCAAGGCATCCAAGGGGCGCTTCGGCACGCCTGTGGGTCTGGCCAATCAGAAGACGGCCGTGTTCGACCCCGAGGTTGTGCGAACCTGGTCGCGTCGCCTCGCGCGCACCGATATCCGCTGCGGGAGCTACAATGAGATCCGGGTCCAGCGCCCGTCTTTCGTCTTCTGCGATCCTCCCTACCGTGACAGCTTCACCAGCTATGGCACCGCCTTCGATGACGCGGCACAAATCCGACTGATTGACTGGTGTCGTGAGCAAGCCAAAGAGACAGGTTCCACGGTCTGGCTTTGCAACCGTGATGCCGGCGATGGCTTCTTCGAGACCCATGCGCCCGACGCGGTGCTCCACCGTTTTCCGATCACCTACACTGCCGGTCGGCGCAAGCGAACCGAAGCTGGCTTCGAGGCAAAACCCGCGACCGAACTTCTTCTGCGTTGGATGTGAAAACCCGGAAGTTTTGCGGGGCGCCAATCGGGAAAATCGCAAGCGTCTGAAATATGGCGATATTTTATCCTTCCGAACGAGGCCGGACGAACCCCTTTCCTCCCCGAACAGCACGGAAGGAATAACCGATGACCGCCGCCTACCAGATCCCCTCCTACAAGATCGACGAAACCCCCGACCTGGGAATCTATCTGCCCCCGCAGAACGAGATGCGCGACTGGATGGCCGATGCCCTCGCCTCACTGCGCGAGACCGGCACTGCCAACGTCCCGAACATGCCGGGCTTTATCATTCGCGGCTCCGCACTCGGCGAAGGGTTCCATTTCACCGTCATCAAGGTTTGGTCGGATGCCGACGGCGCCGAACATGAAATGCGGGTCACTGCGACGCTCTTCGCACCACGCGACGAGGATGCCGCCGCGGTATCGCAGGCTGCCCTGCAAAAGCTGCCCAGCTCCGCCGTCCCGCCTCACCCGGTATGGATCGACATCATGAGCGAAGTGCCTGTCGCCCCCTTTACCGCCATCGTCCCGCACGAGGAACTGCTGCATGGCGCGCATGCGGGCCATATCACCGCGCGTGAGATCATTCTCTGCACTGGCTTTTCCCAGTTCTTCGTCGGGCACGCACTCGACGTCGCCAAAGTGGCCCCGCTTGTCGAGATCGATGACATCGATGAAGACGATCTCCAGGAAGAGATCTCCGGTCAGGACATCGCGATCGCGGTCCAGACCGGCGGTGTCCGCGGCAATGTCCTCATCGTAGAGAAGGGCGAGGACGGCTATCCGGAGGTCTATGCCTATGTCGGCGATATCGAGCTTGATGTCGTGCGTGTCGATTTCGACGCAGAGGGCGCGATCAAGATCGACGCCGACGGGATGAAATACCTCTCCTTCGACGCCGACACGCTCACGCTCCTGTCCGATCTTGCCGAAGAGGCTGAAGAGGTCTGGGAAGAAGCATGCGATCTTCTCGATGAACTCGAAGAAGAAATCATCGCGGCCGAGGAAGAGGGTGTCGAGACCGAGCCGCATGACCCGCTCGAGCACCTCTACACCGAACACGCACTCATCCTGGTCGACGAGGAAACCACCGAGCGCTTCAAGCAGCGCCTCGGCATCGATCAGCGCTACAACACTGAAGCCTGAAGAAGAAACGCCCGGCCAGATGGTCGGGCGTTTTGCTTCAGGGGTCAGTCGTCAAGTGAAGGGCCGCTGCGAGCGGGCCTGCGGTTCTCAGCCGATGCGCTCGACACCCTCTCCGCGACACGCTGGGCTGCGCGCGTTGCCACGCTCTGGCCGCGGGCTACCTGACGAACCGGTGCCATCTCGCGGCGCACATGATCGAGGACGGGCCCTTCCTCTGCGCCACGTGCAGTGGCTTCACGCTTGGCAATCTCGTTGACGACATTGAATGGGCTGCGTCCATCGGCATCTTTCACCGAAAAATCCACGCCCTTTTCAACAAAGACCGCGAGCCGCTCCGCTTGGCCCTGATCGGTCAGTCCGACCATGGCCTCGTATCGGGTGTCATAGAAATTTCCGACGATCCGCTCTCCGTAATATTCGGCCAATCGATGCGCAGCCGGCCGACCTTCGACCTCCTTGTTGAGATCTGCACCTGCGTCTCGTGCTGCATCCAGCGTCGCCGAGATCCCATTGGCAGACTGGTGATGCCAGGCATCGAGATCATCGATGCGAATGCCTTGCGCTACCAGCATGACCACATCCGCCTGCTCCGGGTATCTCTCGCCCGCGGCGTGAGCTGCCTGGATCAACTCAGGCTCATGGTCCTTGGTCCCTTCGATCAGCGGGCTGCGTCCAGCGTTCAGCATCCGTTGGGCCAACTTGTCCGGGGTGTCTTCCGACACCACCGGTGGCTGATATGGTCGCCTCGGTCGCGCTGTGTTGGCGGCCTCGTCCGAAGGGGCATCGCTGATATCGTCAAGAATGTCATCGTCGATATCATCAAGGATATCATCGTCGTCATCGTAATCGTAGGTCATCTTCCCGCCTTTCTCTTCCGAGCGGAAAATAGGGCCTGACAGGCCTTCGCGTCGGCTGAAAGCAAACAGGGCACCCTCAGGCGCCCTGTTCTTCGCTCATTGCTTTAAGCCCGGCGAGGCGATGAGCCCTGCCGGAGGATATCCCAACGAAAACGGGGCGCCCTGAGGCGCCCCGTTAGAGTTCATACTGGATGCACTTACGGCTGCGCCGGTCGCGTCCAGGTCACATTACCTCGGAACAAATCCGTGCCGCCGTGCCGAATGTGATGTGTGTCCGTGCCTACAATCTCCGCGCCCGCGCCGGGCAGGTAGACCATGTAGCCCACTTCGACGGCTGAAGGCGGAATCACATGGGAAGCCCACTTGGTTCCAGTTGCTGAACTGCCGCAATCAGGCGCGCCACCGACTTCTGTCTTGTAGCAGGCTTTCCGTGCATAGGGATAATCCGAAACATCGTAGATGTAGTAGTCCAGATTGACGTTCCGCGGGCCGTCCAGGGCGACGAACTCACCCTCTGTCCAGACGCTGTCACCCGAGGCGAAGCTGTGATCTTCGAGCGGCTTTGCCAAGGCGCCGCGCTCATAGTCAGCATTCGGTCGCTCCCAGGTGACATACATGTCGAAGAGGGTTGTCGAGAGGTGCCGCAGATAATGGCGATCCGTCCCTGTGGTTGCCGGACCAACGCCCTCTCCCGGCAGGGCTACCATGTAGCCAACTTCGACGGCCGAAGGCGGGATCTGATGGGTTGCCCAATTTCTCCCCGTAGCCGCTGTGCCACACTGGGGCACGCCGCCCACCTCGGTCTTATAGCAGGCCTTCCGGCTATAGGGATAATCGGAGATATCGTAGATGTAATAGTCGAGGGTCACGTTGCGCGGACCATCGAGGGCAACGAACTCACCTTCGGTCCAGCTCGTGTCTGTCTGGGCAAAGACCTGCGGTGTCGAATAGGCCTGCGGCACAGAACCCGTAGCATAGGGCTCGTTCGGCCGCTCCCACTTGACCTGCATATCGAACAGGGTGGTGGACCCATGCCGGAGATAGTGGCGGTCTGTTCCAGTTGTCGCCGGACCAACGCCCTCGTTCGGGAGCTGGACCATGTAGCCAACCTCGACCGCCGCGGGTGGGATCTTGAAGTAATAAATAGCATCCCTGCCCAACTTGGAAGCGCTACAGCTCGGTTCACCACCTGCCACAGTCTTGTAGCAAGCCTTGCGATGGTATCCGTAATCGGACACATCGTAGATCGAATACTCAAGATCCACGTTGCGCTCACCCTCAAGCGCGATGAACTCACCCTCGGTCCAGCCGGCATCGGTCTGGGCAAAGCTGTAGGGCGTAGTGAATGTTGCGGGAACGCTACCCGTCGCATAGGGCTCGTTGGGGCGCTCCCAGGTCACATTCATGTCGATCAGGTAGGTGCCTCCATGGCTCAGCCAGACCCGATCTGTTCCGGTCGTTGCCGGACCAACGCCCTCGGCCGGAAGCTGGACCATGTAGCCTACTTCGACAGCTTCGGTCGGAATCTCGAACTGGTAGACATCCTTGCTCCCCACTTGGGGGGTGCTACAGGTCGGTTCACCGCCAGCCACGGTCTTGTAGCAGGCCTGGCGTTGATACGGGTAGCGAGAATCGTCAAGGATCGAATACAGAAGCTTTACATTGCGCTCGCCCTCGAGCGTGATGAACTCACCCTCGGTCCAGCCAGTATCAGTCTGTGCGAAGCTGTAAGGGGTGGTGAATGCCGCCGAAATGCTGCCTGTCTGATAGGGCTCGTTCGGACGCTCCCAGGTCACATTCGTGTCGACCAAGTAGGTGCTGCCATGGCTTAGTCTGACCAGGTCTGTTCCCGTCGTCGCCGGGCCTACACCCTCGGCAGGAAGTTGGACCATGTAGCCCACTTCGACAGCCTCGGTCGGGACCTTGAACTCATAGACATCACTGCTTCCCACTTCAGGATTGCTGCATGTTGGCTCACCGCCGGCCACGGTCTTGTAGCAGGCCTTGCGCTGATACGGGTAGCGGGACTCTTCGAAGATCGAATATGTGAGCTCCACATTGCGCTCACCCTCGAGCGTGATGAACTCGCCCTCGGTCCAGCCTGTATCGGTCTGCGCGAAACTGTAAGGGGTGGTGAATGCTGCCGAAATGTTGCCGGTCTGATATGCCTCGTTGGGGCGCGTCATCACCACATCTTCGATGTGAAGATCCTGGCCATCCTGCGAGACCCTGAACTTTTCGGTGACCTCCCAATCCGGTCCCAGCCGCGGGGTCGGCAGTTCAATTTGATATCCCAAAGCATAGGCACCCGGTGCCACATCGAGGGAGATCACGCTGCTCTTGGAATATGCGATCGTGCAGATAGGGTCGGCACCCTCCTGGGGCAGGTAGCAGGCCTTTCGATTGCGGTTGGTGTCCGTCAGACTTTGCATCGTAACCGTGAGGGGACGATTGAACTTGCCCTCGATCGGTGCGAAGGCACCATAGGTCCAGCCAGAATCGGACTGCTGGAAAATGTGGGGACCAAAGGCCACGGCAAAGTTGTCGAGGATCGGCTCAGCCTCTTCCCGAGCGACTTCGACATTCCAGACTTTCGGGTCCGCACCTTCCGGCGCCGGAATGGAGATCGCGACATCGTTCTGCCACGGCATCTCGGTGTCTTCACTCAAACTGACCGAATAACCGAAAGCTTCAGCCTGCGCGGGAACCGTAATGGTCGAGGTGGTGCCCGCGGTGCCGCAAATTGGATCAACGCCGCCACCCAGGCTGTAGCAGGAAGAGATCTGCCGATCGGGCTCATGTGGATCACGCGAGGTGAGTTCGGTGTTCAGCTGGAAGCCACCAGCCGGCGCATCCTTCACCGGGCTCATGATCAGACGATCGCCTGTCTCCAGGTTCGCGAAGAGCATATCGGTAAAATCCGCCTGCATCGCCACCGGCGTGTCGACAAAGCGCTCATCTTCGGCGAGTTTTACCCGATCATTCGGGTCCTCGATGCAGAAAGCCTGAAGCTCTCCCCCGGTGATCTGGAGCATGCCATTGCTGGCCTTGCAGTAGGCACGGGCAACCTCATCCCCTGTCGTAGCAACGGTGACGATCGCCCCCGCTGCAATAAGGCCTGCAAGCAGACCGTAGTCGGTCAGGGCAGCGCCTCGTGATCTCAGCTTTTTCATGGTAGTGTTGTCTCTTCTGGAATTCTTGGCCCCTTAAAGATCGGCCCCGAAGGCCTCAGATCAAAATTCCATGGCCGACGAATTTTTCCGCGTCTCGGGTTGGTCACACTTCTCCCATCGGAAGCGTGACCAACCCGGCGCGCGCCGAAACTGGACAACCCAACAAGAGAAAGTGCATCCATGCCCGAATTCGACACTCGGTCCGTCTACATCGATCTCAAGGGCGACTGGCCCCAGTCCCTCGTAGAGGAGGCGCGCACGGCGATCTCTGGTTTCATGGACGATCTCGGCCACGACGGCGTCGGAGAGCCGGAGCTTTCGCAGGAGGGATCTGCCTACGCCTATGACGCAGGTTTCCCGAGCGATATGCTCCTGTCGCCACTCATAAAGGCCCTCTCAAAGGGTCCTGCATGGGTCTTGCGCATCGAAGAAGGCGACGAGGTGGGCGTCTCGACCTATGTCGGCGGCCCGGGTGTCGCGCCGGGCACCATCATCCCTGGCGACATCACTGATCCGCCGGTTCCCCTGTCTCGCATCGATGACAAGAACTACATCGTCAATCTGCGCGCCGCCCAGGCAGTGGGGCAAATGGATTTCTCCATTCTGCTGCGGTAATTTCCACTCATGCAGCGCGGCGCCGCGCGCGGTGCCGCCGAACCACGAAACGCGCCAGGTCCTCCAGGGCCTGGCGCTGGACGCCATCCCTCGGCTCCTTCGCGAAAGATCGCAGGAGAGACTTCCCCCGCCGGGCGCCGTGTGTCCGCTCGGCATAAGCCGCAAGAACCGCATGGGCATCCTGTGAAGAAAATCGACGCTCGGCATGATGCAGGACAATCGCTGCCTCGTAGGCGAAACGATCTCGCTGGCAGGCAAACCGCCTCATGCTTTCTCTGTCCACCAAGGCGATGTAGGCCCTGACGAGGAGAAGCACTTCCTCGCAGTCTTCATCGATCCCCCGACATGCGCTGGGCATGTCGACGCCCGCAGTCCGGGTAGGCTGGAGGCCCCTGGTTCCACCAGATGCCAGGCTGCGAAACCACACCACACAGGAACTCGTCGCCGACAGGATGTGATTGCTGAACGCAAAACGAATAGACATCGAGTCCGGCTCCTTGATCCTGCTGGTGATTTTGAGTGGGTTGCCAATTAGATGCTGCCCCCAAGGCCAAATCGTGCGCCTTGATGTCCAATTTTTCCATCCGCAAGCGGCAAAAGAAATTCCGAAGTGCCTCAGGTGGACCAACGTCCCTATCAAGCCGATCACAGATCGTGATCCGGCAATAAGCATCACTAAAATGGGACAAATGGCTATGTCTGAAAATCGTGTTGGCGGTGGATCAACTCAGGCCAGTATCGCCCTGAATGCTTCTACGGCATCGCCTTTGCGGCGCGCCACCATCCATCGGGCATAGCCCGCGAGATACTTCGTCGCCGGACCTCGGAATGGTGTGCGGAAGTCGCTCTTCCACTCAGCATGCAGTCCATTTACTGAGTTCAGATGAAACGCCTTCGGCGTGGTTCTGCTGCGCCTGCCGGCGATAAGAACCTTGTATGAGAGGCCGCGGGCTCGGGCGATCGCCTCATACTGCGGAGCCCCATCAAAAAGCATCATCGCATCGCCTGCCACTTGGGGCGCGAGAGCCGCGTCGATTGTCGGCTGCTTCGTGTCTGCGATGAGCTGGAAGCTCGCCGCGCCAGTCCGATCGACAACTCCCAGAATCGGACGGAGCCATTGCCGGACGATCGCCTGCGGTGGCCCCTTGCGGCCATAATCTTTCCAGCGTCGGCGAGGTGGTGTCGGGATGCTGGGGTCGTTTGGGTTTGCCGCCTTTCGGACCCATTCCCGCGACCCCTTCCGGCTCTCCCTCTGGTATGTCTCATCTGTCTCCACGATCCCCGTCATCACCTCCGGTGGCACAGAAGCCAGATGTTCAAGGATGACCATCCGCCAGCGCCACACCGTGTCCTTGGACAGTCCGAGGCGGTGCGCCATCTTGCGGCACGAGAGCGGCGTCTCGTTCGGGTCGAGCATATTTCTCATCAGTTCGATGAACAGGCCAGGCCGGTGAATGTGCGCCACGGGCGAGCCCGTTCGCCCGCTCCAGGTCTTCTGGCAAGTCCGGCAGCGCCAGCGGCGCGCCCCGGTGCGTGTCGTCCCCCACGATGACCGTTCGGAGCTGGCGCAGCGCGGGCAGGCGCGCTCCGCCGCGGCTGCGTCGATCTCCACCACCGCTTCCGCGCGCCTTCGTGCCGTCGCCAATGCGACTTCGGCCTCGGCGATCTTCCGGGGAGGCAAGTTGGCGATCGACGACAAGAGGGCGTCGATGACGAACCGAGGGGTGTAGTGCATGCTGTGGGATCTCCGTCTGTGCGCGGAGAGACAATCTTGGCCGATTACGGCAAAAGCGAAGCAACACCAACACGATTTTCAGACATAGCCGGACAAATTTTATGACCAGCACCCTCACCACAGAAGGCTTCCTTGGACTCGGCCTAATCATGGCCGCCCTTCTCGTCGCAAACCTCAGCGTCTCCCGCATGCTCAAGGCCCCATGGGGTCCAGGGGCGGTCGATAGCGAGCGCCTCAAGAGCACAATTGCCGCCTTCTTCGTCTACATGTCATCCGGGACTGCCGTCGTTGTGCTGACCTTCCTGGGCGCCCTTATCGCGATCGTCGCGCCGGCGCGCAGCCAGGCGACGCCGCAGACCTTCGGCATGAGCCAGGCCGATGCTGCCAACTTCTTCTATGCCATCGGCGCAATGGCCGTCGTCCTCGGTGGGATCGGCGCGATCCGCATTCTTCGCGACGGGCTTCGCACCAAGCAAGAGGACATGAAACCCACGGCGATTGTCAGCGCGGCCTTTGCAGGCGCTGGCGCTATCTACGCCCTGCTCGCCGCCTTGCTCGTAATGACCGGATCTGGCCTCAAGATGAACGCCGATTACTTTGCCGGCGCTCAACTGATCCTGCTTGGCTCCATCCTGGGCAGCGTGGTGAATTTCCAGAGCTGCAACTGGTTCCGTCGTCAGTTGCAAGCGCGCAATCTTGACACCGACGCGCTGAACAGCGGCGTGATGAAGCGCGCGCTCCTTGCCGTTGCCGCCGCAGCCGTTCCGGCTGTTTCCGGGATCGTCATTCTGGCAAACTGACGCGCAATCAGCGAGTGCTTGCACGCCGTGCAGTTGCAGGCACCCCGACCAACCAGTCGAGCCGGCCCTGTCGCGAGGCAATGTCCACGACACCTCGCGGCAGGGCCGCCCTTCAGTGAGAGAGGAACCAGTATGCAGTTCAATCCCGATGCCGCCGGCATCACCCCACGTCAGACCGTCAATGGATTCACCCTCTACACCAGCCTCTCCTGGACCGGTCAGGTCATCATGGGAGAAACTGGAGCACTCACTTCGCCCGAAGTCTGCCAGCTTTCCGAGGGGCTCTCCCTTGGCTGCATCTCCATACTTGTGGAGCAAGCATCTGGCCGCATCATCTCCGCCCGCGCTCATCACGGCAGCGATGATTTTCCTCGATCCGGAGCGGATGAACATTTGATCCTCCTTACTGCAAATCCCATGCTGTTTCCGCCGCGCACCCTCGAGGCCATGGCCGCTGCTTTCATGGGTGGGGCCGCGGTCTTGGATCTTCCGGAGGTTCAGCGTGCGAATGCGCTGCACTACATCTCTCAGATCGCCAGGGCAGGGATTGGTGAATTCCATATCGCCCTCGAGTTAGAGCTCTAAGAACGGTAATTGCCTTTGGGGGAGAATGTGGTCCGACTACCTTCCCTTGAGATCGGGGTGCGGCATCTTGTGTAGCCATGAGATAATCTCCACCCCTGAAGGGCGATATCTTCGATGAGCTACTGGACACGTAATCTTCCCGAAGCGACCAAACGCCCGGCAAAGCGGCGGTCGAAACTGACCTCAGCTTTCTTCGTCACATCCCCAATAATCGCCTACGCCGTTCTTCTGAACCTCTTTGCACATGAAATGGTCTACCAGTTCACGCAAAGTGAATGGAACGACCCTCGCTTTGAAATGATAGCTTTCAATGGCGCCGACAGCACCCAGCTTGAGCTGGGAATTCATGACGCAGGACCGGGCTCACCCACCGTCATGGTCTTTGTCGGGAATGTCGGGTCGCGGTCCCATTTCAGCTCTCTCTACGCGCCTCTCATACACGCCGGGGCGACTGTTGTCGCAGCGCCCTATCGTGGCGCGGAAGGAAAGGGAGGCGTAAAGCGAGAGGCCCTCTTTCGAGAAGATGCCGCCGCTGCCTATGAGGCAATTCCCGCGGCTCTCGGCCGTGATCCCGGCCGGGTGAACGCAGTAGGTTATTCACTCGGAACCGGGCTTGCGCTTCAAGTCGCAAGCAATCACGACACAGGCGCCGTCTTGCTGCTCGCACCATACCATCGTCTCTGCGAGGTCTTGACCCAGAAGAGCTATTTGCCAGCCTGTCATCTGCCCTGGATCGACGGATGGGACAGTTCCACCTATGCGCAGAAGCCTGCGGGGCTCGTAACCATCCTTCATGGTGAAGCAGACACCCTCATCCCCGTGGAGCAAGGCAAAGTTCTTGCGCACAAGCTGAACCAGGTCGAGCGGCTCGAGAGATTCTCAACCCTTTCGGGCGTGGGTCATAACGATATTCTGTCGAGCCCTGAGGCTCGAGGCATGATCTCGAGATGGATCGAGGCTTTGCCTGGGTCTGAGAATAACCCGTAGAAAATGAGGCGCCGCTCTCAAAAAAGCTTTCGTCAATTGAAGAAGCCGTCCTGAAATTCTTCAGGGCGGCTTCTTTTCTTTACTCGGGATACCTTAGAGCGGCGCCGTGGACAGGCGGTAGCCTCCCGTTCCGCCGCTCGAGACGCGCATGTAGTAAGTCCCGGCCGCCAGTTGCTCCATCGTGCGCGACAGGCTGCCGCTGCTGCTCGTATAGATCCGGAACAGCTGGCTCCCACCAGCATCGTAAAGATAGAAGTAGCGGAAAGAGGTAAGGGCTCCTTTTCCCTGATCCTCTGGCTCGAGCGTGAGATGGACATCTTGAGTCGATGCAAGTTCGAACCGCCACATGTCCCCTTCATCACCCGTGATGAGGTCGCTGCTGGTTGATCCGCCGAAGCTATGAGCCGCCGCATTCTCGATGTCATTCGGCGCATCATAGCTCAGCGGGACGGTGGCGATGCTATAGCCACCGGTTCCTCCGCTCTGCACCTGCATGTAATAGTCGCCCGCCGGCAGCTGGTTCATCACCCGGCCAAGATCTCCGCCGCCGCTCTTGTAGATGTTGAAGAGCTGGCTCTTGTTGGCATCATAGAGCTTGAGGTAGCGATGCGCCGTCAAGGTGCCATCGCCTTGGTCTTGAGGGGAAAGAATAAGCTGAACGTCCTGCGTGGTCGGCACGGTAAAGCGCCACATATCGCCCGCGTCTCCGGTGATGAGATCGCTCACCTCCGATGTCCCGAAGTCGTGCGCATCGGCGCTTGCAAACTCGTTTGGCACATCATGATCGAGCGGCGTCGATGTCAGGGTGTAGCCGCCCGTTCCATCGCTCAAAACCTGCATGTAATAGTCGCCCGCCGGCAGCTGGTTCATCACCCGGCCAAGATCTCCGCCGCCACTCTTGTAGATATTAAAGAGCTGGCTCTTGTTGGCATCGTAGAGCTTGAGGTAGCGATGCGCCGTCAGGGCACCGTCGCCTTGGTCTTCCGGGGAAAGAAGCAGCTGGACGTCCTGCGTGGCGGGCACGGTAAAGCGCCACATATCGCCCGCGTCTCCAGTGACGAGATCGCTGCTGTCGGTCCCGCCGAACGTATGGAGCGCCGCCGTTTCAAATTCGTTCGGAGCATCATAGACAAGCGGCGTCGATGTCAGCTTATATCCACCAGTGCCTCCGCTGGTCACCAGCATGTAGTAATCACCTGCGGGAAGCTGGTTCATCACCCGCCCGAGATCTCCGCCGCCGCTCTTGTAGATATTGAATAGCTCGTTCTCATCCGCGTCATAAAGCCTGAAATAGCGATGCGCCGTCAACGCGCCGTCGCCTTGATCTTCGGGCGAAAGAACAAGATGGACATCCTGCGTTTCCGACAACGTGAAGCGCCACATATCCCCGGCATCATCCGCCGTGATTTCACTGATGTCGGAACTGCCGAACATATGCGTGGCCGCTCCCGCGAAGAACTCTGGAATCTCCGACCCTTCCGGCGTCTCGGTCTCTGCCACCCCGTTCGAAGTGATTTGCACGAAGATCGTCGACCAGTCGTCTGTGGTGTTGGTGCGCTCAAAGCTCGTGGATTTCACCCATTCGCCAGGAACATGGCCCGCCGAGGCGGACACTGCCACGGCAAGACGGTTATCTTGCGCGGATGGCGTGGTCGTAAGGGTCCAGCCTGGCTCCGCAGAATATTCCATCTCGGCGCCGCCGGTCAGGCCATACACGTCCGTAACCGCCCCAAGCAGGACCGCTCCGTCCTTTGCGGCCTGGTAGTTAAGCCCAGGCCGGACATCACTTGTTCCTGCTCCCGTCGCGGTCGACACGATCTCCGGGTTGGTTCCCGAAACCGTAACCACATGCGCCAGGAAGCGATCTTCTTCGAGCTGATAGAACGTCGCTGCCGCGTCTTCGCCTTCCCTTTGCGAGGAAGTCAGAACGCTCAACCATTGAGCCGAGCCATGCGTTTTCTTTGATGCAACGGTCTCCCAGTTGGAGGGCGCAACCAGGTCCGATCGATGCATCACGAAGGCAACCAGGAAGTCTCCCGGTTCTGTCTCAGGATAGAGCTGAGGAGAGATGGCGGTGGCTGAGGCAAGAATTTCCGTGCTACCAGCGCCCTTGAAGTAAGCTTCCACGAGAGGATCGGTTGTCTCTTCCGTCTCGCCGCCTGGCGGGGACAAGGCAACATCAGTGCCTACGGTCTCTCCCCCAACACCATTCGAGGCGTGGATAAAAAGATCTCTGATCTTGCTTCCCGTAAGGGCCGTCGCTGCAACCGATATTGCCGCGATCAACCCGACAAGGATTGCATAATTTGCGAACGCCGCACCCCGGGTCCGATGAATAATCTTCTTCATTCCTACCGCCTCAACTTCTCGACCAACCGATCTTTTTCTGCGTCGACCGCGCGTAGCGTGCTCATAGTCTGCCAGAGATTTCCGGTTCAACGCCGGTCCTTGTGGTCGACTTGCGAGACATCGGAACGGCCCGACCCTTGCCGAGCAGGTAGGAAAAAGTCCTGAATTCTCGAAAGCATTCCGGGTCCATGTGAGCCGCATAGGTCCCGATCAACTTGGATTTCCTAACATCTACTCCGAGTATAATGCGGCCTCACTCCTATTTCCCTGCGCGCGCAGCGGGAAGCATATCCCTCACATGCAGCGCCTTTCATCTCCGACCGTCCTTCTGGCGATCGCCGTGCTCACCTATGGCTTCAGCAACGCGTTGGTGCGCAACTTTGCGGCACACCGAACCGGATTGGAGCTGGCATTCTGGCTTGCGGCGGCGACGATCACCGGAATCCTGATCTGCCATGGCAGGCGTGCGCGGCCTGATCTTCGGCTGAGTAACACCCAGACTGCCCTACCCTTTATTGCCCTCCAGGGTGCGGCCTTTCTCACCTTCGTCCTTGCGATGGATCTTGCTCCCGCAGCACAGGTGGGTGCCATTCTCCCCCTTGAGGGCGTCGTTGCCGCGGGCTTTGCTGCGCTGATTTTCAAAGAGCGCATCGGCAAGATCGAAATAGTCTGCATTGCCGGAAGTGCCCTCGGCGCCATCCTAATGGCACGAGCTGCGGCCAGTGATGAAGCGGGTAGCTTGCCCGGGCTGCTTTTCGCCCTCACATCAGCAAGCCTTTACGGGATGGCAATGCTTGCAGTTCGCAGGGCGGCTCTATCGAACAGGACCGGCGCCCTGACCTTCTGGGCTTGCGTTCCAGTCTTCGTCATCTGTGCGCCTTTCGGACTTTCGGCCATTGGCCCCGACACGCTGACACTTTTTGCGATCTCCTGCTTTATCAAGCCCGTGGCTGACCTGACCTACACCGCCGGCATTGCCCGCGCCCCGATCGCCCTCGCCAGTTCGACCTTGCCGATGATCGGAATGGCCACGGCGGGATTTGCCTGGTTGCTCATGAGGGAGGTCCCTGGCCCTCAGGCTGCTGTTGCCGCTACGATTATCGCAGTCTGTTCCGTCGTTCTCGTCTTACGGCAGGTGCCACGCCAGGCGCCTTCCTGAAAACACGAAGCCGTCGGCCGGCCCATTGTTGCAGAGGAGTTCGTGACAGATCTGACTGGATCTGTGATCCAATCGCGGTAGAATCCTGTAATGCAACGGGAGGGATGAATGGTCACGCCAAAGCGCGAGAGAAACCCCATGCCGCCGCAGACCGGCTTCAAGCGCGCTGCGGAACGATATATTGCCGAAGGTGGGCGTGAAAAATACCTGCTGCCGATCATCGATCACTTCGGGTCAAGGACAATCGGAGAGATCGACCAGGACCCCAATGCCGTAGAGAATGCCGTAAAGGCTATCGGGTCACACCTCACCCATAGCTCAGCCCAAACCTCGATAATCAACCCAATCAGCGTCGTCCTGAACTTCGCCTTCGATCGGGGTCGGCGTCGCGGGTCGGGTAGAAAGCCGGCGCGCTGGCTGAACCCCGATGAGGCAGAGCAGCTAATCGAAGTCGCATCGCAGCCTCATCGCATTGGCCTGAGAGATCCGGAACGTCGGACCCTTCAAAAGATCCTTTTCATGTTGGGCACCGGAGCAGCTCCGGGTGAGGTCATTACCATAGACGCGACCGCCTTTGATCGCCAGGTTGGCATCTGGAATTTACCCGGCATCCCCAGCATGGTCCGGCCCCGCAAGGCGCTGCCGCCCCGACGCACAAGCGAAGCCCTGGATGTCCCATTCAAGGGGCGAGCATTTCTCGCGCCCAATGGTCAAGAGTATGTTGTTCGACACAAGGGCGGCGGCCAAATGGCAGAGGCCTTCGGGCAGGTATGCCGAGCGGCCGGACTCGAAAACGAGATCACTCCAGCAGTATGCCGGACCACCTGGGCAGTCTGGTTCTATGCCCAGATACCCGATATCGATCTCCTCGTGGCGGCAGGTGGCTGGGCCGGTCCGCGGAGTCCCAAGCCTCTCACAAAGCTCGGAGAAACCGGTCTTGATCAGTGGCTCTACGAGAGAGGCTGGGATTTTCGAGGCAGTGTGGTGCAGCAATAGAACCTTGCCACAGTTGGCTGCTCATTGCCGGGCAGTCTCAGCCTCTCAGGTATCCGCGCATTCCCGGTAGTATCTTGCCCTCTGATTGAAGCGTCATCCGCATTGCGTAGAATGCTTCGACATCATCCGGATCTCCCAGATCGATCCCACCCATGCCGAGGCGGGTCTCGATGGCCTCAAAGGTCCGCTCCTCATTGGCAAGTTCATCCCCAAGGACCTGACTTTCCCCACTTTGAGCATGCTCCGGAGCAGGATCGATCGGCGCTGCCGAGATGTCCCCCCGGGCGTTGAGCATCCGCAGCGCGCGGGCGCCGTCAATCCGCAGGGCACAAAACAAGGCCTGCACAGGCGATGCATCAAAGTCGAGCACACCGCCCGCGGCGCGCCAGTCTTCCATGATTTCGAACCAGACGTCGGGACGAATTTTGCGGGCCGCGGCAAGGCGCTTGCTCCAGTAATCAACGGTCAGCTCTTCGCCGTCGAACTCGAACTCATACATGGGCAGCGCGCCTTTCATTTCTGCGGGACCTATCTTCCTTGGAAAATATGGGGAGAGTGGCGATGAGCACAAAAGGTGCAGCACGGGCTTTTTTGCGTGATGCCCTCAGCGAGACAGGAAGCGAGCGCCAGATCATTACCGGTGCACTGTCCGGCAAAGGCTTCATTCGGCAAGCGGGAGGCACTCGCAGGACCCTCGATGTGGCCATGCCTGGCCGGACGCCATCGACCGTTCCCAGCCTTCGCGGTGAACCAGCTCGCGAGCCTGAGGTCAAGTTGCGTCGCTACTTTCTTGAGCCCTCCGATATGGCCGGGAAAGAGAAGATCTCCTCCGCAGCTTTCGGCGTGGACATGAATCGAAAGGCCTTTGAGGCGCTGGTCGGCAAGACGGCGTCGGAGACCGGGAAGGAAGGTCGAAAGGCCGTTCAGGCCACAATCGCCTCTTCTCTCGACGACGCGGGCCGTCGTCAAAAACAGATGACCGGTTCTCAGTCAGAGCGCATCGACATTCAGACGCCGGATGGCACTGTCAAAGGCGTATCTCGAGGTCGAGATCGTTTCAGGGTCGACGACTTTAATCTCAAGGCGGCCCCTGATCGGGACCAGCCCCAGCGAGACCGTGATCCACGCCTTGAGCGGGTCAGAGAAAAGGCGCGCCAACTTGCCCAACAGAAGGCCGCTCGCAATCGCTCCAAGAGCAAGTCCACTGGCAAAGATGGACAGGATATCGGCGACTGACGATATCCGGTTTCTGCGCAAATCCTGATCTCACGCTGCAATCAAAGCGCGTCTGCCAGGGCATAGCAGCCGAGAATAAAGAAGAGCACACCAAAGCCCACATGGATGAGGCCCATCAAGATCGACGAATACCAAAAATCGATCGGGCTTGTTTTCTCCTCGATGATCGCATGGCCGGCGCCGTGAACGGAAGCCATCTTCCCCTTCCTGAAATTTCCCCAATGCAACCCAAGAAGCATCCATGCCAGACCTGACAGGCTGAACCAGGTCACGATGAAGAGTTCGTCTATGTCGAACTCGTGCCCGGCCGTCCCGCTCAGCACGGCAGTCGCTGCCAGCACCAGTCCCACAATCAGGCGACGGCGCGCTCTTTTCAACTTCGGCTGCGGCGCATCTCCACCTTCTGCGAACGGGTTCATGTCTGGAGTTCAGCCTTCAAGAGATTGTTCCGCCAAGAGGTAGGCTTGAACCCGGAAGGGTGAAAATCACGATCGCCGTGGGGCATGGTGCAATCCACGATCCGCTTCTCTCGCGGCGAAGGGGCAGATTGCTCCCCCATCGACCGACGCCGGATTACAGGCAAAGAGCGTAGCTCCTCATCTTGAAGAATAAACCGCTTGGAGAGCGGAGCGCCGAGTAAGGCCACAACTCAATACAGGAGAATCCGCGTTCGGAAAGATCGAAAGCGGAAGATAGCCAACCCCATCAATGAAGTTCAAGTGCATGAGAATTTGGAAAAGCAACACCCGCGGTGCCAGTCTCGCTGAATATTCCATACTCCTTGGAATAATCAGCGTTGTCGCCATCATTTATGTCGCCCAACTGGGCACACGCATCAAGACCATCTTCGAAGATGTAGCGGTCGAGATCGCGCTCGAGCCGACGCCAAACGATCCATTCGTCGTCATCCCGGGAACTTCTGAAGAGATCCCGACCGGAACATCCGTCACCCCGGTCATACCTGGAGGCACGGATGAAGGCGACATGATGGTTGCCTTCGTCACGCACCGATCGGCCCTGACTGATCCATCCGGCTGGGAGAGAGTGGCACAAGAAGCAGTTCCTCCGGCAGGAACCACCCAACAATGGCTCACCGTCCTGGCGAAGCGATCGGAACAAAGCGATGGCGAAACCGTCGAATTTACCCAGGCTCAACCTGGTCGCCTGCTTGCCCATATCGTGACTATCGAGGGTGAAGACAGCCGCATTGCCTATCACGCCACCAAGACTGGCACGATGGGCTATGCCAGCACGCCCAGCTATTACGCAATGGAGGATAATACCCTGGTGCTCGCAGGTCGGTCCGCCATTTTCTCGCTATCCGGCGGGGCGCCTTCGACGGTTCAGCCACCCGAGGGCTGGGTGATGAGCTCACAGGTTACGAAGCCCGACAATCGTCAAAGCGTGGCCTACAGGACTGAGCCCCAGGCGGATGTCATCATGCCGAGCGCGCCCTTTGTCGATGATGTTGGCTCCACACCCTGGGCCACTGTTCTACTTCAGGTTCGGCGCGCTACTACGCCGGATTCCGATCCGACCGACGATCCACTGCTTGACCCCTACGACATTCCCCGAGATTCGACTGGTGATCCTTCCGACGGCGGCTGGGGAGGCCCTGGCGGCACTGATGTTATCATCAGGAACCCCGATGGCGGCGGTGGTGGCGGTGGCGGCGGTGTTATCGTTATCAGTTGCCCTCCTGAAGGCTGGACCTGGGACCCGCAAAGATCAGGATATGAAATTCAGGGCGTCCTGGCATCTCATGATTATGTGCATGGTGACCACGTCGACATGATCGGTGAAGAAGGCGGCACGTCTACGGGTTTCGTCCACGTTCCGCTCAATCACGCCGTTGATCTCTACGAGATCTACGAAGGAAGAACTCTCGTCGTCTGGGGGCGGTATCTGTTCACGCGCCATCTTGAGCCTGATACGATTTACCCGCCCCACCCGGCCTGCCGGTAAACAACAATGCGGGGCTCGGGGCATATCCGCCTTGAGCCC
>Ga0207987_1000207_pt1 | contig 17868 bp, 24 predicted proteins | sample ETNtaG_19_FD_185768 | JGI IMG/M metagenome (GOLD analysis project Ga0207987, IMG submission 185768) | Marine microbial and viral communities from oxygen minimum zone, Eastern Pacific Ocean - ETNP201302PF86A (SPAdes) (version 2) | ecosystem: Environmental > Aquatic > Marine > Oceanic ...
AATATATCCCTATGAAACATATGATTTTATTTAGATCAGCATGTTGCTCACTATCAGCTGTAGCAATGAGCTATTATACGAACAGAAAAAACTAATTGAAACGATAAAATTAGCCAACGAACGAAGCGACGAGCAATGAGAACGCACTGACTGCTTGTTACAACCCGTTTTACGATTGATACGACAAGTTATTAGCAATGAGAACGCACTGACTGCTTGTTACAAACCGTTTCACGATTGATACGACAAGTTATTAGCAATGAGAACGCACTGACTGCTTGTAAGGAAAACCCTATTAGCAATGAGAACGCATTGAGTGTAATAAGAATATAATATATATAATATATAATATATATAATATGAATCTTGAAACGCTAAATCAAAAAATTATAATACTTCAAAATAAAATTAAAGAAGATAGATTAGCATTAAAAATTTTAATAGAACAAAAAAATAAATTAGATCCTACTGTAAAAAAAAATCAATGTCCAAAATGTTTAAAAATATTTCATAAAACACGCTTAAAATCACATATAGAAAATGTTTGTTCCCAAGATACTTGGAATTGTACCTATTGTCACGTTATCTGTTCCAGTAAAAATTATCTTAAAAAACATGAAGCAATATGTATCAAAAGAATATGTCCTCATTGTAAAACATACAGTAGCAATAGAAAAAATATTCTCGCACGACATATTCAACAATGTAAATCGGCATCAAAACAAAAGCCTGATGTTATTAAAGAAGAACAAAAGCCTGATGTTATTGAAGAAGAACAAACAAACCATATTATTACTCAAGAAGATTAAATATCTTTTTTGAAATTAACTCTACTACAGGCAACGATACAGCATTTCCAGCCAATTTATATAATCGACTATCACTTAATTCTGGTAATTTATAATCCTCAGGAAAACCTTGTAAATTAAAACATTCACGAGGAGTAAATTTCCGAATTCCTTTATCATCTAAAATTAAAGGAACATTATGACCACCACCACCCATATTTGCTGTTAATGTCGGGCAAACATTATTCTTATTTTCACGCACATATTTTCTTCTCCATTGATATACTGTATTTGTATTTATATTTTTAATTACACCCTCTTTTATCTTATCATATGACTTAAAACGCTCACTGTAATAATATTTATCAGGAATATTAACTTCTAAACACGATGACAGTGCTTTTAATGAAACTTCAGAAAAATCGAAGTTAAACTTATCATAATCATCATTATTCTTAAAACAAACAATATAAATCCTTTCCCTATTTTGAGGAATACCTGTCAATTTATAAGTATTTAAAATATTATGTTTTATCTTGTAACCACAATCTGTTAATTTTTGACAAATTACTTTAAAAGTATTTCCTTTATCATGACCCTTTAAATTTTTTACATTTTCTAAAATTACGAAACGAGGTTTATGGTGGTCGATGATTTCAACGACTTTATGAAAAACATTTCCTCTTTTATCCTCAAATCCTAACTTTTTACCTGCTATAGAAAATGGTTGACATGGAAAACCTCCACATAAAATATCATGAGATGGTATTTCTTCTATATTTATCATATTTAAATCCTGATTTACTAATTCTATATTATGATTTAAATTAAATATCGCTTCTGATTCATTACAATAATCATTTCCATATACACATTTTACATTATCTAACTTTTCAAACGCATAAGAAAAAGCACCTGTTCCCGCAAATAAATCAATTAATTTATATGTCTTGGCGGACATTATATATATATCCGTAATTAATTATTTCAATTTTAAACTTACTTTAAAGAAATTCTCCCCGCTCATCATGACGAACCATCTCAATTACAACCTGTCCATTTACACGACGACGATGTATCTCAAACTCATCTGGATCAATCTGTTCATAATACTTAGAAAAACTACTGTAATAAACTAATTGGGACGTTGTTGTAAAAAATAATACTAATATACCAGTTCCAATATTTATTGCTAAATTCTCATCTTCTATCCAATAATTCTCTGCTATGCCATGAATATCAAACTTCCAATAACTTAAATAAAATAATGGAATTAATAACCAATTACATAATAACCGAACCCAAGCATATTTCCCTGTTTTTAAAAAATAATCTACTCGTCGATTTACGAACTTATATTTAAATAACGTCCAAACATAAATACCTGTTACGATATAATAATGAATTAAAATATTACCTATCTGAATTCTTCCACCAGCACCATCAATATCATTACCCATCTGATCGACTAATATACGCGGATTCATAAACAAAACATAAATGAACATTCCACATACAAACCAAACAATACCTGTTACAATCGAAAGTAAATCCACTAGTTGAGGATAACAATTTCGAATTGGTTCATCATATTCATCCATATCAGAAATCTCAAAATCCTTAAAATATTCACAACTGCATTTATCTACTACTAAAGCTACTGTATAAAAAATCACTTGAGTGGTCCAACACCACCATGTTAACTGGTCAAACATACTGATTACAGTTTCTTGTTCAATATTGTAATAGTAAAGATAGGGAAAATAAAGAACTAATAACCATATTACTGAATAAACATTACCGATTGTCTTTCCAAAATTTGTAATTGTAGTATTTCGAAAACACATTTTTCAAAAATTTATATATTAAAATTTATATACTGAAATTCAATTTTATTATATTTTAAAGTTCTAGCAAATATATATCCTGATTTCTACTAGATCTAAGAATACAACACCCGATTTCGACTGAAATAATTATTGTTCCTAAAAAAATAATTCCTACCATCTTGATGTATAACTTGTTATTTATTTTATCTTTCAATTTTATTATATTTAAAAAGGCTGGTATATATTTTGATAACCTCGACGCCGAAGAATACAATATCCTATTCCTGCTAAAATAATAATTGTTCCTAAAAAAATAACTCCTGCAATATTTATCATAGTATAACTTGTTATTTATTTTATCTTTCAATTTTATTATATTAGTTTTTAATATATTATAATGACAAAGTCACCATATGCTTATGTTTGGGCTCTATTCAAAGGTGATCGTTATTTAGCTGGTGTTCTGATTTCTGCTTGGTCCATTAAAAGAACTAATACTAAATACGATTTGGTTTGTCTTGTTACTGACGATGTTTCGCAAAAAGCACTTAAAATATTACGAAAAAATAATATTAAACCCGTTAAAGTTCCATATATTCAAGGACAAATAAAATTCAAAACTGCAAGACAACAAGAACTTTATGAAAATTGGCTTAATATCTCATACACAAAATGGAATTGTCTGAATCTTATACAATATAAAAAAATATTCTTTCTGGATGCTGACGTAGTAATTACCCAAAATATCGATTATGTCTTTAAGAAATATAAACGCCCTGCTGGTACTTTTTATAATCCTTGGTCGTATATTAAAAATTCTAAAATTAAAAACTTTTATAAATTTAAAAAAGTTATTAAACCTAATTTAATTAAACAAGCATTAACCCAAGGCGGTTTTGTAGCGATCGCCACATCAATGCTATTAAAACCTAATAAAAAAGACTTTGAACAATTTCTTGATATGATTAAACAAAAAGAACATGTTGAAATATATACTAAAAATAATTATTCTGGTACAGACGAACAATCGATTGTATACTACATGAGTGTTTATAATAAAGGTCCTAAACTAAGTTGGGATCAATTGCCACAGTGTTTTCAATTTCTTGGTTGGCATAGGAATGAATGTTGTGATAAAAAAAATACCCCATATAAATATCGAAAAACTCGGGTTTGTGATAAAATAAAAGTCGTTCACTATTTTGGTCAGTACCTTCCCTGGGAATTAAACTTTAAAAAAGTAGAATATGAAGATTTGGACGTATATCTAGCACTTATTATCGAGTTTTTAAAAAATTCTAAAACTACTATCAAAGAACTCAATATAAAATATCCAGAGTCTATCGACAAGGAGATAGATTATGAAAATAATAAATATTTTAAGGTTTTTCCAAATGAATATAAATTTAAAAATTGAAAATATTTTATAAAAACAACTATATATGAGTATTAAGCGAAAACACATCTTTATATTTAACGGACTGGATTTATAAATTCATGTCAAATTTTTGGTAATTTAAAAAATTATGTTAATAATTCTTCAGGTGAGACTTCTTCAATACGATACATTTCTCTCAATTGATATTTTAATATAAATAGTTAAAACAACAATAATAATATAAAAAGTGTCATCATGATGACACTTTTTAGTAGATTTCTTTCGTGTAACCATACTATGTCTTGGTCCTCCTTCGGCAAATACCGCACGAGCTCTTAACATTTGACCTTTTGTAAACATATATTGTTCGTTTCCATAAGACATATAATTCATAAACATATCTGGTGAACCACATGAACTTGTTGCTGGATAAGTACAATCTTCTGAACTACCACATTCAATATGACTTATATCTGAAACAGGTGTATCAGCAACACCATCATCAACATCACATCCTCCATCGCCCCAAATATGTCTTAAATTCATCCAATGTCCAATTTCGTGAGTAGATGTTCTATCACTATATCCATTCATACTTAACAATAATGCATAGAAATTTAATACATATCCATCGAGTTCTGGTTGTTGCTTAAAATTACTTGCAAATTGAGCACGTCCCATTGTAATCTCTCCTTCTGAACCAGGTGAATATACAATCCATACATTCAAATTCAATTCTGGATCAATTACATTACTACCACCAGATTTATCCATTTTCATTGAATCATCATACATATCCCAAGATTCTTTATTTGAATTAATATAAATAACTTTATTAATAAAAAAATTAATTTTAAAATCAGCCATTAAATCTTGCCAAACTTCTGGTGTTTCAAATCTATCTTCATTTTCTAAATTATAATCCTCATTTAATTGATCGACTACATATGTTTGAATCAATTGTTGATTTATTGTAAAAGGATTAATATCTCCGTATTGATAATTATTTCCGTTATTATATATTACATGAAATATCATAGGAATTTCAATTTCCTCAATATCTTCATATTCATTATTTTCCATAAATTTTTTAGTATGAGATTCTAGTTGTTCATCAATTTGATATTTAATATTTGAATGTCTTTTTTTAAATTTTTCTAAATTCAAATTTGGCATATTGAAATTATCATTATTATCAAATTTAAGAGAATCAAAATTTAAATCCTTATTTAACATAATAGTTCGTCCAAAAATAGTTGAAGTTAATAAAGAGAAAATAAAAAGCTTCATTGAATTGTATATGTTATTCATAGTAATCTTTAGATAATTGATACGAAAATCAATTTTAATTTTAATACTTAAATCATCAAGACATAAATTATTATTAGAATGGTTAAAACATACTTTTAAAATGAAACCAAAAAATAGTGAAGAATTTTTAAGAGTGATTTATATGTTTTATAATGGCTTTGATAAAAGTAATTTTGAAGTATTAAATATACCAATTTTATAACTTATTAAAAAAATCCTCCTCCTCCATTTTCAAAAACACCAGTAATACCACCGATTTCAGCACCAAAATCATTACCTCTCCAAACACGATGACCTTCTTCTTGCCCACCTTGCCCACCTGTATAAAATCGACCGTTGTGCCTCCAATGGTAATCGGACATAAAACAAAGAGGTTCATCTATTATTACTCCACAAGGAATATATCTATATTTTTTTAACATTATACATGGAAACATCTGAGTTATATCAACTTCTCGTGCTCTATCTAATCCCCGAGGCCAAACATAAATCTCATCGAAATTAAATTTTGAAATTTTACATAAACGACAAATATAAATATTTTGTAAAATCGGTTCTTTTCTACCGCTAGGATAGAAATATCTATAATCATTTACTTCATAATTACAGCAAGAAGAACACCAATCACATTTAGTTGGTAGATAACTTACTATTAAATTTTCAATATCACTTGGTAACATTATATATAATTTACTAATTATGTATAATAATCCCTTTTAATATTTAAATACTTTTATATCATCTTTGTGTTGTTCTAAAACAATTTGAAATATTTCTAATCAAAAAATTTAGTAAATGATAAGGTCCCCATATTATTCTAATAAATATTCTAGCTAGTGTAGCCCAATAGATTAGTATATGTAATCGAACACGTTCTAGAAATCTACTAAATTTTTTAAATCTCGTATCTAAAGTATCGATAACTGGTGTTTTACATAAAGGACAATGATTATGTCTATTTATCCAAGGATCTATACAATTTCCATGATACGCATGTTTACAACGTAAAACTTTTATTAATGCAGATTCTGTTTGTTCTTCTATTACATCTATTTGACTAGATTCTGATGCTGATGCTGTACCATCAAAATTTTCGAAACAAATGCTACATCGACTATTATAAATACTTAACTCTTGTGCAACTTCATCTGACCAAATAAATTCCTTTATTTGTCGTAATCTTCTTAATATATGTCTTCGATCTCTTATTCTATCTATCCAAGCACAAATACCATATAAAGTGAAAGCAAATATTACCAATCCGATTCCTGTAAAAAAACATATTGCTTCGACTCTAATGTCTTCAAAAGTTAAAACTCCTTGACTCATTAATAAGTCACCTTTAATATTTAATGTTAGTATAACTTTATCAATTTTATATAAATCATACAATAATATATATGTACCATAATGAACTAAAACACAAGGTATTCTGATTTTTGCTCGTTTATTTCTCGGACTAGACATATATATATAATCATATCTGGTTATTACATCCAATTCATAGTAAATATTCATGTACTCGTAATCATAATACATTTTAAAAGTATTACCGACGATCATTCCTAGGCCACCTCCTGTCTGAATATTTAATGCTTTTTTATAAAAAGAACACTTACCTCTCATAACAAGAACTAACTTATTTGATATATTTTTCATTTTATTACAACCATAAATATTATTATCATCTAAATACATCTCTGTATCGGAGATATTATATCTTCGAGCACTAGGTCCAAAACTGCCAGTCATATGTGGACGAATGATCGAATATGATGGTGGTATATTTATTATTAAAGTGTTTGCTATTACAAATAATAGTATAAATATCATATGTATCCATAATGTATTTATATTATCTTTTTGTTAAATCATATTAAATAAAGTGAATAATAAAGTACATAAAATTGAATACCAAAAATTACGGTATGGCATATCATCTTTTTGGATTTTTCTAATTCTTCGATAATTTCATTATTATTAATTATGAAACTACTTAATACTGAAATTAAATGAATAAAACTTAATATTGGTAAGATCTTACCAATTAAGATCTTAATTATTAACGATATTGACAAATACCGTCTAAAATTATTATATATATTGACATGTAATTTAATTAATTCTAACACAAATATCCATAGTTTCATAATTAATAATGATTTAATTATGAAAAAATTAAAACTCTCTACTGATATAGGTAAAAAAAATAACATTTATTTTAACATTTATTTTAACATTCAATTTTACTTTTACTTCTTCTATTTTTATAAAATGTTTCCATATAGTATAAGTTTCAAATGTTACCATTTGCTAGAAATGATTACTGTAGATATGTTTCTTATGATGAACTATTTGGTAGTGATGGCAAACAAGTTGTTATGAATTCTACTATGAAACATAGACAAACTCAAAAACATGATCTTAAGACTAGTGCTTTTAAAGGTAAAACTATCACACAAAAAAATAAAAAAAATAAATATACATATAAACAAAAATATCTTGAAACTGAAGATGACTTTTTACAATCATTAAATCAACTTAAAGTCGCATTACATAATTTTGGTGACACTGGTATACAACAACGAATTAATAATCAAAAAAATAAGAATAAACAAGATAAAAAAACACTTGAACTTATTAGTCAATTAAGAAAAGTTCTCGCACAATGGAAAAAATATAATAAACAAATTGACTGGAATAAAAAAAATATAAATACTGACGAATATATGAATTATAAAAGAAAACTCGTCCATCTTAATGACCAAATTATACAAATTAATAAAAATATTAACCTCTTATGGCATAAAGGATTATTAAATTAAGATTCTATATCATCACGACATAAAGGACAATTCGTTTTTATTAGTAACCACTCTTGAATACATTCACGGTGATATACATGATCACATTGTAATTTTGTATACCGCTGACCAATTTCTATTAAATCCAAACAAATTGAACATTCTGTATTTATTGGATCTTCTTCAGAACTCATTGAATTTCCTAAAACTATATTCAATAATCTTTGACGACCTTGTAATACAACACGTCGAGCAATATTATCAACTGTCATTAAATACAATATTAATATCATCGGACAGAAAACAATACATATAACTGATATATATGGATGTTTCTTATATACAAGAAAACCAATCCAACAAAGTGTTACTAATAATGTTGTAAATAAACAATGAAGTGTACGACTCAATATAGTTCTACAATTTATTGTTAGCAGAGGAAATCTTCTATCCTCACCTTCTTGTTCTTCTCTTCTTCTCATTAATAAAATTCCTCTTAAAGACATCTCTAATTAATTTAATATTTTTCAATTCTGTTTAATTATTTAAAAGTCAGTCCCTAATTCCAACATAATTTTCTTTTTAAATTACACGTTTTACGACATAAAGGACAATTTGGTTTTGTTCTTATCCAATTACGTATACATTTATGATGATATTGATGACCGCACTGTAATGTAATATATTTCTGTTCTTTTTCTATATCACCCAAACAAATACAACAACCATCTTCTATATCAGTATCACGAGTACAAATTCGCCTTTTTAAAAATCTTTCTATCTTAAATAATTTATTTAGTTCTGCTAGATCCATATGTTCTTGAGAATCTTCTGCAATTGGTTCTATTAAAGCACGCATTTCTGCTTCTCGTCTTAGTCGTTCTCTTCTTCGGCGACCTCTTATTGTCATTATTAATGTCCACATTACTTTGTGAATATATTTATTAAACTACATATTAATCAATTTTATTTTATAAAATATCTTGTAATAATTTATAATATAATAATGCTTACTGCTAAAACTTTTAACCTTCTTAATAAACATAAAGTGATAATTATCTGTTTATGTATTTTATTATTTATTGCTTGTTTTCATAAAAATAAACCAGTTATTGAATATTTCTTTGATATTATTGTTGGAAAAGATAATTATAAATTATAAAGCTTCTCGACATAAAGGACAAGTTGATTTTACTTCTACCCATTGTTTTAAACATTCACGATGATATGAATGAGAACATTCTAATTTTGTATAACTTTCGCCAATTTCTATATTCTCTATACAAATAGAACATAATTTATCAGTTAAATTATTTTCTGTTTCTTCTGTTAAAACTTTATTTCCTAATAAATTATTTATTAATTCCTCTTGCCTTTGTCTTAAGTCATGCATATAAATTAGACCTATACAACACGGACAACAACATCCTAACAGCCAAACCGACGCACAATAACATAATATTAATATTTTTGCTGTCAAACCACTTCTGTCCATTGGAAAATATGCTACTAAAAATATAGGCATTACAAAACCAAATACCATAAAACAAGTTAATAAACTTATGAGTTTCCAATATAAATAATTACAAGCTCTTCTTTGTTCTGTTACTTGACTAAGTTCTGGACCTATATCACCATTATTATTTAATAAATTTATTTCTGGCAATTCTATTGGAATACGGTGTTCTCTATTTGGATCTTCTTCATCTATGCTCTCACTATTTTCATCATTTAAATCACTTAATTCTAATGACATTTAATCATTTGATTTACTTAAAAAGTTAATTAATCAATTTTCATTTTATTAATATGAATGACTTCTAGAAATTATTTTATATCCTTTTCCAAAATCACCACTATTTAAACTACAGCCACAATCCGCACAACTATAATATGTATGACCACGATGACCGTCCCAACTTCGTTCTGAATGAATATTTATATGATTACACCATTCTTTTAACTGTTTCTCATATTGGTCTACTAATTTAGTTTTTTTATAAATTTCGTGACGTAGATGATCTAATTCGTGCTTTGTCTCTCTCTTTCTTTTTAAACAATGTTGAACATAAAATGTTGGACAATAATTGATTACAATGTCAGCAATGTTTTTTGATAACAATGTATTCAAACACTTATAATTATCTGTACTTGTCTTTGTCATTTTATTTAAATTAATTTTATTATTACTTATTAAATTTTAATTTTTATTTAAATAATCCAACCTTTATATTTCGCAAATAAATAATTTAGTTTATCTGTTAAATTTGTTGACATATTAAATAAAGCAAATGGTATAAAAAATGAAGCACCACTCCAAGATATTGTTGATAATTCTGCTGGTAATAAATCATATTCATCACAAAGATATCTAAATATTGTTTTAAAAATAAACATTATTATTGTGATTACTACTATTTGTACTACTACTTCTAAAAAAACGATTGTTGTACTTATAAATTCTCTTTTACCATCACTCGCATTTTGATTATCAAATCTTATATTTTTATCTATTATACGACTTAATATCCACATAAACGCAAATAATAGAAGTGATTTAATTGACATATCTAACCATAAAGTTGGGGAAAATGCTTCCATTGGAAATGAATTTCCTTGTATCTCTTCTAGATCTTCTTGATACATTTCTATATTATTAATTAATAAAATAATTTACTCGATTAATACATCTAATATCTGTTTGATATTATGTAATGTTTTTTCTACTTCATACTGACTACCAATAAATGGATTAAATTCTACTAAATCAATTGATACTAAATTTCCTGTTTGTTTTAATCTTCTACATAAATTTATTACATCATTTATACTCAAACCTTTATCAGATGTTGTTCCTGTACTTGGACAAAATTCTGGATCTAATCCATCAATATCTAATGATAAATGAATTGGATTTACTAATAATTCCTTTTCTATCATCATCTCATTTACAACTAAATGAATACCACGCTTATCTATCTCTTTCTTTGTATAATTTCGTATATCATATTTATCCATCAGTTTTTGTTCAGCAAAATCTGTATCTCTTACACCCATATAAACTAAATTTTTTAATAATAATTTATTATCCTTTTTATCTGAATCTAAAGTACTTACAAAATGAACTGGCATACCATGAACATTTCCACTTCCGGATTCTTCTGGTGAATTTATATCCGCATGAGCATCTACCCATACTACTCTTAAATTTGGATATTTATTTAACATTGGAGGTATTGTCGCAATTGATATAGCATGATCACCACCTAAATTCAAAACTAAATCTCCTTTTTTATATTGTTCTTCTATTACTGGACATACATATTTTTTAAATAAATGTATATTATCTGTTAATTCAAATTCATTTAAAACACTACTTCTAAAAAAATTTGCTTGTATTGGAATACGACCTTGTATCCTTTCGTGTGTTATTGTATTTAATAAACTACTTCCATATTTCACGCCTAATTTTCGTTGGCCTCGCCAAAGAGGAATATTATTTAATAGTAATCGCTTCATTAAAAAAACAGTATTTGAGAACAACACTATGTCATCAATTTTAATTTATAATTTCATTTCACAATCCGCTTTAAATGCTTCATATTCAAAACGATTTTTTAACGCTTTATATCTTAATCCATCTGGATAACGATATAGACGATGTATTATTACTGGTGTTAAATACTTTTTTAAAATTTTTAGAGCATTAAATTCTAACCTTATAGAACGGACGTGTGATTTATTTACTTCAAAACTTAAATAACCCCTCCAAGAAAATTCACTGAGATATGATCCATTAATATTATCCGGAATACGCTTATTTATTATATTATCTAATAGCACTAAATCTTTTTCATCTGTTATATTAAATTCACTTATAAAACGACTACGCACATCTTTACGAATAAATTCTGATGTTGGACTTATTTCTTCAAACATGGCTTTAAACATTATTTCTTATTATTACAAAATGATATCAATTTTTAGACTTGTTTAAATTTTTTTTTTATTTTCATTATAACTAAATATATAAACATATGAATGGCTAATAATAATATTTTAGCAATCACTGATGACCAATACTTTCAATTAGCTGATATGAACCTTACTAATAAAGTATTCGCAAATCGCTTTGATAAAGTTAAATATAAAAAAGTTAGAGACAAATTTATTCTTTCATTAGTTGAAGAACAATCATTACAGAAACACGTTAATCAATTAAAATATATGTACGAAAATAAGAAAAAAGAACTTGAAAAACGTATTGAAAAAACACGCCGATATAAAGCTAGACTTGTTGAACTTGAAATCAAAAATACTAGTTTATTTGAAGAAGAAGTTTCTCAAAATACAAATATTAGAAAAAATTATGCTTGTCAATTAAGAGATAATAAATGTTCTATTTGCCATGTTTTAATATATGGTAAACCTTCAAAAATTACTAAACTTGCTGGAAATAGAAATATCGGTGATTGGGTATATGATAGACAAAAATCTAATATTGGATGCAAATTAGAATGTGGTCATGTTTTTCATTCTTATTGTATTGGAACTTGGTTTAATCAAAAAAGTCAATGTCCTATGTGTAGAACTAAAGTCAACTTATGGGGAAGAGATAGAATATCTATGCCTGCTTCTATTAGACCATCACAACCACCTAATACTGTTCAACCAATTTTTACTATCGCTGAAAATACTGATGAAGATTATTCTGATAATTATTCTGATAGATCTGATATTAGTGATATTTCACTCGATTTTCAGGATTCTGATGACCAAAAAGATTCTGGAGAATATCAACAACAATCCCATGAACCCGCACCTTCTGGTATTACATCATCTAGAACATCGGAGAGCCAACCCGCACCATTGAGACCTATTAGAATTACATCTGAAACTACATATAATTCTATACAACAAGGTATTAATGAAGCAGAACGATGGCAAACTGAGAATAGAGAATCACAAGACCTTTTCCCATTACCAGGACAAGTTCCTAATGATGAAGACGACCAAATTGAAAATGAAGAAAATATACCCCCTCAAAATAATCCCGAACAAAATAGTGATAATAATAGTTTAGGAAGTTTATTAGATGAAGAATTATAAAACCAGTCCCTATTATATTAATAATTTCAAAATTAAATAAAGTAAATAACTGTCATATATATATAGATTAATATACTATAACACACCACCCTTCTTATCCATATAGGATTTAAGTCGTGATCCATAATTACTTGCTTGTCTCATTCCAGCAACAGTCTGATTATGCATTGAGATTTTCATATTAGAAAACGCACACTCTGATGGTGATAAATTTTCATGAGCAGAAACCATAATCCGCTTATTATGAAGATCAATTTGCCTAAGACTGTTTTCTTGAGCATAGTAATACTCAATATCATCAAGAGTTGTTTCATCTTGTTTTAATGGAGGTCCATATGATACACCCGCACACGACTTACACGCTACAGCAAATCTTTCATTCTTTGCTCGTTGACTCATCAATACTGACCTAGTATTATGTTTCAATTTATAACGAGAAAGACCGACCATATTATTGTTGTATATAGAGTTTTAAAATTTAAAAAACAATTGTCTAAAGTTGTAGATAATGATGTAGCATATTTGATTTTCAATTTTAATTTGTGATATTTTATTCAGTCCAAATATTTATTATTAATTATTAAATATCACAACTCGCATTAAAATCCCATCCTAGAAAACTATCATAAATTTCTCCCTCGGAATAATGATCAGATAAAATTTCTCCATCAGAATAATTATCTGAAATATTATCAATAATTTCACCATCTGAATAATACCATCCCATTCTTCCACTACTATCATCATCATCATCATCGTCGTAATCTTCTACTCCAAGAATATCATCTAAAGCAACCATATTTACTTTCATATGTTCAAAACAATAACAATCATCTTGATGATAATTATTGTCTCCAAATTCTATGATATAATTCCAATTAACTTCTCTTAAATTACGACTATCTAAATAAGATTTACCTAAAGGATAAATATCCATATTACAACAACCATCTGCTTTACATTCTAAAAATTTTAGAATAATATTTGTTAAATCATCTGGAATTTGTTGCTTTCGTAAAGTTAAAAGTGTAGTCGTTTTTATAGAATTCATATTTAATGAATATAATTTATATATTTAAATATGTATTTTACTATTCAATTTTAATTATGACGAAAATACTCACGAATTGATGTATAATGATTTTGACAACAATGACAACGATCATACCAAGGATCACCTTCAAATATAGTTGGGATATATAATATTGTTCCAATTTCAGTACAATTCTTCCAACAACATTTTTTTGGAATATAAGATCTAATTAGATTTACAATTACTATGGGGATATTATTAGTAAGCATCTACTAATAACTAATATTTTAATAATCCCAATCTTCTACATAATAATCTTCTTCACCATAACCTTGGGCTTCATAAAAATTACGATCAATAAAATTTTCTAACTCTTCAATATGTTCATCACAATAATATCCATTATAAGCATCTAGATTTTCATTCATAGATAAATCTCCAGCATCAGCATTATATATATGATATCCGTGTTCTCTACATCCATTTACATTACACGCAGAAAATTCATAGATCAAATCTATTATACAAGTTGGTAGATAATTCATTTTATATTAAGTTCTGTTTATACAAATCAATTTTAAACAGCAAAATATTTATTTGGATGGGTTATAATTCTTTCTTGGCACATTGGGCAATCTTTACAAGGAGTTCCATTTTCTAATGGAAACCAACAAGACCAAGTTTCTTTTAAAATTGTATGATAATTACCATGCTTTGCTATATCATAAATTTTTCTTTTTGAAAGATATGCTAATGGAAATATTAAATATTTTAAAACTGGGGTATCTTTTGCTAGATATTCATTTTTCGTATTTTTTGTTAAATGTTGCCTTAAATAAATTCCCCACCTATCACTCGGTAAATCTTTTCCTGTTCCTTCACCAATTATACCTACTGTTCCTATCATTATTGGAATTTGTTCAGAATAAGCATAATATGCTAAATAAACATATTGATTAATTGCTCTATCAAAAAGATTTAATTTATTAAATGCTACCAAATATTCATTTGGTATTTCTATATCTTCAACTAATTTTACTGGTAAAATTCTTTTATCTACTTCAGGAAATTTTTTCTTTAAAAGCCAAAGAATACGATTTATTGCAGATACTTCTTGTTTTCTATTTCTTCTGTAATAATCATCCCCTTTCTTATTATCAATATGTGCTGTTATATAAATTGGTCTTACTATTCTTTTTAAATCAATTAAATAATGACATAATAAAAAAGTTGAATCAAAACCACCTGTCCAATATAAATTTACTGGTTCATCATTTTTTATTACATTAAATGTTTCTTTTATTTTATTTAATTTTTTATTCAAAACTATTTTATGTTTTGGATTTATATTTGATTTACTTAGAGTTTGTATATGTTTAATTACTTCTAAAATTCTTGTATTCACATTTATTTCTTCTTTTATTATTTCCTTTTGTGTAATACTTGATACATCTTTTGGATGAGCAGAAAATATATATTTAAATCCAGGCATAGCATTTATTTCTAAGACCGCAGAAGAATTATTTTTATATGATGTTGTTATATCATCTATCATAAAATCAATTCCTATTAATCTTTGATTATAATTCTTTTCGAAAATATCTGCTACTTTTAAAAACAGTTTGATATTATCATCATGAACTGTGCCTATATCTATCTTCTTAGGCAAGGAACCATAATATGCATTTTTCTTATTACTTAAAAATACCTTTTCTCCATTTTTTGGTATTCGTTTTTCATTTAATCTAATTGATGAATCTATTAATAATTTAGGAAGTTTTATATCATATCTTCTTTCTAAGTTTTCATTTCTATTATTTATATCTTCAACCAATTTCTTTAATGTAGATTTTCCATTTCCAATTACATTTGAAATCTGTTTTTCAAATATACTTACTATTTTATTACCCATTATAAATACTCTATATTCATTCTTTAAATTACTTTGTTCTTGAATTAATATACGCCTTTTGTCTGTTTTTGATTTTATTTTTTTTAATACTTTTCTTATTTCATTTGAAGTATTTAAATTTAAATAAATATCTTCACCCTTCATTCCTCTTATCAATTTTATCACATAAGGAGCACTTAATTCTGTCTTCATTTTTTTGATTATATCATCATCATTCATATATTGTGTTACTTTTATTGTTTTAATTTGAGGGATATTATCTTTTTCCAATAATATATGATTTTTCCATTTATTTCCAACACCTTTCGCATGAGATTTTGATACATTACTATCTCTTAAATCAATAAATCTAAGAACTAATATACCATTTCTTTCAACTAATTCTAGTCTCATAAATTTATTTGTCTTTTCATTTATAATATAAAATACATTATCTAATTGAAGTATTTTCATCCCATTATTTCTTGCAACATCTAAAAATTTTTCTAAATAATAATTTTTCTCTTCCTTTTTAAACTTCTCTTTATTTAAATACAAACTAAAACGATCTAACACAATTATGAAAATTATTAATGCAATTATGATTTTAATTAAATATTTCATAATAAATATAATATCTAATTTGATATTAATTTTAGGTTATTTATTTAATAGGCCAAATTAATTTTTAAGATTTGGCCATATTTGGCCAAATTTATTTTCAAGATTTGGCCATATTTGGCAATTCATGGCCAAAATAACAAAAATTAGCATATTTTGATGAAAAATACATCATTTTTTAATAAACATACGGTATACCCTTTGAAATTAATATTTTTATAGGCATTTATATCAATTTATATCATAAATATACCATCGGTATTTAGATATGGAATTTATTTATTTAAAATTTTTTTTTTACAAATTTTTATAAAAAAAAAAATTTATGGCCAAATTTGGCCAAATCCATGGCATCGATTTGGCCGTCCATGGCCGATTACTGAACCAGTCTTAAAAAATGACCTTTAAATTTTTAAAAATGACACTCATTTCAGTGTTGTTAAATTTATGATTTTGTTGGCTTTTTCAAATGTTGGAAATTTACCCTAGGGTGCACCCTTGTAAAATTTTCGCAAGTTCGATTTTTTCATTTTTCGCACGATTTTAAAAAAACGAGCAAAAAAAACGAGCAGATTAAAAATACGATTTATTTTTAAATATATCATTACGTTATCTACAAATATTTTGTTAAAAAAAAAAACGAGCACTCATTTTTTTGGTCTTGCGTCGAAATGGAATAAAAAGTGCCGATTTGGCCATTTTCAAAATTTTTTGTTTTTTTTGAAATTTTGATTTTTTTATATTATTGATTTATGTCTAAAAAAAAATAAAAAAAAAGGAAAAATGTCAAAAAACAAGACTGTAGTCTTAAAATCCGAATCTTGCGTCGAAATGGAATAAAAAACGAGCATTTTTGCTCGTTTTTTTGTATCTAAAGAGTTCAGTAATAAAAAAAATTGCGTAAATCAATTTTTGATACACTGTCAGTCGTTCGTTGCGTCGAAATGGAATGAAAAATGGAATAAAATGGAATAATTGGCCTATTTTCGACATGGCCATGGACTTCAGAAAAAACTTTTTCCAGCAAAAAAAAAATTTAAACTTTTTTTTTTTTTTTTTTTTTTTTTTTTTTTTTTCTTTTTTCTTTTTTTTTTTTTTTTTTTT
>Ga0207987_1000209_pt1 | contig 17697 bp, 32 predicted proteins | sample ETNtaG_19_FD_185768 | JGI IMG/M metagenome (GOLD analysis project Ga0207987, IMG submission 185768) | Marine microbial and viral communities from oxygen minimum zone, Eastern Pacific Ocean - ETNP201302PF86A (SPAdes) (version 2) | ecosystem: Environmental > Aquatic > Marine > Oceanic ...
TCCGCTTGACTTGGCCGATCCAAGAACAAAAGAAATTGCTATCCGTTACAACGCCATCAACGAAGATGATTTTATCTGGGACTAACGCCTTTGCCAGCAAATCAGGCAACCGTACGACGCTACAAGCGTCAGTTTCACCTTGGAGCTACAACGATGCAAAAAAACACTAAAACGACCGCTCAGCGAGCCTCTGAGGCTTTAGAGCTTATTCAAAAGGTTACTGGCCTTCCGTTACCAGGCACAGAACAGTATCAGGAGTTACTGAAAAAGCTAACCATCACCTACAAAGAGCAAGACCGAGACACTCGCCATGCATGTGCCGAGAACGTCAACAAGTGCACTGACTGGAATGAGTGTGGCGACCTGAGTTCTACGACTGGTGCGCTAATCAGTGCTAACGAAGCCCATAGCGCTTGCATGAACACAAATATTACGTAAGGACGCTTTATGCTTAACTCTGAAATCATCCCTGAATTAATGTCTATTGCAGGCGCAGCAATGGGGTTTATTTTTGCCCTTGTTGCAAGCTGGCGCTTTAAAAGTCGGAGAGACCACCCTTTTTATGAATGGCCAAGTGATCACATGTTCCCTGCTCTTTTGTCGCTAGTAATAGTAGGCCTACTCGTATCATGGGTGAATACAGATAATCTTATGAATGGCAGTAATTGGGATGCATACGGCCGACGTGACATGATCATGTCATTTGTCATTGCCGGGCTATTGACTACTATAGTGATCTTGAAGCGAGCATACCGATGCACCATCAGGCAAAGCGAAGAGCGCCTCGAAGAAGTTCAATCGCTCAGAGATGAAGTCTCCGACCTAAAAGGTGGCGTACCAATGTTGGGGAGAAACCACAAAAGCGAGCTGTAAGGGATGGGGCGTCATTTCACTCCTTCCCTTTCGTTGAATAATTACAATCTTTTTAATCACGACAACAACAAATATGTTGTTTTATTACCTCTTTCCTGTATAATACAGGGTATTGAAAGATTGTTATTAACCAACTAACAGAGTAGTACATCATGCAGCCATTTAACGTCGTCACAGTCGAAGGGAATATCGGAGTAGGCAAAAGCACATTGCTACCTAAGCTTACTGCTGAATTAACCCGTCAGACTTCTCAGCGTTGGGTTTGCTTTAAGGAAGAAGTGGACACCGATCCTACGTTTCAAGCGTTACTAAAAGCGTTCACAGAAGATCCCAAAGCACACCGAGTGGCCTTTCAAAATTACATGACAGATCTTCGCCATGGCATTGGCAAGTCGTTAAAAGCGGGTACCAATTATATCTTAGAGCGCTCGTTGCTCTCTGACTTGGTGTTCTCTGAGGCAAACGCGATGGGGCCCGATGGCGATCGTAGCCACATTGATCGGATCCACGAGGCGTTAAACGACTACGTCCGTATCGATACTGTTGTGTATCTCCAAGCGGAGCCTAAGGCCTGTTACATGCGAATGATGGAACGTGGGCGAGACGCAGAGAAAGGCACTGACCTTTCTTATATCGAGCATATCGCTAACTGCCATGACGTGTTACTACCTAAATTTGCGAAACAATACCAGGCACCACTGCTGACGGTTGAGTATTCGCAATTCAAACCTGTTGAGCAAATCGCACAGCTGGTATTGGAAAACATGGGCGTTAAAGCGCGCTCACACTATATGGAGGCGATGTAAATGCGCAAACAAAAAGAAATGTGTAGCAACACTAAAGCTGGATGGATATTTGGATTGGCGGGGGCTGTCATGCTATTCGCAATCTCTGCCGCAAACTACGCATCAATCCCGGCTCAATAGTTCTCAAAACCCTGCTATCCCCTGTAGCGGGGTTTTTCTTTTCTCCACATCATCTTAACCCCCAACAGTCAACTGAATCTATGTATAATAACAACATATATGTTGTTTTAAGATGCTCCTGTGATACAATATAAATCAAAATAATGATACGTCGCAGCAGGATGCAGCATGACTGATAAGAAGGAACTTTGGCTTGGTGAAATACCTCTTTTTACTGAGCACGAAAAACATGAAGGCGCAATAAAAGAGCCTCATCGTCGCCAGGTTTTGGCGGGATATAAGACCAGGCGGTTCACTGTTCGGCAGCAGCTCATTGTACGACGCAGAACAAAACATTTTAAACCGTTCCACACGCCTCACCTTGATCGCAAGGTTCGTAGTATCTATCCGCGTGGAAAAGTGTTTTACAGAATGGCATTGCTTGCCTATTCACCTAACAAAATTGAGAGCGAGAGCCAAGATGGCTAGATGGTACAGTAAACGGCACAAAGCAAAAATCACCGCTGATTTTAAACGTTACGGATACATCCCCCCTTACGGTGAGATTATGCGTTATGCCATGGCACCGCATAACCACGTTTCAGACTTGGAAAAATGTGAGTTCGACGGCGATTGCGACTTTTGCTCACAACCGAAGCGTGGCACGTTCGTTAGCATGGATTATGGCCCAGACTACACTGAGACCAACTACTACATTTGCGGAAAATGCGTAATCAAGCGCCACCGTAATGAGCACTTAGGCCGCAAGGGCAGTTATTTCGGCTACAGCAAGTTTGAGCAGTGGAAACGCCGCCAATCACTCTCCGATGGACAGTTTATTTGCGCATGGTGCGACGACATCGCAAGCAAGGCCTGCACGTGTGCCGGCGCTGAATACTGGCTCAATAAAGATCCTGAAGCGTACGAACGCGAAAAAGCCGCATAAGGTAAACACATGACACTTACAGTAACACCGCTAATTTGCGTCAAAAAGCAATTACCCAAAGAAGATGGATTCTACCCAACCAATGTTGGCTTTCAATACTTTCAAGGTGGGATCTGGTTAACACCCACTGAGTATTCCGCGTGGGAGCCAACACACGACCGTGACGTGACTCACTGGGTTGACGTCAAGCAGAAAATCACCCCTATTTCGCTTCAAGGATGAAGATTCATGGATACTCCCGTTAAGCATTACCTCGTCACTTCTGGCGAGCTACAAAAGGCCATTCTTGAAAAAGTGAATGCCTATATTGAATTCAAAACCGCTGCTGAGCTTTTCCGTCATCGCCACGGTGCGACACATGTTTGCAGTACAGGTCACGAAAATGTGGGCGTTGTAGGCTTGGTGTTTGCTGGTGGCATCGCCCCGGATGGATGGACCAAGCCACGTCGACCAGGCTGTATCAGTCGCGCCAAAAGAGGCACTGACGCACACACTGAGCTTGCCGCGTTACCATCGTACCCAACAAACACAGAAGTGCTTAAAAACGTTTGTGGCCTTCCTGTGACCGTTGAGCATGAAGGTGATGAGTTGGGCGGACATATGTTATTTAAAGAGCTTAACCCAGTGAAGTTGGAAGGTTACCCTAAGTATCGAACGTTTCTCGTTACCGTTCCTGACGTACAGCAGATCATCAACGCGTTGCCGGCAACTGACAAAGCTATCGTTTGTGGTGCTGATAAGTGGGAAATGACGACCCCGGGCGCAGTTGAAATAACTATGGCGGAATGGGAGCACATGAAGTCTCACTTTGAAGCGCTTGAGCTCAAAGACGAATTACCCCACATTCCGTGTATTAATTTCGCACATTAACAACAAAAGTGTTGTTTTTATTTTCCTCTGTGGTATGATGGTCACATATTGAAATGACGTACTAACACAGGGGAAACATCAGTATGTTATCTGAAAACGAAGTTACCAAACGCGCCATCACTTGGCGTATCTTAGCGCTCAATGCTGAACAACAAGGGCATAGCGCAGCACCAGGTATCCACGGTAAAGCCAACGCATACATCGCAGTGCTCAACCTCCCTCACTCTATTCAGTGTGGAAAGCGTAGTGTTGAGGGCATACAAAAGTACGCAAAAGAACGATTCGACGCTATGAACGAAACGCGCGGCGACGATGAGCACTTCAACCTAAATGCGTGGATCAAGAAAAATACCACCATCGATTTTGAGAGCCACATCTAGTGGTTCTCTCCAAGGCCAATCCATTCGCGATGTTGTATCGCTGGTACAACAATGCAATGTACGCCATGGCACTGCGATTTTATAAACTGTATCCAACCCAGAGTATGCTCAATCGTCTGCATCTGGATTACATTCACTTTGGCCACGGAATTGACGAAACAAACCACCACCTTCCCCATACGCATTTGTGGGACACACTGAAGGTTGAAACCGTTCCGTTGTCCGACCGACAAAAAACCATGTATCTGTTCACTATGCCGATGGATCATTTCGAAGGTTTCATGACATACGGGGCAAATGCTCGTTATCACGCCCACGGTTTAGAGGGTGAGACGGTCGACCATGAAATTGCGCGTATCGAGCATGCTTACTACATCAAAAAGCGTGATGTATTGAATAAGTGCATGCTAGCAAGTCTTGGCTGCCTACTGGCCGGCAAATTATTGCTATTGCGTTAAAAACAATTTTTCGGGGCCTACCACCCCTGTCACTGGTAGGTCCCACCCAATTTACACAGGAGTCACCATGAGTGCAGATAAACAAAACAACTTATTGAGCTTTGACGAAGTGCTCGCACTTATTTTAGATGAGATTTGCACCTATGACGGTAAAACCATCTGTGACTTTGTTAACATGGAAACCGAACAGCACTGCACGTATCTGGATGATGGCTATTTTGTCATTGAGTCGGACAATGAGATGCATGACATTGACGAGCTAAAGGCATTCTTGACCGAGCAAATAAAAGGGAACGAGGGTGAGAACTTGCTGACTATGTCTCAAGAGTGGACCAGTTTACAACTCACCTACCAGGGCGACAGTCTTTTCGAGCGCATCACTGATGGTTTTGTGGTGAGGTGGGAAGATTGCTGGCTGGCACCGTTTGGCTTTTCAAACTCTTCAGAGTCACGCAGCTTCGACCGTAAGTGCGCGGAAGTATTTGCCACTGAGGACTTGGCACAAGCGCGTATCGAGCAAATTCGAACGTTCCGCAAGTGCAATAACGTCCAGATCTTACCTGCATAACACTTTACGAGTCGGGGCCCCCTGCCCCGGCTCACTTTTATTTCGTTGTTTTAATTCAATGTTTTCAATCCAAATATCTGTGCTATTATTAAACCAAGACGTTTAGCGCAAGTTAGCGTGGCTTCCTCAGCCCTGTGTCGCAGCAGCCAGAGAAACATTGAACAAAATTACTTACTCAACAACGCTTATCATTTTTAGACAATGTGTATAGCTTCAATCTGTTGGGCATAAACTGCGAACCAGCAATTGGAGAAGAACATGGACTCACTTGTCTTAAATGACGTGCATCAAGCCAATGCTATTGCTGTGGCTATTAAAGATATATTCAACATCAAACTTACCCGTGCCCGCGAACGTAGCGCAAATGCATTCGGTTTTAACTCTCACAATCACCTTGTCTCCAGTTTAAAAGAAAGCATGATCTTTCACGATCCGGACGTTTACATTCGCAAGCTGGATGAGTCACTGCGGCAACATCATCAGATTAACATGTCAGATGAACAAGTTGGCGCACTAAAAAACACGCTCTCTGAATACGAAGACGAGGTGTTATTCGAGTTTTACAACTACGCCATTGTGGCCGTCAATAATTATGATAACTTTGCAAAAAAATATTCTTTGCAAGACTGGCCTCAAGCCGACATCGGCAATATTGAAACTGTCGATTTCATCAACCCTAACATTGAAGGCTACAACACCTTTGATGACGCCAAGCGCTGTTTGAAACGCTTTTGTGAAGATGGCTTGCCGTTCATCATTGAAGAAGAACAAGAAGACGTGTGCACTGGGATCCGTGCGTATTGTTCCCCCGTCGATTTAGGCGAATTCATTCAACTAACGATAAACGGTGAACGAACTCACTTTATCGCCATTCGATTTGAGAAACAGGAAACGATAATTTCTAAACATCTCGATGACCAAGAAGTCGAAACTTGCAACAATTATCTTCAGGTGTTCTGCGAAAATTCCCTTTATGGCAACACGGCTCAGGGATTCTGGCATGAGTTGTTGAAAACACCAGATATCATTATACCTGTCACGCTTAGCCGCAGAGACAAGCTTTCTCTTTTTGATATAGACAACTGGTTATGGGACGAAGAATACGGCGATCCTTCACCAGAGTACAATTATGGCTCTGATTATGAACTTTTAACCATTCGGACAAAACAAAGCCATCAAAAAGAAAGTTGCATATCGCTCTATACACCAAGCATGGATGCGCTTTATGCCAGTGACGACTACTTTGATGTTGAGTTTGCGGAAGAGTTAACGAGCGCCATCCGCAACACCTACAATCTAATCAAAGAGGTAACGCAGAACTACCCTTCACTTAACATGACCCCGGGAGCTAGTCTTGCGGAATTAAATGATTTAAGCAAAGGGGAAGTCTGTCGACTTTGCTATTTGAGTAAGCTAAGAACAGAAACTCTTCCGATCTCCATTGATTACGATCAGGACCCTACCGTATTCGGCGACAGATTCGTGTCTTTACTTCGTGATGCCAAAGTAACACAGGTTGTTGCTAACACATGGCTCCAACCAAGCAGTGGTTATGCCATGGTATATGCATGCAACGCTTTTGATAGCGACGGTAAAAGTCACTATCGCTTTGAGCTATTCTGCGGATTCCGTCATGCAATGGGAAAAGGTCACCCTGTGTTCGAAACACTAAAGAAAGCTGGAATCACGTTTAGCATCCAGCATGAATATGAGTATTCGGCCAGCGCCAGCTACGTTGAGTTTGAAATTAATGACGATTACACGTCGTATTATGCGTTTAAATCACCTGACAACAATCATGTGCCATGCCAAGTCATGTTTGCTGTGTACCATGCAGACACAACAACGAGGATACCCCCTTTCCATGCCAGCGACATTACCCCTGACAATGACTTTTTACGGGAGCTAATCTCCTTTCCACCATACCGAAACGGGCATGTACTTTCATCCATTATGGCCAACGTCAACATGGAATCTTGGGGCGGCATTGCTAAGGAGTTAGTTAAAAAACACAACTCTAAGGACGGGGTGAACTTGCCCGTTTTTCATCGCGAACTATCCATGAGATTAGACCCCGGCCCAGGCGAATTGTTTCTGTGGGTTACCCCTATACTTATCAACGTAACGAACGATGTTTTCAGCTACATTGAGAATGATTTGTACGGTGGCCCTCGCGATGGCGCCATTTTGGGACAGCTAACCCAAGCATCTGGACTCTCTGACGTAAAAGATTTTAGGTTCACTGATGGTGAAAAGCACGAAGAGGTCTATTCAGAACGTGATATGGAACGACTGGCTAACGCTTTCCTTGGTAAACCTTAAACTTTAGTTTAATTAAAAATCAACAAAAGTGTTGTTTTTTAACTCCCCTGTGGTACTATGAACACATAGACAAATGACATGTATTCACAGGGGAAACACTATGTCACAAGTATCTCAACAAACACCATCTCTTGGGTTATGCACAACAGGCGTCGCACTGCTTGGGCGCACTGAATCCTTACGTCGCATGACTGCCGGCGAGAAAGCGCTAGATATCAATCTGAGCGCCATGGAAACACGCGATAAAGAAACGCAAAAGCTGACAGCAATCATCAGTGATGAAATGGCTGCAAATGGCGCTGAATGCTTCCAGTTGAATGATTGTATGGAAGTGTACATCTCAGGTATGGATCGTGACGAAGCTGTTGACCAGTTAAACGACTACATCGCCGAACACGCTCCTATGTTTCATCAGGGTAATATGGAATTCGAATTTGATGAAGACTTCAATGGCACTGACCGCTTTATCATGCTTTATCAAAGCGACGTCGCGTAAGCGGCGTTACAGGCTCAGGAGGCATTATGAAATTAGAAGTTGGAAGTTACATTCAATCTGAAGCATCGCTCATCCACTGCTTATCTACGGCTAGCTATAACCCAGATGAACAGGCTATTGAGGTTGACACGAAAACGCTAAGACCCAATATCTTGCCAAAAATTACCAAGCACGGCACAAAAGAACCTGTTTGGCATGGTAAGACACAAAAGGGATGGGTGGACGTTCGCAACGATGACCCTTCACGCGCACTGTCTATCTGGGAGATCACCGAAGCTAAAACAGACCCTCATGGTTGCGGCTCTACGAGCATGGCGAATTATGGACGTACTGAAATGTGGGCTAGATATTTTTATAAAGCAAAACGTGTCAACATCGACGGCAGCGACCACCCGTCAAACGAGGTGTTATCGTTCAGCTCTTCTGGTACGTTCATCATAAAAGATATAACCAGAGTGAAACTTCCCTAGTGGGAAGCTCCACTCTATAGGTTACACGTTCTAAAACAAACAACTTACCCTTTCGCAGTTGCGTTCTTTCGGATGCGCTTTAGACTGAAAAACACAATTAAAAACAACATTTATGTTGTGTTTTTGTGTGGTTATGTTAGTATGGATACATATCAAAATGACATGCCAATCACGGGGGAAACAGCATGGAACAAAGTATCTCACAATATCTTGAAGCACTTATCACTGAGAAAGGTCGCGATGTCGACGCGGACCTGAACAAACCAGGGCATATCGGCCTAACTTACCGCAATTTGATTGAATTCATCGAAAATGAAGCGGCAGAGCATGATCAAGCCACTATCCGTAAAAACCTTGTGGCGATGGACTTCGCTAACGCTGATGTATTCCACTTCTTAGACCATTTGGTCGACGGCATGATCAAAGCCCAGAACTTAGACGCTTTCGCATAAGCGTCTTACCTGTTTGCAAAACCAGAAGGAACTCATTATGAAAATCATTAAACCATCAGCCATCGCATTAATTGCCCTAACCATGGCAGCGTGCAGCAGCACAGGTTCATCCCAGTCGGGGATCCCTGAATGGGTGTTAGCACCGCAGGTTGAAAACGGTATCGCATCAACTGAATGCGTTGAGAGCTCAAACAACTTCACTGTAGACCGCAACATGGCCACCTCTCTGGCTCGTGCTTCACTGGTCCAGCAAATCAATCTCAAAGTTCAAGTGATGGACAAAACGTACATCGAGCGCGTTGACGCGTCTGGAGACTCTGTCACGGGTGGCGCATTCTCGTCAGTCTCTCGCCAAATTGCGAACCTATCCATTCAGGGAGCGGAGATGACCAAATCCGACATCGTCAAAATTGGTGAGGTCCCTAACGTTTGCGTACAGGTCGCATTGAATCCCGAGAGAACGCAAATGTTACTGGATGAGATTGTCGCCCAAAGCGGTCGTGAATTAGAGATGGACGACCAAAAGGTCCTGTACCAAGAATTCAAGGCCTATAAGGCGCAGCAAGAGCTCGAACAGGCATTAAAAGGGAGCGCTGAGTAACGCACGGTAAGGTGGCGGTTCACCCCGTCACTTTTTAATAATAAATTATAATCACAACAACAAAAGTGTTGTTTTCTGCCGTGGTTTTGTTATCATAGGTCATATCGAAATGACATATAAATCACAGGGGAAACACTATGTCTAACAAATTCCGAATCGTATTAGCACTGACCATCTCTCCAGAGTTCGACGGTGAAGTTATTAACGCAAGCCAGTTACTGGAGTCAATCGAGCGCGAGGGTGATGAAGATGCGCTATCTCACACATTTGCTGTTGATGCGAACATCTATGACGTTGATGTCGACACTAAGGAGCACACGCTGGAGTTATTTGTCGACTCTCTGTTTGCTTTTCCAGAAGACTTGGCACAGCAGGTTATTTGGTCTTGTGAACACGAGTTCGTGACCAAAACAGAGTTCAAGCACATCGAATCGTACGCTTAAAACTGGAGGGGGCAACCCCCTTCTTTCGTTGAAATAATTCAATTTATTTTCTCTCGATAACAACAAAAGTGTTGTTTTTAATTTTGCGTTATGGCATTATAACCCTATTGAAATTAATCGCTTTAACAGGGGAAGCACATCATGACACCACAAATTGAAGGTATCAAAGGAAGAGTAATCGAAACACCAAAGGGTGGCTGGGCTGCAAATACATGGTACGTTGCAGAGGTGGCCAGTGGCAAAAATAACGTATTCCATAAAACGTTGGTGTTCTCTGGTGATCAAGGTATCGCTAAATCTGCGCGCATTATCAACCCAAGCTACGATACGGTCGTTGATACACTGGCTGACCGCTTTGTCGTTCGCAACATCGAAAAGCTAGGTAAGCTAGCTGATTTTAAAGCGTCAAACGATGTTGAAATGAAAGAAAGGGCTTACTATGTCGCTAACATTAAGCGTGGTGACGATAAACCAGTGATTGGCCTTGTCTTTACTGGATTCTTAAATGGTGGCAACAACACGCCAGGTGGCTACAGCTTTGTGTATGTGGAAGGTGAGAATTCTGCTGGTGAATATCAAGATTGTGAGGTCACATTGCTTCGACTGATCACGACAGAAGCGACATTGGATGATGAAGACGAGGACTGGGAAGACTAACGCCCAGCGACTCCAGCACCTTTCAATAAAGACCATATTCCTGACGTCGGGAATATGGTTTTTTTTGCATGAATAACTAATTAAATAACAACAAAAGTGTTGTTTTCGCACCCCTGCTTTGATATAGTTACATTATCAACTTAACGCATAAACAGGGGAAACAATTATGCACCTAAGCCAATTTATCGACAAAGCGAGCGAAGCAGTTATTCAAGTCAACTTAACACTTCAGCAAGCTAAGATGAACATCGCAACCAGCACTGACTTTACGGCAGAGCAAAAGCAAGCCATTTTCGCTCTACTAGAGCCGACTGAACAGTCAATATCCAATGCCTCTCAAAGCTTCATCATAAGCCAAGAGTAATTCAAACAAGCGCCAGTCAAACGGCTGGCGTTCACTGTATCTAATTAAAATCATAAGAGGCATTTATGCAAGAGCAACAAAACCCATTACACAACAACGTCAAAGATCTTTGTCTGGCAATGAAAGAGCTGGGCCTACTGGATCTAGAAATTAACTTCGGACGATTTGAAGACGGCACGATTAATTACTTCGGACGTGCAGACAATGGGACAACCTTAGATGTCTGTGTTGGCATCAAATCAATGGATGACTTAGCAGATCTGGACGTATCCCTAGAAGAGACATTGGAGTCGTTCACGCACCACAAACACCTTCGCGTTATTGTCGCCAAAAGTGGCGAAGAAGGCATTCTGTACTTTGATAGTTACATTGACAGAGATGCGCTTGCTGCCCGAACCAAAGAACTGGCGGCTTATGTAGAAGTCGCGAGCCAGGAGCGAATTGAAAACGTCGACAGAGCTCACTTTTTCACTCCTGTTCACTTTGACCCGAGCAAGAATTTCCGCATTAACGCCATGGTGAAACTAACCGATATCGGCGCCATAGCAACAGTGTCTTGCAGTGACGGCTCCGAGTATGACATTACCATCAACGAACAAATAAGCGCCCTGAATATAACTCGATTCATTAAAGATGTATTCGGTAATGCTGGATACATGGAGAGCCGTGACAAGGCAACAAATATCCTTCTGGCCGTGCTTGAGTACGTAGTGAGCCGCTGATAGCGGCCACTCTGGAGATTGTCATGCAATCATTGAATGAGTTTTTGGAAAGCGCCCAGGTCGGCGAGTTTAACTTCGGCTCAAATGTTCATGGTTTTTACGACGTAAACGACCCTGACAGTGAGATCACAATGATTTCGCATAATGTTGAAGAGTTCACTTATAAATGCCTTGAGGACGTTTACAGGCACTATGTTAAGGAAGAAGTCGTTACTTATCGTTACTCTATGCTTATTGGTGAGTGGTACGACGATACGTTCCACACAGACTGCCCTGACTTTGAAGAGCCAATGAAGCGTCTTTTACCTGTACGTGAGAGCGATGATAGTGAGGTTTGGAGCGACCCCGTAGAAGTGACATGCAATTATTCCAATCGTATCACCCCCGTCCACTTCAAAGGTGAAATCTTCGATGACGGAAATAATTAATTCCTAAACAACAAAAGTGTTGTTTTTGTGCTGGTGCTTTGGTATAGTTTCTATATCGAAGCATTTCGCATACACAGGGGAAACATTATGCAAATCGACCAAGTTATTGATAACGCCGCGCGCGACTTACCTGAAGGTTTTCAGTTAATATTAGCTATTGAAAATGGTGGCTATGGTGTTGATGTTCGCTGCACAAAACGCTCTCAAGCAATTGACATTCCTGTCGACAGTGACGGGTTAGTTGAATCCGCTGCTGAAGCGATTGTCATGGCCAATGACATGGCAAAAGACTATACGTACAGCCACAATGACGTCCAAGAGACTGCTAAGCAAGTTCACACACGCTTACAGAGCCAGGTTAATGTATCCAGACAAGAAGCCTGTGTTGCATTAAGTATGGATACCGTATCGAATTTGGAGTCTGAATTAGGTCGTGCTGCTGAAGAATTTGGCAAATACACCGTAGACGATAAGAACCACTATGTCGTATCTGTTGCCAATATCGACTACATTTTCAAACAAGTTTAGTTACAGCCCTGAGCCGACATATTGTCGGCTTTTTTCATGTTCGCTGCTTAGCGTCGGGGCAACTCATAGGTGATATGTTCGCACGTAAGCTGGATTTCTCTCAAGGTCTGCACAAACAGGACAAGCCCTACTCCCTCTTCGGCGTACTGCTGCACTTGCTCCCAGCCACCAGCATCTAACCATGAAGCATCGTCCAGAAAATACACACTGTCGCTATCTGTAAGCGCGCCAGGTGTGCCATCGCTATGTAAGCAGCTAACGTACTGCCCGCTTTCCAGATTCGCTTCGAGCGCTTTGGCCAACATCGTTTTACCGTATCCCGCTGGCGCGGCAATAATAATAAGGCGAGGGGCTGCTTCCTGTTCCTGTTGGTGGAGAAATTCCGCCACTGCTTTAACTTCATAGCTATAGTCGAAGCGCTGTTCCTGTTCGTTTAGCTGCCAGGCTTTCGCCGTTACGATAGTGCCATCAATGTCAATTGGTCGTTCCATGAACCTGATCTCAATAGTGTGTTTTCACTATGGTATCGGATTTGATTAAAACCGAAATTATTTCACATAAAATACAACAAATATGTTGTTTTATTAAAATACCTGTGGCATTATAACCCTATCGAAATGAGACATACACAGGGGAAACAATATGTCATTTAAAACAGCTAAACAACTACTTGCCGACTTTGTAACTGAAGCTTTCAATGACCACGAAAAAGTTAAGCAAGAACTTATCGAGCAAATCCAAAAGAACCAGCTAACTGGCACATTTGGTGAAGCTCATGTGCAACACGCACAGCGCACTGAGAGCCTAATCAAAGCACTAGACTTAACACCTGAATTCATTGCGGGTGAAGAGTTTGAAAACCTTACAGACGAGCAGATCCAAGAATGGATTAATGGCTCTTACAAATCAATGAAACGTCGCGAGAATGATTACCTGCGCGGCGGCATCTCAGAACGCGACATGTACCAGCTTTCAGGCGTGGCACAGTATCGAGTCTTCTTAGAGCAGTTTATCAAGTAACGAACGCACTTGTACGGTGGCGGGGAAACCCGCCCCTACTTTCTACTTAAGCTCTGCCTCAGCTGCCATTTGTTTCGCTGAGCCCCAGCGATCGCCCATTGTATTAAGCACATTCACATGCCCTTCAATGACGGCGACAATGACTTTCCCTTCGCGAAATTCGCTGGTTAATAGAGGTCGCCCGTTGTTCTGCTGAGCGGTAAGGTGGGCATGCTGAACTTTTGTCAGTTGCTCTTCATCGTAATATAATACTGTAACTTCCATGATTTAATTTCCACATCCTTTGTGTTGTTGAGAAGTTTAGCAGATTGAATGTTTAATGGTCAATAAACTGCGCAAGAATAAGCGCACCAACTAAATAGACAGGGTAATACCACCATGCTAGTTATTGTCAATATATCCCCTGAAGATACCCCTGACCAGGGGGTGAACCAATACGAGGTTCGCGTCAACAACAACGTGCTTGCGACCTTTGAACACGAGCGAAAACCTAACGGCGCTGCCCAGTGCCTGCGAGATGCGGCCGACGCCATTGATAAAGCCCACAGCGACCGGGTCGACCGAATAACCGCCAAGATCCTAGAAGCCACTGAAGCTGAGGGATTAAATTTTACCTATTAACAACATAAGTGTTGTTTTAATCTCGTCATTTTGGTATCATTCCCCTATAGCAACATAGACATGTTACAGGGGAAACATCATGTCAGTACCATATCTGAAATTTACAGGTGACTTCAGTCAACTCAAGTCAATGGGCTTTGAGTTCTGCAAGCTTTTCGCTGGCAACCGAATGCAATGGTCATTCGAGAACGTCAAGCACATGCACTATACGCGCATCTGGAAAGCTGCTAGCCGCATTACACTTGATGATCTCACTAATTACGAAGGTCGCTTCTTTGAGGCGCTTTTCAAACGTCAGAAAGACGATGAACCGCTGGAGTTCCACACACTCGCCGGCACCAACTACCTTCGTTTTGTAAAAAACATACACACTCACGAAGTGAGCCTATGCCCTAACTTTATTGCTGAACGCAGAAAGGCCGATGAAGATTTCATGCAGCGTGCTTCCGAATACCTTGACGGCAAAGGCCCTGAGCCCATACGCTCTGAATGGGAAATTACATCAATTGAAATCGCTGCACTGGCCACGATTGGCGAGTTGCGCAAAAAAGGCTGGGTTGAACTTGCCTACTATGAACAAAAATAAGGGTTCGCACTATGTATTGTGAATGTATTAACTGGGATATCCGTGAACAAATCAAAGCAAATAATGCGTTCATGCTCGGCAACCATCATCCGGATTGCCCTAAGTATTCGACAGAAAAGTTTCCACGCCTGTTCTTTAAGCACGTAGAGACAGGAAAACTGATCCCCGCACCTGAGAAAGTTGCCCATGTCATTGACGTGAAAACGATGACAGATGAAGCTCCTGTCGCTATTGAGTTTCACTGCGTCATGATGACCGACGAAGAGTTTGAGAAAAAACACAGCCGTTTACTTAACCCGCTCTATGAGCCGCAGGTTGGCGATTGGTTTGATCCTCAGGGCTGGACATGGAAAAACATTCGCCCATGGGTGAACTTTGTGGAGCAATGCCCCACCCCTTTCAATGAAGATGACTTCAACAAAGCTAAACACTTTGGTCATATCATTGTACTGGATCCAACAAACAGCGTTCGCCGGTTGGACAGCAAGGAATTCAAGTACATTAAGCGCGAGCTGAAATACTCTGACGTATTCAAATAAGTGAGGCTACATGGACGACACACTTAACCACGGTCAGCACCAGGTACGTTATACAGACGGTAAAATTGACCGAGTCTGTATCGATAGCTATCGAATGGACTTTAAACACTACTCTGATTTCAATGTTGCCCAAGGGCAAGCTGGTGACCTTTGTGTATTCTTGCACAAGCGCTTACTCAAAGCACAAGAGATTGTCGGCAGCAAAGCTGTATTTTCTGGCGTCACTGTCACTGGCAGCGCCGATCAGGGCCATGGGACTTACTTCTGGTTTAATGCAAACTACGGTGTTGCACTGAAACCAGTTGAGCCGCAAAGCGAAACGCTTAAGGTTTACTTGTTCTCGAATACTGATGATCAGTCACTCGAAATTGAGGATCCTATTTTTAAACCATACGCATTTGATAAGGCTGTCACTGACCGCTGGTAATGCTCACTAAATCATGAAAGGGATGTCATGAAGAAAACAACTTTCATCTTAGCGTTGGCGCTCAGCCTGACCGCCTGCGCTTCGATAGCCAAGGATAAGCTACTCGGGATCACACAACTTGTCGACCTTGCTGATGGCGCCGTAATGCTCATTAACCGCAATACGTACGTTCGTGAAGATGGCACCTGCTACCAGGTCGACACTGACACGCGTGCTGTAGATGGCCCGGGGCTTAAAGTCATGGGGAGCACAACCCTTGAACTGGATCATTGCCCCGACTTTGATTCGGGGTATTTACCCGAGTATGACACACCCCCAGAAACCAAGCCGATTGTACGTCGTGCTATTGGGGATTGTGTACAAGAAAAAATCGTCGATACGAAAATCGTAACGTTTGAACATGCCGATTCGAATATACAACAACGTCAACACACTTATGCGTATGCGCCTGTTGACTGTCCTACTAACTGGTAATAAGGAAATATGCCATGAAACACTTTTCAATTTCACTCGCACTCATGATTTCGACCGCTGCTGTCACCGTGTTCGCAAGTACATCATCAAACTCATTCGCAGCTGAACAGCTTACACCTGAACAGATAGGTGAAATCCGACACGCAGCACACATAGAAGCACAAAGGTTAGAGGTGCAGCAAGAGAGCAAGGACAAAGTTCTACATGCTAACATCGTAAAGCATAAATTCGTAACCGCCATTTCGATAGAGACGCATATCGATGAGTTTGAAACAGGCTTAACTATCTATCAGCGTGAGGATGGCTCTTGTTATTCAATCGACACAAAAATTACGGACGTCTCTACCTACGAGAGTGGAATGGGCAAAATTTATGCACCAAGCACCGGCACGGCTCAAAAAGAGATTGATTGCCCTTCACGAGACAAAGTGGAAGGCTAATGCGCATCATCACTGACTCTGATTCTATTAACACTATCAGAGAAAAAGCGCCGGCGATGGTCGAAGATATCGAACGCGAATATGCACAACTGTGCACCTCAGCAAAAGGTAATTTCTTCCAGCGCCTAAGCGCTACCATGAAGTACCCTCACAGCCTGAGATTCTTTGATGAGCGGGAATACCTCTTAAAAGGGGAGCAGCTCGAACGTGCCGTCTTGTTGCGCCAGGTATGGCATGATATCTGGGCGTTAGGCAACATGATGCCAAACATTAAAGGGTTACCAAACAACGTGATCCTCTCGCTCGATCATTACGACACCGAGTGCATGCTTCGCTTATCTCGTTACACAGGCATCGAGATAAACACCTATGTTAGCGACAAGCAATAAGTTGGCATAGATATAGCTATTAACTCCCTTTGAATACGCAAACATTAAAAGGGAGTTGTATTAATGCGTAAACTTTTAAAAGGAGCATCTGTTGCTCTCGTGATGGCTGTCGCAGGTACTGCCAATGCGGAGATGGTATCTACTGACTGGCTTGCCAGTGGAGATGGTTTGGCCACCCTCGATACTCAAACGGGCATTGAATGGATGGATTTAACCCAGACAAAGGGAATGACCGTCAATCAAATCTTAAATGATTCACGCTTTGATGGGTGGCGTCTACCTACGGCATCTGAAGTTGAATCATTGCTTAAAAGCTACCTTCCGGACGTTGATCACCATTACACCTTAACTTACTACCAACTTGGGGCCTGGCCACATTACGAGAATAAGTCTGAGATATCGCAAATCCGTAACATGTTAGACTTTTTTGTAGGTTCCGGCAGTGATTACCAAACTATATACGGGATGTATAGCCCTGAAGAAAACCAAGTTAGGCTCACGGGCGGCACCCTTTACGGCTCTAAAAATCAACATGCACGTTTCTACGGCATGGACAATGGCGGTGGCGGCAGCTGGGATTACTACAACAGCGCATACGCGCCTTATCTAGTTAGTGATGGTGGCGTGACGCTAAGTTCAATCAATGACCCAAATCTTAATAAGGAAAACCCGAACGCACCTATCAATGCATCAGCACCGCTAGTCGGTTCTTTTGGCT